>Ga0310120_10000009_pt1 | contig 159059 bp, 158 predicted proteins | sample CB27_AW_983_MG_FD_203506 | JGI IMG/M metagenome (GOLD analysis project Ga0310120, IMG submission 203506) | Marine microbial communities from Western Arctic Ocean, Canada - CB27_AW_983 | ecosystem: Environmental > Aquatic > Marine > Oceanic | place: Canada: Western Arctic Ocean | collected...
GGTACGCATCCATCGGCGAAGTGGTTGCGGCCATCGATGCGATCCAACGAGAGAACGAGGTGCCTGAGGCCGCGTAGGGTCAGGGGCATAGACCTGAAATGACCAGGAGTCACTTATGACGGTTTCAACTAATTCCTTGACATCCTCAATCGCGGTGCCGCTACCGTGAGCTTCCCCGTAGCGCTCGGCGAGCTCGAGAAGCTGTTTCTCAAGTCGTGTGGGGACTCGGTGAAACACCTGCGATTCGAGACGCTCTTCGAGCCGCGAGCAACGCTGAGCGAGAAGCCCGTCGACGCGGACAGCGAGTAGTGGCCGGCTCGACAATAAGCGTTCAAAAGTGAGTCGCGGGATCGAGCGGACCTGGGTGGGCTCGAGCGCCTCGGCGTAGCTCTGCGACGGGCAGGGATGGTCGTCCGCACAGAGGGGGGAACGACATTTCCCCGAACAGCTCGCCCGCCTCGAACAGGTCGAGCAGGATGACACGGCCCTCGTCCGAGAAGCGCAAGACTTTGACGCGTCCTTTGGCAAGGAAGTGTACAGCCGCCGAGCGACCATCCTGAAGGGAGATGAAGTCCCCTTTTGCAAGGGTCCGCCGAGTCGGCACAGAGCCCCTATGAGTCACGGCCGACAAGACTTCGTCCGCAAGGGCCGGCATACTCATCATGCGCTGGGGGACCGTCACCGTAGCCATGAAAAACATCATTGCAAGTCAAATGCCATCCTGGAAGTGACGCGTAAAACCCTAAGGAGCCACGGCTTGACCAAGAGGCACCCAAACGGAAAGTCCCGATCGATTTACGAGTCTCGCCGCCACGGCCGAAGATCGTAAATCGCGTAGAGCACGAGCCATGGATCCAGGAGGTAATCCCAAAGGTTCGAGGATTCGAGCAGGTCGAGCCGATAGGCGAGAACCGAAAGGACGATCGCGCCTAGACAGACGTGGTAGCGCCGCCACCAGGCGAGGCCCGCGGTAAACGCCAGCAAGGCTAGCAATCCGGTTGGCGCGAATCCAAGCGTGTAGGGGTCGAAAGGGCCTAACCCGAGCACCATTGGGTACAAGAAAACGCCCCCGGTCGCGACGAGCCGGAACACGAATCGCCACTCGTCCCTCGAGCCCAAGGAAGCCCCGAGCTGCAGAGCAATCGCGCACACTAAAGCCGCCATGGAGCCAACGCTCAAATCGGACGACAGCGCTCTAACATAGCCAGAGAGCGGCATTCCTGAAACGGGGAGCCACGAAAGCCCGAACGCGAGGACGCCCACGAGCCAGGGCCTTCGCCAAGGGCCAAGAGCGAGCGCACACCACACGAACAGCAGCCCGATACCCGTGAGCCCGGTTAGCGATTGAGGAGAAGCCACTCGCGGTTGAACCTCACATGAACGATACGCTCTCGGTTCCACGTATATAGAAGATGAAAGTCACCATTCGTGCCTTGAACGAGCCAGGGATAGGCAAATCTCGTATTCCCAGCCACGACTGGCACGGGCGGGTCGAGCACGTGGAAACTCTGCCAGCTTTGCCCACAATCGTTCGACAACGCCAAGGTCAAATGACTCCGGTCGTGCTCGCTGTCGTTGAATGCCAGCAGAAGCTCACTGTCTTGGCTTCGAAGTGCCGCGATCGCAGCGTCCGGATTACTCATTGAGGACGGCCGTGGCGCCGTCCAGTGGCGTCCGGCATCTCTGGTCTCGGTCACTAGAATCCTCGGAGGGCTTCGGCCGCTTCGCCGCATCAACGCGAGGGCTCGCTCCCCATCAAAAGGCACCACCACCGGCTGCAGCGACGAGTGCCCCCATGAGAGGCGTGTTTTTCCAACGACCCGGGCGTGTTCATCGAGACGCACCAGCTCGCCGAACTTTCCGAGGAGCTCGTGATAAACGGGCAGCCCGAGCAGCCCATCGACGTAGTGGATTGCCGGCCCTTTCACAAGCGTGCTCAAATTGAGAAATGGCGAGGTCACGAGCCGGCTGGCCCGCGACCACGTTCTTCCATCATCAACAGACGTTCGCGCGTTGATCGCGCTCCCCGACCAACCGCCGACGGAAACGCTCACGTAGAAAAGCCGCAATTGCCCTTCACGGTCGCGCGCAACGACGGGATTTCCGAGCTTTCTGATGTAACGCGCTAAATCCTTCTGCGTCTCCTCCCGAGTCGTCACCTGCTGCTCCGGCCCCCAGCTACCCGTCTCCACGTCGAGCACGGAGGAGTAAATCGCGACGTCCTTAGCACCTTCGCGACTTCCCCCATACCAGAAAGCCCGGAGGTTCCCCCCGGCGATCTCGATGGCGGTAGCACTGTGCACCGTTTCTGTGCCCCCAGAGGAAGCAAAGCCGACTTCGAATAGCGGACCGGCTATCCGAGGCGATCGCGTGCTCCGCTCGTCGACATGGAACGACGAGGCGGCCGGCGCGGTTGCGGCACGATGAAAGGCGGCAGCAAAGACAGTGATGGCGAGCGCAAGCCATGCCGCTCGGACACCGCGAGCCTCCGAACCTTGCATCGAGGACGAGTATAACCGCAGCCATCCCGGCAGTGGTCAAGTCCGGGAAAACTTGCTACGATGGAAATGGCCGTTCCGGTCCGCAATCCTTCCAAAATCAAATAGGGTACGAAGCTACGAGCGATGACGACGGTGCGGGTGGCTGGGTCGTTTGGATAGGCGTGTTGATCCTGGTCAATCTTCTTAGCTGGATGTTCGACTGGTCCTTCTGGATTTATTGAACCGGTTAGCCCGATTTACAATCAATTAACAGCTCTAGAGCCGAGCACGAAACCGGCGCTCGAGAGAACGTTCGACTGTTTGCTCGCATTGTCTCTCGGGTCCTGGGCGATCCTGGGATGGGCCGCGACCGAAGCGCCGGTGACACTACCTCGCATCGCGGTCTCGGCGCTGCACCTGAGCGTAGCGCTCGCCATCGCCCGGCGCGCTCCCGTCCTCCGCGTCTGCTCGCGGGCCTCGCCTTCCGGCTTGCAGCATCGCTCGCCGCATGGCCTATCTTGACCCAAGTCCTCTTTTTCGTGGGAGCATGTATCGCCGTCACGAGCTTCTTGGCCCTCGGCGAAAACTTTGCTGTGCTTCCAGCGCTCCGCGGCGTGGTCTCCCGCGGGCCTTATGCCTATATGCGCCACCCCGCCTATGCCGGCGAGCTCGTAATGATGCTCGCGTGCCTCCTTTCTAAACCCTCGCCAATGGCACTCGCCGTGCTCCTCACGGCCGTGCCTTTCGTCGGGTTGGGCATCCTCACCGAGGAGCGTCTCCTCGAGGAGGTCGAGACCTATCGCGATTATGCATAGCAAGTTCCCTACCGCCTCGTATCCGGGATGTGGTGAGCTCGAACGCGTGTAAATACGCGGGCGCTGCGGTAACATAGATTCATAGTCCTGCAATCTGTCGAAAGCTCGAAAACGCACGCCCATGGCACTGACCGGATGTCTCGAAGACCTGAACCTTCTGGAGATTCTCCAGATCATCGCGTTCTCGAAGAAAACGGGAACGCTAAAGGTCGAGAGCACGCTCGCGAGCGGCGCCATTTTGTTCCAGGACGGGGTCGTCCTCTTTGCTTTCTCGACCTCGACCACGCCGATCGTGAGCCCGCTCGCGGGCATGACGCTCAACGAATCTCGCGCGCTCCTCCTGCAAGACGAGATTCGCATCGCGCTTCGTGAGCTCATCGCACTTCGCGAAGGGAAGTTCGAGTTCGCTCTCACCTCCGAGCCTCCGACGCATTTCGAGGGAATGGATATAACCCGCTTCCTCGTGGCGGGCGGTATCGACCCGCAGGCGCTCATGCTCAAGCTCGCGTGCGAGGAAACTCGGCGTCCGCAAGGTCGCTTTCAAACCCGCGCTCACGAAGTTCGATGACGACGAATATGCCTCAGATTTGGAGTCGTTCACAAGAATCCCGTACACGAGCTCCATAGCTCGTGGCAGGTCCGGACAAAAGCGCGGACGAGCCCAGCGTTGCCGAGCTCAGCGACGACGTTCTCTTCGATTTCTTTAAGACCATGACGGAGCAGCTCAAAAACCCGAATCAGAGCATCGCTAGGATCGTGCTCCGTGTGGGCGCCAAACATTGCGAGCGTGCGGTTCTATTCAGCATCAAAGGTCCTCGAGCTCTATCTCACGCGTTTTGCCGAGGCTCGCGGCTCTGGTCGAGTAGTAGCCAGCCTAAAGAGACCGCTCGGCCATTACGCCGACGCTCTTGGTGCGATAGCCCGGAAAGAGGCCGCTCGTATCCTCGAGCGAGAGCGCTCTCGTGGCGACTTCGGTGAATACGTCTCGGAAATCGGTCGTTACGGGAAGGTCGCGACCTTCATAAAGGTTCCTCGGCTGGAGGCCGAGCCAATCGCCATGAACGCGCCCACCCCGCACGCCGGCGCCGAGGACCATCGTTACGGAGCCGTGTCCGTGATCCGTGCCGCCGGCACCGTTGGCAGCCACGGTTCGCCCGAACTCCGTAACAGTCAGCACGGTGACCGGCACATCCGGTCCCACATCTTCGTAAAAAGCCGCCAGCGACCCCGATAGCCGACCCAACAAATTAGCCATAGATCCCGTGGCCGCGCCTTGCCGGAAGTGCGTGTCCCATCCACTGCTCTCGACGAATGCGACGCGAACGCCGAGTCCTGACTTGAGAAGCTGCGCCAGTTGTTTCAGGGGATTCTCGCCGCGCCCTCCCGGGTAGCGTACGCCCTTGCGAGGAGGCAACGCGAGCGGATTTTGCTCGCGAAACAACGTGACGGCTCGCGACGCCTCGGTGCCGGCGGCTGCGAAGCTCGCGCTTGCGTCTTCGCGGTAGAGTTTCTCGAGCCGTTCGGCAAGTGCGCTCTCGCGGCGAGGTCGTTCGAGCGAGCCGAAATCCTCGAGTGCAATCGTGTCGCGAGCACCCGCGAGCGTGCGCGGCATTTGAGGGGTCAGTGCCACGGCGTTGAAAGGGCTCGGTGCTTCGGCGCCCGAAGGTTGCCGCCCTGAGATCTCGATGAGCGCGCGTGCCAACCAGCCATCTCGCGTCGACTTCTTTCCCGGCGTGCCCGACTCCATATAGTCCTGGGCGTCGAAGTGCGAGCGCGTCGGATCCGGCGAGCCCGTATTCACAATCACCCCGAGTTGTCCAGCGCCATAAAGCGGGTAGAGGGGGGACAACGCGGAATGGAAAGCGAAGCCTTCCCCGAGATCCAAGGTTGGGGTCTCCCCTTTTCCCGGCTCTTCGAGCGCCAAAGCACCTCGAAGCCCGCGATATCTCTTGTCCCGATAGGGAACCACCATGTGGAGTGCGTCGGCAGCGCCTCGTTGAAACAATACGACGAGAACGCCAGGTTTTGCACGGTCCCGCGCTTCGAGCGCTCCCCCTCCCGCACCGCCGAGCAGCAGCAGCGTGGACCCACTCATTCTCAAGAACTCGCGCCTATCCCATCGATTCTGCATCATCACTCGCTCTCCATCACTCTGCTACTGGCGCTGAAAGGCGGGGCTCGAGAGAAAAAAAGCCATCTGGTCGACGCCGGAAAGACTCTCGTCAACAGGTAACGCCTCTGGCCGGAGCAGCACGTCGGCTGCCCAGGCTTCGAAATCCCTCGGCAGACCTCCCGGCGTCGCGCCAGGCAAATGGCCGCCCGCGAGCTCGGTCGCGAAACGGATACGCGTGAGGATGCTCCCCGCTCCGAGCCACGACGCCGCTTGCTCGTCATAGCCGGTTGGAGGTTGACACAAGTAGAGCGGCATCCCGAGCTCCGCCACCGTTCGAGCCAAAGCCGCGCCTCGCACTTTCGCCCCCGTCGCACGCAACGCGCTCGCGACGAGCTCGAGCGGCGTTTTGACCTTTTCGCTTGCCATCCCGTCTTCGACGAAGTGCTTCGAGTAGAACATCGTGCGGAGCACTTCGCGGATGTCACCTCGCGTGCGCATGAACGTCGAGGACATCTCATCTACAAGAGCGCCTCTCGGGCTGTCCGAAACGAACTTCTGAGCGAGCTTCGTCGAGACGAAACGCGCAGTCGATGGATGGCGAGCAAGAAGCGCGATGACGGCATAGCCCTCGTGGGTCCCGCTGGCCCCATCTTCCGTATGTTTCCCGTATTCTTCGATGCGCTCGCCGAGAATGGTCTTTACGCCATCATCGTGGGCAAGCTCGTTGAAGAAGAAGCTTCCTTCGTCCGGGAGCCTACGGAGCGCTTCAGGCATCCTCCCTCGTCCCATGCGCTCTTCGATTCTTTGCTTGACGCGCACGGCTTGTGGGCCGACGACCGACCACCCGGTGAGAGCGCGAGCCACTTCGACGACATCTTTTTGATCATAGCCGCCATCCACGCCCAAGGTGTGGAGCTCCATCAGCTCTCGCGCATAGTTCTCGTTGATGCCGCTAATCCGTAGCGCTCTCTCGTCCTCGTCACGCATAGCGCGACGCCCTCGACCACCGCGACGTCCGAGCTGCGCGCGGAGTGCCTCGCGTGGGTCGAAGCCCTCTTTCGTATTAACCCAGTTGTCGAGATAGAACAACATCGCCGGGTGCTCGGCCGTCGCCGTGAGCAGCTCCTCGAAGCGGCCTAGAGCGTGAGGCCGTATCGCGTCGCGCTCGTAGGACGGAAGCGTCAAAAGCGTGTTCCGGTTCTTTCGCGCATAGACATTGAAGTGGTTGAACCAGAAGTCAGTCATGACTGCCTGAAGCTGTCTTTCGGAATGGACCGCCCGGTAGAGCTTGGCTTGCCAGAGCTCCCGCAGAACGAGCCCCCGGCGATCGCGCGGCGGCGGCTTCCTCTCGCCCGGTTCGTCCGAATCTCGCGCTTTGAGCATCGCTTCACGCTCCGCGCGGCTCGGTTGCGGGTATTTCCGCATCAGCTCAGTCGTGGATAGCTGCAGGTTCTCGAGCTTCTGAAGGCTCTTCAGAACCGCGCTGTCGTCGATGCGCGCGGGCTCGAGCTGCTCTTCGAGCCAAGCCTTCGTGCCTTGGACAAGAATCGCATCCAAGTCGCCGGGTCGGGCTCCGTATGTGGCACGCGAGAGCAGGAGCCTCGCCCTCGTGACTTCATCGCCCGACGGCCCCCCCACCCCGAGCCCCGACGCCAGCAAACAAGCTGCCAGGATTAGTGCAACGAAGAGCCTTTTTTTCGCAGTCATGCTACTGAGACCGTGAAGAGCCTCTAAGAGTTTAAACCCGATCTAACGTCCAGGCACTTTCTTTCTTGCCTTGCTTCGTGAGGGCTTACACTTTTGGCAGCGGCCAAACATCTGATGTCGGTGCGACTCGATCGCGAATCCGTAAGCGTCGGCAATCTCGTCTTGGAGCCTTTCGATTTCCGGGCTCAAGAACTCGAGAATCGTGCCGCATGCTGTACAGATCATGTGATCGTGATGGGCATGAAGAAATTTGTGCTCGAAGCGAGTGAGGCCGTCTCTGAGCTCGATCGCCTCCGCGAGCTGCGCGTCCACGAAGACTTTCAAGGCACGGTAAATCGTCGTTCGCCCTATACGGGGATTCTTTCTGCGAATGACGCGATAGAGATCATCCACGGTCATGTGACCGCTCGTCTCGAGAAAATGCCGCAGCACGACGACCCGCTGCTTCGAGTGTTTCAGACCGTGCTTGGTTAGATAATCGTCGAGGACTTTGAACTCCTCGCGCAGTTCATCCATGGCTGCCTATCTTAGTCGAAATCAACGGCTTCGATCGCTTCTGCGGTGACGCGGGAATGGGAGCCATGCCAGACGACTTCGCCATCGCGAAGCACGAGCAATTGCGGGGACTCGTGTCGGATTCCGGTCTTTTCCTCGATGTAGTCGGAGACGGCCCGAGCACCGAGAACCTCGACTTTATAGATGCACCGGTCTGGGTGCTCCAGAAGGAACCTCTCGACTTCGGCGTGAGCGCGGGCGCTGATCCCGCACGTTGCGCTGTGTTTAAAAACGATCGCGAGCGGTTCGTCGAGCAAGCGGTCGAACGCTTCGTTCTCGTTCAGTGATTCCAGCACGCTCCTATCTTGGCGCAATCCTTGGCGCTTGACAAAGCGCGCCCGACAGTCTTAATAATGGCGCCCGGAGGACGACATGAAGCGTTGGCTCTTAGGCTCGATATTGTTGCTTCTCGTCGGCAGTGCCTGCTACTTTTTCGGCTATGCGCGCGGTAGCGCCGCGATCGCTCCCGAGGAGCGAGAGGCGCTCGAGCGCGCGTTCGCGCGCTCGATGCGCGGGGTCGTTCTGGAAGGCTCGTTCACCGTCGACGGCTCCGAGCGCGGAGCTTCGACCGAGCGCTACTCGGTTCAGAGCGTCGAAAAAGTCGGCGGCGACATCTGGCTCTTCCACGCGCGGCTCCAGTTCGGCGAGACCGACGTAACCTTGCCCGTCCCCGTAAAGCTTCTATGGGCGGGAGACACGCCCGTTGTGAGCCTCACGGACGCCTCCATACCGGGACTCGGCACTTATTCCGCCCGCCTCGTATTCTTCCGCGATCGTTATGCAGGGCTCTGGTCCAACCCGCGCACGGGCGGACATCAGTTCGGAAAAATCATCCGCGAGAACGATTGAGCCCACGCGCAACGTCGACGTCATCCCTTTGGCATCAGCATCCACAAACCACAACTAAATCAATAGTTTGAGTAGAATCGGCGGGTCCATCGGCAAGATTGTTTCCTAGCATTGTTTCGCTTGCTTTGCCCCTCTATCAAGTGTAGGTTAATGTAGTTCTGAAGGTAAAGGATTAGATGTATCTGGGCGGCCGCCGGTCTCTCTTCATATGCGGCAGCCCGGGTGACCCTGGTCCAACCATCTCTTCCGGGGTCTCGGCGTCGGCCCCGCCCACTCGAGTGCACCAACGATACAGGATCTATTTAAGGAGGATCACATGACGCTCACGCGCCGTGCGTTTTTTCGCACAGTAGGACCAGGGGCCAGCGCCCCGTCCCCTACGATGATCACTGCTCGCGGTCGGGAAGCTCTGGAGGGCGAATTCGGTTCTGTCGAGGCGGGCATCATTCCACCAGCCGACGTGGATGAAGTTCGCATCAGCAGCAACGAGAATCCGCTCGGACCCGGACCATCCGCGATTCAGGCGATTCGCGACAATATGGACCAGTCCAACCTTTATCCGATGAACAGCCGGATCACGGATCGCGCCGTGCGGGCGCGCCTCGCCGAGCAAATCGACGGTGCGAGCGCCGAGAACATCGTGATCGCTCCCGGCTCGGGCGAGATTCTTCGCAACTGCGTGCGCGCTTTCACGAGCCCGAGCCGTCCTCTCGTGACCGCCGAGTGCTCCTACGAAAGCCCCACGAGAACAGCAGCCTATTTCGATGTGCCTGTCAAGTCGGTCCCGAACGCGGCTGACCTCGGGCTCGACCTCGACAAGATGGCCGGTGCGGCTATTGGCGCCGGCCTCGTGTTCTTGTGCAACCCGAACAACCCGACGGGCACGGCACATAGCCGCAGCGACATCAACGACTTCGTGCGTTACGTCACCAAGGCGTCCCCGTTCACCTATATCCTCGTCGACGAGGCCTATCACGAATATGTGACGAAGCCGTCTTATTCCACCGCGGCGGAGCTCGCGTTGACGCATCGAAACGTTGTCGTTGCACGCACCTTCTCGAAAGCTTACGGGATGGCTGGGCTCCGTCAAGGCTGGACGATCGCGACGAAAGAGACCGCTGCCAAGGTTCGCGCTTACAAGCTCACCTTAGGGACCAACATCCTCGGGCTCGCCGCCATCATGGGGGCCCTCGACGACCCTGAGCATTTGAAGCAAGAAGTCGAGCGCAACACCGAAGTTCGCAAGTACACGATGGACTTCTTCCGCAGCCATGGCTATTGGGTCTCCGACAGCCAGACCAACTTCATGTTTACCAAGACGAACATGCCGGCGAAAGACTTCCGCGAAGCTTGTGCGAAGCACAAGGTTTCCGTGGGCCGCGACTTCCCGCCTTTCGAGAAGACGCATGCACGCATCTCGATCGGCACCATGGAGGAGATGAAGCGCGCCACGGAAGTTTTCACCGAATCGCTTGGTATTTCAGCTACCGACGCTGGTGCCGGCAGCAACTAATCGACGCCCACATGAGCGAAATATCTAACGAGTTTAGAGAAACTGAGGAGGTTGCTATGTCGCAATCGCGACGTGATTTCATGAAGAACTTGGGCGTCGGTGCTGCGGGAGCCTACACGGCTACGCTCATCAGCACGCGCAAACAGGAGTCCATCGCCTTCGCCGCCGAAGTCGGGCTCCCCGTGGACGAGGTCATAAACCTCGCCAATAACGAGAACCCAATGGGCCCTGGAAAACCGGTGCTCGACGCTATCGGCCGAGCTCTCGGCGGGCACGGCGAAAAGCCGGGCCGCTACCCGTTCCCCTATACGACACCGCTCAACGAAGCGCTTGCTGCAAAGTGGAACGTAAAGCCAGAGAACGTGCTCGTAGGCGCGGGCTCGACGCAGATCCTCGTCAACGCGACCCACACCTACACATCGAACCAGAAAGCTCTCGTGGGCTCGCTCCCAACTTACGAGGAGTGCTTTGGCTACGCGTCTCTCGTCGGCCACAAAACGAAAGCGGTTCCGCTCACGAGCAACTTCTCGACGGATCTCGACCAGACGTTCTACGCTTGCAAGGGCGCCGGGATGCTCTTCTATTGCAACCCGAACAACCCAGTAGCCTCGCTCGTTGATCCCGCCGAGAGCAAGGAGTTCATCCCGCGGGTTCTCAAGATGAACAAAGACCTCCGGATCCTCGTTGACGAGGCTTATATCGACTACGTCACGACGCCGGGCCACGAGACGATGATCCCGCAGGCGATCGAGAACCCGCGTCTCATCGTCGCGCGCACGTTCTCGAAAGCTCATGGAATGGCTGGGCTTCGTATCGGCTACGCCATCGCGCACGGAGACACGGTCAAAGAGCTCAACAAGTTCCACATGGGTAACTCCGTGTCTAGCTTGAGCTATGCCGCCGCCATCGCAGCGCTGGAACGGGACGCGAGCGATCCGAGCTTCATCCCGAGCGAGCAAAAACGGAACAACGAGGCGCGGAGCTTCACGCGCAAGTGGTTCCACGATCATGGGTACAAGGACACCGAAGCCCAGACCAACTTCCTGTTCGTCGACGTCCAAATGCCCATCGAAGACTTCCAGGGCGCGTGCCGCAAGGAAGGCGTCCGCGTTGGCCGTCCCTTCCCGCCGCTCTGGACGCATTGCCGCATCTCCATCGGCACGATGGACGAGATGCAAAAGGCCGTCAAGGTCTTCGACAAGGTTCTGAGCGCGGCCAAAGCAATGGCTGCGTAGCCACCGTCAATGACAAGGCTGCCGCTCCCGCACGGGGGCGGCAGTTTGTTTTTCGCCGGTATCGGTTTATGCCTCCTGGAACGGGTCTCGTTCATGAGCATGAAGAAGAACAGAATCAAAACGGCCTTTCCCTGCGACCGGCACTTCGTGCTTGCCGGTTTCGAAAGCTGGCCGTAAGGAGCACATAATGAAGCGGCGCGAGTTTCTAGGAACGCTCCCGGTCGTCGGCGCCGACGCGACGGGGACGACCACCATCAAGTTCCGTAGCGCAAGATTCTTCGGCATCCAGCCACCCATGACCGACGTGTCGCTGCGGCTCGAAGCCATGGACCGCGTCGGGGTCGACGTGCAAGTCCTCTCCGTCTCGTGCCCAATGTCGACTTCGCTCGCGTCGACCAAGAGCCCGAGATCGCGCGCGGCATCAACGACGCCTATGCCGAGCTCATAGCCCGCTATCCCCAGCGTTTCAAAGGTTTCGCCTCGGTCCCGGCCAGCTCGAGCGCCATCGATGTGCTGAAACTAAATGGCGTCATCATGGTGAGTCACATCCGGAGTAAACCACTCACGGATCCGAGCTTCCGTCCGTTCTTCGAAGAAGCCAACCGCAAGAAGCTCTGCATTCTCATCCACCCCATGATGCCCACGGGAATGGCAGAGCAGCTTCGTGAATACGTTCTCGGACCGATCGTCGGTTTTCTCTTCGACAGCACGCTCGCGGTGGCTCGCATGTGCTACGACGGCCTGCTCCGCGACTTTCCCGACATCCGTTGGGTCATCCCGCATCTCGGGGGCGCCATCCCCTACCTCATGGCGCGAATCGACCAGGGCCATCACGACTTTGTCGCATGCCGCGAAAAGGTCGACGAGCCGCCGAGCACCTATCTCAAGAAGCTCTATTTCGGCACGGTCGCCTCGAGTCCCTACACCGTGAGCATGGTCCGAGACATGATCGGAACCGACCACATAGCACTCGGAACCGATTACCCGCACCTTCTCGGTTCGATCGATGGCTCCGTCGAAACGATCGAGGCGATGCGCATCCCCGACGCCGAAAAACAGCGCATCTTCAGCGGCACTGCCTTAGAGATACTCAACAACATCTAAGACAAATATTAAAAAAGTGCAACGCCGATCAAGAAGCTCAAGTACCGCTCTTTAGCTCGACAACGATCACTTCCATCGTTCCCGGGCCTTCGTTCAAATCTCCATGCAGCACGCCCGGCGGGTCCTTGTCGAGCCAATAGGCGTTGCCCGCTTTCCATTCATAAGTGTCGACCTGCTCGTTCTTTTCGTTGATGACTTTGAGGCTGCCGTCGGTCAGCGCGATGAGCGCGCGGCCGTTCTCGTGCCGGTGTAGCCGGAGCGGCTGGTTCGGAAGGATGATGCTCTTCCAGACTTTGACGTACTTGTTCTCGAATTGCGGCTCGCGACGACTGCGCTCCTCCTGAATCGCGAGGGTCACGCCTGATGAGACGATGGCCGTTGCCAGAACGACCAGTAGAAGTTTCTTTTTCGACATAGTTTCACTCCGCTTCGTAAAGAACCTTACCGCCGACGATGGTAGCGACGATGCTACCGTCAAAGAGCTTTCCCGGCTCCGTCGCACCCACGACGAGCGGGTCGATATCCATGATCGTGATGTCTGCCCATTTGCCCACTTCGAGCGTCCCGGTCTCGTTCTCGAGACCGCCTGCATAGGCGCCCCAGATCGTATAGCCCCGCACCGCTTCCTCGGGGGTCATTCGCTCCTCCGGAAACCAGCCCTCCGGAGATTTCTGGTCCCTGTCGCGCCGCGTGATCGCGGAGTGAAGGCCGTAGAAGATATCGTGATCAGAGCCGATGAGGTCCGAGTTAAAAGCGAGGCGAACGCCGGCTTGCCGCAACGTGCGCCACGCATAGGCGCCCCGCGCGCGGTGCAGCCCCAGCCGGTCCTCGGCCCATGCCTGGTCTTCGGCACAATGCGGCGACTCCATCGACGCGATGATGTCGAGCTCCGAGAAACGCGCAAAGTCGTCCGGATGCACGACCTGGGCGTGCTCGATTCGGTGGCGAAGCTTTTTCGTCTCTGGGTCGGCTTCGACAACCGAGGCGAAAAAGTCCAGCGTCTCCCGATTACCCGCGTCGCCGATCGCATGGATGCCGACTTGAAAGCCCGAGCGCATCATTTCCGCAACGAGCTTCATGTCGAACCCGTACTCGTCGCCCGCAACGCCTTGATGATCGGGACGGTCCGAGTAATCCTCGAGCAGACGCGCTCCACGTGAACCTAGAGCACCGTCGTAATAGGCCTTTACGGAGCGCGTAATGAGCATGCGGTCATTGTCCTGAATGGGCCTTCTCTTGAGCCATTTGCGGCAGCGCTCGCCATCACGGGCCGACAACATGGCGTAAACACGAATCGGAAGCCCGTCCCTTTTCTCGAGCGACTCGAGCACATCCATGAAACGACTCCCGACGCCGGCCTCGTGGACCTGAACGTAGCCGTCACGCGCCATGCGATCGAGGCCCGCCCTCGAACTGTTCGTGCATGGGCTCTGGTATCGCGGCGTCAAGAAGCAAGCTGGCGCGATTGAGCACGATGCCGGTTGGGTTGCCGTTCGCATCCCTCAAAATCTCTCCCCCGCTCGGATTGGGGATGTCGCGAGTGATCGAAACCGCCTCGAAGGCTTTCTCGTTCGCCCAGACGGCAAACCCGTGGAGGCTGTCCATCACGACGGGGTTGTTCGGAAATGTCTCGTTGAGCAAATCCCAAGTCGGGTAGCGCGACGCCCACGCGCCTTCGTCCCAACCGCGCGCAAGTATCCACTCCCCTTCCGCGAGCTCCCCGGTCGCATCCACGATTCGCTGGACGGCCTCTTCCTCCGTCTCGACACCGATGAGATTCACCTGCACCTCGAGCTGGCCGAGACCCACCACATGCGTATGCGAGTCGATCAGCCCCGGTAAGACCGTGGCGCCTGCTACGTCCATGACACGCGTCGAGCTACCCTTGTAGCGCTCGACCTCTACATTCGTGCCTACGAAAAGGATATCGCCATCCTTCACCGCGAGCGCCTCCGCATAGTGAGGCGCGCCGGACGCCGGAGTACCGTCGGGAGCGGGTCAGCCTAACCGAACGTGTAGATCCCACCATTTTGAACGATGAGGTCGGCCGGCTCTTCGGGCTCGGGAGTGGCGCATCCAAGAGCAAGCGCAAGGATACAGAGTGAGAGCAAGAATTTCCGATCCATCCATCCCTCCAATTCGCGCGGGATTATAAACCTCTCGGCCCAGAGCGCCATTCCGTCACCATTGTCGACTAGAGACGCGCAATCGCCAAGCTACGATTAACCGTTCTTCATCCCCACATCCCCGTTACGCGCGACGAACGAGATCGTCGGCCCCGTAAATCACCAAACCGAGCATCAGCGTCGCCAGGCCCGCGAGCGATTCTTCCGGCCGCGTAACGAGCATGAAGCTCAAGCTCCACGCACTGAGCACGAGGAAGATGATCGGCGGCCACGGATAGCCCCAAGTACGATAGGGTCGCTCGAGCTCCGGCTCCCGGTGCCTCGAGACGAAGATACCCGCTACGGTCAGCGCCGTGATCAAGTTGAGCGTGAAGCCCGCATAGAGAAGCACCTGCTGGAACGTCGCCGTGTAGATGAAGCCGAGCGTGAGGGCGCACTGCACCAGCATCGCGTAGGTCGGGATGCCGCCCGCGCTCTTGAATGAAAGCGAGCGCAAAAGAGGTACGTCCTCCCCCATGACCTGCACGACCCGCGGCCCGAGATAGATCATCACGCTGACGGTCGACGTAAGAATGAGCGCAATCGTCACCGCCATGAGATTCGCGCCCGCTTCCCCGAAGATCTTCGACGCCGACAAATAGCCGACCTCGATCTGACCAGCGAGCTCAGGAAAAGGCACCGTGTACATGAACGCGTAGTTCACAAGGGTGTAGAGAACGAACACGACAGCGGTGCCCAGAACAAGAGCTCGAGTCAGGTCCCGCCGTGGCGACGCTATCTCACCAACGATGTAGATAGCCGCATTCCACCCGGTGTAAGCGAAGGAGACGTAGACGAGCGAGACCGCGAAAGCCGGTGTAATGATGAGACCCCAATCGCCCGGAACCGGAAACGGGGTCACGTCTTGAGGAACGCGCACATAATAGGCGGAACCAATCAAGACGAGCAGGAGCAACACTTTGAGGATCGTCAAAACGTTGGTCAAGCGAGTCCCCCACCACACGCTGCAGCCGTGCAGAACTGTGAAGAACAAGACGAGAGCCGCCGCTGTGTGCACGACGGGAACCGCGGGTAAGGCGGTCGCGAGGTAAGTGGCGAAGGCGATCGCCGCTAGCGCGGTAGGCGCGGCAAAGCCCACGGTTGCGGAGACCCAACCCGAGAGAAAGCCGATCACAGGGTGCATGATCCGTGACAGCAAATGATACTCGCCGCCCGAGCGCGGAAGTGCCGTGCCGAGCTCTCCATAGGTAAGCGCTCCGCAAAGAGCCGCCACACCGCCGAGCACCCACAACATCAGAACCGGAAATCCCGAAGGGATATCGACGACTTGAAACCCGAGACTTGTAAAGATTCCCGTCCCGACCATGTTGGCGATCACCATGAAGGTCGCGGTCCAGAAACCGACCTTGACCGTCTCGCTCTTCATAGAGACGCGCTAGCTTCTCGAGACCACCATCGGAAATAGCTCGTGCTCCATGGGGTCGCCGGGCTCGAGGTCGAGCCCTGGAAAAGGCCGCGAGGTCGTGACCGGCCACTCCGCGAAAACGGCGTCATCTCCTAGCCAGCGGGTCGCGATGGCTAGGCGTCGCGTCGCGTGCGTCGCTGTTCCTGGCGCGCCATGCACCGTCTTCATATGAAAGGCGATCGCGTCTCCGGGCTCGAGCGTCCAGGAGACTATCTCGTAGTCCCCTCTCTTGGCCTCGATATCCGGAAGGTCTTCGAATCGCTCGAACGCACAGTCATAAGGGCGATGGTCGACGAACTTCAGCGGTGTGAACATCCGGTTCCAAAGATGGGAGCCAGCGACGAACTCCGGACACACTAGAGACAAAGGCGCCAAGGGATGGTCCGTCGAGAACCGTGAGGCCATCCTGTCCTGGCACTCACGTCGCCGCCCATTCAACTCGTCGAACGCAAGAGACTTCCAAGCATCCACCGTCTCTTCCCCTTCGGCCAGCGCAACGGCGTCGTGCCAGAAAAAAGTCTGTGCGCGTACGGCCTCGGTCGAAACGAAAACGACCGCCGGAATATCGAACGACTCCAAGATAGGCTTGCCGAGCGTGGAAACACTGCGGTAGCCGTCGTCGAAAGTTACGAGGACCGCTCGGTCTGGAAAGCGCGACCTCCCCTCGAGAGCATCGAGCCAAACGTCGAGTCCGATCGGGTGAGCGTATTTGGTGAGCACGGCACAGTGCTCACCAAGCTCGTCTTCGCTGACATGCAGTGGCCCGAATGGAACATCCGAGGCCGAGGTGGTCCGAGCCCGCACGCCGTGATAGCAAAGCACGGCTACGCCTGGAAATCGGTCCGAAGATAGATGTCGCCCGTAGTGAGCGGAACGCACCATCGCGCGCTTGGCCAAAGCCGCAAGCCAAAGGGATCGCCTTCGCAAAATATGTTTTTCCAAGCGACGCCTTTGGGGCGGCGCAATCGTAGCGGACGTGAGTTAATGGACCGCTCAATGATACCAGCTCCCTTCCAAGATGCGAGACTCTAGGGCTCTAGGGCATGAACCGTCCGCCATTTACATGCACGGTCTGGCCGGTGACATAGACGTCCCGCGGATCGCTGAACGCAAGCACGACGCGCGCGACATCCTCGCTCGTACCTACAGGGCGACCGCTTTTGGCCTCTCCGAGATGTGGGTTCGATTGGCCGGGCCGCCGCTCGGTATCGATCAGCCCCGGCACGACGGCATTCACCCGGATGCGGCCGAGCCCCTCCTCCGCAAGCGCTCGGGTGAGACCTATCAACCCGCTCTTGGCTGCAATCACATGTGCCCGGTCCGTCTTGGGACGATGGGCACTCAGACCGCCAAGATTGATGATGGCGCCCTGTCGCGACGCGGGAAGCCTCCGGAAGAGCTCCCGCGACATAAGAAAAGCGCCCGTAAGTACCGTGTCGATCACTGCCTTCCAAGACGCGAGGCTGAGCTCAGTGAAGGACTCATGGGGCCTCGTCGCCGCACCGTTCACGAGTACCGACGGCGGCCCGAAACGATCCGCCATACGCTCGTACAGGTCGACCACCGCGCCCTCGTCGGCCACGTCGAGCAACGCGCTCATCGCGTCGACACCGCTTGGGTCCAGAGTTTCGAGCGCCGCTTCGAGCTGCTCCGAATCGGCGCGCGCGACGATGCAAACGCGCGCGCCGGCGCGTCGAAACGCTTCCGCGATCGCGAGCCCGATATTGCGGCTGCCCCCGGTGACGAGCGCCACCTGACCACTGAGGTCGCCGTCGATATCGAAGCCCACTCTAGCCCCTCCGCCCCGCGAGCAGAGCGGTCAGCTCTCGGACGGAGGCGAGCTCTTCGAGACGCCGGACGGCGTCGATGACCGGCTGAATCCGATCCTCTCGAAAGCCGGCAAAGCCCGCGCATTCTCGAAACTTATCGGCGACCTCGTCGTAGCTCATCGGGTTCGATGGGCTGCCTTTGCCGAAGTCCGCACGCCCGGTGATGTGACGACCGTCCACGAGATGGATATCGAGGATCGTGGTCATCTTGTCGTAGCCCGCCTCTTCAGCTACGGGATGGACACCAAAGTGTATTTTTCGAATCATCTTCTGCACGTCGGCGCGATGGACGACCTCGTCGACGAACTCGCGCAGACCACCTCGACGCTCGAGCAGCAAGATCGCCATGCAAAACTCCATCGAGAACTTTGCTTGAAGCTCGGTCTCGGGCCGGTGGTGGATGAGCGCGTTGGGCATGTTGTGGTTGGTGCCGACGTCGACACGCTCGACCATCGCCTCGTCGATGCCGTGCTCGAGAATGAGCTCGAGAAGCTTCGTCATGCCCGGATGGGTGAGAGAGCCCGAGGGATGTGGTTTGATGGAGATACCAGGCTCGATGAAGGTCCAGGGGTTGCCGAGCTTTCCCTCGATCGCCTCGAGCGCGTAGCCCCCGCCATGAGCTTGAAAAAATCCGCGCGGCGATTCGAGGATGCGATCGGTAGCGGTCCATCCGCTCCGCGCAAGATCGGCCGCGAGCACGCCGGACTCCGCCGCGCGTCCCGCGTGAAACGGCTTCGTCATCGTGCCGAAATTCTCCCGCAAGCCGGCAGATTGACTCGCCGCGAGCGCCATCGCGTGTAAGCTCGGCTCGAGGGCGAGCCCGTAGAGCTTGGACGCCGCCGCGGCCGCGGCCAGCGTGCCGCATGTCGCCGTGGAGTGGAACCCGTGCTGATAGTGACGCGGCGACATCGCTTCGGAGATCTTGGTCTCCACTTCGACGCCGAGATGGTATGCCAGCACGAGGTCGCGTCCTGACCGATCGGCCGCCTCCGCGATGGCGAGCGCCGCGGGCAGACAAGGCGCGGTGGGATGGGTCAGAAGACCATAAACGCGGTCGGTGCCGACCGCGAGCTGTGTGTCATCGTAGTCATCGGCGTGCATGGCGATGCCGTTCGCGAAGGCGGCGAATCGAGGCGACACTTTGAGCGGGGTACCGATAACCGTTGCTTCACCTGCAGTGTTTTGTGAGCTCAAGTAATCCTGAACGAGGCCTCCGCTCGACGCGACAGAACCGGAAAGCGCGAGCCCGAGGCCGTCGAGGATAGACTTGCGCCCGAGCTCCAAGAGCTCCTCGGGCAAGTCCTCGTATTCCGTTCCCGTAATGAACCCGCATACTTCTCTGGTGAGACCCTCTCCCCGCCGCGAGTCCAGGTCGGGGGTAAAGTGCTCGATTTTCGACGACATCATTACCTCTTAGCGGCGCATCAGTATTCGCGATACCAGCGCACGGGTGGGACGGAACAGAATACTTCCCGCAGCAAGGAGGAACAAAGCAAGCGCCACCGGGCGCGACAAAAAACCAGTCCAATCCTGGTCGAACAAGATCATCGATTGCGCGAGCGAAGTCTCCACCAAACTCCCGAGAACGAGCCCCATTATAATGGGCGCCGCACCGAAGCCGAAGCGCTTGAGCGCAAAGCCCAGGAATCCCGCCGCGAGCATGATCCAAACATCGACGATCGACTGCTCAACACCGTAAGCGCCCACGATACACAGCACGAACACGCCCGGCCAGAGAAGCGTCTTCGGCACGAGACTGATTCGCGCGAAGAGCTTGGCTCCCACGAGCCCGATGACGAGAAAGAGCACGTTCGCGAGCAGCATGGAGATGAAGATCCCATAGAGTAGGCTCGGCTGCTCCTCGAACAGATAGGGGCCGGGGCGCAAACCATGGACTTGAAGACCGCCCATGATCACGGCCGCCGTCGCGCTCCCCGGAATACCGAGCGCGAGCGTCGGCACCATGGCGCCTCCTGTGGCCGCGTTGTTCGCGGCTTCTGGGCCGGCGATGCCTTCGAGTGCACCCTTTCCGAAAGCCTCAGGCTCCTTCGACCACCGCTTCGCCTCGTTGTAGCCGATCATCGCGGCCATGGTGCTGCCTTCCGCCGGCAACACGCCGACCAACGTTCCGATGAAGCTCGAGCGCAGAATCGTCCCTCTGACCTTGCGAAAGCCTTCGAGGGACGGAAGGCGGGTCGCAGACGCGCCGATGCTTTCGAGGCTCGCACCAAGGTTCTGCGATTGGCTCAGCGCTTCGGTCACCCCGAACAAGCCAATGAGCACGGGAACGAAGTGGATCCCGTCATAGAGATCCGGCACCCCGAAGACGAAGCGCTCGACGCCCGTGGTCAAGTCGACGCCCACGGTCGCTATCAGCAAGCCCAAGCATCCGCCGACGAGATTCTTGAGCGGCGCCTCGCCGCCGATCGACGAGAGCATCGAGAGTCCGAACACCGCGAGCGCGAAATATTCCGGCGGTCCGAAACCATAGGCCATACGCGCGAGAAGGGGTGCAGCAAAGAGCAAGACCAGAGCGCTAAAAATCCCCCCAAACGCCGACGCGAACGCCGCCATCCCGAGTGCTCTCCCCGCTTCTCCTCGGCGCGCCATCGGATAGCCATCGAACGCTGTCGCTGCCGCCGGCGGCGCACCTGGAACGTTTAACAGGATCGCCGTAATCGACCCGCCGAACGTCCCCGCGCAATATAAAGCGGAGAGAAGTGCGATAGCGGGAACGGGCTCCAGATAGAGCGAGAACGGCAGAAGAAGCGCAACAGCCATGGAAGACGAGAGCCCGGGAAGCGCACCGACGAGAACGCCACCGATCGTTCCGAGGGCGATGAGACCGAGGACGACAGGATCCGTTACCAGCGCGAGCGCGAGCCCTAGATCCGGCACTTCCCCTACCAGAGAACGCCACTCGGAAAACGCATACCGAGTGCGAGAACGAAGACAACATAGACGGCCAGAGGAAGACCCAATGCGAGACCCGCGATACGAATCACGCTGCGCTCGCCCCAGTAAAGCGACAGCCCGATCGAAACGAGAAACACCGTCGCGAGCATGCCCACATACGGCACCAGCGCGACGGCGACCGTGAAGATCCCGGCGGTTACGTAGACCGGCCGCTCGAGCGGAGCGCTCGGCTCGTCGCGCTTGTTCCTCGAGAACGCAAGCAGCGCCAAGCTCAAGAGCGCCAGGACGGCCAAAACAATGCGCGGAAAAAACGTCGGCGGCACGTTCTGGGAGAGCATTGCCGGAACGTCACGAAACGTCCTCGTCGCGTAGAAGGCCGTCCCACAGAATAGAAGAAGCGCGACCCCCGCGACAACGTCTCGAGAAAACCGCACGTCAGTTTTCGCCGTCGTTCTCGCCGGCCTTCTCGACGATGCCGAGCTCCCGCATCGCGTGACGCGCTTGCCCATACATTTGGTGAATCTGGGCGCTCCACTCCGTCGCTCCTGTCACCGAGCGCCCATCGAGCCCCGCGCCCTCCAAATAACTCTGATACGTAGGATGCGAAAGACCCTCGAGCAAAGCTCGTTCGAGGACGCGAATCCGATCGGCGGGCGTGCCCTTCAAAACAACGTAGCCACGCACAGTGGAGTACTGGGCGTCGTAGCCGAGCTCGACGGTCGTCGGGACTTCGGCGATAGCGGCCATACGCTCGGAAGCCATGACCGCGAGCGCTCGAAAATCACCCCGGTTTATCTGGTCGAGACCTTCCGTGAGATTCAACCCCGCGGCGTCGATGTTGCCGCCCATCAAGTTCGTAACGATTTCCCCGCCGCCGCCGAACGGGACGACGCTGAGCCCAGTATCGGCGATTTTGGCGAGCATGGCCCCCGCAACGTGATCCACGCCTCCGATCTGCGTCGCTCCCCACTTGATGGGACGCTCCCGGCCGAGCGCAAGCAAATCGTCGAGCGTCTCGACGGGGCTGTCGGCGCGCACCATCACGACGATCGGATCGTCCGCCGCCCGCGCGATCCCAACGAGATCGTCGATGCTCAGCTTCGCCTGGTCGCGCGCGAGCGCGTAAAGATGTGTCGGGGTGATGCCCATCAAAGTGTAACCGTCCCGCGGCCGAGTGCTCACGTAGCTCATCGCCACGAGCCCACCGCCTCCGATCTTTGGCACGACGGCCATCCCGACCCCGAGCGCCTCCCGCGCGCCGACCAGCATGGTGCGTGCGGTCGCATCCGTGCCTCCACCGGGGGACGCGTGGGTGACAACGTCTATGGGCCTCGACGGAAAAGTTCCCTCGACCGTCTCACAGCCAAGCGTCGCAACGGCACAGATGCCGAAGACGCCGGCGATCGAAACGAATCGGATATCGAGAACAGATGGCACTAGGACTCCTGGCGCGAAAGAGTACCACGCGCTCTAGTCAGTTCTGCCACGCTGGCGCTGTGCTCATTTGGCGCAGAAGCTCCAAAACGTGACGTCATTCCGCGCTTTTTGGTCTCGTTTCCGAAAGCCGAGCGCGCCTTCCCCCGGCCATCCGCCTCAGCTTGCAGGCTTCCCGCCGGACCGTATTGCCCGTGTGGTCGCTGGCATAGTCCGTGCAATCTGCTGTAGCAACCTATTTGCAGGAGTAAGCGAGTGACCAAACGGATTCTATTGTTGAGTGCAGCCGCGTGGTTTTTTTCGGTTGTCTCGTAGCACCCAGCCTATACGCAGCAGGATCAAATAGCAGAAATGAAAGAGTCTTCTTTGCTCCGATTTACGTCCGGTTCGTTTTCAAGCCATCGCTTGGCTCGAAGCCATGGGTCACGGTATTGAGCTCGATTGTGATGGGATGCGCCGTATCGGGAATGCATTACACCGCCATGTCGGCGGCTCGCTTTTATCCATCGGACCTCACCTCCGCCCCTGGAACAGCTCTGCCGCACTCTTTCATGGTCATTTCTATCTGCGGGATCATGGCGCTCGCCGTAGGCATGACGCTCATCGGCACCATTGTAGACCAGAGGCTCGTCGAAGCCGCGGAGGCCCTTCGTGAGAGCGAGGCGCTCTCTCGACTCCTCATCGATTCCGCCGACGAGGGAATCTTGGGACTCGACCGGGAAGGGAACACGACCTTCGTCAACCCATCCGTGACCCGTCTGCTCGGCTTCGCGCCATCAGACCTGATTGGTAAACCGATACACGGACTCATCCATCACAGCCATGCGGACGGATCCCCTTATCCCGCGGACGAATGTCCCATCTTGAAAACCTGTTCCGAAGGCAGCCTGCATCACGTCAGCAACGAGCTTCTCTGGAAGATGGATGGCACCACCCTGCATTGTGAATACACCAGTACGCCGGTCAGGAAGGACGGCGAGCTGATAGGAGTGCTGTTCATGCTCGTCCCTTGAAAGAGCGCTTGAACACGGCCTTAGAGCTTCTGTTTAGCATGTCGGGAACGGACGGGGCCAATCGAGGCGGCGTGTTTCTCACCCATCCCGAGACGCAGAACCTCGAGTTGTTTTGTGTTCGGTGCGATTTCTCCGAAGATGACTTAGGGGACGCAAGTTGGATCGAGCACGAGCGACAGACATGCGAGCACGCTGGCCGCGTCGGCAAGACCATCGTCTCGAGCAAGGACTTCGAGGAGAATCCCGATACGGCTCACCCTGCGAGCAGTTCCTTCCGCCGGCGTTACATCGTTCCCATCATGCAAGCGGAAAGTTGCATGGGGGTGGCATTCTGGCACAGTGGCTCGATCCCTCTATACGAGGACATCCGCGTGGGCAGCCCTGAGCGCGCCATCCTCGAGGACGCGGACCTGCTCGTCGCACCCCATTACGAGAAAATCGCGGGTTTCTTCGACTCGGTAATGAACACTCCGTCACGAGGCTTGAGGGCCGTCGATTTCGCCGACATCGCCCAACATCCAAGCACCGCCAACGTCCGGCACTACAGCTACCGTTTCGACATCGCTTTTCTCGGCCTTTCTCGCAACGAAGGCCCGCTCATCGAGGAAGTCGCCGCGCTCGCCTCCGACACCGACAAACTCATCATTGTCACGTTAGGCGCCGACGGGAGCCTCGCCTTGTCACGCGGAGGCCGACACGAATGCTCCGCCGCGCGCGTGGGGAGCGTCGTGGATACAACGGGAGCCGGCGATACGTTCGCGGCGGGCTTTTTGAGCGAATATTGCGAAAGCCGCGACATCGCCGCGAGCCTGGAAAAGGGAGCCAAAAAGGCCGCCCAAACAAACCAGCAAATCGGCGCTTTCTAGACTCGAGAACCTCCTCTCCATTCGCAATATTACGCGCGCATGGCTTTGAAGAATTTCGTGTGGCCACTGATGATGGTTTCTTTGGCGGCTAGGTCTACGTCCATCGACCACTCGCCGCGCTCGTGGGTGCCGCCGAGCAGGATGCCGTCCGTGCGCGGCATCATGTAGAGATCGCCATAGAGCGTGATGTAGTCGACTTCCGACTGAGGTAGCAGGAACGTCAATTGCCCCTTGATCGGGGTGAGCTCGTCGTCGCCGAAGATTGCCTTCGCCCCGAGGCCGGTGCAGTTCACGATCGCCGGCTCCAAGAGGGACAGAACGTCGGAAACGTCTTCGAACGTGCGGATGACGATCCGGCCGCCTGCGAGTTGGAAGTCACGCACCACGGCATTCAAATAGGTCGATGGCTCGATGAGCATCGTGACATATTGACGCACGTGCGGCACCGGGAACGGGTGCTCGTCGGGCTCGAGGTTTCTCGTTTCCGGAAACAGACCGGCGGTAGAGGGATCCTCACCTCCGCCACCGAAAGGATGTTCGCTCAAAACGTAGTTCGTCAGCCAGCGCACACCGTAGTGGCTTCCGAGCATGTTTTGGAACCTGCGATGCGAGAAACGTGACGCTCTCTCGAGCTGCTCGTTGAACGCCGGTGTCCGACGCCTGAAGTCGGCCACTGAGTACGGCGACCATTGGCCCGCGGCGATATTCGAAGTCGTGTTCGGCGGAAGATCCTTGGCGTAGATGGTCACGTCGAGCCCGCGTTGTTGAAGAAGGCGCGCTGCCGAGAGCCCGAGAGCGCCGCAGCCGAGCACAGCGACTCTAGAAGGCGCCTCACCATCCTCGAAGAGCTTTTCGAGGGCGAGATAGGAGCTGCCCCAGGAAAGCGTCAAGCCTCCGCCGCCATGGCCGTAATTGTGGACGATGGTCTTCAGGCCGTGGCACTCCTTTTCCACGCGGAATCCCGGCGGACGGAATGGCCTCAATCCCGCCACTGTTCGGATGACGCGGTCTTCCGAAACTTTGACTTTCGGTAACGTCAGCATGGACAGCCGCGGCGACGCCGGCGCGTTTTGCCGTGCGGAGCAACCTCCGAAAAGCGCGCCTGCCGCCAAGAGACCTGTTTGTTTCAGAGCATTTCTGCGATTCATGTGTTGTTTTGTACCATTTCTCCGGGTGGCCTTGCTAGACTCCGCACATGCTCATCGAAGCTTGTGTCGATTCCGTGCGAAGCGCCATCGCCGCTGAGAAAGGCGGGGCGGCGCGCGTCGAGCTCTGTACGGCTCTTCTCGAAGGCGGTTTCACCCCAAGTGCCGGAGCGATAGCGCGCGCTCGGGCGAACATCTCGATCGGCCTTCACGTCATCATCCGCCCCCGCGGCAGCGACTTTCTCTACGAAGCGCCCGAGCACGAAGTGATGCTCGAGGACATCGCCACGGCGAAAAGCCTCGGCGTGGATGGCGCCGTCATTGCTGCACTCGCGGCCGACGCCACCGTCGACGTCGCGCGCACGCGGGAGCTCGTCGAGAAACGGGCCCCATGAGGGTGACCTACCACCGCGCGTTCGACATGACGCGCGACCCACTCGCTGCTCTCGAAACGCTCGTGGAGCTCGGCATCGATCGCATCCTGACCTCTGGCCAGGAAGAGTCCGCGGTGGCGGGTCTGGATCTTCTCGCGGAGCTCGTGAAAGTTGCTGCCGATCGCATCGTCATCATGCCGACCGGCAATATCCACGAAAAGAACATCGAGAAAATCGCGGGAACGACCCGCGCCAAAGAGCTGCATGTCACCGGCTTCGTCGAAGAAGATAGCGGGATGACGTTTCGCAATCCGCGGGTCTATATGGGCGGGCTCTTGAGGCCGCCGGAATATGCGCGCTCTGTGACGGATGCCCGAGCCCTCGCGGCGCTCGTCGAGCGTGTGGGAGGAAACCGTGATTAAAGGACTCCTCGTCATAACACTCGCGGCCAAAGTCGTCTGGCTCGACGTCGACCCTGCCGTTTTGAGAGGCGGCCACGAGCCTGATGACGGGCTTGCGCTCCTCCAGAGCTTTCATTCTCCCGAGCTCGAAGTGCGCGGCGTGAGCGTCGTGTTCGGGAACTCCGCCATCGAGCAGGGCTATCCTAACGGCCAAGAGATCGTGAAGCGGTTCGGGCCGAAAGGCCTCGAGGTTTACAAAGGCGCTGCCAGCCGGGCCGAGCTCGGCGTCGAGAACGATGCGACGCGCTCGCTCGCCGCGGCGCTCCGCCGTGAGAAGCTTACCATCTTGGCGCTCGGTCCGGTCACCAATGTCGCGACGGTCCTAAAAAACCACCCCGCGCTCACGAGCCGAATCGAGGAGATCATCGCAGTCGCAGGCCGCCGGCCGGGACAAACCTTTGTCATCGGTGAAGGTGGACGGCCGCTCATGGACATGAACTTCGAGTACGACCCAGAAGGGTTCCAGGTCCTCCTGGATTCGGGCGCGCCCATCGTGCTCGCGCCTTTCGAGATCTCCGCCAAAACACCGATTTCACAAAGAGACATCGAGCGCTTCGCGAGGGTTCCCGATCTCGCCGATTTCTTTCTCGAGCCTTTGCGCGACTACGTGAACTGGTACGACACCCACTTCCAAGTGCGCGCTATCTACCCTTTCGACACTCTCGCGGTGGCTTACTTGACGTCGCCCCAATGGGTCGACTGCGACACGCTACCCGTTCAGATCCAAACGCAGCCGGACGACATCCAGCCGAGCAAGAATAAGCCCTACTTGATCGTCTCGAGCGAGCTCGAAACAGAGCGCCGCGTCACCTACTGCCACACCGTATCCGACGCCTTCGTTCCCGACCTGATGCGGCGCCTACTCGACGTCCGGTAGACCGTGATTAGGCCTCGACTTCTTCTTTTTCTTCTGCTTTTTCCGAGATCGGCCCCTCTCCAGGCTTCACGGTCACCGGATCAAGAAACGGCATCATCTTCCGGAGCTCAGCGCCGACACGCTCGATCAAGTGGTCCTGCTCTCTCGCCCGGGTCTCGTTGAACCACGGTCGGCCCTTCTCGTTCTCCTCGATCCACTTCTTGGCATAGGTACCGTCCCGGATCTCGTCGAGGACACGCTTCATCTCCTTGCGCGTCTCGTCAGTAATGATGCGCGGCCCGCCGGTATAGTCCCCATGCTCCGCGGTGTCGGAGACCGAGTAGCGCATGTAGTTCACGCCGCCGCGATACATGAGATCCACGATCAGTTTCAATTCGTGCAGACATTCGAAATAAGCCATTTCCGGCTGATAGCCCGCTTCAACGAGCGTGTCGAAGCCCGCTTTCACGAGATGGCTCACGCCGCCGCAAAGAACCGTCTGCTCGCCGAAGAGATCCGTCTCTGTCTCTTCTGCGAAGGTGGTCTCCAAAACGCCCGCGCGACTTCCGCCAATCCCCATCGCGTAGGAAAGACCGAACGCCTTCGCTTTTCCCGACACGTCTTGATGGATGGCGAGGAGAACTGGTGTTCCTTCGCCGTCGACATAAGTCTCGCGAACACGGTGGCCCGGCGCTTTCGGGGCGATCATCGAAACGTCCACGTCCTTCGGTGGCAGAATCGTCTTGTAGTGGATGCTGAAACCGTGGGCGAACATGAGCGTGTTGCCCACCTTCAGGCCCGGCTCGATCTCTTCTTTATAGATCTTCGGCTGTTTCGTGTCGGGTGCAAGCACCATTATCACGTCTGCCCACTCGGAAACCTCCGCGACGCTCCCCACCTTTAGACCGTCCGCTTCGACCTTCGCCCGACTGCGGCTCTCGGAATGAAGCCCCACGCGAACGTCCACTCCGCTATCTTTCAAGTTCAACGCGTGCGCGTGGCCTTGCGAGCCATAGCCGATGACGGCGACTTTCTTTCCTCGTACGATCGCGAGATCGGCGTCTTTGTCATAGTAAATCGTTGCCATTTAAAGCACTCCTTCGTGTGCAAATTCCTCGGCAGGCGTTTGCTCGCGTACCATAGCTACCCGTCCCGTGCGTGCGAGCCCTAAAATACCAAAAGGCCGCAGCACTTCCACGAGACGATTGATTTTGTCCTCGGTGCCCGTAATCTCGAAAATTAGAGCGTCCGGGCTCACGTCAACGACTCGCGCCCGAAAAACCTCCCCGACCTGCATGACCTCCGCCCGGCTTTCGTGGCCCGCCCGAACTTTGATGAGAGCTAGATCGCGCGTGACTGACGGAACGTTCGAGACATCCTCGACCTCCAGAACATCCACAAGCTTATACAAATTCGCCTCGACGAGTCGAGCCACGCGGTCATCCGCGTTCATGACGATGGTGATATGCGAGACGCCCGGACGCTCCGTATGGCCTACCGCGAGCGACTCGATGTTGTAGGCGCGCCGGCGAAAAAGCGACGCGACGCGGTCCAAAACGCCAGGGCGGTCCTCGACGAGAACGACGAAAGCACGGGCGCGCATGCTTGGCTCCATCACGTTAGTCCTTTTTCACCAGCGGCTTGTCGCCTTTCTTCTCGAGCAACGGTTCCGGCCGCCGGATCATGGCTTCGATGGTGTTGCCGGAAGGCACCATCGGGTATACGGTGTCTTCCCTCTCGACGCGAAAATCGATCACGGTAGTCCCCTCCGCCGCGCGCGCGGTGGCGACAACCTCTTCGATGCCCGCGCGCTTGTCCACGCGCAGTCCAAGAAGACCGTGCGCTTGTGCGAGCTTGACGAAATCAGGGTTCCGCATCGGGGTCGCGGCATAGCGTTTGTCGTAGAAAAACTCCTGCCATTGGCGCACCATGCCGAGATAGCCGTTATTGATGATGGCGACGTTCAATTTCAACCCTTCTTGCGCGCAGGTCGAGAGCTCCGCCGCCGTCATCTGAAATCCGCCGTCACCCACGATGACCCAGACTTCCTCGTCCGGCCGTGCGACTTTCGCGCCGATGGCGGCGGGGAGCGCAAAGCCCATCGTGCCGAGACCACCGGAAGTGATGAGCTTTCGCGGCGCGTCGTGCTTGTAATATTGCGCTTCCCACATTTGGTGCTGCCCCACATCGGTCACCACGAGGGCATTCCCTTCCGTCAAATTCCACAAATCGCTGATGACATGGGCCGCGTAGAGATGGCCACTATCGGGAAGCTGCTGGATGTCACGAACCGCCGAGTCGCCCTTCAAATCGCCGATGAAGTCGTGCCACGGCGTTAGGTCCTGGCAAGAGACTTTCGGCGCCAGAGCGCCGAGTGAGCCCGCGAGATCACCGATGAGGGCAACTTCGACTTGAATAATCTTGTTCACCTCGGAAGGATCGATCTCGACATGGATCTTGCGTGCAGCGGGAGCAAACTTCTTCGGGTCACCGACAACGCGATCGTCGAAGCGCATGCCGAGCGCTAGAAGAACGTCAGCGTTTTGGATGGCCTGGTTCACCCAAGCCTCGCCGTGCATGCCCATCATGCCGAGATTCAACGGATGGGACGCGGGAAAACCACCGATACCGAGAAGGGTCATCGCGACCGGGATCTGCGTCTTCTCCACGAAGTCGGCAAGCAGCCCGGTCGCGCCCGAAAGCGTCACGCCGCGCCCCGCGAGAATGAGCGGGCGCTTCGCAGTATTCAGGATCTCCGCGGCGTGGTCGAGCTCTTCCGGGCTTACCGTGGGTCGCGCGGCGCGGGAAGGAAGCTCGACCGGGCTGTCGTCCCATTCGTAGTCGCATTCACGCTGCTGCGCGTCCTTGGTGATGTCGACGAGCACTGGACCAGGACGACCGCCCTCGGCGAGATGGAACGCTTTCTTGATGGTCTGGGCAATGTCTTCGGTTTGGGTAACCAGAAAATTGTGCTTCGTGATCGGCAGGGTGACGCCTGTGATGTCTGTTTCTTGAAACGCGTCCGTGCCGATGACATGGCTCGGAACTTGCCCTGTAATGAAGACGCAAGGCGACGAATCGAGCATCGCCGTGGCAATTCCCGTGACGAGATTCGTGGCACCGGGGCCCGAGGTCGCGATCGCGACGCCCGCACGTCCAGCAGCACGCCCGAAGCCGTCGGCCATGTGCGCCGCGCCTTGCTCGTGCCGCACGAGAACGTGATGGATAGTCGAATCGAGGAGGGCGTCATAGGCCGGCAAGATCGCGCCCCCTGGATAGCCGAAGACCGTCTCGACGCCCTGGTGCTCGAGGGCATCCCAGAGGATCTGTGCTCCTGTTTTGCGTGTCGTCATAATTTACCGACCGGTTGGTAACCAAAACATCTTAACACAAATCGAAGGAGCGTCCAATTCCTGCTAACCGACGCTAACGTATCGACTTGACGCGACCTGGCAAATCTGAAGTCTCCGCCCATGGTAGCTCAAGCCAACTGACGAAGACGGGATGACGAGATGACGACGAAACGATTGGGCATTGGTTTCAACGGCAGCGGGTTCATCACACGCTTTCACATCGCGTCTTTTATCGCCGTGCGGGATGCGGATATCCGCGGGATATGGAGCCCGAACGCGGGGCGCGCGGCAGAAGCGGCGGCGCTCGGGAACGCCCGCGGCGTAGGCGAAGCGAAAGCCTTCCCGTCCATCGAAGCCATGGTGAAAGATCCATCCATCGATGCCATATGGATTTGCGGCCCGAATCACGAGCGTGTCGCCAACATGAAAGCCATCTTGGAAGCTCTCGGAAATGGCGGCGAGCTTCAAGGCGGCGGCGTCCTCAATGACATGATGTGCCATTCCATCGAGGCAGCACGCTACCTGTTGACCGAGCCGGGCAAGCTACGCGAAAGCCTCAAAGCCAAGAAAGTCAGCGCGCAGATCGCCTGTATGAAATGGCAGCGGCCCGCCTATGTCGAGAAGCTGAAAGCTGCTTACGGAAGCGACGTCGACTACAGCACGAAGCCTTCGGAAGATTTCGCGCGTGCGATCGTGGAATATGAGGACGGGAACGGCGAGCCGCTCATCGTGGAAGCTACGACTTCGTGGAGCTATGTCGGCGCCGGACTTCGTCTGTCGATGGGGCTGCTCGGGCCGGAATATTCAATGAAGGTCAATACGCTCGACACGGAACTGTCACTTTTCTTTAGCCACGACTCCGGGCAATCATCTGGCGAGGATCTCGTCGAGAAACAGAACGCGGAGCTCGGCCTCATGCCCGTCGTCACCGACGAAGGCGCCTACGGCTATGTCGACGAGAACCGTCACATGGTTCAGTCGTTTCTGAAGAACCTACGTCCCGAAGAGACGTTCGACGACGGGGTCGCGGTGACGGAGCTTCTCATGACCGCCTACAAGAGCGCTGAAATCGACGCGGCCGTCGAGCTCGAGGGCGCTTCACTCGATGAGTTTGTCCCCGCGGTCGCCCGCGGCGTGTGAAACCCTCGCGCCAGGAATCGCTGACTTGCCGCCATGAGGCGACTCACTAGTGAAAAACGATTTTCTCACCGCGTTGGGACACCAGCTCCCAGACATGTTCGAGGAGCAGCTCGCGCCTTTTGAGAAGGTGCTCACCTCGAGGCCATCAAGATATGGCGACACCGTTAGCGGAGCTCATCGTCAGTGAATCCGACGAGCTTCTCCCACAAACGGCGATCCACTCGAACGATGCGATCGTCGAGAAGCTCGGGCACGAAGCTTCGGAGGCTTTCACACGGTCCAACGGGATTCGGCTAGAATCACGCGGACCATTATTCTGAGAGGATCGTCGATGCTATCGACCATGGAGCTCATCGTCGCCCTGAAGGAGACCCCCCTCTTCTCCGCCGTCCGAGGGGAGGGCTTGAAGCGTATCTCCGACGCGATTCGGGAAACCCGGATTGCCAGCGGGGAACTCATTTTCGCCGAGCAGGATCGTGGCGACGAGATGTACATGATCCATTCGGGGAAGGTCTCTCTTTTTCGCGGCGACGCCCCCTCGGAGAAGCTTCTCGCGACGCTCGACAAGGGAGCTTACTTCGGAGAGATGGCTATTATCGACGACCAACCGCGACCGACCTCCGCGAGGGCCGAAGAGAGCTCGACTTTGCTCGTGCTTCGCAAGCGAGATTTTCGTGTCGCGGTGCTCGATTATCCAGACATCGCTTTCGCGATGTTCGAAGAGTTCGCTCGGCGTCTACGCCAAGCGAACGAGCAGATTTATTCTCAGTCGGAGAAACATGGAGATTCGTAAAGCGTTCAACATCCTCGAGATGGACCAGCGCCCCATCCTGCTCCTCGGGGCGCTCCACTTCGTGATGGCGGCCGCGCACACGCTTTTCGATATCGGTATAACCTCGCTCTTGGTGGCCAATCTCGGCGCGGAGGTGCTGCCGCAAGTCTATGTTGGAAGCGCGCTGCTTCTCATCTGCGCCAGCCTGTTCATCATTCCCGTTATCGATTTCCTGGATCGATTCAAGCTCTTCGCATCGACGTTGATCCTTTTCGCCGCCGTCCTGGCGCTCACACACCATCAGGGCGAACAAGCTCCCGGTCTCATCTATCGCGGGCTCTACGTTCTTTCCTATCTGATGAAGAGCTTGCTCTTCCTGCAGTTCTGGCTAATCGCGGGAGACGTTTGTGACCTCCGGCAAGCGAAGCGCTTGTTCCCCATCTTGCTCGGCTTCAGCCTCGCAGGAGGAGTGACCGCCTCGGTGGCGGCCTCCGTGCTGCTGCGATGGATGGCCACGGAAGATCTTCTATTGACCGCCGCTGTGCTGCTCGTCGCCGCCCTAATTCCGACGCGCAGCGTTGCCCGACAATACGGAGCTGCTATCGAACGGCCTAGGATCCCAGGACAATTCAAGGTCAGGGACTCCCTCTATCGCCTTCGGTCCGACTTTCGCATCTCGCTCTCATCGCCGCTCCTGAGAAACATCTCGGCATCGTTTCTGCTGTTCGCCTTTCTGGCACAAGTGCTCGATTTCCTCATGGGTAAAGCAGCAAGTGTCCGATTCACTGAGCTCGGGGCAGTGGACGTAGAAGCGCTCACCTCCTTCTATGCTCTGTTGAACGGCGTTGTCATCGGAGTCGGCGCCCTGGTGCAACTTCTCGCCGCCAACCGGCTGATCTCATCGCTCGGCGTGACCCGAGGGCAACTTGCAGCTCCGCTCGCGGTCCTCGCAGGCTTCGGTTCGATAGCGGTGGTGCTGATCGCCACTGGCAACGCGCTCGGGCCGGCATTCTTTTTCGCCGTGCTCGCAAGCCGGGGCGTCCAAAAGGTGCTACGGATCTCCATCTATCGGACCTCTACTGACCTCGTCTTCAATCCGATTCCCGCCGGTCGCCGTGGCCGTGCCAAAGCCTTCAAGGAAACGGTCATCGAGCCCGCGGGCGTGCTGATGGGAGGACTCTTCCTGCTTGCGAGCGGCTTGTTCGAGCTGCGCACACTTGTCATCGTAGCGCTCGCGCTGTCGGGAGCGTTTCTTTTCGTCTCCCTTCGACTGCACTCCGCATACCTGGCAAGCCTGGTCGCGATCCTCGAAGAAAAGAGCCGGCTTCGCTTTACGTTCTCATCGAGCGATACACCACAAGCGACGCTACAGACGCGGCATAGCCAGGATCTCTCGGACCTCGAGAGAGCTCTGAACGACGACGAAGTCTCGGTGAGACTCCTCGGCGTCGAAGTAGCTGCCGAGCTCCGCGATCCCGCCGCTGCACCACTTCTCGTGGACGGCGTGCGCCGGGAGCAGGATCCACGGGTGCGTGCCACGATGGTGGCGGCACTCGGTCGGTTGCTGCGCAAGAACGAGGAATCGACGCGGCTCCTGGAACCGGCACTCCAGGATAGTGACCCGAGGGTACGAGCCAACGGGATCGAAGCACTCGCCGAAATCGGCCTGGCACACCCTGAGTCCTTTCTCCCGTCCTTCGAGACGGATCCGGAAGGGAGAATCCGCGCCAACGCGGCGGTCGCCTATAGTCGCCTCGATCCGGAGCGCGGAACCGACTATGGCCGCGAAATTCTCGAAGAGATGTACCGGACCGAAGAGGAGGCGCACCAACGATCGGCGCTCTACGGGCTGGGCGAGGTCGGCGATGCCCGCTCCATTCGGCTCCTCGACGAAGCGCTCGTCGACGAGAGCATAGCGGTCCGTCGTCAAGCTATTCTCAGTCTGGCCCAAGCCGGTCGGCGCGAGGCGATAAAACGTCTCGTTCGATTCATGGAGGAAGGCGACGGCACCACGCGCCGGCTCGCCGCACGGGCTCTTGCCAGTTCGGGAGAAGCGGCAGTCGAGCCGCTCCTTCTTTCACTCTGGGGCTCCGAAGTCGAGGTGCGGCGCCACGCGATCGAGGCACTGGACGGGGTCGGCTCGACCCGCGCGGACCAGGCACTTCTCCAGATCCTCTCACTCGAAGCCGAGCAGTCCTACTACGACCTCGTGCGCTTGCAGAAGCTCCGAACGCTTTCCCAGACGCCGGGTCTTCGCCTCGTATGCGACGCGCTCGCCGACCGCGTCAAGAGCGCCAAAGAGAACACTCTCGACGTTCTGGACAGCGTCTTCGGTGAGCGCGACGGCATGCGCCTCATTCTCGGAAATCTCACTCACCCCGAGCTCACCGTGCGCTCGAACGCCATCGAGGCGCTCGAAGTGCGCGTGGACGCCGATGTTCTCGGCGGCATCCAGCCCCTCTTCGAGCACGCGAACCTGACCACCGTCGCCGAGCACGGCGGGACGCTCTATGATCTTCCGAGCAAACAGCCGATCGAGGTGCTATTCGAGCTAGCCCACGATCCGTCCGGCTGGACTCGCGCCTGCGCCCTATACGCGCTCAGTGAGCTCGGGAGTCAAGAGGCGGTCCAGCAACTCGCACAGAAGATCAACGACCCCTATGAGCTGGCGCGCTTGAACGCCATCCAGGGGCTCGGCCGTCTCGCGTCGAAGAGCAGCCTCTCGATCCTGGAGCATATCGACAAGGGCAAGAACACGACCGCGAGCAAATGCGCAAAAGACGCCATCAAAAGCATCAGATCTCGCATCATCCTCGCAAACGATTAGCGCAATGCAATATTTAAGAAGAGATCAATATTAAACGTACTCGGAGGCTAGATATGGCCTAGGTCCATCTGCTTGACCGCGTAGTCGCAGGCGCGGGCGGTCAACATCATGTAGGCGATCGACGGATTGACGCAGGATGAGGACGTCATACACGCGCCATCGGTTACGAAGAGGTTCGGGATGTCGTGGGCCTGATTGTGGCCGTTCAGGACCGACGTCGCCGGGTCGCGCCCCATCCGCGCCGTACCCATCTCGTGGATCGTGAGTCCCGGTGGGTTGTCTTCAACAAAGCTCGAGACGTCTTTGGCGCCCGAGGCTTCGAGCATTTCCGCCGCGGTCACAGCGGCATCTTCGAGAAGCGCGCGCTTGTTCTCTGACCAGGCCATGTGGACGCGAAGCGCCGGAATACCCCATTTGTCCTTGGCGACCGGATCGATCGCCACGTAGTTGTTCTCGCTCGGTAAGCACTCGCCGAGGTCTTTGTCGAAAGTGTACGGGTTCTCGTCATCGTTGACGAAGAACTTGCTCGACCAATCGTCACAGGCATAGCAGTTCTTTTGAATCGGCTGCGTGCTCGATTGACGCGCACGATTGCGGTGCCTTCGGTACGGGAGCTGCCACGGTTGCACATGCTCGACATAGTCCTGCTCGGGGCTCGTGGGACGCCCCGCTTCGAGAACGAGTGTCTCGAGCCCTTTCTCGGTTAGCTCCTTGGCGGCGTAGCCGCCGCTGATGCCCGAGCCTACTATAATTGCGTCGTACTCTTTGCGCTGCGCAGAAATACCATCGTTAAACCTCGATGTTGCGGCCAACGTTATGGATGGGAGTGCAACCTTCATAAGAGCCGGGAAAGACGACATGTCCGAGCTCCTGCTCCATCCTGATCTCCGATGTGTAGTAGCCCCAGAGCGTGAGCCATTTCATCACACTGAAAAACGGCTGGTCCGCGGGAGAATCGGACGTCGCGACCAGACTCCGGCTCGTCGCGCGCTCCTCTTGCTCCGCGAGCGCGGCTTCCTCAGCTCTCTCCAGGAGCGCGACCTGCTCGGCCGGATCGTGCTCGACGAACGGTGTTTCGTCACCGTCGAGCTCCGCCAAACCTTTTCGGAAGCTCGATCGTTCTTCGTCCGTGAACCACTCGGTCAGCATGACGTCGATGAACTCGTTCACGCGCGCAGCTTTGGCCCCTGGCGTGTCGGTCTCGGGGATGATGAGCTCCGCCATCACGGTAACCATCTCGTTCTGCCTCGTCCAGGTCAAGACCGGGCGGTCGCGGATGGAGAACTCGCCGATGGCAAGGGCGAAGGTCTCCCCCTTGCCTCCGGGCGTGAAGCATGGCGTTACAGGGGTTGATGAAGGCTGTCTTGTAGGTCAGGCTCACGTTCTTCGGCAAGTGAATGATGCGCTCGTGAGGATCCGTGAAAGGACACGTATTCATGAAGAGGTAATCCCGGATGAGGCTCGTGAGCGCGGCCAGCGGATGGCCTCCCTCGATTGTAAGGACGCCGACATAGACTCCGAGGAAAAGCGCTAGAATCACTTGGCGCGTGACGACGGCACAGGCGATGGCAACCACAATAGGCAGGATCAACCAGACACCGGTATGGTCCATTGGCGCCTATTCTAAGGGAACAGCGCTATGAGCTCAGCCGATTTCGTACGCGCCTTTCCGGACGGCTACTTTCTCGACGCGGCCAATCTGAAAGGGCTCGAGCGATACGCGCGCCAGCAGGAGTTCATCGGACCCACCCAATTGCTTCATAGCGCTCAAAGAGCGGGCGAAGGCAACATGAACCTCACCTTGAGGCTCGAGACGGCGGAGAACTCTCTGATTCTGAAACAAGCTCGCCCGTGGGTCGAGAAGTATCCCCATATTGAAGCGCCCGCGGACCGCTCGCTCGTGGAGGTCGCATTCTACGAGATGGCCGCGAAACGCCCCGCGCTCTGTGACGTAATGCCTCTATTACTAGGAAGCGATCCGGCCTCGCGCGTCGTCGCTCTCGAGGATCTGGGGGAAGCCAAAGACTTCACGCCTCTCTACTCAGGTAAGACGCTGACGTGTGCGGAGCTCGACTCGCTCGTCGCCTATCTCGAGGCGCTTCACACCGCGTGGGAATCTCCACTTCCACCTGTTTTCGCGAATCGAGAGATGCGCGCCCTGAATCACGAGCACATCTTCCAGCTCCCGCTCGCGAGCGACAACGGTCTCGAGCTAGACTCGTTCACGACCGGACTTCAAGAAGCGTCCGAGGCGTTGATCGCGGATCGAGACTATGTCGATGCCGTCACCAAGCTCGGAGAGATGTACCTCGCCGATGGCAGCCCGCTCGTCATCGTCCACGGCGATTACTTTCCAGGAAGCTGGCTACGAACGACCAGAGGCATCCGCATCATCGATCCTGAGTTTTGTTTCACCGGCCCCGCGGCGTACGACGTTGGCGTCATGCTCGGGCATCTCTATCTCGCCGACCAAGCCTGTGCCGAGGACGTACTCGAGCTCTATCCCAGCAATGACGCGTTTGCGGCGCTCGCGCGCCAGTTCGCCGGTGTCGAGATCATGCGGCGTCTCCTCGGCGTCGCCCAGCTTCCCCTGAGCTGCGCTATCGAGAGAAAACGCGAGCTGCTCGAGCTGTCACGCGAGCTCGTCCTCTCCGCGTGACGCCCGCAGCGCCACCGGGCTCGTTCTTGCGCTTGCTAGCGCTCATTTTCTCGCGCCGATCTTGCCGCTTCTCATCGAGTCTTCCTCTTGCCGAAGACCATCCCCCGAAGGTACACTCCCGCAAATAGGAAAAGCTCGATGACACGACTCGCAAAGACATTGGCCGTTCTCGCTCTTTTGACTGGCTGCACGGCTCAGGAAGCGAAAGAGCCGGCCGACCTCGTTCTTCGAAACGGCAAAGTCGTCACGGTCGACGAAGCACTGCCCGAGGCGCAAGCCGTGGCCGTGAAAGACGGCAGGATTTTGGCTGTGGGAAGTAACAGCGACATTGCGGGCCATATCGCCGAAGCGACCGAAGTCATCGATCTCGAAGGGCGTCTCGCGATTCCCGGCTTCATTGAAGGTCACGGGCACTTCATGAGCCTCGGCAATGCGAAGATGATCCTCGATCTCACAAAAGTCACGAGCTGGAGCGAGATCGTTGCCATAGTCGGCGACGCTGCGCGCGAAGCCGAGCCGGGCACGTGGATCTCGGGCCGCGGCTGGCATCAAGAGAAATGGGACGCGATCCCGCCGGGTGCTATCGAAGGTCTACCCGACCACACCGGCCTGAGCGAAGTGTCGCCGGACAACCCCGTCATTCTCGAACATGCGAGCGGCCATGCCGCTTTCGCGAACGCGCGCGCAATGGAGCTCGCGGGAATCGACGCGAACACCCCCGATCCCGCCGGCGGGACAATCGTCAGAGGAGCTGACGGCGATCCAACAGGAGCGCTCCGCGAAACGGCGCAAAGACTCGTACGCAGAGTCTTTCAGGACTATCTCAACCAGCGCTCTTCCGAAGAGCAGCGCGCGGAGGCCGAGCGGCGCGTAGCGCTCGCGAGCCAAGACATGCTCTCGAAAGGCATCACGAGCTTTCACGATGCGGGCGTAGGCTTCGGGACGATCGATTTTTACAAAGAGATGGCCGAGACGGGAAAGCTCCCTGTGCGCCTCTACGTGATGGTGCGGGGCGAGTCGAATGAGGCGATGGACGAGCAGCTTGCCGCGTACAAGATGACGAACGCCTATGACGGCCACTTGACGGTGCGTTCGATCAAACGGCAGATCGACGGCGCTCTCGGCGCTCACGGCGCCTGGCTTCTCGACAACTACGCGGATCACGATTCGGCCGGTCTCGTTCTCGAGACCATCGAAGATATCGCCGGCACAGCAGAAGTCGCGATCAAGCACGGCTATCAAGTCAACACCCATGCTATTGGCGATCGTGCAAACCGCGAAGTGCTCAATATCTACGAGAAGGCTTTCGCCGCCGACGCGAGTGGCGGTAAAGAGCTGCGCTGGCGAATCGAGCACGCGCAGCACATCGATCCTGAGGACATTCCTCGCTTCTTCCAGCTCGGCGTCATCGCAGCCATGCAAGGCATCCACTGCACCTCGGACGCGCCGTGGGTCTTCAAGCGCCTCGGCGACGAGCGCGCTGAATCCGGAGCTTACATGTGGCGCGACCTCCTGGACGCTGGTGCCATCGTCACGAACGGCACCGACGTCCCCGTCGAAGACGCCGATCCGCTCGCGAGCTACTACGCCACCGTCACCCGCATCACGAAGGACGGCAATGCTTTTTTTCCCGGCCAGGCGATGACGCGCGAGGAAGCGCTCGAGTCCTACACGCTGAGCAACGCCTACGCCGCGTTCGAGGAAGACGTCAAAGGCTCCATCACGCCGGGAAAGTATGCCGACATCACCGTGCTCTCGAAAGACATTTTGACCATAGAGGCCGAAGAAATCCTGGAGACGGAAGTCGTCTACACGATCGTGGGTGGCAACGTCCTCCACGCGCCGTGAAACGCGACATCGATCTTCTCCGTCGCATTCTGCTCGATCTCGAAAGCGGCAGCTCTGTGCACGACGCCGGAGAAGATCTGCAGACACTCCACTACCACATCCAACTGTTGGACGACGCGGGTCTCATCGTCGCGGACGAGCTCGTCCCCGGCCAATGGTGGCCGGAGCGGATCACGTGGGCGGGTCACGAATTTCTGGACCTCGCCAGAAACGACATCTCTTGGAACCGAACCAAAAGCAACGTGGCCTCCAAAGTAGGCTCCGCGCCCTTCGCGATCGTGCAGGAGCTTCTCGCCCGCAACTTGCGTAGCGCTTTGGGCTCGGCGCGAACGAAAAAGAAGTAACAAGGCGAATGTCCTCGCCAGCGGACACTCGTGGGTAGCGGCCACCGAAGGCTGGTATAGCCTAAGTAACTGCCTCAAAGCCGCTTAGGAGTCTTTCGTGACAGTGGCACGTGAGCTGCTATTACCCAAGCGAGGAGGACGCATGAAAAACATCAAGCTCACAGCAGCCATAACGCTTCTTGTCATCGGGAGCGCCTGTGCCTCTAAAACCGTCAATGACGTCATGGCCGACCCGCATCGTTATGCCGATCGCAACATTGCTCTGCGCGGAAGAGTCATCGAGAGTTATTCCGTTGCCGGCACCGGCTTCTATCGTTTGGAATACACGACCGGTCGCCTCTGGATTTGCTCCTCCAAAGGCGTGCCCCGAAAAGGCGCACGGGTGGAAGTCAAAGGAAAGATTCATGACGGCTTCGATTTGACCTCAGTGGGAGGTTTCCTGAAGCTGCCCGCAGCGATCCGCGAGCGCATCGAGTCGGGCCTGCTAATGGTGGAGAGGTCGCACAAGGCAAGAAGCTGACCGCGCGTCGCGCTGCGCGTGACGAGAGTACAGCAACCTGCACTATGCGTTACTCAGTAGTGTAGGTTACTCCCCCAGTTAGTTCTAATTAGAGCCCAGAAGATCCGCTGGACGGAGACCGGATCGCCTATTAGCTGATAGAGAGACAGCATCGCGCGCGTGCCTCCGAGCAACGCATATTCCTGGAGCGACAGAACGATGGCATCACCGAGGAGCATGTCTCTATGACCAAGAGAGGCTGAAAAGAATCGCTCGGCGAGCACGCCCGCTTGTCCATGCTTCGACAGACCCGTCGGCGACCAGACGGCAATGGCGCCTCCGCCGGCCTTTTGCACGAGCTCGGCAGCGAGGGGCGTGAATCCAGGAATCCCGAAACGACCGACCGAGCAGGTCATGAACGTCACGATGGGACAGTTCTGATTCACGAGGTACTCGACGTCCGAAATCAGAAGCAGCGACTCATCCGCCAACCGGTCGAGCCCGCCATGCCAAAATAGTGCACGTGTCCCACGCCTTCATGCAGTGCGGTGAAGAGTTTTAGCCTCCCATCCGCGCCCGTGAGTTGCGAGAGATAGATGCGGTCGACATTGTAGTCGGGTGGGATGAAGCCAATTAGCCTTTCGGCATCTTGGGGAAAGTTGGACCGCGCGTCAGCGTTGTCCGCGAGCATCAAAACTCGGTTCGCCCACGGGCCCGTGCCGGCGCTCTCGTAGAGTCGAACCTTGTCGACATAATCGAGAAGCTCGTCATTGGAGAGCACCGGGATCCTCCCCAGTGCGATCTCCGGGACTCCATCATCGCCCACGATATTCGCGAACGCGCTGTCGGCGGCGAAGAGCCCTTCCGGCGTTCCTCAGCGGTGTCACGATACAGCTCTGTCCGCTACGAAGCGCCATAAACGAGAGCGCAAGCGCGGTGTTTTTACACGAGTGATCCAGCCGCTTTCCTGTTACTCGGTGGCTTGGCCGCCTAGGCGCGCCGAAACTTTAGCGAAGCGCTTGCCTCGCCGAAGCTTTAGCGAAGGCGGGCGCCACTCACCCGTAGCGACGAGCGTGAAAGAGGGAGGTGGCGGCGATGCGTGCACGTATATCTCGACTTCGAGCGAAAGCTCTTCCAAGTGCAGTGTCTCTCGCCAGTAGTCGTAAGGTGCTTCGAGATCGCCGAGCTCTTGAAGCTTGTCAGCGTCCACTTCGAAAAGCTCGACCCAAATTGGGTGGCGCTTCGACGACGCGACGAGCATCGGATATTCGCTGTTCTCGTACATCTCGAACGGAAGATCGACGAACCGACTGTGCACAGGCAAGGCACCTTTCAGGTACAACTCGTGGTTGAAATAGCCGACCTTCAACGTGCCGTAAATGGCAACGAGGGTTAAAGGCCTGCCTGTTGCAACACGAAAAGAGCCTCGCGCATCATCAATAGCCGAGCGAATGCGTTTCGCGCCGCACGTCACCGGCGGCTATCATCACGCCCGTTTCCGGATCCCGATAGGTGACCGTGAGCGCCCCCGTTCGCCAGTTCCAAAGTCCCCACGACTGCACGTCGTGACCTTTCACGCGCAGCGCCTGGAAAGTCGCCGTCGGGATGCGCGCCTCGACGCGTAGCACGCCCGGGGTCGCGTTGACCTCGCTCCCGGTGCCGGGAAAGTTGTAGCTTCCGAAGCGCGGCTGGTCGACCGCATGCTCCGGCGACATGCCCCACACGCTGACGTTCAAGAAAGTCTGAAGCATCGCCTGCACTTGCTGGTCGCCACCTGGCGTCGAGAGACCCATGAAGGGCTTCCCGTCTTTCATGACGAGGATCGGGTTGTTGGTGTTGCGCGGACGCTTCTTGGGTGTCATGACATTCGCAAGGCTCGCGTCGAGATTGAGCTGGCCCATCCGGCCGCCGAGACCGAATCCCCAGTTGGGGACGAGTGGCGTTAGCATGTGGCCGTCGCTCTCGGTCATGGAGAATACATTTCCTTCCGCATCCATCACGTTGACAGAAGTCGTGTCCGGAAGAGGGAGTCCCGCTTGCCCAGAGCCGAGCCCAGCAAAGACTTCGGGCGAGTCGGTAGCGACGTTTTCCATGTTCGCGGGATCGCCCCAGGGCGGCATGTCTTCGAAAGCCTTGTCGCGATCGACAAGCTCCGCGCGCTTGCGGCCATAAGCCTTCGTATAGAGCCCGCGCGGCACGTCCACGAAATCGGGGTCGCCGATATATTTGTGGCTGTCGGCCATCGCGAGCTCGATAACTTGCGAAAGTATGTGGATGTACTCAGCGGTGTTGTAGCCGAGCGCTTCGACGTCGAAGCTTTCGAGCATGTTCAAGATCAGGATGAGGCGAGGTCCTTGAGACCATCCATCACAAACATAGACGTCATAGCCGCGAAAGGTCGTATGGAGCGGCTCCATCCACCGACTCTCATAGCTCGCAAGATCGTCGTAGCGCACGAGACCGTCATCGAAGCCTTCATAGAGCGCCGCCGCCGCGCGGGCAGGCTCGCCTTTGTAGAACGCGTCCCTGGATGCGCGGATCGCCTCGGAGCGGGACGCACCCTTCTCGAGCGCTTTCACTTCGGCATCCATCATGTAGCGGATGAGCCGTCCCAGGTCTTTGTTGACCATCAAGTCTCCGAGCTTCTGATTGCCGACGCCGTTCGGAAACCAAAACTCGACGTTGTAAGGAAACGGGGTAATCGCATCCTGCTGCGTATCGAGAAGTCCCTTCTGGTGCTTGTAGAGGTGGTAGCCCCCCTCGGCGATCTCGAGGGCGGGAGCCACAGCGTCGCGAAAGCTGAACGTTCCGTATCGATCGAGTGTAGAAAGCCACACGTCGACATCGGCAGGAATGAGGGCGATGCTCGTCGGCGTTTTTCCGTGCTCGAGGAAATGCGCGAGCGTTGCTTTCGCGGGTGTTTTCCCCGCCCCCACCCGGGTTATGACGCGCCCTTCAGAAGCGCTATAGAGGATCAGAGGCGCGACGCCAGTCCACCCGGCATAGCCCATCTTCATGACTTTCAAAGCCATCGCGGCCGTTACGCCGGCATCGAAGGCGTTGCCGCCTTTCTTGAAGGCCTCCATACCGGCGAGCGTCGACAGGTAGTGCCCGGTCGAGATGACTCCGCGCGTGCCCATGACGCGAGGGCGCATCGCCTCGAGGCTGTCATTGTCGTAGACGTGCCCGTAGGAGGCGAACGGGCCGAGCGTCTCGAGAAGCTTGCGCTCCTGCGAAGCGACCGTCGTCGCCAGAAGCACCATCCCCAATAGCCATAGACGTTTCATTGCTGGCCCTCCCTACACCGAGACTTTTATCACATCTAGCCCTACCTTATTAATAAACACTCGGTGTCCTCCCCGACGTGGTATTTAATACCCCTAGGAGGTTGTCATGAAAGCCTGGCCACAGATGACGCTCGCGGGCGGCCCCGTGCAGCTCACCGATCGCACCCTTCGAGATCAATCCCGTCCTGTGCTGTATCACTACGATCCCGCCTTCATCGAAATATTCGGCCACACGTGTGACCTGTTGAAGCAGGTCTACCGAACAGAGTATGACGTCGTGATCATGCAGGGCGAGGCCATCCTCGGGCTAGAGGCCGCGGCCGCGTGCTTGTTGTCGCCGGGCGACAAAGTGCTCAACCTCGTCTCGGGTGTTTTCGGAAAGTGGTTCGAGCTGTTCATCGAAAAATATGGCGGTGAGGCGATCGAGCTTGCCGTGCCGTATAACGAAGCGATCAACCCCGATGCCGTCCGCAAAGCGCTAGAGGACAACCCCGGCATCAAGTTCCTATCGGTCGTACACTCGGAGACACCGTCGGCAACGCTCAACCCTGTCGAGGCTATCGGCGCGGTCGCGAAAGAGTTCGGCGTTCTCACGATGGTCGACACCGTGTCGGGATTGGGCGGAGAGCTCCTGAGCCCCGAGGATTGGGGGATGGACGTTGCCGTCGCCGGGCCGCAGAAATGTCTCGGAGGGCCCCCGGGGCTTTCCATGCTGTCGGTTAGCCCTCGAGCTTGGGAAGTAATGGAGTCCAAGAAGACCCCGCTTCGCGGAAGCTTTCTCTCTATTCTCGACTGGCGCGATACGTGGATGGAGAAACAAATATTTCCCTATACGCCATCGGTCACGAACATCTACGCGCTGGAATCGGTTCTCGAGCAAGCGCTCGAGGAAGGGATGGAGGCCATGGCGGTGCGCCATAGAGCGATCGCGAAAGCCGCTCGCCTGGCTGTTTCAGCGATGGGGCTCGAGCTTTGGGCGGCGAGCGAAGAGATCGCCGCGTCCTGTGTTACGGGTGCGGTAATGCCGAAAGGCATCGACGACCAACAACTTCGAGGACGCTTGCGCGATCGCTACGGCGTCATGATCTCTGGCGGCTATGGCGAGCTCGCCGGAAAGCTCTTCCGACTCGGCCACATGGGTATGGCCGCTCAGCCGACCTATCTCTGCGCACAGCTCGCGATGGTCGAGCGCACTCTCGCGGACCTTGGTGTGCCGGTCACTCTCGGCCAGGGTGTTGGCGCGGCACTCGCCTCGCTCGAGAACTGGGGAGAGAGCGCATGAAGGCTCCCGTCCTGGCAACGCTCTTCCTTTTGGCCGCTGCGCATACGCAAGCCCGCGTCGTTCGCCTGGAGATCACCCAGCGCGAGACCGTGCTCTCCGGCCGGCCTTTCGGGCTCGCCGGCGCCTACGAGAATCTTTCAGGAACGGCACATTTCGCGCTCGACCCTGAGGTTCCACAAAACCGCGGCATCATCGATTTGTCGCTCGCGCCGCGAAACGCACGCGGCGAGGTTTTGTTCTCCGCGGATTTTTTTCTTTTGAAACCTGTCGACGCGGCACGCGCTAACGGAGTGCTCTTTTACGAAGCCGACAACCGCGGACGCAAGCGTATCCTCGCAACGTTTCAGAAAGGAAGCAGGTCCGCCAACCCGACGACCCCTGAAGATTTCGGCTCGGGCCACTGATTCGGTCCCTGTAACGGACGCTCCGCGAGCAGGTCCGGGTGTTCGGGCGGAAGCTCGTGCATCATCACGAGACACTCGCTCAAGTTCGGCGCGAGCTCTTCGTTAAGCCAGTAACTAGAGGCGCCAATATAGCCGCGGTGAAAGGCGTTGATGGAGAGCGCGTTCTTTCTGTCCAGAGGCTCGGCGTGAAAGCGCACCGACTGCGCGAAAACGTGCCGGAGAAGCTCCGTCGGAACGCCGTGATTCGTGAGATAGAAAAAGCCGACCTGCTCGCAGGCCACGTTCAGAGCTCGGGCGACGTCCTCCGGGTCGCGGGACATGTCGAGGATCGGCAGCCGGTCTTTCGGAATCTCGATGGCCGAACGTGTCATCGACCGCATCTCAGCATTGCGTGTGGTACGCTCCGCGCCATGCTCCGTGGCACCCTTTTCGCCGTTCTCGTTACTAGCATTTCCTCGACTGTTACGGGCCAAAGTCACAAAATTATTTTCGACACCGACTTTATTTTGCCGCCGGGCGATGACGGCCTCGCGCTTCTCCTCGCGCTCCAATCTCCGGAGCTCGAGATCCTCGCCATCACGACGGTCGCCGGCAACGCGAGCGTCGAGCGCGCGACCGCGGAAGTCCTGTGGCTACTCGAGTCCGTCGGGCGCACGGAGATTCCCGTTTATCAAGGCGCGGATATGCCTTGGGTTCACGAGCGAAGCGACTTTGCCGTCGACAATTACGGGAAGTGGTACTCGAACGACGCTCCTCCCCCGCCCCCTGGCGGCCACGCGCAGAAGAAAGTCGAAAAAGAGACGGCCGTCGAGCTCCTCGTCCGTTCGGTCCTGGCAAGTCCGAACGAAATCACCATCGTCGCGATTGGGCCGATGACGAACATCGCCACCGCCATCCGGCAAAACGCCGCCTTCTCCGAGAGCGTCCGCGAGCTCGTCATCATGGGAGGCGCGGTCGCCTCGCTCCAAGACGGCGCCGGGAACATCACGCCGAACGCCGAGTTCAATTTCTGGGTCGACCCCGAAGCGGCTCGTGTCGCCCTACGCTCCGGTATCCCCATCATGCTCTCCCCGCTCAACGTCTCGCGCAAAACCGCTTTGAGCAAAGAGTGGTACGAGAAAATGGTTGCCTCGAACACGGCCATAACACGGCTCCTGAGGATGACGATGGGGCCGAGGTTCGAGCGCGATCCGGATCGCGTCTGGCTCATGTACGACCAAGTCGCCGTGGGAAGTTTGATCGACCCGACGCTCGTTGTGACCGAAGAGCTTTTCGTCGACGTCGACGATAACCGAGGCGTGAGCTATGGGACCTCCGTGGGCGGCACCGAGGTTTGGCCAGGCGCCGAAGGCGCCCAAAAAATAAAAGTTCAGCATGAACTCGACTGGCGCCGTTTCATAGAGATGTTCGTCGAAAGAATGAACGCGCCCGTCAGGGCTCGAACCCATTAATCTTTCGGTGAATCTAGGCAACCGTTGACGCAAAAACTTCGCATCCACTTACAGAGCAACCCGAAGGCACCCGAGCTCTTCCGCATGACCCGGGAAGGCTATCAACGTCCCGATACCCCAAAGGTGAACACCTTGGACGTCGACCCGTCCCGTTGGACCATGGTGGAATTCGCGTCGCTAGGGGATAACCAACCCATCACGCGCCACTAGCGCTTGTCAAAGACGTCAACGCCTTGCGTCTCTACATTCTTGCCGGAACCGGAGGCGACCTTCGTGCCAACGCCGCGTCGACGACGTTCCAGTTCGCGGCATTCATTGACGACGAGGAGGACGGCGAGAACATTGGCGGCTTCACCGCACAGTGGACCCTGCCGCTCAAAAGCGGAGAACGCGTCTACGTCGCGACCGTCCGCCATGACGAGTCCCGTCCGCCTTTCGCGTCGGCAGTTCGTGCAGCGAGCGCTCGCTGTTACCGCCGCGTTTCCTGCTTGAAGAGCCTCAGCCGTTCCGTGGAAGCTGCCGGTGCCACAAATCCGATCGTGCTGGACCGCTACGGTCCGCTTGTGCCAGATCCGCATCGAATCCTCGACTTGCCCGGAGGCTTTGGCTATCGCGTGATCTCCCGCACCGGTGACCGCATGGCCGATGGGTTGCTCGTGCCAGGTTTCCCCGACGGTATGGCCGCGTTCTCGGGGAGTGACGGCAAGGTGGCGCACGACGAGGCGCGTATGAAGCGCTTCGAACGTGAAGCTCATGTGCTCGCCTCGCTCAATCATCCGAACATCGTAGCGATCTACGGACTCGAGGACGTGGACGGGGTTCGCGCACTCGTGCTCGAGCTGGTGGAAGGGCCGACGCTCGCGGAGCGGATCGCTTTAGGTCCAATGACGGCTGAAGAAGTCGTACGTATCGCCCGACAGATGGCGGTCGGGCTCGAGGCGGCGCACGAGAAGTCTGTGATTCATCGGGATCTGAAGCCGGCTTGCCATCACTCCAGATGGCTCTCGCATCGTATATGCGGCGACCGTTAGTCGTGCCGGACATCGCGCCTCAGGACGGGAGCGAGCACGAGCCGAAGCTGTCGCTTGACGGCATTCGCGGAGCGTGCCGGATGCCGGTCGTGTGGTTGCAGGCCGTGACCGGCAAAACTTCCTTATCTGTGGATACACAGGTGCATTTATCTCAAGTAATACTTGAAGTTACTCTGTCCGGAACGAGTTGCATGACGTCAATATCATTGCCACACGGCTTCTAGCTAATTAGAATTGACACTCTTTCCACACGGATTCAACGGATCGGAACGCAATGAAAAAACCCCCGAACCTAGTTTCAGCCTGTATTTTGCTTCTCGCGCCAGCGGCACTTGCAGAAGAATCGATCCACGATATCAAAGTGGACCACTCGATTATCTCCGCAGAGCTCGCGAACACCGCGGTACTGCTTCGCGAACGCGCGCTCATCGACAATCTCTCAGTCGACATCCTGGAATCGCTGGCCACGGAGGTCGGACCCCGCCGCATGGGCACCGACGGCGACCGGCGTGCCATCGCTTGGGCGCAGGCCAAGTTCAAGGATCTCGGTTTCGACCGCGTCTGGATAGAAAATGACTACGTTCCGAAGCCCGGCGCCTCACGCATGGCCGCCTACGGTGAGGGAACGAAAGCGCGCGGCCGCAGACATGTCACTGCCGTGAAGCGTGGTGCCGAGGCGATTGTCATTCGCTCGGTCGGCACGGACAACCATCGCTACGCGCATACCGGCAGCGGCAACGGGTATGTCGACGGCGTGAGGAAGATACCGGCCGCCGCGTTGTCGTCTCCTGACGCCGTTCTTCTTCAGAACATGCTGAAGCGCGGCAAACCAGTGACGATGAAAATGAATCTGACATCCGAGATTACCGGTCCGACGAAAGGCGCGAATATCATTGGCGCGATCACCGGCCGACAGGATCCCGGCCACTATCTCGTGCTGGGCGCCCACGTGGGTTCCTGGGACGAAGGCACCGGTGCGCTGGATGACGGGGCGGGCGTGGCCTTGATGATGGCCGCGACCGCGTTCATCGGCCAGATGGAGCAACGGCCGAAGCGCAGTATTCGCGTGCTGCTTTTCGCTGGCGAGGAGATCGTCTTTTACGGCGTGAACGCGTACATGGAAAGACACAAGAACGAGCTCCACGAGCATCTACTGGGCGCGGAAGTCGATAGCGGCGGTGGCCGCATCCACACGCTGATTTCGGGCGTGGGCGAGCAGTCGCTGCCGGTTGTTCGCGAGATGTATAAACTCATAGCACCTTTAGTATCGCGTGGAGCGATGCTAACAACTCGAAAGGCTCATCGGACATGAGTGTGCTCGGACGAGCCGGCATGCCGGCTCTCAGTTTCATGCAGAGCTCGAACGACTATATGAAGTATCACCACACACCCAACGACACGTTCGACAAAATCGTTCCGGAAGACATGCGCTATCTGACCGCCGGCTACGCGACGATGTTCTACCTGGCCTCCGAAATGGAAATCGACTTCAGGAAATAAAGCTGATGGAAAAGCGTCCAATCGGTTCTCTCGAAGTCTCCACTGTCGGTCTCGGCTGTAACAATTTCGGCCGCCGCCTCGACGAGGCCGACACGAGCAAAGTCATCCACGCCACGCTCGATGCCGGCATCAATTTCTTCGACACTGCGGATTCCTACGGTGGCACGGATAGCGAAGTATTCGTCGGCCGCTGTTTGGGCAAGCTGCGCCACGAAGTCCTCGTAGCAACGAAGTTCGGTTGGGAGCTCGACGAGGAGCGCCGGGGCGCCCACCCCGACTACGTGCGACGCGCCGTCGAAGACAGCCTCCGGCGCCTGCATACCGACTATATCGACCTCTACCAACTCCACAAGCCCGATCCGAGCGTGCCGATCGAAGACACGCTCGGTGTACTCCAAGAGCTCGTCACCGAGGGTAAGGTCCGTGAGATCGGCTGCTCTAATTTCGCGTCGAGCGAGCTGGACGCTGCCGAAGAAGCCGCCGAGGGCGGTCCGCGATTCGTGAGCGTACAGAACGAGTACAACCTGCTGCACCGTGAGCCGGAGAAAGACGTGCTGCAGTCGTGTGAGCGGCTCGGGTTGGGTTTCGTGCCTTTCTTTCCGCTCGCTAGCGGCCTTCTCACCGGCAAATATCGCCTCGGCCAACCAGCCCCGGAAGGACGATTGACCTCGATCGCAAGGCTTTCAGACAGGCTCAACGACGACGCTCTCACGGTGGTGGAGTCACTCGTTAGATTCGCGGAGCGGCACGGGCACTCGATTCTCGACCTCGCCTTCGGGTGGCTTCTCGCGAAACCTCGAGTCACTTCAGTGATCGCGGGTGCCATGTCGGCGGAGCAGCTGCGCCAGAACGTACGCGCCGCATCGTGGAAATTGACGGAAGAGCTTGTCGATGAGGTCGACGAGCTCGTACCCTCCGTCGTTTCGAACGGCGTCGATGAGCTCACGGACGAGCGGTAGCGGCAAGGAGTCAACAGTGGCCGTCGCCGGCGTCCGCGCCAATGTTGGCTCTTCAAAACAGGAAGCGCTGCTCGTTCAGGGAGCCACCCAAGCCTGTGCACATGTGTGCGCTCTGGTGCAAGACCTCAAGTAATACTTTAAGTCACTTGGTCTGGAACGAGTTGGCCTGACCTCCCCGCTAGTTCGAGGCTCCGATGGGCGCGACGCAGCTGAAGCTCGCGGCGTCATGCGCGCTACCCACGCCGTCGTAGCGCGCGACATTGGGATACGGACACAAAGGTCGCGATAACGTCACCGCTCCGTTCTCCTCGCGCACGGCGACGAATGTGTCCGGCGCGACGCCGGCTTCGACCCCGTCGACGAGCGCGGTGAGCGCATCGAAGCGATCGACGCGAGCCCACTGGCACAATGGAACATGCCGGGAACCATGACAAGGCGAAAGAAATCGTGTGGTCTCGCTCCCATCGTGTCGCCGACCTCTTCGTAATACGCCACGGTGCGAAGTGGGTTGAGCGCTGTGTCCGCCCAACCGAAATAGCTGATGAGCTTGCCGCCTCGCTCTTTGAAACGGGTGTGGTCCGGGTCGACCGCATGAGAATCTCTCGGATGGCTCCCATGCGCTCCGGCTCCTTTTCGAAATCGAACGCATTCCAATCGTCTTCTGGATCGTCCCCGGGAAACGCCATGTAACGGAAAAACGATTTCGCGAACAGCTTCTGGATCGAAGGGCTGCGCGAGCTCAATATCCAGCCGCCCCCACCACTGCTCGAACCGCGACGCGTCACACCGACCGACTCGGCCCCGAAAGGTTGTCCCGGGTAAAACTGCCCAGCGCCTCGACGCACGCCAACGTAGATGAGGCGGAGCGCTTCGACGTCGTCCTCGCTAAAACAGGTGGGGCCATTCTCATTCCCGCTGCAACAAGGAAACTCGGTCGCGGGGTCAAACGCGCAGGCGCGAGGGTCAGCGATGAGGCCGTCCTCGAGACCGTCGACGCCGTCGCATTTCGCGGTTACGGACTTGGCAACGAGCTCGATCTTTTGAGGTCTCGCGTCGAGCTCTCTAGAGCCCTGCCGTTCCATGCATAAGAAATCATCGTGTTCGTGAAGTCCAGAACGGGCGCTCCCGCGACGATGCCGTCGAAATCTTCGTAAAAGCGCTGCGCCGATATCAACCCCTGGCGCCTGCCGGTCGAGCAGCCGTCCCAGCAGGAATACCGAGGACCGCGCCCGTAGTAAACGTCAATGAGCTCCTTGGCGCTCAGGACGGTCAAGTGTACGGCGCGAAACGCATAGTCGATCGTCTTCTGCAAATTGCCGTGAGCAAAGGTCGCTAGCGGCTCTGACCGACTGTCATGGTCGGTGTCGGTATAGGCCGTCGCAAAAGCATGCTGCAGCGCGCGGTCGCGGACGAGCTGGCGCCCTTCATTTTCGGGCGGCGTTCCGGCGAAGCCGCCATTCCCGTTCATGTAGAATCGCCCATTCCACACGGAGGGGAAGTTCAGCTCGAAGCGGACCTCCGGAGGAATGACGCCCGAGACGCGACAGTGCTCTGGGACGTCGTTGTCGGCAGCGACGAGCCGTGCAGAAAGAATGGAGTAGTCGTGCGTCGTGCGAGACAGGAGTGCTTCGTAGCCCGCCGAGGCGAAATAGGAAACGTCCGCGTAACCCACGCGTGAGCTCGGAGCGTCGAGAAAACTGTAACCATTCTGCGCCCACATCGGGACTGCCGTCGTCAGAGCGACCAGGGCTACGAATTGGATCAAGCGGGAGCTGGACTGGATGGACATGGGAGAGTGACGATATCACGGCGAGAAACGTCGTGCCTTCACCGCTCACACGCTGCGCTGGCACGGCGGACTATACTGCTTTACCATGTAAAAAAATGGAGAGATTTGATGTTCTATGAAGTCACTCAGTCGGATATCGATGCCCTCACGCAGGATGGTGTCGTACCCCTGCGAGGCGTTTTCGACAAAGAATGGCAGCGGCCGTCACCGCTATCGTCGTCATTGGCGGCGTGCGGCGCATCGGTAAGTTCTCGGAAGCGTTCGTGCCGCTCATGTCAGCCGTGTTCATCCTGAGCGGTCTCGCGGTATTCTTCTTCAACTACGAGCGGATTCCCGAAGTCTTCGCTCTCATCTTCCGACACGCTTTCGCACCCGCGCCGGCGCTCGGGGGCTTCGCGGGCGCGGGCGTGGCCCAAGCCATCCAAGTCGGGATGTCGCGTGGGATGCTCTCGAACGAGGCCGGGCTCGGTACCGCGCCGATGGCGCATGCGACGGCGAATAACGTGCATCCCTTCCGCCAAGGCATGTGGGGTGCTGTCGAGGTCGCGACCGACACGCTCATCATCTGCACGATCACGGCTTTTGCTGTGCTTTCGACGGGTGTTTTTTCCTCGGGCGAGACGGGCATCGAACTCGTGATTGCCGCCTTCGCTTCGGTCTTCCCCCCCGCCATCGCGGGAGGGTTTTTGTCCTTCGCGATTCTCACCTTTTGCCTCACGACGCAAATCGCGTTCTTCTTGTATTTCGAGACGGCGATCACGAGCCTCTTCGGCGCAGGCGCCATCCGCTATTTGCGTTACGTCTATCTCATCCCAGGTGTGCTCTTTGCCGGCGTCTCGAATGTCGACCGACTCTGGGTCTTCGCCAATCTCGCGGTCGGCTCCTGCGCCATCCCTAACTTGATTGCGGTGCTCGCTCTGAGCGGCCCGTTTTTCGTTCTCATACGAGACTATGTCCGTCAGGAGAACCGCTACACGACCGCCATCATCGATCGGTCACGGGAGTATATTCAATGAGCTCTGAAGACTGCCCCAATGGCGCGGCCCCGAACGTACTGGAGTCGCTAGCTGGGTCTCCTGGCCCCCGTCCTGGCCCGAGGCGCTCGTGAAGCGCTGGCAAGTCTCCGTCGGTGAAGGCTATTCGAGCCCCGCCGTGGTGGGCGAGTTCGTCTATCAGTTATCGCGTGAAGACGAGGAGGAGGTCGTGCGGGCGCTCCACCTCACGGATGGCGAGACAGCCTGGAGGGCGTCGTACCGTGCGCCCTACCAAATGAACCCGTCCGCTACCGCTCACGGGAAGGGACCGAAATCCTCGCCGCTCGTCGCCGACGGCAGAGTGTTCGTTCTAGGCATCGACGGCATGCTTTCTTGCTACGACGCGGAAAACGGCGGTCTCGTCTGGCAGCACGACTTCAAGAACCTCTACCCGGCGACATCACCCCTCTATGGGCACGCCACGTCGCCGCTCTTGGCACAGGGCAAGCTCATCACGCATATCGGCAGCCCGGGCAACGGTTCCATCTGTGCTCTCGAGCCCGAGACCGGCATGATGATCTGGCATCACGACGGCGATGGCCCCGGCTACGCCTCGCCCATCGTCGTGCGTCTCGAACGCACGCGCCAGATCGTTACGCAGACCGACGCCCATATCGTCGGTATCGCGCTCTCCGAAGGCTCTTCTCTTTGGAAGATCCCGTTCAAGACGCCCTATGACCAGAACATCCAGACACCCATTCTGCACGGCGACAGGCTCATCTTTTCGGGGCTGGATCAGCCTACCGTTGCGGTTACCGTCGAGCGCAACGAGACGCGCGAGCGGTGGAAGAAATCCGTCACGTTCTACATGAGCACGCCTGTCCTCGTCGGCGATCGTCTCATCGGTTTTTCCGACAAGAAAAGCGGCCACTTCATCGCACTGGAAGCCAAGAACGGCAAGACACTCTGGGAAGGCCCTCCGCGTCAAGGCGACAATGCTGCGATTGTGGCGGCGGGCGATTGGGTGCTCGCATTGACCGATAGCGCCGAACTCTTCATCCTGCGCGCGGACGCCGATCGCTTCGAGCCCGAACATACTTATTCTGTCGCCGAGAGCCCGACCTGGGCGCATCCCGTGCCGACCGCGGAAGGTATCCTAATCAAGGATGAAAGGACTCTTGCGCTTTGGAGCCTGGGGTAAACTGTTTGGCTCCCGAGGCTAGAGAGCAGTAGGCAGCCCGCTCACAAGCGGGCCGCCTATTTGGTTTAGCGTTTCTATCGGGCTTTGTCCGCGTTCAATGCGGTGACTACTTCCTGAGCGTTCGGAGCCCGCGGATGGTCGGGCGCGAGCGTCAGAAACTGCTCGAAATGCGCGAGCGCTTTTTCGTTCTCGAGTTTGCCGACCAAAATCAGACCGGCCTGGTAATACGCCAGCGCGTTATCCGCTTCGAGCTCGATCGTTTGCTCGTATGCGGCGAGCGCGCTGTCCTGATCGCCGGAATTCTGCACATAGACTGCATAATTGAAGACCGCCAACGCGTCCGTCGCGCGGAGGTCGATGGCCTTCTTCATCGCCGCGGCTGCCTCAGGCCACTCCTGCGCCGCGCCGCGGAGATCCGCCACTGCAAGATAGGAGTCATAGGCGAGATCTGGATTTTTATCGGCCGCGATCGTGTAGTACTCGATGGCGTTCTCCTTGTCGCCCATCTGATCATACGTGGTGCCGATGTTGAAATAGATCTCGGTCGAGTCCGGCATCATCTCTTTCAGCTCCAACAGCTTCGCGAGAGTCTCCGCGTGATCTCCGGCATCGCTCGCTGTATTAAACTCGGAGAGAAGCTCGGTTGCGCGCGTGTGCTCTTTCTCAGAGAGCTCACCCGCTGCGCGCTTGAACATGACTTGCTCGCCGAGCCAGGACTCGGAGAAAGCCGAGACCTGGATCTGCAATGGGAGCTTCCGGTACTCTTCCTTCTCGCAGGTGATCGTATACATGCCAGAACGAACGCCCCCTTTGGTGAACATGCCGTTGTCCTTCGTCGTGGCTATCGTGCGCCGGCCCATGGAGCCGCCGGAAAGCTCGATCGAGCATTCCACGCCGGCGAGTGGATTACCGTCTTCGTCCAAGATCTTGCCGCGAATCGATCCGGCCTGCGCGAAAGCGTACGCCGCCACGAGCGCGAAAATGGCCGCCGCCACGACCATCCAACTATTGAATTTCATTCTTTCCTCCCGGGGTAGCACGAATCGCAGCCCTTTAGTTCATGATTTTGCTGGAGTCTCGCGAAGGGCCCTGCCTACCTCACGAATGTTTCCCGTAATTTTTCTCCCCCGCCTCGATTCGAATCTCTAACCGATTCTCTTTCGTCGGCATCGGACAGGTCGTATGCGGGTTGTACGCACAAGGGGGATTATAGGCCCGGTTGAAATCGATCACGACTTTGCCGTTCTCGGGGGCCTCGGTGCGGAGGAAGCGGGCCGCCGGATAGGACCCTTTGCCGCTCGTCCCATCCCGGAAGGTGAACTTCAGCGTGCCCTCGCGCGCCTTCTCCGCCTCCATACGCACTTTCTGCCCTTGAAGCTCGAAATCCACATATCCCACGACTTCGAAGACCTCGATATCGCCCAGAATGTTCAACATCTCGACTTTCTTCTCTTCCGCATGCGGGGTGAACTTCGCCTGGACACGAAACTTCGGGTCGACCGGATACCAATCGAGGCCGGCAAACTCCTTGCGATAGGACGCGTTCAGGTCACGGAGCCGGATCGCGAGACGCTCACCGCTATAGTGCAGCCACATCTTCAGGTCGTTTACCGCTATTGCGTGCTTTTCTCCCATCTCGAGCTCAACCATCTGGATGAGCTTTCCGTCCTGGGTGATGGTGACGCCGTCTTCAGCATGGAACGTCGCTTTGCGATCGTGAAACTTGAATACACCCACGGTGGCAGGCGCTGAGCCCTCGGGGAGCACAAAATCATTGCTGGTCGCGGTCCCGACCCAGTTCTCACCCTCGCGGAGCCAAAAGAGGCCAGCGACCGTGAGCCAACTGCTATCCTTTTGTAGGTTCTCTTCGCGCTCAGCCTGCCAGCTTTTGACTCTGTCAACATAGCCGGGATCTTCCACGCTCGAAGCACTGACACTAAAGATGACGAGCATGACGGTTAGAAAAACGAGCGCCGCGCCCACGGCATATCCGAGTTTTCTACTAGTGTTCACAGCACATGCCTCCAGCCTAGCCCCACAGTCGCATTGTACTTTACGAGAGACGACTCCGCTAACCGGGCAGCTATTTCTTGTATTCCATGACGTTTACGGGATCTGGGCTCTCGAAAACGGACGCGGGTACGTCCACGAGCACCGCCATGTTCTCGTGCTTTCCCTCGCCACGACCGGCGGAGAGCATGATCCCACCCTACTTCTGCCAGTCTTGCCAGGGAATTTGAAAGCGCCGCTCTGGGTCGGAGGCCTTCGGATAGTAGTCCCATTGAGTGATCAGACGGGAATCCTCGTCGACGTAGACGTGGTACTTGTTCTCCGGAGTGCGGCCGACATCCTTGAAGGTCAGCTCTAGAACATCGGCTACCATGCCATCCACCGTCTCACCTTTGCCAAAATATTTCAAGGTGACGCCGCTGTCCTTGAGCTTGAACGGCATGAAGACCCAGTACGAGTCGTTGATCCAGGCGCTCTCGGCATCGTGGAGTGCCTCCTCGAGAGCCGCCGCTTCGGTGACCTCCTCACCATTCTTCCAGACGCGCCCTTTCTGGAGACTCAGGTTCATCAGGACGAGCATTACCCCCGTCACGCGCTTTGTCCGTCTGGCGCCGATCGATCGCGCGCACCACCATCATGAGAAGAAGGGTAGCGAGAGCTCGGAGAGTCTCGAAGACCGTCAGGCTCCAGACCGTGGATTCCCCACCGAGGTTTTGCGCGATGATGTTCCACACGATGCTCAGAAGCCAAAACCCCCACCACATGGGGAGAATGGACGGCACAGTTCCAGAAACCCGCGCGACCCCCGGCTTTGGCTCGCTCGCTTGATAGATTTCCTTCACGGCGCGATACGGACCGATCAGGTTCGCGACGGGAACAAAAGCGATCCCAGCGCTCCATCCGGGCGAGAAAAACATTCCTTCAGCGCCAAGCGAGCGCGCGTCGCGATTGGCGCGAAAAACCCATACCGAGAAACTCACCACCACGAGCGCAAGCATCGGCCACGTCAACGCCCAGCTCAGTTCGAGCGGGCCGGGAGTAAGGGTCAAGATCGCGTCCTGATAGCCCTCCCAGCGAAAAAAGACGGAGAGATAGAGCGTGGCCCGAAAGGCCCGAAGCGCGAGATCGACGAGCAGGACAGCGAGGAGAAGGGTCGCGGCGCCCGAGCTTTGCCTCGGCAAGGGCTGCGTGCCCTCCTCGGGAGGAGAGTAAGGATTCGCCCTTTCCGCCACCGCACGTTCCATTGCTCGTCTCGGAGCCCATCCTAGTCCCCAACATTTGCCCAATCAAGGCTTGACTTCACCCTCCAAGACCTGTGTTTTTGAAACGTTCTCGAGATGTACGGGGAGAAAAGGCTCTCTCTTGCCATTTGACGACAACTTGAAGCCCAATGCAGGCCCTGTCGACTCGGAGTATTTTCGCGTGCTCGCCGAGAACTCCTCCGAGCGGATCTCGACCCTAGACCCCGACGGCACGATCCTGTTCATCAATCACGCGTTAGCCGATCTTTCGATCGAAGAAGTCATCGGCACCAACATCATGAGCTACGTCGAAGAGCATGAGCGTGCGGCGTACGTGGAAGCTCTCGACGACGTTTACTCGAACGGTGTCATCCGCTCCCTAGGGCTGTCAGCAGCCCGGGGGAGTTGGCTCACGAGGCTCATCCCTATCAAAATTGACGATTTCGTTGAGACGGTTCTCGTCATAGCGACCGATCTGAGTGAGCGCGACGCGGTCCTACTCGACATGACGATGCCACGGATGAGCGGAGAGCAAACGTTGGCCAGGCTCCGCCGCATGCGGCCCCAGGCGAAGGTTCTGCTCACGAGCGGCCATAGCGAACAAACAAGAGGTTTTCACGGACATTCGCGGGCAAGAAAGCCTCGGCTTTCCTTCAAAAGCCGTTTCGCGCCTCAGAACTGATCGACAGAATCCAGCAAGTGGTGAACCCGCGTCCCTGAGTCAAGCCGCCGGCCGCCTCGCAGCAGCGAAGCACTGAGCAAAAGGAAGTATTCAAAGCTCTCCCAGATATGCAGCTGAGGCATGAGCGGCTCGCTCGAGGCGGGCGTCCGGAGCGACGTCGAGCTCACGCAACATGGCGCCCAATGCCGGCGGTGCTCGAGCTCTTCACTCTCGATTTGCTGGATCTCTACGACTTCTAGAGCGTCTCGGAGCGAGCGCCAGTGCCCGCGATAGGCACGAGCAGCCCCGAGCTCCCCCGCATGCGCGTTCTTCAACACCGCCACGAGAGCGATATGGGCCGAATCCCGGTCAAGCGTCACGAAAGGTCTCATCGCCCGGACTCCTCACAAATCATTATTCGAAGAACGAGGCTCCTTCGCCAGGGGTTTCAAGAGTGCAACGAAAGGGTTCGATCACTGCGCTGTGCTACGATCCCGAGACCGGAGGTGAGATGCGCAATGTCTTCTATTTGAACGAGATCGCCCCGCCGCCAGACCGCTTCGGTTTGGACCAAGGCGGACAGGAGCTCGAATAGTGTCCAAAGAAACCTCCGACAAAGCACCTTCGCTCGATTTCATCCGAACAATCATCTCGGAAGACATCGCAAACGGGAAGAATGATGGCCGCGTCGCCACGCGTTTTCCTCCCGAGCCGAACGGCTATCTGCACATCGGCCACGCCAAATCGATCTGCCTCAATTTCGGGGTTGCTGAAGAATATGGCGGGACGTGCAACTTGCGGTTCGACGATACGAACCCGGCGAAAGAAGACGTGGAATATGTCGATGCTATAAAGGAGGACGTCCGCTGGCTCGGTTTCGACTGGGACGAGCGGCTGTATTTTGCCTCCGACTACTTCGAGAAGATCTATGACTGCGCCGTCAAGCTCATCCGGAATGGCAACGCTTATGTCGACAGCCTGAGCGCTGAGGAAATCCGTGAATATCGCGGTACGCTGACAGAGCCGGGTAAAAACAGCCCGTACCGCGAACGTTCCGTCGAAGAGAACCTCGACCTATTCAAGGGAATGCGCGCCGGCGATTTCGCGGACGGAACCCACGTCCTGCGAGCGAAGATCGACATGGCCTCGGGCAATGTGAACCTGCGCGATCCGACGCTTTATCGGATCCGGAAAGTAGCGCATCATCGCACCTGCGACCAGTGGAGCATCTACCCGATGTATGACTTCACCCACGCCGTCTCGGACGCCTTCGAGAAGATCACGCACTCACTTTGCACGCTCGAGTTCGAGGATCACCGCCCGCTCTACAATTGGTCGGTCAAAGAGACCGGCGTCGCGTTCAAACCTCGGCAAATCGAGTTTGCCCGTTTGAACTTGAGCTACACGATTCTCAGCAAGCGCAAGCTTCTGTGCCTCGTGCAAGATGGCCACGTCAGCGGATGGGACGACCCCCGGATGCCGACGCTCTGCGGATTGAGGCGGCGCGGCTACACGCCAGAATCCCTCCGAACCTTTTGCGCACGGATCGGGCTCGCGAAGCGCGACAGCCTCGTGGACGTCGCGCAGCTCGAGCACGCGGTTCGCGAGGACTTGAACGCCCTCGCCCCTCGCGTGATGGGTGTCCTCCATCCCCTCCGCGTCGTGCTCGAGAACTACCCTGAAGGCGAAGTGGACGAGCTCGACGCGGTGAACAACCCCGAGGACGAGAGCGCCGGGACGCGCAAAGTACCGTTCTCGCGGGTTCTGTATATCGAGCGCGCGGACTTCATGGAGGATCCTCCGAAGAAGTTCTTCCGGCTCGCTCCTGGCTGCGAGGTCCGGCTTCGCTACGCTTATCTCATCACGTGCACCGATGTCGTCAAGAACGACGCGGGCGAAATCGTGGAACTTCGCTGCACTTATGATCCCGAAACGCGCGGCGGGACGCCGCCCGACGGGCGCCGCGTGCGCGGCACGCTCCACTGGGTCTCCGCCGATCACGCACTCGATGTCGAGCTGCGCCTCTACGATCGGCTCTTCTCGCGCGAGAAGCCCGACGACGTGGAAGAAGGTCAGGACTTCACCGCGAGCTTGAATCCCAATTCACTCGAGATCCTCGAAAGCGCCAAGCTCGAGCCAAGCGTGGCCGATGCCGCGCCCGGCACGCGTTACCAGTTCGAGCGGCAGGGTTATTTCATCGTCGACTCGGACGCGTCGGCCGACAAGCTCGTCTTCAACCGTACGGTCTCGCTCAAGGATGCTTGGGCGAGGATCACGGCTCGTGGGTCGAAGTAGCTACTTTCGGCTTTCTGCTCCGGCTACGTTTCTTGGTTTTCACGGTTTCCGTTTTGTGAGTCAATATTAAAAAAACGTAGCGGAAAGATGATGGCGACACGGATCGTGGGAGTGTTATTCTCCGACAGCCCTCTTCCGAAAGGAGCCTGTATGACGATTCCAGCCCTTCGCCTTGCTCTCATATTGAGTCTCGTCGCCTCGACTGCGCTCGCGGGTGACCGCCCGGCCAAAGGCGCGACGCTCGGCCGCTCGCCCGTGCTCGCCACGCACGGGATGGTGGCTACCAGCCAGCCGCTCGCGGCAGCCGCGGGGCTCCGGGTGCTCCAGGAGGGCGGCAACGCAATTGACGCCGCCATCGCTACAGCCGCGGTGCTGAACGTCGTTGAGCCGATGATGTGCGGGATTGGCGGCGATCTCTTCGCGCTCGTCTATCACGCCGAGTCCCAAAAGCTCTACGGGCTGAACGGGACCGGGCGCGCCGGCTCCCTCGCCACCGCGGAAAAGATGCGCCAAGACGGCTACGAGCGCATGCCCAGCTCTGGAATCTATGCGGTCACCGTTCCGGGAGCGCTCGACGGCTGGGAGCAGCTACGCTCGCGCTTCAGCAGCAAAAGCCTCGCGGAGCTCTTGGAGCCCGCCATCGGCTACGCTGAGAATGGGTTTCCCGTCTCCCAAATCATTGCCACCGACTGGAAAGTGGCCGAAGAGAAACTTGCACGCCATCCGGCGGCCGCCGCGAATTACCTCATCGGCGGACGCGCGCCACGGCACGGTGAGCTATTCAAATCGCCCGACCTCGCCAAGACGTTCCGCATCATCGCGGACGAAGGACCGGACGCCTTTTACCGCGGGACCATCGCCCGAAAGATTACCGAGTTCATCATGAGTGAAGGTGGCTTCGTCACCTATGACGACATGGCTGGCCACTCCTCGACTTGGGTCGACCCGATCTCGACGACATATAAAGACGCGACCATTTATCAAATCCCGCCGAACTCTCAAGGCTATGTCGCACTCGAAATGCTCAACATTCTCGAAAGCTTCGACGTCGCGTCGCTCGAGCATAATTCCGCAGAATATCTACACCTCCTCATCGAAGCGAAGAAGCTCGCTTTCGCGGACAGAAACGCCTATCTCGCGGACCCCGACAAAGCCGACGTGCCGCTCGACAAGTTGCTGTCGAAGCAATACGCGTCGGAGCGGGCAAAGCTGATCGACCGCGAGCGCGCGGCCGGCGAAGTTCGTCCCGGTATGATCGACCCGACCGAAACCGTTTACTTGACGGTCGTCGACGAGGATCGCAACGTCGTGTCGCTCATCTACAGCGTCTTTTCGGCCTTCGGCTCCGGGCTCGTCGTTCCAGGCACAGGCATCGCGCTTCAAAACCGTGGTACCGGATTCTCTCTCGAGCCCGGCCATCCGAACGAGCTCGCGCCGGGAAAGCGCGCGCTTCACACGAACATGCCGGGAATGGTTTTCAAAGACGGCAAACCGTGGTTGAGCTACGGGGTGATGGGCGGCGACATGCAGCCACAGGGCCATACCCAGGTGCTCTTGAACATGATCGAGTTCGGGATGAATGTCCAGGAGGCAGGCGAGATGGCGCGCTTTCGCCATTTCTCCGATCGCGCAGTCGGCTTCGAGTCCGGCATCGGCATCGAAGTTCTTCAGGCGCTCATCGAAAAAGGACACCGACCACGAATCTCGATGGGCGCCTATGGGGGCTATCAAGCCATCATGATCGACTGGGAGCAAGGTGTTTTGCTCGGCGGATCAGATCTGCGCAAAGACGGCGCAGCCATGGGCTACTGATTAACTGATTAGCTGACTTGCGGGCGGGAGAAGGACGTCTCTTCCAAAAACCCGTCGGACGCGCTCGTTGTTTTGAAAAATCCTCTCGCGAGCAGCGAGTGGATATGCCGGAGCACCTGGAAGTCGGTCAGCTCTGACTCTTCCATGACGCGGACGATCGTCTGATAGCGGATGAGATATTCGTAAATCTCGAGCTCATCGGTGTTGAGTGCGCTGACGGCGAGGTCGCAAGCGTCGTTGAGCCCGATCTCGTAAACGAGTGGCGGGGGCTTCGAGGTCAGCCGCTCGAGGGCTTCAATTTGCTGCATGGCCTCCAGAATGAGTGTCTCCGTCTGACCTGCGATCGTCGTTGGTACGGTCGCATCTGTGGGGAACTCGAAGATCTCGTAGCGGCCTTTCTGTATCCCGAGGATGCGGTGAAGCGCTTTCTCTTTGCGCACGTTTCCGGCCTGACAGTGCACGATCTGACCGTCTCTGAGATAGATTCGGCCGTCGCCGCTTTGATTCCGTATGACGATCATTCCCGTCATCCCGTGAGTGGCGAGCTGTATCAGCAAATCGGGTAGCGTCGTGTCGATGCGCTCCGGAGACACCGTTAGGTGTGTTGCGGACACGGCGCTTTGATACGGAAGGATATTCCCGACCGGTCCCGATACGAAACGGGCTGGCCAGCTTGGTTTCTCGCCGACGGGGCTTGAGCGTAACGTTCAGCTGGAAGCTCCCGACCCGGATGCGGTCGCCGGTCACGAGAGGTTGCCGGCTCACAGGTGCGTCATTCACGTAGGTGCCGTTGGTGCTCCCCATATCGCGAATGAGCAGCTCGCCCCCCCCTCGTTAAGAATCTCGAAGTGATAATTCGACACTCAGTTCGAGCGAAGCTGGATATCGTTCGTATGATGGTGCCCAATCGCAACCCGAAACGTCTCCTTGAGATCGAAGCTATGGCCCTGACGATCGGTAGCTAACTGCAGCACCATCTCGTGAAGCGGCAAGTCGTTCTTAGCATGGTCCATAGACGGGAGAGCCCCACGCATTTAAAGCAAGTGTGATGCCAACTAGCTATCCGTCAGGGAACAAAGAACTTTTACCGACGCACGACTTTTGAGTCGTGGGGATTCACCCTCGACCGGCGCTGCATTCTGTTATGCAAGCCGCGCCAACCCAAAGAACGGATTGGGAGGGGCCTCGCCCAATACGACCTCGGCAACATGCTCCCCCAGGGCCGGTCCGTGCTTGTAACCATGCCCTGAACCCCCGCCGACCACCCAGACGTTATCCGCATCCGGATGACGGTCGATAATGAAGTTATGGTCGGTGCTGTTCTCGTATTGACACACACGTGCTTCTACGAGCGGGGCGCCCTTCATGCCGGGAAAGCGAAACTCCATATAGTCGCGCGCCGCGGCGATAGATTCCTCCCGCGGGAGGCGCTCCATCGTCGTCGGATCCACCGGCTCGCCGTTCGTATCATCCGCGATTTTGAACCCGCGCCAATTACTGCCGGGAATGCCGTAATAAAGCCGCGCGCCGTTATCGATCCAGATGGGGCAAACCCCTTCGAGGTAACGCGTATCCCCGAGAGGTGTCCCGAAATAGTAAATCTCTTGCCGCGTCGGCGTGATGAACGTCTCGCCGAGCTCGGGAAAAAGACCACCGAGCCAAGGGCCGCAAGCAAAAACGTAGTTGTCCGCACTCAACGTCTCGCCGTTGGAGAGAACAACGCCTTTTCCACTGCGCTTCACGGCGCTGTGAACATAGGTGCCGCCGAGCTCGATGAACGCCTCGAGCACGGCTTGGCACCCGCGCCGAGCGAGAAGATAGCCGACGTCCTCTTCGTAGATCGCCCGTTGAACGCCGTCGAAATTTATCTGCGGGAAGCGTCGGGAGGCTTCGCTCACGCTCAGCTCTTCGAAGACAACACCACCTTTTTCAGAACCTGGACCGCGGCTCGCTCATAGGCATCGTCCGCGCCCGCCATCCAAAGACCGCCCGTTCGACGGTAGAGCTTGATGTCCCATCGCTTCTCGTACTCTTTCCAGAGCTCGAGCGAGCGCACAACAAAGCGCGTGTAGATCTCGTCGGCACCATAGGTCGCGCGGATAACGCGGCTCTCACCGCCCGAGCTCGATCGCGAATGCCCCGGCCCCCACGCATCGACGAGCGTTACCGAAACACCTTTGAGCAACAGGTGAAGCGCCGTCCAGCCCCCGAAGGCACCGGCGCCAACAACGACTGCAGTAGATTGCGTCATGGCTCAGTCGACACCCCCATCCCTTTACGATGCTGTCCAAACCAATCCAGGATATAGAGCTGCGTTCGGATGAAGTTCGACGGCATCGAGCTCGTTCCGTGAAATTCCTTGTTGAAGCGAAGGAGCGCGGTCTCGACGCCGAGAATCTTGAGCGCTTGGTAATACTCCTCGGTCTGGCTCATCGGCGTGCGCAAATCGAGTTCGCCCGTCATTAGAAGGGTGGGCGTCGTGACATTCCCGACATACATGAGCGGCGAATGTTCGAGATATTTTTCGGCGTTGTCCCAAGGGTAACCGTTGAATCGGTAATAGCCCCAAAGGGTGATGTCGGCTGTTCCCGCGAAGCTCATCCAGTTCACGACGGGACAGCGCACCGCCGCCGCGGCAAAGCGATCCGTCTGGCCAATCGCCCAGCTCGACAGCACGCCACCCCCGCTACAGCCTGTGACGTAGAGCCGGTCCGCGTCTATGTAGCCTTTTTCCAGAACGTGATCGACCCCCGCCATGAGATCCTCGTGGTCAACGCTTGGATAGCCGTTGTCGATGGCGTTTCCGAAGTCGGTACCATATCCCGTGCTTCCGCGCGGGTTCGTGTACAGAAGCACGTAGTCGTTCGCGGCGTAGTTCTGAAACGAATTGTTGAAGCCGACGTTGTACATGCCGTGGGGTCCCCCATGGATTTGGAGAATCAACGGGTAGCGTTTCGAGCTGTCGTAGCGCGGCGGTTTCACGATCCAACCCTGGATGCGCGCGGCATCCTCAGTAGAGGATTCATACCAAATCTCTTCGACTTCGCCGAGCTCGACGCCCGCGAGCACGTCGTCGTTCACATGCGTCAGCCGTTTCATCTCGCTCGGGCGCGACATCGAGAAGGCCACGACATCGGGCGGAACGTGAAATGAAGACCGGATGGCCACGGCCGTCCCATTCTCGGCAACGGAGCCGAGTGTGAGCATGTGCTCTCCATCCGTGAGCTGTTTCAACCCGCCATTGAGCGACGCAGAGTGCACGTTGCGAGCGCCGCGATCGTCGGCCATAAAGTAGACGGCGCTGCCGTCGGCAGACCAGACGAGCCCACGCACGTCTCGGTCGAGCTCGGAGCAAATGTTCCGCATCGCGGTGCCATCGATATTCACGACATAGAGGTCGCTCACGCGATACGTCTGTGCGGTCCAGTCATAGCCGGAGAACGCGACCGTCTTGCCGTCGGGCGAGACGACGGGCGAGGTCCATGGACCTCGCTTCGACGTAATGGCCGCGATGTCGCCCGAGACGATGTCGACGCGGTAGATATGGGACTCGCGATATTTCACATCCGCGTCGTCCTCCATCGCGCCGTCGAAAACGAGCGCTTTGCCATCGGGCGTCCAGTCGATGCCGGCGCCGTAATCGAGTCCGACCGCACCTCGCGAGCCCACGTGCCACTTCCCTTCCGTGAGCTGGCGCGGCGAGCCACCATCGGCGGGAACGAGGAAAAGGTGCCGATAGCCTTCCTCGAGAAAGCCGACGCGGTCTTGGCGAAAGTGCATGTTGCGGACGATGCGAGGCGTCTTGGTCCAATCGGCCCCTTCCGGCGGAGAGGGCATGGAAGGCAGGTCCCACGTCTCTTTCGCGGGAACGATCATCGTGAAGGCAATGCGGGTGCCGTCCGGCGACCAGTGCAGATCCCGCGGCGTTGTCGTGACATGCGTTACCTGCGACGTCGCGCCTTCCGCGTCCATCCACCGCACGAGTATCTGCTTCCCTTTGGGCTCGCCATCGGCCAAGTAAGCGAGACGCGTTCCGTCCGGGGACCAGCGCGGGCTCGAGCCATTGACGAGGAACCGGTTGCGCGTTCCGTCGGTGCCTACCATCCAGAGCTCTGAATCCCAGCGATCGTCGATCCGGTTCACCATCGACCGCGTATAGACCGTGCGTTTGCCGTCGGGTGAGATCTGGGGGTCGCGGACGCGCTCCCAATCGAGAATATGGTCTGCCGTGAGGCGGCCTTTACTGGCCGTTTCCTGCGCAGCAGAGGATGAGGCCAAGAAAATGCTCGCAAGCAGCCAGTACGTCGATCGACGAGTCATGAGCTCCTCCTTTGATCGTGGTGCGAGTGTAAGCGCGAATATCGCCGAGATCAACGCTGGCTTTCGAGCTGTGCCAACGGGCCGGCGTAAGCGGTAAAGTCGATGTGGTGAGTCACCGCGTCCTCGACCTCGCTCCTTTGGAGAATCTCCGTCATTACAACGCCTGTCGCGCTCGGAAGATTGAGCCCGAGTAGGTGCGCGATGGCCGGAGCGACGTCGAGGTTCCGAACGTGACCGACCCGCTGGCCGCGCGATTCCCACACCCGAGGCGACGAAGGCCGGGTACATGCGGGGATGGGACGGCAGGTACCCGTGCCCGTGATAGGCCGTTGCCCGAGGCCGACGCTCGGTGGACGAGCTCTCCGCGTCCGCGACCGGGAAAGTCTCGATATCGCCGACGATCGCGTATTGGCCTTGGACGTGCGGGTCTTCCTCGTAGCGCGGGAAGCCGAGGTCGTGAAAATCCTGGGGTCGAAGGATGCGCGCGACACCGCGCAGACTGAGCGCCTCTTCGAACACGCGCTCGAGCACCGCTTCGTCGCGCGCGAGATCCGCGGCTTCAACGTACAGGGACCAGCCCGATCGCATGAGGCGTACACGGTCGGCAAGCCCGTATGTTGGAAGAGTGGATGCAGATTCACTTCGTGGCGCACGGTGTGGAAGCCGTGATCGGAAACGATGAAAAACGTTGTTTTGTCGGAGAGCCCTGCCTCGTCAACCGCCCGCATCAGGATGCCGACGGCGTTGTCCGCGGCGGTGATCGCCTCTTTCGACCGGTAGTGGTCGGGTCCGTACGCGTGTTGGATCTCGTCGGTGACAAGGAAGTGAATCGCGAGAAGCTGCGGCCGGTAGCGTTCGAGCACATAGGCTGCCGCGTCGGCGAGGATGGCATCCGCGACGCCTTTGCGATTCCGATCCATGTACCACGCGTAGTAAAGTCGATCGGGATGCCAGCTTTCCTCAGCTCTTCGAGAAAAGCAGGGTCCGCCGCCTTCGGGTCAGCCGTGTCTCCGTCGAAGACTTCGGGAATGTTGTAGTCGATCGAAGGGTCTTGATAGTTCTCGGGCCAATAGAAAGCGGCCGTTATCAACCCTTTTTGCTTCTCCGCATTGAAAATAGTGGGAACGCGCACGGATTCCGTGTGCGGCTTGTTGGTGAAGTGAAAGCGCTCGCCCGTCTCTCGGTTGACGACACGGTTCCCCACCACGCCGTGCACGCGCGGCATCACACCCGTCACGAGCGTCGTGTGGCTAGGATGCGTCAGGCTCGGATAGACCGTCTCGCTGCTCTTCGCCCAAACGCCGGTCTCGATCAGCTTGCGGATGTTCGGAAGCACGAGCTCGCGATCGTCGAGCTGATAGGTCGCGAGCCCGTCGATCGAAACGAGCACGACGTGCTCCGGCTGAGCCCCGGCGCCGGCCGCGAGCGCCAGGAAAGGAAGTATGAGGTAGCGCCTCACCACGTCGGACTTTAACATAGCAGGATGCTCGCGCTCGCCTTACTCCTCGCGGGGCCTTTGACTCTGGAGGTTCCGATCTATCTCGGCGCCGAGCTCCACGAAGAAACGCTCATGAACGCGCTCCGAGAGACCGCACGCATTTTAGAGCTGGGCGACATCCAGCTTCGCTTCGACGTCTCCCCGGACCAGTCAACGACCCGCCCGCTCGTAACGGTGAGCGTACAGCCACGGCCGGCTCGCTTCAAAGTGCATGGATGCAGCCGCGACCGCCACGACCACCGGCTCGGCCATACTCATCTGCGCTCACGCCGCATTACCCTCTGGTCGGAGCAAGTGGCGCGCGCCGTTGACGGGAACTGGGACGGCAAAGAGCTCCCCAATGTCAACGAGCACACCTATGCTCGTGCGTTAGGCCGGGTCCTCGCCCATGAGCTCGGCCACTTGCTCCTACGCCTGAACGGGCATCGCGACCGAGGTCTGATGCGGTCCGCTTTCTCGCATCGAAGCTTGACCGCGCGCGGACGCCGCGCTTTTCGCTTCGCCGAGGAAGATCTGCAGGCGATCCGAGAGACGCTTCTGCGAGCACATCTCGCAAGAGCTGACCGTTGCGCACATTAAGTCCCGGAGACCCTTTCCACGAACCGCATCAGTTGTTCGCCGTCGTCGCGCGCGATCCGTTCGTCGAGCACACGATCCTGGGCGGAAAGGACGCGGTCGCGTAGCTCCGGATCCGTCACCAACAGATGCGCGATCTCGTCGATCTCGTCGATTTTTTCTCGTGCAACAAAATACCGCCCCCACCAAGCGTCTCACTGACGGCCCCCGTGTCATAGGAGATGACGGGAACACCCATCTCGTAGGCTTCGAGCAGGGGGGGCGCAGAACCCTTCGTGCTCGCTCATACACAAGAAGACGTCGGCGACGCGATAATAGGCGACGAGCTCTCTGGTGCTCACGCGACCGGGGAACTCGACGTTCTTGAGATCGAGCTCGTAGGCGAAACCAACGAGAGATTCGTAGTAGCGCTCGAAGTCGCGCCATTCGCCAACGAAGATGAGTCGGCACTTCCTATCGATGAAGCGCTGGTAGTATTTGACGACCTTCATGACGTCTTCGAGACGCTTGTTGGGGATGACGGGTCCAACGAAGAGGAAGTTCGTCAAGTCGTCGCCGAAGAGCGCCTCCACCACCGGGCTCGGGGACGCCGCCAAACGCTCGGGATCGGACAAAAGCGGGAGGACGCCCGTAGGCTGAAAACCCAGCTCTTCGAGCTCGCTTCGGTTGTACTCGGAAACACCTAAAGCGAGTGCGGTGCGCTCCGCGAACGTCGCAAGCTCCTGCCGTCCGCGCACGCATTGTCGGGCAACTTTGGGCGCGAAGTCTGCGAACCAGTGAGCGGGCGTGATGTTGTGGTAGCGAAGCAAGAGCCGGTCGGGAAGCTCTCGCGCGAGCGAAGCGCTCTTCTAGCCGATTGCAAAATGCAGCAGCAAGACGTTGTCCGGCGATGACACCGACGGGTATTCGGAGAGCTCTCGGCCGCGCCCCGACATCGCCGAGTCTGTCGACTCGGCAAAGATCTCGGATTCCACGCCGTGGGATCGAAGCACCGACTGGATTCGGAGTGCCTCGTTTCCGATGGCATCACCGAAAGTCAGTGAGGCCACCATCTGATGAACGAGCATCGAACGACGCCATCTTGTCACCTTTCTCAATAAGGTCTACCAACCTCGAGCCCACGCTTGATCTCACCCCGGGAGCGGCCTACTATGCCGAGGAATTGGAACCCTTAAATAAGGAGTCGCTCACATGACGAAGCTAGGCATCACGAGTGCTCTCTTGTTCGCGCTCGTAGCAACATGTTCAGGCATCGCGATGGCCGAACCGGTCCCCGCGGACGGCGGTCCTCAGTTTCAATCTATCGGACCGCTCACGTTTGGCCCGGACGGTATTCTCTTCGCCGCCGATAACAAAGCAGCAAGGATTTACGCCATCGACCTGGGTGACCACGCGGCCGGCAAGACCGCGGGCGCTGCGGACACCGAAGCCATCGACCAGAAGATCGCGAGCATGCTCGGCACGGATGCGCGCGAGCTCACGATCACCGACCTCGCCATCCACCCTGAATCTCGAAACGCCTTTTTATCGGCGCAGCGGGGCCAGGGAGATAACGCCCAAGCCGTCTTGCTCCGTGTCGACGGTGCCGGCGAGATCTCTGTCATCTCGCTCGCACAGCTGAAATACACCTATGTCGAGATCCCGAACGCACCCGAGGCCAACCCGACCGCGCGCCGCGATCCTCGCAAGGCGACGATTACGGACATGGCCTATACCAGCGGGCGGGTCTTCATCGCGGGCCTTTCGAACGAAGAGTTCGCGTCGAAGCTGCGCTCGGTGAAATATCCGTTCGACAGCCTCGACGGCGGCACGAGCGTCGAGATTTACCACGGTGCCCACGGCGCATGGGAGACGCGCTCCCCTGTTTACACTTTCGTCCCTTACGAAGTCGACGACGAGCCGCACCTCATCGCCGGCTATCTGTGCACGCCTCTCGTCAAGTTCCCAATCAGCAAACTCGAGGCTGGCCAAAAGCTCGTCGGCACGACGATTGCGGAGCTAGGCAATCGCAACCGCCCCCTCGACATGGTCGTCTACTCGAAGGACGGCAAGGACTTCATCCTGATGTCCAACACGAGCCGCGGCGTCATGAAGATCCCGACCGACGGGTTCGGCTCCCAGGCGGGCATCACCAAGCCCGTCGACGGCGAGAAAGAGGGTGTCAGCTACGAGACCATCACGGCGATGACGGGCATCGAGCAGCTCGACCTCTTCGATGACAGTCACTCCATCGTTCTCGCGCGCACCGATTCCGGTTCGCTGAATCTCGAGAAAGTCGCGCTTCCGTAAGGAGCTTCGCATTGGAAAGATGGCGGCGTCGCCTCGCGTGCGGCGTCGCCCTTTTTTTTGCGCCCTGGGCGAGCGCCGGGCAGGCGGAGATTCGAGTCTCTCTCGTCGACGGACAGGTCGAGATCGCGGGCCTTACGATTGAAACGATGGAGGCGGGGGCTGCGCGCGTCCGCGTCTCGGTCGGACCCGACGCTCCGGCGATCCTCGGTGAGTATCGCATCGCCGGTGGGCGCCTCTACTTTCAACCCATGTTTCCTTTCGATCCGGGGCGTGAATACTTCGTCCGCGTCGACGGTGGGCGCGAGCCTTTCGTCGCCACGGTGGCGCTCCCAGCGCGAGACTTGCAGCCCACGACAACGGTCACGCACATCTATCCTTCGACCGACACGCTTCCGGAGAACCAGCTCAAGTTCTATATTCACTTCTCGGCGCCGATGGCGGGCGGCGACGGCCTTTTGTTCGTCAAGCTTCTAGACGCGAGTGGAGAAGTCGTGGTCGATCCGTTCCTGCCTCTCGGCAACGCCTTTTGGGGTCGCGACCACCGACGCTATACAGTGTTCTTCGATCCGGGCCGCGTGAAGCGTGGCATCCTACCCAACGAAGAGATAGGTCGGCCAATCCTCGAGGGACCACGCTATGTGCTCGTCGTCGACCCCGCGTGGCGAGACGCAAAAGGCGTACCGCTCGCGGAGCCCTTCCGCAAAGCGTTCATTGCCGGACCGCCCGACGAGACACCGATCGACCCGAAGTTGTGGACGCTCACACCGCCGCGAGCCGAAACGCGGGAGCCGCTCGCGGTAGATTTTCCCGAACCCTTGGACCGAGCCGTCCTCGCCCGCGCGCTCGCGGTGGAGAACGTCGACGGGGAGATCGAGATCTCGCGGGACGAGACGCGCTGGTCGCTCATCCCAGAAAAGCCTTGGCAAGCGGGCACATACCATCTCGTAGCACTCACGATCCTCGAGGACCTCGCCGGGAATCAAATCGGGCAGCCCTTCGAGGTCGATGTGTTCGCGCGCATTGACAGCCCCGACGACGACACCGAGACGCACCGCCTGCCGTTCGTGGTGCGAGACTGAATCTACTCCGTCTCGATAAGCGCTAAAAGAGCCCAGCCCGTCGTCGAAATGTACTGGGCGTAGCTTATCTGCCCTGCGGGCCGTGTCGTTTCCGGCCAGCTTCCATCATCGAGCTGATTCTCGAGCAAATAGCGTCGTCCCGCCTGCACTTTGTCCTCATGGCCGCCGACACGCGATAAAGCGAGGATCACGAGCGCGGTGTCGAAAGGCTCGGCCGCAGAAGTGACGTAGGGTCCCCATCCTCCCGAGGGCGCGTGTCCGGCCGCGATCAGCTCCAGGCACTTCTCGCGCTGGACGATAGCGGCCGCGTCTTCCGCTTCGGCAAGGGCAGCGAGGACCGCGGCGGCCGCGAGCACGGTCTTGACTTCGACATCGCGAAAAAAACGATAGGTGCGATCGAGCTCAGCGGAGAACCGTCCTGAGTCCGCAGCCATGAGCACACGCTGGGCGACCGATGTGGCGAGAAAAGTTCCATAGGTCGCGGGCGAGCCGATGCTGCCGCTCACGTCTAGCTTCCACGAGCCGTCGGGCTTTTGGTCGGACGCCACGAGCACGGCCGCGCGGTCGAGCGCGCTCTCATCTTCGATGAGGCCCACATCGATAGCATCGAGCAGCGCGCTCGCGAACTGGATCCGCGCGAGCACTTCGTCGCTGAAGGCATCGGCTCCTTTTTGTTCGGACCATCCCGCGGGGTCCGCAAGCCAATCGACCGTGACGCGCATCGACTCCGGAGGCACCGCGTGCCCCGCACGTCTGGCGGCGAAGAGCGCCCGCACCGCATCACCATTGTTGTGGCACGAAAAGCATTGGTTCTCCGCGGGCCAAGCCGGCACCTCACGCGACAGAAACGCGATCGCGCGCTCCTCGGCGGCGCCGAGGGCAAGTAAGAAGAGGAACGAATGAATCATCGCGCTAGAATCGGAATGAGCTCCAAGAGAAAACGGTCGAGCTATTTTTTCTTTGTCCAGCTCTCCTCGAGAGGCGTCGCTCGAAGCTCACCGCGTACCTCCCCCACCATAACACCCATCTCGCCGTCGTGGATGGCTTCGACGGCATAGGCGCCGAGCTTCGTCGCCAAGATGCGATCGCGCGCGCTCGGCCGGCCGCCGCGCTGGATATGGCCGAGCACCGAGACGCGGAGCTCGAAGCCCGTCCGCCGCTCCAGCTCTTTCGCCGTGGCAAAGGCGCCGCCTTGGTCGTCGCCTTCCGCGCATATGATTATGCTCATCGTCTTGCCTTTGTCGCGCGCGGCGACGAGCCGCTCGGTGCAAGCGTCAAGATCGGTGACGACTTCCGGAACGAAGATCTCCTCCGCGGCTCCCGCCGTTCCCACATTGAGGGCGATGAAGCCGGAGTCGCGTCCCATGACCTCCACGAGAAACAAACGCTCGTGCGCGCTCGCGGTGTCGCGGATACGATCGATGGCTTCGAGCGCCGTGTTGAGCGCGGTGTCGAAACCAATCGTCTCGTCGGTGCCGTAGATGTCGTTGTCGATCGTGGCGGGAACACCAATGATCCGCCCGTCCCAGATCCTAGAAAGCGCATTCGCGCCGTGAAAGCTCCCGTCGCCGCCAATAATGACGAGGCCACCCACGCCGTGCTCCTCGAGAACGTGCGGCGCCGCCTGCAACCCAGCCTCGGTCTCGAACTCTTCGCTCCGCGCAGTTTTCAAGATGGTCCCACCCCGCTGCAGGATGTTCGACACCGCAGGCGGTCCAAGCGCTTCGAAATTGCCTCGCATCAAGCCGTCGAAGCCGCGGTGAAAGCCCAAGACGGACGACCGGCGATGCGCACACCCATACGCACGACGCTGCGCACCGCCGCGTTCATTCCGGGAGCGTCTCCCCCACTCGTGAGCACACCTATCGTTCGAATCTAGTACAATCGCCCGGCCAATGCGACACATCCTTGCCTTTGCCTTGCTCGCAGCAACTACGGGTCAGGCGCAAGACTACCCCGCTGCGCGCCGCGACGTGCGCCACATCATCCCTTGGGGCGCTGGCGGCGCCACCGACACGGCGATGCGCGGGTTCATGCAGTATTTCGAGAAACACCTCGGGACGTCGGTCGTCACCGAGAATATCCCCGGAGGCTTGAGCGCAGTCGGCCTCCTGCGCCTCAAGATGGCGCGGCCCGACGGCTATACGATCGGCACCTTGACCTATGATGTGCTGACATTGTCGGCACAGGGACTCGTGCCGATAGCGTGGGAGGACTTCGAGCTCATCGGCATGGTCACGGAGCATCCGAGCGCGCTCATCGTTCGCGCGGAGCGCTTCCAAACACTCGAAGTTTTTCGTGAAGAGGCTGCCGCTGGGGCGCGGCTCAAAGTCGGGAACGTGGGTACGGGCGGCATTTGGCATCAGCATGCCGCGGCGATGGAGAAGGCTCTCGCGATTTCTCTCACGCACATCCCCTACGAGGCCGGCTCGGGCGCACAGCTCACAGCGCTTCTCGGAGGCGAGGTCGACGCGGCCGTGGCAAGCTTACCCGCATCCTTACCGTATGTGCATGAAGGCACCTTTCGGGTCCTCGCGGTAATGTCCGAGGAGCGCGACACGCTCGTGCCCGATGTGCCCACGTTTCGCGAGAAAGGGTTCGATATCACCCATGGAGGCTTTCGTGTGCTCGCGGTTCCGAGGCGCACCCCGGAAGACGTGCGCCGCCAACTCGAAGCGGCGCTTCGCGCGGCCTGGAACGACCGCACGTTCCAAGCGTGGGCCAAAAAAGCGGTGATCGGCGCTCGTTTTCGCGACGCGAACGAGACACGTGTTTATCTGCGCGACACAGCGGCGAAAGTCGCTGCCCTCATGAAAGTGCTGGAGCTATCATGAACGGAAGCGAAGCCATTGTCCGAACGCTCCAGGGCCTCGGGGTCGAAGTGTTTTTCGGTCTCTGCGGCGACACGACCTTGCCTCTCTACGAGGCTTTGTACGACATCCACCATGGGATGAGGCACGTTCTGACGCGCGACGAGCGTTCGGCCTCCTTCATGGCCGACGCCTATGCGCGCTTCAGCGGCCGTGTCGGCGTGTGCGAAGGGCCTAGCGGCGGCGGTGCAACCTACATACTGCCTGGCGTTGCGGAAGCGAATGGCTCGTCGGCCCCGCTCGTCTGCCTGACGAGTGACATTGCTCAAGCGGATGTGGGACGGGGCACGCTGACCGAGCTCGACCAAAACAGTCTCTTCCGGCCGGTCACCAAAGCGACCTACTCGCCGTCATCAGCTGCCGTAGTATCGCGTGTTCTGCACGACGCTTTCCGCACCGCGACTTCCGGTGCGCTCGGCGCAACGCATGTGAGGCTCCCCTTCGACGTCCAGACCGGTAACGCCGGCTCCGAGCTGCACATTCGCGAGGGCGGTGACCGCTACCCTGCCTTTCGGATGGATCCCGAGCGCGAGCTCGTCGAGAAAGCCGCGCGCGTGCTTTCGGAGCCGAAGCGCCCACTCATTATTGCCGGCGCGGGTGTGGTGCGATCGGGCGCATGGGACGAGGTGACGGAGCTCGCCCATCGCCTCGGCGCTCCGGTGGCGACTTCGATTGGCGGCAAAGGCAGCATCGCGGAAACGGATCCCTATGCGCTCGGTGTGATCGGAAGCAATGGCGGGCTTCCCTACCGTCATGCGTTCGTTCACAGCGCGGACGTCATCTTCTATGTCGGTTGCAGCCTGGGGTCGGTGACGACGGAGAAGTGGACGCTCCCGCGAAACGGCGAGCATCGCATCTTGCAGCTCACGTCGATCCCGAGAAGCTCGGTCTCAACTACGACACCGAGCTCGGGATCGTCGCTGATGCGAAACGTGGCGTCGCGACCCTTCTCGAAACGCTTGCGCCGTCTACGAAAGTCGATCCGGCCGAGCTCGAGTGCGAGCGGACGCTTTATCTCGCAAGCGTCGAGGACACGTTTACTTCCGACGCGATGCCCATCCGGCCCGAGCGTTTTCTCACGGAGCTCCTTCCTCGTCTGCCGGAGACGTCCGTCATCTGCGCGGACCCGGGTACGGGTTGCCCGTAGATGTCCGCGTATTACCGATTGCCTCGAGCGGGTAGGTGGTTCGTCTCGGCGCGGGCCCACGGGGCGCTCGGTTACGCGCTTCCCGGTGTCGTCGGCGCGTACTTCGCGCGCCCCGACGCGGAGCGCGTCGTCGGGCTCATGGGCGACGGGTCCTTCGGGATCTCATGTGGCAAGCTCGAGACGATCGTGCGTTTGAATTTGCCCGTAACCCTCGTCGTCTTCAACAATCGAAGCTTTGGCTGGATCAAAGCGGGCCAGCGCGTGCGTGGCGAGAAGTATTACTCGGTCGACTTCAGCGACTCCAACCACGCCGCGATCGCCGAAGCATTCGGGATACGGGCGCGCCGTGTCGAGAGGCCTGCCGAGCTCGCGCCCGCCATCGAGGAGAGCCTCGCGAGCGACGGTCCTTATCTGCTCGACATCGTCACGCAGCCGCTTCACGAAGCGAAGGCGCCAGTGTCGAAGTGGATAGCGTGATCCGTATTTCGATGGAGCATTCGGCATTCAGCATTCAGCATTCAGGTTGATGCGGGACGGAGTTTCTGGGGCGGGGCTGGTTCTTCTTTCCGTCTTTTATTTTCTTGCGGCTCGGGGGCTTCCTTCCGGCAGGGGTGAGCCAGGGCCCGTTTTTTTTCCCACGCTTCTCAGCGGCGTTCTTTTGGTTCTCGGTCTCGTCATTCTTGTTCGGGGGTGGCGTTCGAGTGGCGGTGAGGGCGGGCGGCGATCGTGGTTGGTTATCGGCATCACGGTTCTTTACGCCGTCGTTTTTTCATCCATCGGGTTTGCGATCGCTACGGTTCTCTATAGTGGCGCAGTCGCGCTCGTGCTGGGGCGGCGGGGGTGGGGCGTCCTCTTGTTCTCGGCAGCCGCGACAGCTTCCATCTATTTTATCTTTGGTCTTGGGCTCGGGGTGCCGCTTCCTTGACGCTCGCGGCGCTCGGTTTTCTTACCGGAGGCGTGGCGCTCGGGCTCGTCGTGGGGGCTATTCCGGGCTTGACCGCGACGCTTGCTATTGCGCTTCTTCTGCCGTTTACGTTCTCGCTCGAGACGGTCGACGCGCTGCTCGCGCTCACGGGGATCTATGTCGGCGGCATCTATGGCGGCTCGATCACGGCGATCACGGTGCGTATCCCGGGAGCGCCTGCCAATACGATGACGCTTCTCGACGGGCATGCCATGGCGCGGGCCGGTCGTACGGAGGAAGCACTTGGGCTCGCGACGTTCAGCTCATTTGTCGGCGGGATCGCTGGAGGCATCGTCCTGGTTTTGTTTGCGCCGCAGCTCTCGCGTCTCTCGCTCGAGTTTCAATCCCCGGAAGTCTTCTCGCTCGTCGTCTTCGCACTCGTCGCGGTCGCGGCCGTCAGCACCGGTCCGCTCACGAAAGGTCTGGCGGCAACAACCCTTGGACTCATGCTCTCGACCGTTGGGCTCGACCGGCTCGTCCCGGTGAGCCGGTTTTCCATGGGAGCTCCGGATCTCTTCGCAGGCATCCCGCTCCTTCCGGTCGTCATCGGACTGTTCGCGCTGAGCGAGCTGTTCTGGCAGGCGGGCGAAAAGATCACCTCCCTCGAGAAACTCGCGATCGAGTGGCGACGCGTGTTCGATTTCATACCGACCGTGAAGCGCGTAGGGTTCGCGCTCTTCGCGAAGAGCGCCGTGATTGGCGCTTTCGTGGGTGCGCTCCCCGGTGGTGGGGCAGCCATGAGTGCCTTTCTCGCCTACACCGAAGCGAAGCGGAGCTCACCGAATCCCGACGCGTTCGGAACCGGCATCCCCGAAGGCATCATCGCGCCCGAGACCGCCAACAACGCGATGACGGGCGGCGCTTTCGTGCCAATGCTGGCCTTTGGCATCCCGGGTGACGCGGTTACCGCGGTGATCCTAGGTGGTCTCATCATCCAAGGTCTGACACCCGGCCCAACCCTCTTCCGTGACGCGGGCGACGTGATGACGCCTTTTTTCGTCGGCTATTTCCTCGCTTACGTGCTCGTCCTCGTGCTCGGGCTTGCTCTGCTGCCGTGGTTCGCGCGGCTCGCGACCATCGACCGCAAATATTTGCTGCCGTTCATCGGTTCGGTGTCACTCGTCGCTGCCTATGCGTCGGAGCGGACAGCGTTCGCTATGGGCCTGACCGTCGCGATTGGCATTTTCGGCTATACACTGCGACGTTTCGGCTATCCGCTCGTGCCGGTCCTGCTCGGTCTCATACTCGGCCCACTCCTCGAGACAAATTTTCGGCGATCCCTCATGCTCTCGGAAAACGGCGCGTGGATCTTTGTCTCGTCGCCGCTGAGCGCAGTCTTACTCATTGGCGCAGCAGTGCTCGCGATCTATTTCGCCCGGCAGAACCGCTAAAGCTACTGGCCCTTCGCCGGAGCTGTCCCCAGCGCATGGCGCGTGCCCTCACTGGGATGGGCGCTGCAAGCGGTCGAGTCGATGGTAGCACTCGCGCAAGCCCATGGCCTTACGGGTTATCACCTTGTTCTGCGGACGGCGCGCCGGCGAGGTTCAATCAGGTGAAGACTAGCGGTTCGATTACCCAGAATCAGCTTTCATCCGTGCCGCCTTTCGTCTTCTACTAGCAATCTTCGGTGGATAAAATCTGACCCGTAGACACGCTCCGCCTGCAGTAAATTGTGTTGCGGGCATAAAAATTGAAGCAATCGCTCATCGTTTCTGCGATAGATGGCGAACGGCGCCCCGTGGTCGATGTGCAGTCCGGCCCGCGCAGTACACCTCGTCCCTCCATCGCGCACGACGCGCGCCCCCCAATTCCGCACAGTGACACGCTTGTAACATCCCCGTCGAATCGATAGATTATCTCGATGCCCCTCACCTCGAGAACGCGCCTCGGCCCATATGAGATCGTCTCGCTAGTCGGCCAAGCTTTGGTCGAGGCCGAAAAGGATTCCGCCACGGAAAGTCTCGAGATCAAGCTGAAACTACGGGCTGAGAATCCGAAACAGTTCCTGATCGACATTCGATTCGGACCTATTCATCTTCAGAGCTCTTGGGTCACGGCTGACTTGCAACCGATGGATACCAATAATTAACCTACTCGTTCGTCGCCGCTGAGGTCGCGAGCGCATGACGCGTCACCCACTCGAATTGGCGCTTCAAGCGGTCGAGCCGGTGGTAGTACTCGCGCAAGCCATGGCCTTCGCGCGGGTAGAAGACGAGCTCCACGGCAACGCCGCGATCCTTGAGCGCGCGGTAAAACTCCATCGGCTGGCCAATGGGTACGCGCTGGTCGTTTCCGCCGTGAAGGATCAATGTCGGGGTCGTGACGTTATCGGCGAAGGTCAGCCCGGACCGGTCGCGATAGAGCTGCTCCGTCTCGGGGGACAACGTTCCGTTGAAGAACGTCCCGAGATAGCTCGGGACGTCGTTGGTGCCGTACATGCTGACGAGATTCGTGAGACCGGCACCGATCATCGCGGCTTTGAAACGCGTCGTCTGCGACACTGTCCAGCACGTCATGTAGCCGCCATAGCTCCAGCCTTGGAAGGCGAGCTTATCGGGATCAGCGGTCCCCATCTCGATCACCGCATCGACCCCGGCCATGATGTCGCGGTAGTCTCCTCCGCCCCAATCCGCAAGGTTCCCCCGCATGAACGTCTCACCGTAATTGGTGCTCCCGCGCGGATTAGGATAGAGCACCGCCCATCCTTGACCGGCCCAGTGTTGGCCGCCGTCGCCATAGCGCACACGGTAATAATCGTGATGCGCGCCGGTGGGGCCGCCATGCGCAACAGTCATGAGCGGATAACGCTCGCCTTGAACGTAGCCGACCGGCTTCACGAGCACACCTTCGACCTCGAAGCCCTCGGTGCTCTTCCACCGGATGACTTCCGTCTTGCCAAGCTCGAGCTTTCGGGTTTCGGGGTGGACATCGCTCAGCTTCGCCGGCGCGGAAAAATCGAGCCCCGAGACGTAGACGTCGGCTGGCGCCTCGGCGGATTCGAGCGTGAAGGCCACCCGCGAGCCGTCGGCGCTCACGGAGCCCAAGCCGAGGATTCGTTTGTGGGTGAGCTTGTCGTAGCGCTCCGACGCAACGTTGTAAGCGAAGACCTCACGATAAACGCTGTCGCCTGCGGTGAACAGGATCCTTCGGCTGTCCGGCGTCCACCGGGGATTCGAGGGAATCCGATCGAACCCCGTCGAGACGTCCCGCAAGCTGCCTTTCTGCACGTCATAGATCGTCAAATGGGCGTTTATCATTGGTTGGATGAGTGTGCCGTCCGGAAGCGGCTCGCTGGCATTCGGGATCGACAGGAACGCAATCGCCTTGCCGTCTGGTGACCATGCGGGGGAACGGTCCGCGCCAGGATTCTCGGTAATCTTTTGGGCAGCGCCTCCGACCGATTGAACATAAATGTCGTCGCGGCTGTCTCGAAGCCAAAGGGTGGGAGCGCCGGTAAAAGCAATCCGGGTCCCGTCGGGAGACCAGCTTGGGCGGCCTTTGACGGTGAAATCGGCAGCTTCGGTTTGAATCACCGCCTCTTTGGATGAGACATCGATGACCCAGAGCCTGTTGAAGCGCGCGTCGTCCTCATAGACGAGCGGATCGTCGCGACGGTTTTTTTTCTCGTCGTCCTCGGAGAGAGCCTCCTTCACCGTAAAAGCAATCTTTGAGCTGTCCGGGGACCAGACATAATCGAGGACGCCTTCTTTTGCTTCCGTGAGCGACATCGCTTCACCGCCGGCGGTGCGCATCAGCCAGACCTGCCACTTGGGCTCGTCGTCCTTAATCTTCGTCTTAGACTTGGTCTTGCCGCTTCCGCGCGCGGCTAGAAAGCTCATCCACTTGCCATCCGGCGACCACCGCGGCCCGCTCTCGCCCTTTTCACCAAAAGTCAGCTGCGTCGCCTCGCCGGCATCGGTCGCGACACGCCAGAGATGCGAGACAAAGGTCTTCGTACCTTCTTTGTCACCTTCTTCCCAGGCCGACACGGTGTAGAGAACCGAGCTAGCGTCGGGAGAAATCTGTGGCGAGCCCACGCTCTTCATCGACAAAATGTCTTCGAACTCGACAGGACGCTTGTCCTGCGCAAGACCGAAGGAGGCGACGCTAAGAGCGCCCGAAACGAGAGCCACGAGAACAACGTGTCGATATTTCATACTGTTTCTATACCACAAAGCGAGAGCGGCCAGCGGCACGCTAGAATGGAGATATGGAGCCAGTGCACCGATTTATCGTGACGCCGACGCTCGTGGCCATGAACGTCGCCATTTTTCTCGCGATGGTGAGCCTCGGCGTCTCCGCGACCGCCCCCGGTCCGTGGGAGCTCTTGCCCTTTGGCGCCAATTTCGGCGGCTACACCGTGGACGGGCAGTGGTGGCGCTTGCTCACGTCCACCTTTCTCCACTTCGGCGTGCTCCATATCGGTTTCAACATGTGGTGCCTCTGGAGCCTCGGCCGGCTCGCCGAACGGATGTTCGGGAACTGGCAATTTCTCACGATCTACCTGCTCACCGGGCTCGGAGGAAGCGCCGCTAGCCTTATCTCGCATCCCCATTTCGTGAGCGCCGGCGCATCCGGCGCCGTGTTCGGGATCGCCGGGGCCCTCGCTTCGTTTCTCTATTTCGCTCAGTTAAGCTTGCCCGAGAAAGTCGGACGTGATCTTCAGACAAGCATCCTCTTCTTTATCGGCATCAATCTGATCATCGGCTTCTCGCTCGATTTCGTCGACAATGCGGGCCATCTCGGCGGGCTCGTGGTGGGTGCGGTTCTCGGAGCGGCACTCAAATATCGCACGGCCTTTCTTGTTGCAGCCGGGACCGCCGTCGTCGCACTCGTCGCGTCGATGCCCATTGCGAAAGAGCGCGCACAAAATAGCGCTGCAGTCCTCGAGACCGAGGCGATTATTCTCACCGCCACGGCCCATGGCGATGCAGCGCTCGCCAAGATCGAGGACGCACTCGAGAGCGAGGCCACTGTCCGAAGGCTCAGCATGGCGGCCGAGCTCTACCTCACGAGGGGACGCTACGACGACGCTATCGACGCCGCGCGTCGCGCGATAGCTCTCGACCCGCAACACAAACCGCCCCAACAACTGCTCGGAATGGCCCTGTTCGCGGCCAAGCGCTACGAAGAGGCGGTGGCCGAGCTCCGCCTCACGATACAGCTCGAGAGCGTCGACGAGCGGCGCAATGCCCTCGAGCGTGACCCGGCGGGGCTGCAGAGTCACGTGCTTCTCAGTCGCGCGCTTCACGAGCTCGGACGCCAAGAGGAGGCCCTAAAGGTTCTCGCGGAGGACCTCGAGTGGGCGCCCGACTCGTTCTTGGCTCACAACGAGTTTGGCCTCGCCTATTATCGCATCGACGAGATCGACCTCGCCATTGCCGCTCTTCGAAAAGCGGCAGAGCTCGAGCCCGAGCACCCAGAGCCCCACAACCGCCTTTCGCTGACCCTCGCGCCAACCGGAGCCCTCGACGAGGCGCTCCAATCAATCGAGACCGCGATGGAAATCCTGCCGGACGCGCCGCACCTTCTCGACAGCCTCGGGACAGTGCGCTTTTATCGCGGCGAGCTCGACCTTGCGGTCGAAGCCTATCGCGACGCCATCGCACTCGAGCCGCGGCGGGGCGTCTATCACTACAACCTCGCGATGGCGTTTCTCAAGAACGGCAACAAAACGGCCGCCGCTAAAGCGAGGGCCGAAGCGCTGCGGCTAGAGCCCCATTTCGAGCCCACAGAGGAAGGTAGACCCGAGATCTGAGCCAATGGCCGGGCGGGCGGTGGTCGTGGGTGGCGGCGGGATCGGAGTCGCTTCAGCCTACTATCTGACCCGCTCCGGCTGGCACGTTACGCTCGTCGACAAGGGCGGGATCGGCCGCGGTTGCTCATACGGCAACGCTGGCCTCATCGTCCCGAGCCACTCGGATCCCATCCCCGGCCCTGGCGTCATCGGCCAGGCGCTCCGCTTCATGATGAAGAAGGACAGCCCGTTCTACGCGCGCCCCAGGCTCGATGCGGGCCTCCTGCGTTTCTTCTGGCAGTTCCGCCGCTACTGTAATGCTGCAAAAGCCCGGCACGGTTTTGGCGCGCTCTTGAGCCTCAGCGCCGGAAGCCTCGAGCTGTACGAGGAGCTGCGGCGCGATGGCGATGCCGATTTCTTTTTCGAGCGACGCGGTGCCCTCGAAGTCGCTCTCACCAAGGATAGCCTCGAACACTTCCGAAATGCACGAGACGCGCTGGAAGCGGAAGGCTTCACCACGAAGCTCCTGTCCCGAGACGAGGCGCTCGCGCTCGAGCCCGCGCTTTCGACGAACGTTCGAGGCGGGCTCTTCATCGAGGGTGAAGCGCACGGCTCGAGCTTCGGCTATATCACTTCGCTCACCGCGACACTCGAAAAGCGGGGCGCCCGCATTCTTGCGGATCACGCGGTCTCGCGGCTCGTGCACGATAGCGCCCAGCACATGAAAGGAGTCGAGCTCGAGGGCGGCAAAATGCTGGAGGCCGATCTCATCGTGCTCGCGGCGGGCGCCTGGTCCAGGACACTCGCAAAACCCCTCGGCGTCGACATTCCAATGCAGCCGGCCAAAGGTTATAGCTGCACCATCGACACCTTCGAAGGCGCGCCGAGCTACCCGATTCTCGTGAAGGAGCGCCGCGTCATCGTCACGCCTCTCGATTCCCGATTGCGCTTCGCCGGCACGCTGGAGCTAACAGGCTTCGACGAGACCATTCACGGCCCGCGCTACGAGGCGGTAAAGAGGGTCGGATGCGAGATTTTGAAAACCCGACCGCCTATGGAGAACGAAGAACCTTGGAGCGGCTTACGGCCCGTGACTCCGGACGGCCTTCCTATCGTCGACTGGGCGAAGCCTTATCGAGGTCTTCTCCTGGCCACGGGACACGCGATGCTCGGGTTCACACAATCTCCGATGACGGGGAAGCTCGTCGCGGAGCTCGCGAACGGTGACGATCCGTCCATCTCTCTCGAGCCTTTCCGCCTGGACCGCTTTTGACCTTATTGCTCTTCTGTCTTGCGCTTTCACAATCGATCGAGCACGTCCGGGTCGAAGGCAACTTACGCTTGACGGGCGACGCCATTCGCCGTCACGCCGCGATCGCGACCGAGGAAGAGCTTGCGGAAGCGTTTCAACGTTTGTGGGCGACAGGTCTGTTCGAAGATGTCCGCTTCGACCGCGAAGACAGTGTCCTCGTCATCCACGTCGAAGAAAAGACGCTGCTCGCCGCGTACCGGCTCGAGGGCGAGAAGCTCGAGGAAGAAGAGCTGCTCGAAGGCCTGCGAAGAGCAGGGTTCGATTTGCACACGAACCGCGCGTTCGGTCGAGACGATGCCCGCACCGTGGAGCGTCTGACCCAGCAGTTTCTGGGCGAGGAGGTAGACGTGCGTGCTCGCGTGGAGCTCGTCCTGACAGTAGAGAAAGTTCCCATCCAGCGGCTTTCGACCTTGGAGCTCGACGGAAACGAAGCCCTCACGGACGCTGAGCTTCGCGACGTGATGCACCTGAAGCCGCGGGACTGGACGACGCGCGTCACGGGCCGCGACAAGCTCTCACAATGAGTGCTCGAAGCGGACCTCGAAAGCCTCCGCAAGCTGTATCGCTCACGCGGCGATCGCGATATCCGGGTGGGTCCTGTCGATCTCGATGAAGCGCTGCGCATCCCGATCGCCGAAGGCCGCCGCTATCGCCTCGATACCATCACGATCGAGCCAGGCTCGCTTCTAAGCCAGGACGACGCGAATAAATAACTCCCGCGCCCCGGCGGCATCTATGACGCGAGCGTGATCGATGCCGTGACGGCACGCGTCGAACGTCACTACCAGTCCCTCGGCTCTCCGGGTGTGCGCGTCGTGCGGGAAGAAAAGGCCGTCGCGGGCGCTCACACGACTCTAGACCATCGCCCGCGTCGTGCCCGAGATCGACTACACCGCACAGCCGGGACGTGTGGACATCACCTACCACATCGAAGAGGTAGACCCGTTCGAATACTTGATCGGCGGCGGCGTGAACGGAGTTCAAAGCGGAACGGGAAACGGCCAATTCATCGCCAAGAGCCTCCTAGGCCGAGGCGACATGTTGCGCTTCAATCTGGACTTCGGCGACCGCTTCCAGAATTTCGCGGTCAGCTATCGCGATCCGTCGACACTCGGCCATCGCCTCCCCCGAGGCCACATCGTCCCTAACCTTCTCGAGATGATTACGAAGATCAATAGCCGACTGATACCAGCGCTCTTGATCTTTCGCAAGGCACCGCCTATCAACAATCCGCCCAAGCTCCCTCGGAATCGAAGGAACAACATCCCCAAGCATCCGCAGCGTATCCCTAATAACCGAAGACAAAAGCGCCCCCGTCGTATCCCCGACAAATGGCCGCCGCCCCGACAACATCTCGTTAAAAAATAATCCCGAGCGAAACAAATATCCGACCGCGCGTCAACCGTCTTCCCTTCCGCCTGCTCCGGAGACATATAAGCAAGCGTCCCAACAATAGCCCCTTCCCGAGTCTTCGCCTCCGTCGGAACCTCGCTGCCGACATCCACAAACCCCGACACCGGCTTAGCCAGCCAGAAATCAACACTTTGATCCGCCCGTCATCGCCGAGCATCACGTTATCCGGCTTCAAATTCCGATGCGTAATATCCGCCCTATGCGCCGCCGCCACCGCATCCGCAAGCGGGATGGCGATCTCGAAGAACTTGCTTAGAGGCATTCCGTGTCGGGAGAGAAGCTCTGTGAGGGTTTTGCCGCGCACGAGCTCCATGACGATGAAGTGGATGCCGTCGGCTTCTTCGACCGAAAACACCTGCACGATGTTCGGATGGTTCAAAGCCGCCACCGACTTCGCTTCCCTCTCGAACCGCTCCCGCCGCTCAGGTGACGCCATCTCCGGCGGCAGCACCTTCAAAGCAACTTTCCGCCCGAGCTTCGTATCCTCCGCAGCAAAAACTTCCCCCATACCACCGCTTCCAAGCTTCTCGACGATACGATAGTGATTGAGAGTCTGGCCAATTATCGTAGGCCCGAGATTATCATACGGAAAGGGCCTTCCAACAAGACTAGACGTGAGCGCGCAGAGTCGATAAAGTTCGGCGTTCATGTCCAAATTCCGACAGTTCATCTACCTGGCCATCGGCACCTCCTTCGGCCTCGGCCTCTCCCCCATCGCTCCCGGCAGCTTCGGCGCGCTCGTCGGCGTCGCCTACCACGTCGCCATCGTCCTCTGGCTTCCCGCCTCCTGGCACCTCCCACTGCTCGTTATCGGCCTGGCACTCGTAGCGCTGGCGAACCACTTGCTGACCCCCTGGGCCGTCGAGTACTGGAAGAACGAAGACCCGGGGAACTTTGTCCTCGACGAAGTAGCCGGCTATCTAGTCGTCCCCATCCTCTTCCGCGGAGGCGAGCTCTGGCAGGTCGCCCTTGTCGGCTTTCTCCTCTTCCGTATTTTCGACATCATCAAGATCCCTCCCGCCAAGCAGATCGACCGCGACATGCACGGCTCCTGGGGGATCATCCTCGACGACATCGTCAGCGGCGCTTACGCGGCGCTGGTGCTCTATGGGCTCGTCTGGGCCGGCGTGATGGCCCCCTGACCTGACTCCAGCCGGTGGCAGTCCGCGACCCAGTTGCTAAACTAAGGCCATAGTTCTCGAACCATCCAGTAAAACTTCCTGAAATTCCAAGGCCGCTCTTTCTTAGGGGCGACGGGTCTATAGCAACAGACGCAATCACGTTCCGACAGCGCTGGCGCTATCGCATCGACAGCTTCCTCGCGCGAGGCAGCGATCCGCTCTTTCTGTCCCTCATCGTCGCTTTCTTCGGCTCGATCGCCGTGATCGGCGCCATGCGATGGCTGTTCCATCAATATGCCCCCGACACAAAGCACAACTTCGCCGACCAGCTTTGGGTCATCTTTCTCCAGCTCACCGACCCCGGAACATGGTCCAGGACAACGACACGCCGACGATTTTCAAGACCGCGGCCGTCGTCGCCAACATCACGGGCGTCGTCATCTTCTCCGCTTTCATCAGCTTTCGCACCACCGCGCTCGACCAGGCGATCGCGCATCTCAAGAAAGGCCATAGCCAAGTTCTCGAGTCGGGTCACTCCTTGATCCTCGGCTGGAGCCCGCGCGTGGTCGAGATCCTCCGTGAGCTCGTCGAGGCGAACGAGAGCGAATCCAATCCGGTCGTCGTCATCCTCGCGGAAAAAGACAAAGAGGAGATAGACGAGTATCTCCGGAGCCACTTCACCGACCGGAGGAACACGCGCATCGTTACGCGCAGCGGGGCCCCGGCCTCTGTCCAAGCGCTCGACCGCGTTAGCGCCAGCGAGGCGAAGTCCGCCATCGTGCTCGCCCACTGCAACCCAGCCGCGAGTCTCGAGATCAAGCTCTCGAGCGACGCCAAAGTGGTCAAGACCGTCCCCACCGTCGAGTCGCGACTCGAGGAAGGCGCGGAATTTTAGATTGTCGCGGAGATTTTCACCGACCGAAACCGGCAAATGGTCAAGGACATCGCTCCCGAAATGGTGTCGGTCATCGACGCCGAGAAAATCCTCGCGAAGATCATGGTGCAAACGTCTCGTACCAGCGGCCTCTCCGTCGTTTATTCGGAGCTACTGAGCTTTGAAGGCTGCGAGATGTATTTCCACAACAACCCGGCATGGGCCGGTCTTCGCTTCGACCGTCTATAATTTCACTTTCCCGACGGCGTACCCATCGGCATTCGAGCTCCGGATGGCGAGATAGAAATCCGGCCTGCGCCCGACCGGCAGATGATGACAGAGGAGGAGATCCTCATCGTCGCCGAAGACGACTCGACTATCTAGTTTCTGCCGCAGCCTGTCATGACCCCGAGCACAGGAGCGATTCCCGACAAGCGCATTCGCTTGAAGTTCAAGCGCCAGCTCATTCTCGGATGGAGCTACAAAGCACCTATCATCATCCAAGGATATGCCGATTACGTTCTCGATGGCTCGCAAATCGACGTCATGGTCAAAGATCCACCGCCGCAACTGATGGAGACCATCCGGAAGCTCGACGCGGAGAGCACCGCGACGGTCCGTCTCATCGACAAAGATCCTCTCATCTGCGACGAGCTCGGGTCGACGTCCCCGTTTCTTTACAACAACGTCATCATCCTCCCCCAGAAACCTTCCATGAACAGTGGGCCTGAGCGGATCGACTCGGAGGCGATCGGCGTGCTGCTGCATCTGCGGAAACTGCAAAAGGTACTCACGGAGGCAGGCAAGACCGTCGAAACGAAGCTCATCACCGAAGTACTCGAGTCCCTCAATCAAGAGCTCGTCTCCCATGCGGGCGTCAACGATTTCATCATCTCGGACCGGATGGTGTCTATGATCTTCGCCCAGATCAGCGAGGAGAAAGACATGCAGCGTGTCTATGACAACCTCTTCCAAGAAGAAGGCTCCGAGATCTACGTCAAGCCCGCTTGGCTCTATTTCGAGAACCTTCCGATCACTGCCGTTTCGGCGACTTGATGCAAGTAGCACAAAAAAGAGACGGGGAGATTTGTCTCGGATACAAACTCAGTGCCCTCGAAAGCGATGGCGACGCAAACTATGGTGTTAAACTCATACCTCTCAAGGATTCGGAGATTACGCTCACGGAACAAGACAGCCTCGTCGTCGTCGCGGAAGACGATCGTTAGACCGCCCTCAATCCCCCCCCCGATGCACATCGAACAATTACTCATTGCGCTCGGCTTGATCACCTTCGCGAGCATCGTGATCATGTATGCCAGCAACACGTTCGAATCCGCCTCGAACTATCTCGGTCGTAACCTCGCGCCCGGGATCAAAGGCGCGACGGTTAACGCCGCCGGCTCCTCGATGCCGGAGCTGCTCACGACCGCCGTATTCTTGTTCCTCTACCAGGACGTTGACGGCTTCTCGGCTGGGGTTGCGACCGCGGCAGGCTCGGCGGTCTTCAACGGGCTCATCATCCCCGCGGTTTGTATTTTCGTCGTGGTGATTTGGGGCACGAAGATAAACGGGGTCGAGACCAAAGTGACCCACATCATGGTCGACTCGCGCTCCGTTCTCCGAGACGGCATCTGGCTCGTCATCGGCGAGTTGATGCTCATCTTCTTTCTTGGCAATACGACGTTGACCTGGGTCGCGGGCACGTTGCTCCTCTCGAGCTATGTGGGTTATTGCGGGCATCTCCTCTACCACAACCGAAAGTTTAGTGTCGACAGAAAGGAAGAGGAGACCGAGGACGACGAAGAGGGTGGCGCCTCGAGCTCGAAGCTCAAAGCGCTCCTGACCTTCGACTTCAACACGCTGCTCTTCAATGGCCGGCGCTTCACCTTCCGCTCGGCGTGGACGGTCCTCGCCGGCGCCGTTTTCGTCCTCGGCGTGGCGTGTCTGATACTCGCGGAATCCGTTATCAGAGTCGCCGAAGCGCTCGACATCCCGACCTACTTCACCGCCGTCGTGCTCGCGGCCGCCGCGACGAGCGTGCCCGACACCGTGTTTTCGGTGAAGGATGCACGCCAAGGAAATTATGACGACGCTGTCTCGAACGCCCTAGGCTCGAATATCTTCGACATCGCGGTCTCGCTCGGACTGCCGCTTCTCGTTTATTCGCTCATTTTCGGCGACGTGACGCTGTCGGTGGTCGCAGGAACCTCGGCAGCGCAAGTCCAGTTTCTGCGCATCGTGCTCCTGGGGGTGACGGTCGCTGTGATCTCCTTGCTGCTCATGGGGAAAAAGGCGGGCTTGGGGAAAGCTAGCATCATGATGCTGATCTACTTCGCATGGATGACGTGGATCGCTGATTCCGCTTTCGATCTCGGAATCTTTCCCTGATAATCCCTCCCCACGACCGTGAAGGAGGTTCAGTGCGTTGTCACGCCGATGCTTCTTCCGGCACAGGGAACAACCGATCGAGCCACGATCTCCATTGCCCTTTGAGCGCTTCGAGCTCTTCCGCGGGAACGCCAAAGGTCGAGAGGTTCGCGTATAAGAACGTTTGCTCGCCCATGCGCTCGAAATCGAGCGCGAGAAGTGAGTCTTCAAGGTTGTCAATGCGCATCGAAAGCGTGTGCGGCGGCTCGAGAACGAGCACCTCGCCTTCGAGCTTTTGCCCGAACGCGGTCGTGATCGATTTCCGGTCGCCGGTTTCGACGTTCGCGAGGTCGCCCTCCGCGGCGAGCCCCTCAGACCCCAGGAGCTTCTGCCACGCTTCTTCCACCGGGATGCGCACAGGCTGCATGAACATTATGTTCTCGCACGGTTGGCCGCAATGTCGCTCCACGTAGTGCCGGAGCCCGGCAAGAAAAATCTTCCAGCCGCGACCGGTATCTTCGTAGAAATCGTCCCAATCGGCCGTTGCCGGGAGGCCTGACTGAACGAGGCGCAGCACCGTGATCTCGCCATCGGACTCCAGAACATTTTCCTCGACCATCGGCTCTTCCAGCTTCGTGGGTCCTTCCCCTTCGTGTACAAGCCGCAAATGGCGGTTCCTCTCGAAGCCCTCGATGCGGGAGGTGCCAGCCATACCTTCGCCCCATGACACCCAGTAGCGCCCTCCTTCCGACAGCGAGACCTCCGCCTCGGACGCATACCAGCGGATGATCTCATCGGCCTCGGACTCCTTTAGAAGCTCCGTGTTTTCGGATGAGGCGCTCTATCTCCTGCTCGAACTCCTCTGTAAACGCCGCGAAATCCTCGGGGCTCTCGAAGCGAATTTCAGTCTCGAGGGTTTGGGTCAAGAGCTTCTTACCCGCTCGAGCGGCCCGCTCTCGAAGGACCGCGACGTCGCGGATCAGCCGGGCGGCGACAGTGACGAGGTACGCGCTCAAAAAGCGATCGCGGATCGACGCTCCCTCAGCCGCGATGGGTCCAAGAAGCGCCGGGTCGATCACAAAAGCCTTCGCGCTCGGCCGGACAATGCGCTCGATGAAGCCCCGTTTCTGGCGCTCCTCGACGAGCTCGACGAAACCGTTTTTCTCGAGCTCCCGCCAGTGGTAGTTCACCTTCTGGCGCGACATCTCGAGCCGAACGGCCAGTCCAGCCGCGGAGTCCGGCTCGATGAGCTCTTTGAGGATCCGGCGACGGATCGGCGCGATAGCCGCACTCACGCTCGCGGCGTCGTCCAGCACTTTCACGGAGCTCGTTGGCATCATCATGGCGCAGCTTGTAATAGCAAATTCTTTTGTCTATTACTACAATACGAGCCACGAGCCGATTCGGTTCCCTTTTTTTGGTGGAGTTACCGCGAAACGATGTCGAGTAGCATCGCGGGGGTGGCCGGCTCCGAAGCCGTGACGCTGAGCTCGACGCGGCTACCCGACGGGAGTCGTACGGGCTCGGCGAGCCAATATTTGCGCGGCCAGTCCGGGCTAGGTTGATACAGGCGGATGAGCGCTTCGCGCGAACCGTCTGGCAGAACGAGATCCGCGCTGAACGCCTCGACAGGCGTCTCGAGCTCTGGCACGAGGGCGAAGAGCTCGGCGTCCTCCCCCATCGTATGGGGCGAGCCCAAGTTTACGGAAATCGTTGTCACGAGCTTTACCGCATCGCTCTCGTGAAAATAAAGCGCTAGCGTGCTCTGATCGCTGACCGCCGAACCCTCATCGAGCCATGTCTTCTTGTAGTGCAGCCGCAGTCGGATCTCAGCACCTGCAGGAACGCGCCACCCGATGCCGCTCGGAAACACCTGCGGCGCCTGCCCCGGGACCCATGTCGCAAGCGGCTCCGAGCCATCACCGAGCGTCATCGTTGCCGAACGGACGATGTTCGCACTTCCGGGCTTGAAATCGATCGCACACAACGTGCGACCCGCGCCGAGCCCCGTCGCGAGGACGAGCTCTCCGACGGCCTCCGAGCTATCCGCATCGAGCTCGAAGGCAGACGGCATAACGAGCTCGAGATCGGGGCTTCCGAGCGGCCATGAATCCGCATCGTCACTCACCGGGCTCGGCGAGCTCGTAACGGGATCTCCTTCCGGGCTCCCACCGAGACACCAATCGACGATCGTGTCCATCTCTTTCGCGACGAGAGCGCCGCGATGTTTGAAAGCCCCGACTCGCTCGTCGACGAACCAAGGCGGCATGGTGAGGTTCAGCACTTCGTTCTTGATCGAGACCGCCCACGGGAACGCCTCCCGGTAGGTCAGAAGCGACATCGGTGCCACGCCGCCCGAGCGATGGCACGAGCCGCACTTCGCGTCGAAGATGGGGCGAATATCCTTGTTATAAGTGAACGTCGTCACGGTCGGCTTGTGCGCCCAAACAGGCATGGCGAAACCGAGCGCGACAACAATCAAGGGGATGAAGGCCGCCCGGCCTAGCGGCCTCATTCGTAGACGCTCCGAATGGCTTCCACCGCTTCGTCGAACAAGTCATAGGCCATATAGACTTCTTCTTTGTTCCCCAGATCGCCGTAGTCGTCGAGGAGCCAAGCCGAACGGACGAGCTGGCGAAGCGCCCATTTTAGCGACGCGCGGCGCTCGGCGGGTGCCTCTTCAACATGGAGTTCGAGCGCAACCGCAAGATTCTTCGCGTCGAGCGCCGGTAAATAGATTTGCGCGAAATTACCCGCCGTCACGAGCTCGCGTACCCTCACATTGCGCTCGGCGATAGCGGTGGCGATTCCCGCGGGACTTTCTGGGATGACGAGCTCGCCGAGCGCGGCCGCCGTTGGTACTATGATCTCGGCGTCCACCAAGATATCGGCAAAGATGAAATCGAACCGGTCAAAATCACCGTCTCTCTCGAACCGAACCTTGGCCGTGACCTCGCGCGGCAAAGCCGAGCTGCCGATATGAGCTTCGAGATAGGCGCCGTCCGACACAGCCAAAAGAGGATAGGCAAGCAGCTCGCGCGTTTGCTTCGTGTCCGTATCAAAGATTTCTTTGAGCACGGCGCGGCCTTTGAACGCTTTCACATTCAAGGGCTCAGAGAAATTGTTATACAGATAGATGCGAAAGACGCCCTCCTCGGGGTAAGTGCCTTCGAGATGGTGCCAATTATCCGGCGCCATAAAGAACATCCCGCCATGTTGCGGGTTATGGTTCTGATGCGGCCTCGTCGAGGTCGAAGGCTCGAGCGCCATGCTACAAATGGGACAGCTTCCCGGCGCGATCTCGCTCACCTCGGGATGCATCGCGCAGGCGAACGTGACTTCCTCGGTGATCAAAAAGAGGTCGCGAGCGCAAATCGGACATTTCCCGGGCGCGCGCTCGGAGATCACGGAGTGGATGGGACAGCCCCAGGCTTGCTGCACGAGCGTTTGGATTAGCTCACGCTCGCAAAACTCGCAATTCCGGGCCTCCCTTTCGGTGACGTCGCGGTGCACGGGGCACGTCCAGACGAGCTGGGCCTCGATCTCGTTCTCCTGTGCGGCAGAGGACGGGATGACATACAGCATGCCGATCAAAAGCCCGGCAACAACGCGCGCAATCATGGCTGACTCCAGGGCAGATCCTACCACGCGATGTTAGACTCCAGCGGATGGAACCTTACGTTTTGAGAGCGGTCGAAGCCGTCGAGCGCGTCACCGAAGAGCGCTGCCACGTTCTCGAGACGGGGAACGACCCGCGGGGTCCCGATGTCAGCATTGCCCGGGCTAGGGTCGAGCCGGGTGTCACGACCGCGCTCCACGTGCTCTCGGTCGACGAGCGCTACGTCATTATCGAAGGCCGCGGCCGCATGGAAGTCGAAGGCCTCGAGCCAGCCGATGTCGGGCCCGGAGATATCGTGGTCATACCGATGGGCTGCTCGCAACGGATCACCAACATTTCTGACCACGATCTCGTTTTTTACTGCGTGTGCACACCGCGCTTCGAGCCTGAGCACTACCGGGACCTCGAAAGTTAACGCCTCGCAAGCTTCTATCTTCGCTTGGATTTTAGCGATGAGATTGGCGCACTGCGTCAAGAAGATGTGAAAGGCCCGGTCGCCCCGCAAATCTTCATGAGAGAGCTCCTCGAGCGCCTTCAGCTTGATGATCGTGACAGCATCCAAACAATTCTTGAGCTCGATCGAGTCTTCCGTCTCCATCTGGGCCCACTCGATTCGGATGCTCTCATCTAAGAACCTATCGAGGCGCTCCTTGAGCTCTTGAACGGCGCGCTCCTACTCTTTTCGCTTGCTGTCGCGATAGCGGGACCAAAGCAAATAGAGCCCGGCCGCAAACGCAAAGAGAAGCTCTTTCGTCGCCGCGAGAGATTCCATGAAGCTCGCGAGTAGCTCGATGCCTTCGTAAGGGCGAAAATAGGCACGCGTAAGCGGGTGGAGCGGCATGAAGCGCCATTGCTCCGCTTCGCTCGCTTTGATCAAAGTCACGAATTGGAAGCGAAGATCGCTTTCGAAAAGCGTTTCGAGGGTGTGACGGACGAGGAGCTTCGAGGCATCGTCGCGCAGGACGAGAAGCGCCGTGGTAGCGACGGTGGTCGTGTCGGTCGAGGGGATCGCCGGCCGCTCGCGATAGAGCCCGCGCGGGATCTCGGCCTCGAAGAAAAAGGCGTGACGCAGCGACAAGGCCGCGGCGTCCTCGAGAGCGAGAAGGTCGAACGCCGCATCGGACCAGAGCGGACCAAGCGTGCGGCTGAGGAGGCCGGTCATCACCATCGTGGCATCGATGGAGTCGTCGGCAAGAATCGCATCGACCGAGCCGTCGACGATGTCCGCGCTCTCCGCATCGATTCGGTAATGCTCGAGCACTCTAAACGCGTCTTGCCGCATCGCCGGGCCCCGCTCCCCGAGCGCAATACGTGCACCATTGAGATCGGCTACGGACATAATGCCCGAGCCGCGACGCACGACTATATGCAAGAACTCGGAGAAGAGCGGCGACAAGACGCCAATACCATCCGCCGGGAACGCGCTTGCTTCGATGATCGCGAGGTCGGCGCCCCCATCGGCGAGAAGCTTCAAGTTGTCGAGCGAGCCTCGCGTTTGCACGATCTCGACAGGCCGTCGCACCGACTCTTCGAGGTATCGTGACAGAGCGTCCCCAATATCGAAGTAAAAGCTCCCACGCGATGCGGTCGCAATCCGGATCGTATCGGGCAGACTTTCGCGCGTCCAATACCACGTCGCGAGCGACACGATCGCAATGAAGGCAACAACCGCGCCGACAAGTTCCGACGGGCCCGTTCGACGACCGGGCTTGTGTAGGTTCCGTACCAACCCGCCCACTCGCACCACGCCATGTGGCGTTTTCGCAGGGCCCATAGCCCTAAAGGCTCCAAGGAACTTTACCAGTCCACTTAATCGAATTGCCACCGGCGCTGGCGTGTCGGTTGCCTGACGGCTTGGTGTAGCGCCTTGAGATACGCAGGGCGCGGCCATGCAGTCGCACCGAAGCGCAGCAAGTGATCCGTGTGGATTTGGCAGTCGATAAGCGTGAGGCCCCAAACATCGAGCTGCTCGACGAGGGCGGCGAAGCCGACCTTGGAGGCATCACTCGCACTCGCGAACATCGACTCTCCGAAATAGGCTGCGCCAATCGAAACGCCGTAGAGTCCTCCAACGAGCTCCTTCTCTTTACTCCACACTTCGACGGAGTGCGCGAAGCCGAGCCGGTGGAGCTCACCATAGGCGTCTTTCATGTCCTCCGTGATCCACGTGCCGCCTTGTCCGGCTCGCGGAACGGTGGCGCAGCCCTCCATCACTCGAGGGAAAGCTTCGTCCATCGTGAGCTCGAACCGACCGCTATTCACGGTGCGCCGGAGACTTCGAGGCATGCGGAACTGGTCACTCGTGAGGACAAATCTCGGATCTGGAGAGTGCCAGAGGATCGGCTCTCCCTCCGAGTACCACGGAAAAATACCTTCGGAATAGGCGCGCAAAAGCCGCGCCGGACTGAGATCGCCCCCGACCGCGAGAAGACCGTCCTCGGCTTCCTCAACCGGAGGGAAAATGATGTCGCTCCCCAGCCGGTAGACGGTCATGCGCGACCCGGCCCCTTAGGAGGCGTCTGCAGGCGAGGGCTTCTCTGAAGTGGGCACTGCCGGCGCCGGCGCGTCGACACTGAAGGTCAGTTTTTCACCGTCCAAGCCAATCGTGACCGTACCGCCATGCTCGAGCTCACCAAAAAGAATCTCGTCCGTCAGCGGATCGCGAACCTCTGACTGGATGGTCCGGGCGAGATGCCGCGCGCCGTAGACAGGGTCATAGCCCTTCTTGGCGAGATAGGCCCGCGCCTCCGGTTGCAGCGTGAACGCGACCCGACGCTCTCGCAACTGGGCTTCAAGCTCGAGAATGAATTTCTCGACGATCGTCTCCATGACGTCCTCGCTGAGAGACTCGAAGGTCACGACGGCATCGAGGCGGTTGCGAAACTCGGGACTGAACACCCGCTCGATGGCTTTCTTGGCGCGCGCGGGCGCCTCCTTCGAGGTGTTGCTTCCGAAGCCGACACCCGCCTGGCTCATCTCGCGAGAACCCGCATTCGAGGTCATGATGAGGATCGCCTGACGAAAATCCGCTTTACGGCCGCTATTGTCGGTGAGCGTCGCATGATCCATGACCTGGAGCAGGATGTTGTAGAGATCCATGTGCGCTTTCTCGATCTCATCGAGGAGCACGACGCAATAAGGATTTTGCCGAACCGCGTCGACGAGAAGGCCCCCCTGCTCGAACCCCACATAGCCGGGAGGCGCCCCAATGAGACGCGCCACCGCGTGCTTCTCCATGTACTCGCTCATGTCGAAGCGAAAGAACTCGTTTCCGAGATGACGCGCGAGCTGGCGCGCAAGCTCGGTCTTGCCGACGCCGGTCGGTCCGGTAAAAAGAAAGGACCCGGCCGGGTGATCCGGGAGTCCGAGCCCCGCGCGCGCCCGGCGAATCGCTTGCGCAACGACTCCGACCGCGGCTTCTTGTCCGAAAACAACGCGCTTGAGCGAATCTTCGAGCGTGCGAAGTCGCTCCTTGTCCGACGCCGTCGCTTGCTTCTCAGGGATACGCGCGACGCGCGCAATGATCTTCTCGATCTCGGGGATGTCGACCTTGGGAACATCGCCCGTTTTCGCGTCTAGGCGCAGCATCGAGCCCGCCTCGTCGATTGTATCGACAGCGCTATCCGGAAGCTTGTACTCCCGAAGGTGCCGCTGCGCGAGCTTCACCGCGGTCTCGAGGGACCCTGGGGTGAAGGTTACTTTGTGATGGTCTTCGTAGCGGGAGCGAAGCCCCTCTAGGATCTTCACCGCGTCTTCGAAGGATGGCTCGTCGACGACGATCTTCTGAAGACGGCGGTGCAGCGCGCGGTCCTTCTCGAGATGCTTGAACTCTTCGAAGGTCGTCGAGCCGAGGAGACGTACGCGGCCTTCGGTTAAGATAGGTTTGATGAGATTGGCGAGGTCCATCGTGCCGCCAGTGGTCGCTCCCGCGCCCACCATCGTGTGAAGCTCGTCGATGAAGAGGATCGGGTTGTCGCGCTGCTCGAGCGCCGCGATGATGGCTTTGAACCGCTCTTCGAAGTCACCGCGATAACGGGTGCCCGCAAGGAGCGCGCCCGAGTCGAGCGAAAAAATCTCGGCGCCTTTCAATATCTCGGGGACGTCCTCGGCGAGAAGACGCTGAGCGAGCCCTTCGACGATCGCCGTCTTGCCGACCCCGGCATCACCCACGAAGACGGGATTGTTCTTGCGGCGCCGGCCGAGCACTTGAAGTGCGCGGCGGATCTCGCTTTTCCTACCGATCAGCGGGTCGAGGAGGTCACGCCGGGCGCGCTCCGTCAAGTTCGTGGTGAAAGCGGCGAGCGGGTCGCCGAGCCCCATCGGCGCATCTTCGTCCCCTTCACTCGCATGCGCGGGACCGTCGTTGGACATGAACGGAACCTTCGAGATCCCGTGCGAGATGTAGTTGAGAATGTCGAGCCGGCTCACACCCTGCACTTCGAGAAGCTTCGCGGCCTGCGAGCGGCGCTCCTGCAACGTTGCCGCGAGCGCATCGCCAATATCCGCTTCCGTCTTCCCCGAGCTCTGGACGTGGAGGACGGTTTTCTGCAAAACGCGCTGGAACGCGAGCGTTTGGATCGGCTCTTGATCCGAGTCTCTCGGCATGAGCTCCACCGCCGTCTCGAGATATTCCTTCAAGTCATCCCGAAGCTTGTCGATATCCACCCCGCAAGCAAGAAGAACCTCTTCGCCTTTGGGCTCGTGGGCAATCGCGAAGAGCAAGTGCTCGAGCGTGAGATGCGCATGTCGGCGCGACTCCGCCTCGCGATAGGCAACATTCAAGACCATTTCAAGATTCGCGCTAAACATAGTTATTTATTCCGGCTCCATGCTGCAGCGGAGAGGATGCCCCGCATCGTTTGCAGTGTCATGAGTCATGGCGACCTTCGTCTCCGCGACCTCATAAGGGTAGACGCCCGCGACACCGATGCCTCCAGTGTGAACGTTCATCATCACCCGATAGGCTTCAGCGGGTGATTTGTTGAAAATCATCTCCAGTATATCCACAACGAAGTCCATCGCAGTGTAATCGTCATTGTGGATAAGAACTTTATAGAGCTTCGGCTTGTCGGTTTTCTGGCGCGTCTTTTCGAGAACTTCGCCTTGCCGCTTCTTGTCGGTCTCACCCATCACCCTATTGTAGAGCCAGCGTAGCGGAGGCACCAACCTCGTGGCGGGAGGGGGCCCGCTAGCGTGTATGCGGCTGCCATCTCTCTGTCAATCCCTCGCCCATCAAGTTGAGCGTGATGGCTGTAGCGAAGATGGCAAGGCCGGGAAACGCGGTGGTCCACCACGCGCTGCGCATGATGGGCTGGGCCTGTTGCAGCATGAGACCGAGACTCACCCGGGAGGGATCGCCACGGCCCAGATAGCTCAGACGGGCCTCGATGAGAATCGCCTGCGCCACGAGGAGCGTGCCGCTCGCCATCGTGGGCCCGAGGGCGTTGGGGAGGATCTTGGCAAACATCAAGTTCAAATTCCCGGCTCCAGCTGCGCGGGCAGCCTCGATATAGTCCTGAGATTTCAGCGAGAGGAACGCGGCCCGCACGACACGGGCAAGTTGTGGCCAGCTCAATAGCCCGATCGCGACCACGACGTTTCCGAGCGACGGGTCGAAAAACGCCACGAGCATCATCGCGAGAAAGAACCTGGGGATCACTTGAAACACTTCGGTGACCCGCATGAGAACGTCATCGGCAAAGCCGCCGAGAAAGCCCGCGGTGGCGCCGACGGCGATACCGGCAAGCACGGCCGCAAGCGCGGCCGTGATGCCGACAAAAGTGACACCCGGGTCCCGGAGAGCACGCGATTGAAGACGTCACGGCCGAGCTCATCAGTGCCCATGAGATGGACCGAGTCCGGCGCGGCGAGTGCGGGTCCGACGGCCACGCGCTCGCGTCGAAAGGCCGGAGGGCGCCGCCCATGGACGCAAAGAGCACGATCCCCAGAAGAAGCAACCCCGAACAGATCGGAAGTCCAGCCCTCGTGGCGGTCCGCGCCGTCATGAGTACACGACCCGCGGATCGATGAACGCGTAGATGACGTCCGTGACAACGTTCGCCACGATGACCGCTACCGAGATACACGTGAACAGGCCGAGCAGCAGCGGAAAATCTCGCGCGCCGATCGCTTCGTACATCAACCGGCCCAGGCCGGGCCAGGCAAACACGGTCTCGGTAAGGACGGACCCGGCCAGCATGTGGCCGACATGCAAGCCCATAACCGTTACCACCGGAAGCATCGCATTCGGAAACGCATGGCGGAAGACGACCCTGGGCTCGGACAGCCCGCGCGCACGCGCGGACTTCACGAACTCCCGACTCAACTATTCGCGCATCTTGACCGCGTGAGACGGTAGATGAGCGTGAGCTGGTACACGCTGTAGGTGAGCGCCGGCAAGGCGAGATGATGAGCCACGTCGAGGACGCGGTCGAATCCCACGGACGTTGTGCGCAGCGAGACCATGCCCTGGATGGGAAACCATCCGAGACCGACGGCGCCTCTCTGTTCAAATGGAAGACGTAGCGAAGTCCGTCGGGCGAAACCTCCCAACTGTCAGCAAGGTCCGGTGTCGGGTTGAAATCAAAGTCGTAGCCGATGAGCCCGTTGAAGAGGTTCGACGCGATCATGACCGCTGGCAGGTCGCTCGAAAGATGCGCGGTCAAGGTGGCGGGCTCACCTTCGAGCGCTCGCTCCCCGGAGTCCCACACGAAGTGGACACGATAGCGGCGAGCAAAAGTAGCTTTCGAGTCCTCACTAAAGTCGCCACTTCTTTGGTGCCTCCTCGAGACGCATCCCGTTCTCGAGGGCTTCGCGAATGTTTGCCTCGCGCGTGTCGACCTTCTGGGCCAGTTCGAGGATCTCCGATTCTCGCGCGCGTGGCACGACGACGACACCGTCCGCGTCACCCAGCAGCAGGTCACCGTCACTGACGCGCACGCCGCAAAGGGACACGGTAACGTTCATAGCATCACGCGCCACCCGATTCTTCCCTGTCCGTATCGATCTGCCCCGGCTGAAGACGGTATATCCAAGATCGAGGCTTCGGCTGACGTTGCGACAAACGCCGTCGAGGACCGAGCCCGCGATACCTAGCTTCACCGCGGCAAGGGTCATAATATCTCCCCAAACGGTCGCGTCGAGACGTCCTACATTGTCGAGGGTGATCACCCGCTCTGGTGGAACGTCGTCGATGTAGTCTCCCACCGTGCTACCGGACGTATCGGCGGGAAGGGTCGCATCGTAAAAGCCCACCCGCACAGCCTAAAGCTCGGGTCGAGAGCCAGTATCCCGAAGCAATGCCCGGCAATGCCGAGCCGATCCAACGTATCCCCGACGGTGCTCGTCGACATCTTCTTCAGCTGCTCGACAGTCTCATCCATCTGTCAGTCCGCGTAGTCCGGTTCTTCGCGATCGAGAAGGCGCATCAAAGCAACGAAGTGCAGTCGGGCTTGCTTCCGAAGGTTATTGGGCCTCGCGTCACGACATATTTTTCGGCGACAGAGTCGGGAATCGTGCGAAGGTTCTGACTCGTCGCTTGGGCAAGGACCTGCACTTGGCAGGCTCGCTCGAGGAAATAGAGGTCGTCGAAACCGCGTGCCATCGACTCGCCCGCGACGATCACTCCGTGATTCGCGTGGAATAAAATATCTCTTTTCCCGAGCACAGCGGCGAGACGCTCCCCTTCTTCCGCGTGATCCGCGGCGCCACTATAAGCGTCGTCATTGGCGATGCGGCCATGAAACCGCAAGGCGTTCTGACTGATCGACAAGAGCCGCCCGCCTTCGAGAACGCAAATCGTCGTCGCATGGATTTGATGGGTGTGGAGCACGCAAACGCTGTGTGGACGCGCCCGAAGGATACGCGAGTGAATGAACAGCGCTGACCGCTCGACCTCTCCTTCCCCTTCGAGCACGTTCCCATCGCCATCGACAACGAGAAGTCGGCTTGCTCGCACTTCCGACCAGTGGAGGCCGTGCGGGATCACGAGGAAGCGCTCCGATTCCCCGGGCACCCGCAGCGTAAAGTGATTCGAGATGCCTTCGTTCAGGCCGAAGCGCTCGCCTAGCCGATAGGCGGCCGCAAGCTCACGTCGCTCCGTACTCAAGGGAAGCTCTTCCGAAACGCGGGGACGTCTTCATCTATCAGCTTCCGATCTTCCTCGCGGACCTCGTCGAGGCGCTGCGTTAAAATCGCGTGTACCTCGAGCTGCTGGTCGGTGGGGCGAAGGTCGGCGCTGTCGTGACCGAGGTCGTTTCCGAGCGCGCCGAGCCTTCCGTAGAGCTTCATCGGCGCACGAAACGCGTCTTCACGCGCCCCGGTCAAGTTGACGTCGAAGAGCTTCCCTTCCACCGACACGGCATAGGTCGAAAGCTCCTCCGCATTGCTCACGATGGCGGTCATCCCCTCGCGCTCGCCGTAGCGCTCCACGAGGTCCAGGAGCTCTTTGCGCGTCCATTCGAGCTCGTCGATCATGTCGACGACCTCGTTCAACTGGTCGCGGATTTCGAGCGACAGCGCCGCTTGCGCTTCGATATCCGCTTGGATTCCCGTCGAGTGTGGGTCTTTACGCAACTCGAGCGGTACTTCTAGCGGTATTGGCGTCACATCGTCTCCCACCAGCAGACGCACGGTGTACATGCCCGGCACCGCGAGCGGACCCCGGTAGCCCGGGAAGAGATCCAGGTCCCACGTGCGTAGACGCCGCCAGCCTTCTTCGCCAAGCGGAACCCAGTCGTGCTCGGGCAGCGGCGTCCGGAGCTTCGCCTCGCGCGATTTTTCGTGGCGGAGATCCCACCAGACACGCTGAAGCCCTGCCGACCCGCTCGCTTCGAGCTCGCGAATGGTCTCGCCCGCAGCATCGACGATCTCGATCTTCACGTCGTCGTCCACTTTGTCCACGAGGTGGTAGTGGATCGAAGCCCCGTAGGGGGGATTCTGACCGGATACCTGACTCCCGCTTTCCGTTTTGATGCCTTTGGTCGCGCGGAAGCGGTAAGCGGCCCGCGGCTCGAAGAGATGCACGTCTTTTTCGAGAAGCGACAGCTCGAGCACTCTTAGGGGCGTGAGATCGTCGAGGATGTAGAAGCCGCGGCCATAGGTCGCGACCACCAGATCCGAGAAGTGCTCTTGCACCGTCAACCAGTAGATCGGCGCGGGAGGCATGTTCGTCCGCAGCGACGTCCAGTGCTCCCCGTCATCAAGCGTGACATAAACCTGGTTGTCCGTCCCCGCATAGAGCATGCCGCGACGCTCGGGATCTTCACGCACCACGTGAACGAAGCGGAAGACCGACTCGGGAATGCCTTCGCTGATGCGCTCGAAGCTCTCGCCGTAATCCGTCGTCTTATAGATGTAGGGCGCGAAATCGCCATCCTGGTGGTTGCTGAAAGCGATGTAGGCTGCGGCGCCGTCATAGCACGAAGGCTCTATCGCTTTGACCCAGCTCTCGACATACAAGCTCTCGATGTTCTTCGACACGTTCGTCCAGCTCTCGCCGCCATTTTGCAACACGTGCACTTGTCCGTCGACGCTCCCCGTCCAAATCACTCCTTGCTCGACAGGTGACTCCGCAATCGAAAAGAGAACGGAGCCGTCGAACGTATAGAGGTTGTCGATGGTGAGCCCGCCGCCAGAGTCCTCCTGACGTGTCTTGTCGTTCGTCGTCAGGTCAGGGCTGAGCTCGCGCCAGCTTTGTCCGGCATCCGTCGTGACGTGAACGTGCTGGCTTCCAACATAGACCTTCTCGTGATTATGAGGCGAGATGTGAAGTGGAAAATTCCAGCACCACCGGTACTTCACTTCAGCAGGCGCCCAGCCGTAGGACGCTTCCGGCCATACGCGTACGTCGCGCCACTGGCCGGAGCGCCAGTCGTAGCGCTCGAGCCCGCCGTCGTAGCAGCCTGACCAGACGATGTTGTCGTCTTCCGGGTCGGGCGTGGCCCAACCACTCTCGCAGCCGGCAACGTCGTGATTATCGCCGCCGCCGCGCGGCGGGTTCTCGACGATACTCTCCCCACCATCCACCGACATGCTGAACCGCACCGACGCGATATAGATCCGATCGGCGTCGTCCGGCGAGACGGCAAAGCGAGTGTAGTAGGGCGCGCGCTCGTTGAGCGTTTGGTTGTTGCTGACGAGCTTCCACTCATCGCCACCATCCGTCGAGCGGTAGAAGCCGGGGCTCGTGTCCTCGGTCAGAACATACCAGCGATCCGGATCCGACTGCGCGATCGCGACCGCAATCTTTCCGAGGGGATGGCTCTCGCCACCGGGAAGACCTTTGTCTTCGTCGGAAAGTTTCTCCCACGTAGTTCCGCTGTCCTTCGAACGGTAGACGCCGCTTCCCGGCCCACCGCTCACGAGACCCGACGTGTTGATCTGCATCTGCCACATCCCCGCGAGCACGCTGCGCGGGTTGGTCGGGTCCATCGCTATGTCTGAGCACCCCATCTTCTCGTCCACGAAGAGCACTTGCTCCCACGTCGCGCCGCCATCCGTGGTGCTGTAGACGCCGCGCTCGGGCTGCGGCGCATAGAGGTGACCCGCGGCGCAGGCGACGGCGACGGCGGGATCCGTCGGGTTCACGACGAGACGGCCGATACGGCCGATTTTCTCGAGCCCAACGTGGCTCCACGTCTCGCCGGCATCGGTCGAGCGGTACATGCCGTTTCCCATCGCAAGCGCGGGGCGAATGACAAAGGTCTCGCCGGTGCCGGCCCAGACGACATTCGGATACGAAGGCGCTATGGCGATCGAGCCGAACGAAGCGACGTCGACGTCATCGAAGATAGACGACCAGCTCGAGCCACCATCGGTCGTCTTCCATATGCCACCGGACGCGGCACGATATAGACGACAGCGTTATTCCCGGGCTCGCCGGCAATCGCGATCGTGCGGTTACCGTCAGGTCCGATATAGCGATAGGCGAGCTCCGAGAGAAGCTCGGGATCGAGGGCTTGCGCAAGGATCATCGCGACGAGCAAGTGCATTCATTCTTCTCCGAAAAGCGCGCGGTACTTTTTTTCGAGCGCTTTGGTTTTCTTCGCCGAGAGGCCGCCGAGAAGCTCAACCGCTTGGCGAAAGCGTACGCGCGTCAAGTCCAGCCCGAGAAGCGCCATCGAGCCGAAGAGCGGCGTCGACGCTTTCGAGCCTGTGAGGGCGACGTAAAAAGGCCGCGTCAAGTCGCGAAGCTTGATGTCCAGCTTCTCCGATAGCGAGCGAAAAACGCCCTCGATGGCCTCCTCGCTAAAGTTCGGGAGTGATTCGAAGAGCCAAATCGCCATTTGAAGAACGCGTACCAGGTCCGCCGGCTCTTTCCCTTTCAATATCAAGTCATCCGCTTGGATAGGCACCCGATCCGCGAAGAAGAACGCGGTGAGAAAGCCCCAATCAGCGAGTGTCTCGAGGCGCGGCTGGGCAAGCGGCACAATTTTTCCGAGATAGTCGGCACCGAGGGCCCAATCCTGGAGCAACTTCAATAGCGCGGGGTCGTCATAGTCCTCACGGATGTAGCGCGCGTTCAGCCAGCGTAGCTTGTCGACATCGAAAACGGGGCCGCCTAGCGATAGCTTCTCGATGTCGAAATTCTCGATGAACTCGGCGAGCGAAAATTTTTCTTCTCCTTCCGCACGCGTCCAACCCATCATACCCATAAAGTTCACGATGGCCTCGGGGAGAAAACCAGCACGTCGGTAATAGTTGATCGAGGTCGGGTTCTTCCTTTTCGAGAGCTTGGACTTGTTCGCGTCGTTATTCCTGAGAAGCGGCAGATGGCAAAACACCGGCGGCTCCCACCCGAAATACTCGTAGAGCTTCAAGTGTTTCGGAACGGAGTTGATCCACTCCTCACCACGAATCACGTGACTGATCTCCATTAAGTGGTCGTCGACGACGTTGGCGAGATGATACGTCGGAAAGCCGTCCGACTTCATCACGATCTGGTCGTCAATGGACGCCCAGTCTTTCCGAATGTCACCGCGAAGAACATCATGCATCACAGACTGGCCCTCGATGGGAATTTTCATCCGCACGACAAAAGGCTCATCGGAGTCGTCTCGCGCGATGTCGCGGCAGTGCCGGTCATAGCCTGGGAACAGTTTCTGGTCCCGGTGCTCGGCGCGCAACGCCTCTAGTCGTTCCTTCGTGCAATAGCACCGATAGGCATAGCCGTCCGCGAGAAGCCGATCGACGTGCTCCTTGTATATCGGCAAGCGCTCGCTCTGACGATAAGGCGCGTGCGGTCCCGAGACATCCGGCCCCTCGTCCCAGGTGAGCCCGAGCCAGCGCAGCGAGTCCAGGATCATTTGCTCGGACTCGCGCGTAGAGCGCGCTTGATCCGTATCCTCGATGCGCAAGATGAACTGCCCGTCATGTTGCCGGGCGAAAGCGTGGTTGAAGAGCGCCTGATAGGCCGTCCCGACATGCGGATCGCCTGTCGGGGACGGTGCGACACGAACACGAACCTTTGAAGCTGAAGCCGTCATAACGCCGCGCATTGTACCTCTCCGCCCGGAGATCGACACGCCGGGAGGATTTCCTGGAACTATCTATTAGCCTTATGTGGCCATTTGCTTCGGGGGGGGGTGCAGGCTCAGCACCAGATTGGTGTAAGCACCTTTAAGCCTATGCTCTCTTGTAAAACACTGTATTTACTGTATATACAGTGTACTGGCTCTGGTCAAAGTCACTTTCTTCCTGCCCCTTCGCGACAACGATGGCAGGGAGCTTGGCAAGGAGATAAGCGCCGTTGAAGACGAGTGTTTTCTACTTTTCGGCGCCTGGACACTGGCGGGATTCTTCAAGGGTGTGTGGCGCATGGAAAGTGGGGAGCGTCAGGTAGACACGAGCGCGGCCTATATGGTGATCGTAGAAGAAAACCCGCTCGACGAGCTCGAAGTAATCCTGAGGCGCTTCAAGGCGGGAACGACACAAGAGGCGATTTTTCTCGAGGTCGAGCACGACATCGACCTGCGTTTACTTGGACCACCGAATCAGGAGAAGCCGACATGGAGCCGTCCAAGTGGAGTGACGCAAACGAGCGTCTCAGAGCGTTAGCCACCCGGATGATCAAGGAGGGCGTGGATGCTCCCATATTTTCATCGCGTTTTTTTCGCCCGACGGGCGAGCTCGGCGCACTTGGAAAAACACGCGCGCAAAGAGAGCAGATCGTTCAATCTAAGCTTCATCGATGGCTGAAGGAGCGTTACGAAGAGCTTCGGCTGCGCGACGCATCCGATAATGCAAGCCAGCTTTCCGACGCGGCATCGTAGACGACGGCCGAGATCCCTCCCAGCTCTTCGTCCGCGTAGCTCGATCGCGGCGGGAAGTTGAAATCAGCGAGAAAGTCGAGCTCAAGAGACCTAGGCGCTGGTCCCACGTCTTCCCCGCAGCCCGCAAAAACCACAAAGAGGAGTCCGGAGATGAGCCTCCTCACGCCAGGGTCCTAGGCCGGCTGCTCGGCCAGAAAGCTGATGAGATCGATTTTGGTGAAGATCCCGCTGACGGAGTCTCCGTCGAGCACCACGGCGATGTGACCGCGGTTGAAGACCTCCGCGAGCGCCTCGAGCGAGTTCCGCGGCGAAACGACTTCCATGTGGTCCTTCTTAACGAGCGGGGCGATCGCGTCCGTAGCACCTGCTTTCGCCTGGACCATGCAATCGAGAATCGCGAACTCGGTGATCAAGCCTGAGAGCTTGCCATCATCGACCACCGGAAGCTGCGAGATATTATGCTCCTTCATCACGCGCACGACATTTGCCATCGACTCGCTCGACTCGACCGTGATGACCGTCTGGATGCGCTTCGAAACAAGAAGGTCCGAGACCGTGTTCTCTCCGAGATCGGTCTCCATGAAGCGATTTTGCCGCATCCAATCGTCGTTGAAGAACTTCGACAGATAGCGCGAGCCGGAATCAGGCAAGAGCACCACCACGACCTTGTCTGCCGGAAGATCACGCGCGTAGCGAAGCGCGGCCGCAGCCGCGGTGCCGCACGAGCCGCCCACGAAGAGCCCTTCTTCCCTACCGAGACGGCGCGCAATGACGAAAGATTCCTTGTCGCCAACCTGGATCACGTCGTCGACGACATCAAAGTTCATCGTCGAGGGCAGGAAATCTTCTCCAACACCTTCGACCATGTAAGAGTGCGCCGCCCCGAGATTGCCGGTCTTGAAATATTCGTAATAAAGCGAGCCCACCGGATCGGCGCCAATGATCTTGATATCCGGGTTCTTTTCCTTCAGATATTTTCCCATGCCGGAGATCGTGCCGCCCGTCCCCATGCCGACAACGAGCGCGTCGAGCTTGCCACCGGTCTGCTCCCAGATCTCCGGCCCGGTCGAATCGTAATGCGCCTGCGGGTTCACCGGATTGTGATACTGATTCGCATAGAGACAGTTCGGCGTCTCTTCGGAAAGCTTGCGCGAGACGCAGTAATAGCTCCGTGGGTCCTCCGGCTCTACTGCTGTGGGACAAACGACAACTTTGGCCCCGAGAGCTTCGAGCGTGCGGATCTTCTCGTCGCTCATCTTGTCGGGCATGACGAAAATGGCCTTGTAGCCCTTGACGGAAGCGGCGATCGCGAGCCCCATTCCCGTATTGCCGGAGGTAGCCTCGACGATCGTGCCGCCTGGCTTGAGCAGCCCTTTCTTCTCGGCATCTTCGATGATGGCGATTCCGATACGGTCCTTGACCGAACCGCCGGGGTTGAAGAACTCGAGCTTCGCGAGCACGGTGGCTTGGATGCCGCGCGCAACGTTAGTGAGCTTGACGAGAGGCGTATTGCCAATCGTTTCAAGGACGTTTTCAGCGATTCCTGGAAGAGGGCCTTTGAACTTCATTTATTATTGATAATACTTCCCAGAACGCCGTCCCACAACGTCGGCGGAATGCGGGACGGGGTTCAGGGACGCAGAACCCGGCCTGCGAGAACACCCGGCCCGGTGAGCTTGCCGCTTAACACAACGTGCGCGATCCCCTCGGCCAGTTGATGCGAGTCTTTGTAAGTTGCCCGATCCGCGATCGTCTCGAGGTCGAACACGACGATGTCGGCCCAAGCGCCGGGGCGTAGCTGGCCGCGATCGGTGAGCCCGAAAACCGTGGCGGGAAGACTGGTCATCGAGCGGATCGCATGCGGCAGCGTGACGACGCCGCGCTCGCGCACGTAGCGTGCGATCTTCCGTGGAAACGTGCCGTAATAACGCGGATGCGGTTTCCCTTCACCCATCGCGACGAGCCCGCCATCGGAGCATGTCATCGTGTAGTCCTGGCGCATGATGTGAGCAATGTCGTCTTCCGACATGTTGAACGAAATGAGGCCCGCCCCGCCTTCTTCGAGCAGCGCGAGCACCAGGTCAATGGCCGCGACCCCGCGCTCTTCGGCGAGCTCCTGCAGCGTGCGCCCTTCAATCGTCGGGTCGGCGCGGTGGCGGGACACTTGAAGCGTCTCCGACCCGCCACGCCGGCGAAGGTTCTCGATCATGTCCTCTTTCAAACGCGCGCGCTCACGCGGATTTGCGAGACGTTGTTCGAGCGGCGAAGGTCGACCGGGCATCGTCTCCCCTGCTTGCGCCCAACGCGGCACGAGAGCTCCAGTGATGCTCGTGCCGGACGCTTCGTAGGGATATTGATCCGCCCATACGGACACGCCGCGAGCTCGCGCGCGCTCGATACGCAGACAGGCCGCGACCGCCTTTCCCCAGTTGTCGGGCCCGAGCGCTTTCATATGCGTCACGATCCCTGAAACATCGGCTTCTTCAGCAATCCGAATCACTTCTTCGACCGCCGTAAGAAGCCCCACCGTGTAGTCGCCCTCGTCACGGATATGACTTGTATAAACGCCACCGGGATGAACTTCTTTCGCAAGTGCTACCACTTCTTCCGTGCTCGCGTAGCTCCCGGGTGCGTAATAGAGTCCGCTCGACAAGCCGAACGCGCCCGCGGCCATTCCTTCCCGCACCATGCCCTTCATCCGCTCGAGCTCCTCGTCCGTTGATGGACGGTCCTCGAGCCCCATGACCTCGCGGCGCACGCGACCATGGCCCACCATCAAGGCCGCATTAACGCCAATCCCTTGTGCTTCGTAGGTCGCGCGCTGCTCGGAAAGCGGCCAAGTACCGCCCCCGTCGGGGTTCAGGACGACGGTCGTGACACCTTGCGCAAGAATCGGCGCCGCACCTTTGAGCTCCTCGCGCCGGAGCCCCCCGGCCGCATGCGAGTGCACGTCGATGAAACCCGGTGCTATGTAGAGTCCGGTGGCATCAATGACGGTGTCAGCCGTCCCACCGTCGAGACGTCCCATCCTAACGATGCGTCCGTCCCGGATCCCGATATCCGCCGCGTACCAAGGGTTGCCTGTCCCGTCGAGAACCCAGCCGTTCTTGATGAGAATGTCGTAGGAATCAGCGCCGGCGCCCATTGAGGCTGACGTAGTCAGAGCGGCCAACGTCAAGCCGAATAAGAGGATCGCCCGGCGCATCGGCCCAAGCCTATCACCGATTTCGGCTTTACGGATTCGTATCTGTGGTGACCTAGTTTTGTGCGGTCGCGATCGCTCTCAGCTCCTCCAATCCGTCCAGCACGACGTGTATCTGCGGGGACGTCACATCGGGGTCCGCGACGAACAAGAAGTGCTGGCCGTCGGGCGCGATGTCCCAACCGCGCCGGTTGGGACATATCTGACTGACTCGAAGAGACAGAGAGCTCGGGGTGGGTCGATGCGCAGCGTCGTGTTGGCCGTCCCTGCCACGTCCGCCACCATGAACGTCGCGTCCTCCATGTCGCCTCAGGCTCGATAGACGCAGCGCATCACGGCGCATCCGGATGGTTGATGCGAGCCAGGAGCTCGGCCCAACGCGGGTCGGCGCGAAAGCCATCGAAGAACGGGGTCCGGGGCTGCGCGATCCAAGTGCGCTTCTCTAGCGCTTCGTCGAGAAGCTCGAAGCCATATCCACCTCTCCAAGGGCTGCATGGATGATGGCACGAAAAAGAGGACTGACAGACTCTGTCTCTGCCTTTTTCTCGAGCTCTCCGAAAGTGGCCCGTGCCTCGTCGTTTCGTCCCGCGGTAGCCTGACCCCGCCCCAAAAAACCCAGGTAGAAAGGCGCTTGTCCGGCAATTGTGGCTGCTCTCGCAAGCGCATCGATGCCCCTTTCGACGCGACCCAAGCGGACGTACGCAGAGCCGATGCAGAAGAGGCCGACGACGTAGTCGGGGTCCAGGTCCGGCGCTTTCTGGCACTCTTTCACGCAACCTTCGTCATCGCCCTGGAAACTGAAGGTCATGCCGGCCTTGCTATTCACATAGGGGTTTAGAGGGTCGAGCTCTTGCGCTTTCTTGACGGCAGCGATGGACTCTTCTTCCCTATTTTTCCACAGAAACCACCCCAACCAGAGCTGCGAAGCGGATTCATGGGGTCGAGTTCCTTGCTTCGCTTGAGCGAGCGCCGTTCTTGCTCGAAGTCCAATCGAACATTAGTTCGATGATGCGTTGGGCCGATGCACATCCGCGAGCTGGTCGTTGATGGCGAGGGCCCGTTCGAGCGACGCTTTTGCCCGTTTGCAGGCCTCCTCTTCGCGTACGAACCCGTAGATCGCCTGAATGGCGTGCATCTCGGCGAGACCGATGTGGGGGAGAGCGTAGCTGGAATCCTTTTTGGACCGCTTCCTCATAAAATTCCCGGCTTTTGCCATCGCCTCTTTGCGACGCGAGAACCAATGGTACCTGCCGCGCAAATAAAATGATAGGCCTCCTGGTTCTCGGTATGGCGAACCACGCGCGGCGCTTCCGCATCGCTCAGCTCCAGTCTGAGCGCAGCGACGATGTCTGCCGAGATTTTGTCCTGAACCGCGAAAACGTCATCCATGTCGCCGTCATAGCGGCGCGACCAGATTTGGTAGCCGCCTTCCACAGCATTGAGCTGCGCGGTCACCCTCAGACGCTTGCCGGCCGTGCGCACACTTCCTTCGAGGACGGTCTTGACCTCGAGCGAACGGCCCACTTCGCAAAGATCATGATCGCCGCCTTTGAATCGAAACGCCGAGGAGCGCGCGGCGACGCGAAGACCCTGAATACCTGCGAGCGCCGTCATGATCTCCTCTGCCATACCCTCGCAGAAATAGTCTTGATTTTTTTGCCGGCACTGATATCGGCAAAAGGAAGTACGGCGATGGAATGGGCTCCCTCTTGTTCACCCTCGAAAGGAGCGGTCGCCCCGACTCGGCCGACTCCAGACAAGGTCTCGAGTGTAAATCCCAGATCACGCACGGTTTAAAAACGCGCCTCCGGATTCTTCTCAAGACAGCGGGCGACGATGCGACCGAGCCCAGAGTCAGCAGAGTCTCTTCCGGGGAGCTCCGGCTCGAAGTTCAGGATAGCGCTGAGTTTGTCCGCGGTGGACCTGCCGATGAAGGCCGGACGTCCAGAGAGCATTTCGTAGAGCACCGCGCCCACCGCGAAAATGTCACTTCGCTTTTCCGCGTCGCGGCCGCGGACTTGCTCGGGTGACATGTAGCCGACCGTTCCCATGACCGTACCCGGGTCCGTGCCGCGGATATTCGTCTCACCTTCATCATCCGCCTCGCCTTCGAAGAGAGCTTGCCTTTTGGGGAGTCCGAAATCCAGAATCTTCAAATGGTCGTCCAGCGTCACGAACGCATTGGCCGGCTTGAGGTCCCGGTGGAGGATCCCCTTGTCGTGCGCCGCCGCCAATCCCTGCGCCATTCGTAGCGCATAGGCGACCGCCTTACGCTGAGGTAGAGCCCCCCGACTCCAGCAGTTTCTGGAGCGTGTTCCCCTCGAGAAGCTCCGTGACGGTGTAAACCACGCCGTCCTCGGAGCCGAAGTCATAAATCGCGAGCACGTTGGGATGCGAAAGCGCGGCCAGCGCTTTGGCTTCACGCTCGAAGCGATCTCTGAACTCCTTGTCTCCCGCGAGTTTGTCAGGAAGAACTTTGATAGCGACCCGACGGTCGAGCCTCCCATCCTCGGCGGAACACACTTCTCCCATCCCACCGGCACCGATGGGCTCGATGATGACGTAAGAGCCGAGCCGTGTTCCGGGTTGCAGGGGCATTGGAGTCCAACGAAACTGAATGCCGATTATAGTGCCCGAACCGTTAGTCTGTCGGAAATTCCGGTCCTTTCGCGCTGATTCCAAGAACTCCACCACGGGACGCACCGCGATTTCGGCTATACTGGACTGTTCGATGCGCAATGTCGTCGTAATTCCAGCCTTGGACGAAGAGAAATCTATCCCCAAGGTACTCGCCGAGATCCCGACGGATCTGATCGCAGAAGTGTTCGTTGTGGATAACGGGAGTAGCGATCGTACCGCGGAAGTGGCTCGGCAAGCCGGCGCGACGGTGCTCTACGAGCCGCGAGCAGGCTATGGCCAAGCTTGCCTGACCGGGATCGCCGCTCTTGCACAAAACCCTCCTGATGTCGTTGTTTTCGTCGACGGCGATTACAGCGACCGCTCGGCGGAGATGACGGCGCTCGTTGCGCCCATTCTCGATGGCACCGCAGATTTTGTCATCGGCTCGCGCATTCTCGGAGAGCGGGAGCCGGGTGCTCTCGCACCGCAGGCGCGATGGGGCAACGGGCTCGCAACGTGGATGATCCGCATTCTCTACAACACGACGTTTACCGATCTCGGACCGTTTCGAGCCATCCGCTATGACACGTTGCAGTCGCTGAACATGTGCGATCGCGATTACGGCTGGACCGCGGAGATGCAAGCCAAAGCCGCCCGCACGGGTGTCCGAACAAAAGAAGTGCCCGTCAGCTACCATCGCCGGATCGGGCGATCGAAAATCACCGGCACGGTCAAAGGCACCGTTCTCGCCAGCTGGAAAATCATTACGACCATTCTGAAGTTGCGATTCACCCGTCCTCCCGACACGGCGCGGGCGGAATCGAAAGTCCCCCTCGGTTGAATATGCGGAAAACAAAAATTGTCGCGACTCTAGGCCCTGCCTCTTCTTCGCCAGACATGGTGGAGAAGCTCATCGACGCAGGCGTGGATGTCGCCCGTCTTAATTTCTCGCACGGCACGCACGAAGAGCACGAGCAAAACGTCGAAACCGTTCGCGCCATTAGCGCGCGCCACCACCGCCCAGTGGCCGTTCTTCAAGATTTGTCGGGTCCGAAGATCCGTACGGGCAAGATCGAAGCGGAAGGCGGCGTGCAGCTCGAAGAGGGCGCGCGTTTCGTGCTGACGACCGAGGAGGTGCCCGGTGACGCGGATCGGGCCTCGACGAACTACAAGAAGCTCCCTCGCGACCTCAAGAAAGGCGATCGCATCGTTCTCGACGACGGCCGCATCGCGCTTGCCGTACAGAAGGTGGAAGGTGAAGAGATCGAGACCGAGGTCGTCAACGGCGGCATCCTGAAATCAAATAAAGGCATCAATCTGCCCGGAGTCTTCATCTCGACGCCGGCGCTCACGGACAAAGATCGACGCGACGTCATCCAGGGCCTGAAGCTCGACGTCGACTTCATGGCTATGTCCTTTGTCCAACGCAAAGAAGATATCGAACAGCTGCGCTCTCTCCTGCGCGAGAACGAGCGCAAAGATCTCCAGATCATCGCCAAGATCGAACGGCCGAAAGCCGTCGAGAACCTGCTCGAAATCCTATCCGTGGCCGATGGCGTCATGGTTGCACGTGGGGACCTCGGCGTCGAGCTCGCTCCGGAACAAGTGCCCACGATCCAAAAAGAAATCATCCTTGAAGCGAACCAACGCGGGCAGACGGTGATCACGGCCACCCAAATGCTCGAGTCCATGGTGCACGAACCCGTGCCCACGCGTGCCGAAGCCTCGGACATCGCGAACGCGATTCTGGACGGAACCGACGCGCTCATGCTCTCCGCAGAGACGGCAAGCGGCGCGTACCCGGTGGAGGCGGTCGAGACCATGGCGCGCATCACCGTGCACACCGAAGACCATATGGCGAACTCGCCCACCCGGCGCCGCACGGCGGATTTCCCACTCATGGAAGGCTCCCCGGTCACGCGCGCGGTCGCCCTCGCGGCAAGACGCGCCGCGGAGGAGCTCGACGCGAAGTATATCGTTGCCTTCACCGAGTCCGGCTCTACCGTCCGGCTCGTGAGCTACTCGCGACCGAAAAGCCACATTCTCGGCTTTACGCCTTCGGAACGCGTCTATCGACGACTCGCGCTGCGTTGGGGTGTCACGCCGTTGCACGGCGAGCGGTTCGACACCACGGACGCTATGCTCGAGGTCGCAATGAAATTCCTCAAGCGAAAAGGCTTCGTCAACGAAGGCGACATCGTGGTCACCGTGTGCGGACACACCACGCTCCCCGGCGCCACCAACATGATGAAGGTCTTGAAGTTCTGACGACCGCTCTTGGTAAAGAAGAGACGTAAGAAAAAAGCGCGGAAATATTCGAAGCGCCGCCTTCGTGTCGTTGTCGCGCTATTGAGCTCCGCCGCGACCCTTCTTTTCGCCGCGGCCGTTGTTCTCATCTACCACACACTGAAATTCACCGCGCTCGTCGACGCGAAGCTCCAAGGGGAACAGAGCCAGCGGGAGGCCTGGGTTTACGCGCGACCTTTCGAGCTTCGCCGCGGCCAGAGGCTCACTCGAGGCGAGCTCGTCACGCTTTTGAACGACTTGGGATACGCGGAAAGGCGCGCGCTCGCGGACGAGCCCGCGACGTTCAGCGTCGCAGGTGAGGACGTCCATATCTTGCGGCGCGGTGAGTTTCGGGTCCCGGTCTCGGTGAGCTTCCACGATTACTGGGTCTCGGCCATTCACGAGATTCGCGGCGGCAGCCCCTTGGACCGCGTCTCGTTCGGCAGCGTCCCGGTGACAACGCTCTTTGGTGCCGACCGTGCCAAGAGCCGTTGGGTGTTTCTCGACGAAATCCCGGATCACGTCTCCCAAGCGGTTCTGGCCACGGAGGACCGGCGCTTCTACTCCCATACAGGCTTGGACCCGCTTGGGATCGCTCGTGCTCTCGTGGCAGACATCATGAGCAACGAGCTCCGTCAAGGCGGCAGCACGCTTACCCAGCAGTTGGTCAAGAACTACTTCTTGACACCGGAGCGCACGTGGCGACGCAAAATCCTAGAGGCCTATCTCGCCATCATCCTGGAAACCCGTGCAGAGAAAGACGACATCCTGGAGCTCTATCTCAACGACGTGTATTTCGGCCAACGCGGTTCGTTCGGCATCAACGGCGTGGAGCAGGCGTCGCACATTTTTTTTGGGAAGAGCGTTCGAAACCTCACGATCTCCCAAGGTGCGCTTCTCGCCTCGGTCATCCGCTCGCCCAATGCAAGCTCCCCGTTCAGATATCCGAACCAGATTCGAAAGCGCCGTGACATCGTCATCCAGCAAATGGTCCGCTCGGGGTTCATTGACGAGATCCAAGGCGCCGAAGCAGCATCGCAACGGCTCGGGCTCGTCGAAGGCACCGTAGATCGTGGCGAGGCGCCATACTTCGTGGACACGCTCCGAAGGGAGCTCTTGGCGAGCCACGACGCGAATCAGCTTCAGACACGAGGCCTCGTCATCCAATCGACGATGGATCGGCACCTACAAAACGCCGCGCAGAAAGCGGTCGTCGACGGCCTGGAAGAGATCCGCCCAAAGCTCCCAAAAAGCGCGCAAGGTCTCCCTCAAGCCGCACTCGTCGCACTCGTTCCGTCGACCGGCGACGTCGTCGCCCTCGTCGGCGCCCGTAGCTATGGCACGAGCCAGTTCAACCGCGCCCTTGACGCGCATCGCCAGCCAGGAAGCGCCTTCAAGCCGTTCGTCTATCTGGCCGCGTTCGAAAGCGACCCAGCACGATTGCCGACGACGATGGTCTTCGACGAGCCGACGACGTTTCGGCAGGGCGGCAGGAGCTGGACGCCTCAGAACTATAGCCGCCGTTTCGAGGGGCGCGTGAGCTTCCGCCGCGCTCTCGCTCTGTCTCTGAACGTCGCGACCGCGCGCGTGGGCCAGACCACCGGTTTCGAGAACGTTGTGGCCTTGTGGGAGTCGATGGGGATGTCGAGTCGACTCGAGCCCTACCCCTCACTCGTTCTGGGATCGTTCGAGGTCTCGCCCATCGAGCTCGCGACCGCTTACGCCGTTCTCGCCAATGGCGGCCGCAAGGTCGAGCCGCGTTTTTTCACAACGCTCGAAGATGCCCGCGGCGTTGTCGAAGAGCGTCCCGTGTCGTCTGAGCGCGTCGCCTCCCGGGAGAGTACTTTTCTAGTAACGGACATGCTCCGAAGCGTGATCAGCTTTGGCACCGCGAGCGAGATCCGGGCGCGCGGCTTTCAGGCTCAGGCGGCAGGGAAGACGGGAACGACGAACAACACCCGCGACGCTTGGTTCGTCGGCTATACGCCGGACCTTCTCACCGCTGTTTGGGTTGGCTACGATGACAATCGCCCGCTCGGTTTGTCAGGCTCCCAAGCGGCGCTCCCCATCTGGACACGCTTCATGAAGGTGGCCGTCTCCGGCAAGGAAAAGGCCCGCTTCTCGCCCCCGCCGGGCATCGTCTTCGCCGACATCGACCCCGCGACGGGGAAGCGCGCGGGGCCGTCTTGTCCGTCACGCCAACGGGAAGCGTTTCGGAAGGAAGCGGTTCCCCTGGAGCTTTGTCGCCTCCACTAGGTTCCCGCGATCCGAGCTTCTTTCGGCTACCCTGGTTTGGGAGGACGCGGGTAGCTGAAAGCCTGTAGCAACTCGGATCGGGGTGAATTCACGCGGACGGAAAGTCCGACTGCGCGCGGGCGACGAACTCCGCTTCGATCTCTTGAAATGCCAGCGGCGTCGTCGCTGACCGTCATCTCAAGTCGGAGCTCCGGTCATCCGGTGTCAAATGTAAGTCAGATCGCGCCCGCTTGCAGTAGTCGCCAACGCATCTCGACCCGTACTTCTTCGTTCATGTAGAGCAATCTAACCGTGGCTCGGCCGACCGGCGTCCGCCCGGTAATTGTCGGACCTTCCAAGGAGAAGTGCTCTGACCACATGTCTTGCCAAGGGTTGAAGAGCGCGACAAGGTGCCCGGTTTCCGGGTCGATACTGGGTAGATTTGTCCCCTTGTGCGCGTTGAAGTCAGGGCAAGCGAGCGCAAGGTTGGTGCATCGCCGTCGCCACCGTGCTGTCGAACGGTGATGTGATCGATGTGGAACGTGAGAAAAAGGGCGGCTGCTTGGGGCAAGGAGCAATACTCGCAGCGGTGAGACGCACGGCGTCGCACCAGTTCCCGGAGCGCCGCTTCCATCTAGGAGGTGGGCTGTTTGATTAGGAGCTCACGAGCCTTTGCTTGAAGGATTGTGACGAAGTGAAAGGCGTCACGATATCGGTCGTACTCCGTTCGCTCCTCTTTCGAGAGAGTTCCTTCGTTGGCCTTTTCGGCCAACTCGTCGACTCGCGCTTGGATTTGATCATCGGCACGCAGAGCCACCAGTTTCGCTGCAACGTCTGGAGTAAGGCAGTCCGTGATCGGCTTCAGAACACGACCTAGGATAGCTTCTTGGTCAGGCCGCGACCTGCCCTTATTGTATCGCTCAATACCGAAGAGCTGCTAATCGAGGACTCGGGGCCAAATGAGGCAGACGAAACCGGAGCCATAGCCGCCCAGTTTGACGTCGTTTCCAAAAACTCTCTGATTCTAATCTAAACTAAGCGCGTGCGCTCCATCGCCTAAAGGCGATGGGTTCGGTCGCCGACTAAAGTCGGCTTGGTCTTCCGCAATTCGCTATTCGCTTACCTTGAAACTATCGTCGTCCTGGGGCGCGTCACCTTGAAGCTCTATTTACTTCGCTATCACCTCATCCGTCACATTGCCCGTCGTCGCCACAAAGTAACCACGGGCCCAAAGGTGCCGACCCCAGAACTCCTTGCGGATCGATCGAAAGTCGCGCATCAAACGATGTGACGACTTGCCCTTGATTAACTGCATCACACGACTCGGCGACAGACTCGGTGGTACGCTCAACAACAGGTGCACGTGCTCTGGCCGTACAGGACCCTTCACTATTTCTATCTGGTTTCGAGCACAGATCTCTCGGATAAGACCCCTCAGCCCAACCGCTACATCTCCTCTCAAGGCCAGCTTGCGGTACTTCGGGATGATCCGGAGAATGGGAGCTACAGCCCCATCTCCTCCAACGACGCGACCACGACGACGCGCTCGAGAAGAGCGTCAAGCTCGTCAACGGATTCGATCGTCCGTAGGCGGCTCGTTGTCCGATCGGGGAGAGCGCCGAACTTCGCCGTCAAACAACGCAACAGCGCCTGGCGCTTTCCTTCGAGCAGACCGCCCTCGCGGCCCTGCTCGCGCCCTTGCTCACGTCCTTGTTGTAGTCCTTGTTGTAGTCCTTTCTCGATTCCCCGCTCCTCGCCTTTTTTGAGAAGCTTGTCGGCCCAGGTCAACTCTACGTCTTGCACGTCGCGGAACTCCTTTCTCGAAACGAGCTGTCGGTAGCGAGTCATCTGTTGTGCGGTGAATCCGAAATACGTCTGAATGAGATCTATCAAAATGAACTCACGCTCCTCATCGAGCTCACCTTGAACGACCCGTCTCATCAGAGAAGCCCGCAACCGTTAGACGTCACCGATCGTCGACCGGTCCATCAATGCCGCGAGCCCCGCGCCCGCTGGACCACCTCTTCCACCATACTCCTCCACGCCCAGCCGCGCCAAATGGACACTCTCGTATCGAAATTGGTTCACGTTGCGACCGAGAAGCGTCCTCACATATTCTTGCGTACCCAGCCCTTTCTTGCCGCCACGGAGGAACAGAGCGAACGGAAGGACTGGAAGCTTGTAGCGAGAACACAGCAAGGTATAGTACTCGTGCATGCGTGCCCCGAAGTCTGGGTGGGGTCGCAATTGGACTGCGACGTGTATCAGAACGAGCGCCGGGTCGCCGTTACGAGTTTCGTGCTTGGCAACGACGTCGGCTTCGCGGGGCATTCCCTCGGGTCGGTCCGTAAAAACTCCGGGGTCGAGAAACTCCAGGCTTCGGAAATCGAGCTGCTTCTCGACATCGGAAAAAAACAGTCTCAGGAAGTCCCGCAGGAACGCGTGCAGGAACTCCTTAAAGCGTTGGTCGTATCCCATCTTGCCTCCTCATCAATAGATATAGACGAGAAAACGTCGTGGAAACCTCCCTGGAGATTCAAATTTCAGTTGGGGACGAGAGGTTTCAGCTCTTCGTCGAAGTTTTGTACGAGCCTAGGAGGTTGGGCGCTCCGACTTGCTCTCGTCAACCATGACGATCGTGCACCACCGACTCGACTCTTCGGTTCACGTTCTCTTCGCTCTAGCTGGCTTCGTGATGACGTGAGTTAGCGAGGGACGTCACCCACCCGCTCGTTGGCTCGCGACGTCACCCTCGACACGGGCGCGATCATCACGCACGCGTGTCGTCAAAAGAGCGACGACGAACACCACGATGCCTGCGACGTAGAACGGGACGCCGGGGCCTAAGCGCACGTAGGCTGCGCCCGCCCAGATGGGGCCGAGGATGCGGGCGACGGCTCCGAATGCTTGCTGGACGCCCATCATTTGCCCGAGCTGTTTCGGATCGCAGCGCTGGCTCAATAGTGCGTTCGTCGCGGGGAACAAGAGCGCGGTGCCGATGGGCACCAGAGTCATTAAGATCATGAGCAAGGCGATGTGGGTCGGCAAAGGAAAAGCGAAAAGCCCCAGAGCCAAGAGCACGGCACCGGCGTTCATCAGCTTGACCTCGCCGAAGCGCGTCACGAGTCGGCCAAGAACGCCGGCTCTTATGGCGACCGACACGGCTCCCATCAACAAAAAGGGATAGCCGATGGTCGCCTCGTTCAACGAGAAACGATCCATCAAGTAGATCGACAAGACCGCCGTCATCGAGCTGAAACCGGTCATGGTCACCGCGTAAATCAAGATGAGTTGGGAGACGTCTCGCGTGGGGTGTCGTACCGTTTCCCAAATCATGTTTCCGATCGAGCGGCGCTCTTGGTGCGCCACGGCTTGATGCGTCCTCGATTCAGGAAGTAACCACCAGACGAACACCAAGTTCAGAAGACATAAGCTCGCGGCGAGGAGACCCGGCGCTTGCGCTCCGAAGTGCCAAGCCGCCGAGCCAATGACAGGCCCGATCATCACGCCGGTATTCGTCGCCGCCGAAAGCCATCCCAGGGCTTTCGTGCGGTCGCGGGGCTCTACGGAATCACCGATATAGGCTTGCATCACGCCGGTCGTTCCTCCCGCGGCGCCTTGGACGATCCGCGAGAGGAAGAGCATCCCGATAGAATCCGCAAAGGCGAAGATGGTAAACGCAGTTACGGAGCCGGCGAGGCTTACCATGAGCGCTGGGCGCCGCCCGAAGCGGTCCGACAATAGGCCCCAGAGAGGGGACGCCGCGAACTGGGCCACCGAAAACGACGCGACCATTAGTCCAATGGTAAAAGCGTCCGCGTCGAGCCGCACGGCGTAGATCGGAAGTAGCGGGAACACCATCGCGTAGCCGAGCATGTCGACGAACGCGTTGAGAAGGAGTACCCAGAGTTTATTGAGGCTCAGGCGAGCCTCCTTGCATCGCCAAGCGCGGCGAGGCGAATGGCCGCGCAGAGCCACTCCACGTGCACCTGGTCCTCCCGGCTAAGGACTTCACCGCTGAAGCGAACCCGGTAGTAGAGAAGCGTCACTTCCGTGATGCCCGGCAAGCTCGCTTCGAGCTGTCGGGCGAACTCGAACGCCGTTTCGCCGAGCGGCTTCTCGATGCCGAGTTGCGCGAGTAGCCCGAGGAGCTTGGCGTAGAACCGGACCGTCGGCTCACCGCTAACCAATTTCCTGCGCCATGGCCAAAACGGGAAGCGGAAACGAAGCCCTCGGGCGAGAGAGGTGCGGCTAAGTAGCCGGACGCTGAGAAGGAACAAAAGAGCTCCGCCGATAGCTGTCTTGTAACGAGTGACCAAGGGGACGGCTCGAGCCGCCGCGACGCGCAACGCGTCGCCTACACTCATGATGTTTCCGAGCACACCTCGCTGCCGCTCGACGTCGAATGCCACCACGTACATGTCCCACAGCATACGCAGCGAATCGATGCCTTGCGAAAGCATGCTGACATCCTGGAATGCCGCGACGCCGCTCGAGGCGGGTGTCGGGTCGAAAGCCACCCAGCCGCGCTGCTCGTCGAAAACTTCGACCCACGCATGGGCGTTCGTTTTGCGCACGACTTCGAACTCTCCGACGTCGTTGATCTCGCCACGTGTGAAACCTGTCACGAGACGCGACGGGATGTCTCGGGACCGCATCATCATCACCATCGCGGTCGCGAAATATTCGCAATGTCCCGCGCGAGCTTCGAACAGGAAGTCTTCCAAAGGGTCGGGATGTATGCGAGGGGGCGGGCTCAGCGTGTAGCCATACGATGTCTGCAGATGCCTCTCGGCGAGACGGGCCGCCTCGAGTCCATCCTCGCCCGCCGTCACGTCCGCCGCCAAACCATGAAAACGCGGGGAGAGATCCGGAAGCTGTGTATAGAGACGACGACGGCCTCCCGACATACGCGCGACGCCGCCGACCGGAGACGTTGCGGACGGCGCAGTGTGGTCCCACATGACAGCGTAGCGCCGGCCCGCGCGCGCGGACCTTCCCGTTCGCAGCGTGAGATAGGGGTCGACGTAGACAAAACGCACCGCGGTCGCGAGCTCGGACGACGCGGGGGGCAAGAACAAGACATCGGTATCGAGGGGCTCGAGAAAGACCTCACTCGTGGTACGGGGGCCGTCAGACGGCCTATCTAGGAGAAACGTGCCGGGGCCACGCGGAAGGGTTGACACGCCCGAAAGGCTCTGCTGCCACTCGGCGTTCTCGTAGCGGTCGTAGGCGGGCCCACGCCAGCGCGGCGAGCTCGCGCTGACATCGTCGGCTACGATTCGCATGACGACGCCGCGGTCGCGCCGTATCTCCTCGAAGTCTCCCAAACGCACGCGCTCGGAAAACCCTGTGACCGTGATCCCAGTGAGCCCTCCGAGACGGAACCCACCGAAGGCAGCGCGCGGAAGTGTCACGAAAACGATGGCAGCGACCGTGAGCAGCGGAATAGTAAGAACCATCGCCGTGCGCATAGCTCGCGGCCACATGACATCGTCCACGGGCGCCGGCCGGCTCTGCTCCAGGGTCAACACGAGCGCCCCTACGACGACGAACAACGTTAGAGAAATAACGAACATCGCGTCGACGGTCATGGACGCAGCGGCGAGCATCTCGAAAACACAGATCAAATGCAGCCGGGAGCGTTCTCCGGGACTTTCCTGATGGAGCAGCGTGTGAAGCTTGAGGTAAAACGTCAAGTGCACCGTCGCGAAAATAAGGCGCCCCGAAAGAAAGATCCAATCGACAGGAAAAAACAACAGATAGGCGATCGCCAGTATCGCTGACAAGCGCCGGACTCTGGGAAGCCATGGCGCAGATGGCTCCGCGAGACCGAATACGGGTATCAGCGTCAGAACCGCGAGCGCGACCCACCACGGTATATCTCCCGTGAGCACAACCGCCATCGTCGTGATGATGCACCACACCACGCGAATGAACGCTCGTGGATTACGCATGAGCGAAAAGTGTCCGGGGCTCGAGGACGCGAACATCGTCTCGTCGAGGCGCCGTTTCCTCGAAAGAGACGAGGATGACGGCGTCGCCCCGCCCAACGGCTGTCCTCAAACGGGACAGGAACTCGGGTGCGAGCTCATCGCACGCGGCGACCTTCGCCAAGTAGGTCAGAATCGATCGTTCCTGTTCGCGCACGTTTCCAGGCGAAAGCTCGAGGTCATCGGCGATAAAACGAAACCGCGCACCTGAACGTACGAGTTGGCACACGAGCGATGCTGCGGCGCTCACGAGAATCTCGAACTCGGCGGGATCGCGCGTTTCGGAAATCCGAGGGACGAAACCGACCGTCAATCGCTCTTCCTCGGCCTCTCCGAGCTCTCGGACCATGAGCGCGCCCAGCTTAGCGGACGTCTTCCAGTGAACGTGGTGCACGTGATCAGCGGGCACGTATTCGCGCAGGCGAAAGAGATCGTCTCCCTGACCTCGCCTCTGAGCCGCGCTGCCGCCACCCCCGCGATGGCCAATAAACAGAGTGCTGTCGATGGCGCGGATACGCGGGTAAACAATGTGCTCACGCGGCACCGGCAGCTTTCGTGTGAAGCCGAAAAACCCGAACGGAAAGCGCGTAGTAACCGAGACAGGCTCGCCGTTATAGACGCCGCGGCGCGGGTAGAGTCGCTCGACGCGGCAGGACGCGCTGTTGTCGCGCATGAGGAAAGGCACCGTCGCCGCACCGCCTTCGACCCCGAGCCCACAAGCGTCGAACATGCCTCCGCTATTTGTGAGCTCGACGGTCTCGTAAGATATAAGTCCCGCATAAGCGTCAGCGAGCTCCGCGCGCGCCACGCTGAGCCGCCTTAGAGACAACCATCCGGCAACGAAATCGACGAGCACGGTCGCGATCCCGAAGGACAACATCAAGTAGAGAACGTTGTTTTTGGTATTGAAGGCCGCGAAGCTGACGATGCCGAGCAGAAGGAGGAATCGAAGGCCTTCGCGCGTCAGCGAGAGCCTCATCAAAGCGGTACCGCAACGTCCCGCAGAACGTCGTCGATGATGCCCTCCGTATCCGAGGGACCGCGCGCGATCACGCGATGACCGAGAACAGAAGCGGCGACCGACTTGACGTCATCGGGAACGACGAAACGACGGTCCTCGAGAAGCGCCTGCGCCTGGCTGGCGCGCTGCAATAGTAAACTTCCGCGCGGACTTACGCCGAGCGCGAGCTTCTCCGAAGTACGAGTCGCGGTCGCCAAGCGCACGATGTAGTCCGCGATACCGGGAACGACGGCCACATGGCGCACCGCACGCTGGATGCGGACGACGTCGAGCGCCGAGAGCACGGGCTCGACGGCATCGATGGGATGGTCCACCTTTTGCGTTTCCAGAAGCTGCCGCTCGGATTCCGGATCCGGATAGCCCATGCGGACGCGCATGAGAAAGCGGTCCAATTGAGACTCCGGCAGCGGATAGGTGCCCTGATGCTCGACTGGATTCTGAGTCGCCAAGACGATGAAGGGTTGCGCGAGCGGATAGGAAGTCGAATCGATGCTAACCTGCGCCTCGTTCATCGCTTCGAGCATCGCGGACTGTGTCTTGGGCGATGCGCGATTGATCTCGTCCGCAAGAAGGACGTGCGAAAAGATAGGGCCCGGCTTGAACTCGAAGCTCGATGTCGCCGGCTGATAGATCGACACACCGAGAATGTCGGACGGAAGCAAATCGCTCGTGAATTGAAGGCGCCGAAACGATACGTCGAGCGCGCGCGCGAGGGCTTGGGCCAGCATCGTCTTGCCGACGCCGGGAACATCTTCGATAAGAAGGTGCCCTTCGGCAAAGAGCGTCACGAGCGTGCGCCCGACGACCTCAGACTTGCCGCGGATGACGCTCTCGATCGAGCGTCGGAGATCGCCGATACGCTCGGTGGGAGCGGTCTCGAAGGCCTCGACGTCGTCTACGTCCAAACCAGCGGTAGGTGGGAGCTCTGCCATCGACGTCGGGGCTGTTGACCGAAACCTCAGCTTTTGTTAGTTTTTGAAGACTTGCTTCATGGGCGATTAACTCAGTGGGAGAGTGCTACCTTCACACGGTAGAAGTCGCAGGTTCAAATCCTGCATCGCCCACCACTTCCTTTCGAAAGTAGCACGCTGGCGGAGCGCGGTCAAAACCTAGAAAAACAAGCGCTTAGAGGTGCCTACTGGCGGACAGGCTAGAGCGCAGAGAAGTCGGTCAGGTCCTTGAAAGCCTGATAGCGCTCGTCAACTTCGTCGCGCGATAGCTGCTCGAGCCGTCGCGTGCCGAGCGCCTCGACACAAAACGAGCCAAGAACGCTCCCGAGAACGATCGCTTGGCGGACTTCTTTGTCGCCGGGCTCCTTGTGCGTAGCCAGATAACCCATGAACCCGCCAGCAAAGCTATCACCAGCTCCCGTGGGGTCGATGACCGTATCCAAGGGGAAGGACACCGTCGCAAAGCGCTCGCCTTCGCGGAAACACAAAACGCCATACTCCCCGCGCTTGATCACCAGGGTCTTGGGTCCCATTTCACGAATTTTGGCGGCGGCCTCGACCAGATTGTGGACGCCGGAGAGCTGCCGGGCCTCCTCGTCGTTGATGACGAGCACGTCGATCCCCTCGAGCATGGCCGAGAGCTCGTCGGGCGTACGCTCGATCCAGTAGTTCATCGTATCGGCGCCAATCAAGCCAGGATTCTGGACTTGTTTCATCACGTCGACTTGGAGGCTCGGATGGATGTTCGCGAGGAAAACCAGATCGGAGCTCTTGTAATGCTCGGGAAGCACCGGCTGAAAGCTCTCGAAGACCCCGAGCTCTGTGAAGAGCGTCGTCCGCTCGGTTAGATCGGCACTGTACTCCCCACCCCAGCGAAACGTCTTCCCTGCCGCTTTCTCGAGCCCGGCGAGATCGACCGACCGCCCTTCGAATACCTTACGGTGCTCTTCGCCAAAATCATCCCCAACCACGGCGACGATGTTCACATCGGTGAAGTGAGCGGCGGATAACGCAAAATAGGTAGCCGCCCCGCCCACGACATCCGTCGCGTTCTCGCTAGGCGTCTTGAGATCGTCGAAGGCAACGGACCCAACTACAAGAATAGACACTAGACGTCCCTCAATTAGGCCTCACTTTAGGCCTCACTTAATGTATTTTCCAATGATAGGCGCCAACTCGCGCTTGATGGCGTCCGGGATGTAGTCTGGCTGCGTGATGAACGCGTTCTGGAGCGCGTTGGCATGCGGAGAAGGCTGGTCCAGATCGAGCTGGCTCACCGTCTCGACAATGATCTGTCGCGCACTCTCGGTGTTCTTCCCCAAGTTCTCGATAATCTGCTCGACCGTCACAGACGCGTGGCTGACGTGCCAGCAGTCGTAATCCGTCACCAGCGCCATCGTCGCGTAGCCAATCTCCGCCTCACGCGCGAGCTTCGCCTCCTGCAAATTGGTCATGCCGATGACGTGCGCGCCCCACGAGCGGTAGAGCTCGGACTCGGCGAGCGTCGAGAATTGCGGGCCCTCCATACACACATAGGTCCCGCCGCGGCGGATGCGCGCGTCGATCTTCTTGCCCGCTTCGTACATGAGCTTCGACAAGCGCTCGCAAAACGGCTTCGAGAACTCAACGTGGGCCGCGAGCCCGTTCCCGAAGAAGGTCGAGATACGCCCACGGGTGCGGTCGATGAACTGATCCGGGATGACGACGTCGAGCGGGTGGATATCTTCCTTGAGTGAGCCGACGGCGCTCGCCGACACAATGTGCTCGACACCGAGGAGCTTGAACCCGAAAATGTTAGCCCTGAAATTGAGCTCGCTCGGTAGGAACCGGTGCCCCACGCCGTGTCGCGCGAGAAAAGCGACGCTCTTGCCGGCCAATTTTCCGACGACGTAGTCGTCGGAAGGGGCGCCAAAAGGAGTCTCGAGGGACACGTTCTCGACGTCCTCGAGCCCTTCCATAGCGTAGAGGCCACTGCCACCGATAACGCCAATCTTTGCTTCAGCCATGCTCCGTCATCTCCTTTGCGCAAACGCGCAAGCTTACAGCGACGGAGGATTCTTGGCAAGGACACGACCGAAAGAGCCCGTGCACGTGCATCGCAATCCGAGTGTCATGATCGTAGACCCGCCGACGCCTATCGGATCGAGCTGAAGCAGGCTATTTTTGCTTAAGCTCGACCAGGACCCCGTGAGTCGTCTTCGGATGCACGAACGCGACGAGATGGCCCCCCGCTCCCGGCCGCGGCTTTTCGTCGATGAGGCGGGCGCCCTGGGCGGCGAAGTCTCGCAGTGAGGCCTCTATATCGTCGACCTCGAAGCAGATATGGTGTACGCCTTCGCCGCGCTTCTCGATGAACTTCCCCGCCGTCGAGGCATCGCCTAGAGGCTCGAGAAATTCCAAGTTGCTGTCACCGACCGGCATGAAGAGCGCGGAAACGCCGAACTCCGGCAAGTCGTAGCGCTCGGCTTTCTCGAGCCCGAGTAGATCGCCGAAACGTCCGGAGGCTTCGTCCAGGCTCTTGACGGCAATCCCCACGTGATGGATCTTCATTTCAACTCCTTCAACAATGCGTCCGCGGCATCGTAGGGCGTGACCGAACGCTCTTTGAGCCGCCGCAGCGTGTCTTCCCAGGCACTGGGAGAAATCCGCTCGCGCACAATTTGCTGCAGGACGCTCGAGAGCCAAGCCTCCATGAGGCGTCGCTCGCCGCGCGCGCCGAGAATCCCGTCGAAAAGCGGCTGGAGCCCGTCGCCCTTTAGAGCGTTGGTTTTGAAAACGGGCTTGCCGCCCGTATGGGCGTGGACTTGTTCGGCCAGAACGTCCGCGCCGTCCCGGTCGGCTTTGTTCACGACGACGAGGCTCGCAACCTCCATGATTCCCGCTTTGCTGGCTTGAAGTTGATCTCCGAGCCCTGGCGCGAGCACCACGACCGTGACATCCGCCGCGGCCGCGACCTCCACTTCGTCCTGCCCGGCGCCCACCGTCTCGAGAAGGATGAAGTCCTTACCCGCGACCTCGAGTAGCACTAGTGCTTCGAACGCGGCGCCCGACAAGCCTCCAACGTGGCCCCGGGTGGCCATACTGCGCACGAAGACTTCCGGATCGTGCGCGGCGCTGTCCATGCGTGCGCGGTCCCCGAGAAGGGCGCCGCCGGTGAAAGGGCTCGTCGGATCGATGGCGAGCACGGCGACGCGCCGATCACGTTCGCGAGCCAACTTGGCGAGCGCGTCCGTGAGCGTGCTCTTGCCAACACCGGAAGGTCCGGTCAAACCGACGATGAGCGCGTTTTTGCGATCGGCGAACACCCGGGACAAGAGCTCGCGGGCTTCGGGACTTCGGTTCTCGACGAGCGTGAGCGCCCGGGCGAGGGCCCGAGGCTCTCCTTTGAGAAGGCGCTCTACGAGGTTTTCAAGGTCCAAGGAGAGAGCATATAGGGCGCGTTACATGGCGAGCAACTGGCGTGCGATGACCATCCGCTGGATCTCGGACGTGCCTTCGCCGATGGTCATGAGCTTCGCGTCGCGGTAATAGCGCTCGGCAGGATAGTCGCGGGTATAGCCGTAGCCTCCGAGAATCTGCACAGCTTGCTCTGCGGCGCGCACCGCGACCTCGCTGGCGTAAAGCTTCGCCATCGCGGATTCTTTCGTCACCCGCTCGCCTTTGTCTTTCAGGAAAGCCGCGCGTTGGACGAGAAGCCGCGCCGCGTCGATCTCGGTGGCCATGTCCGAGAGCTTGAAGCGGATGGCTTGAAACGTCGCGATGGCGCGCCCGAACTGTTTGCGCTCCTTCGCATAGTCGCGCGCGCAGTCGAAGGCGGCTTGCGCGATACCGATCGACATCGCCGCGATACTGATGCGCCCGCCGTCGAGAACTTTGAGCGCCCCGACAAACCCTTCGCCGCGCTCGCCGAGAAGAAAGCACTTCGGCACGCGGCAGTTGTCAAAAACCATCTCCGAAGTGTCCGAAGCGCGGTGGCCGAGCTTGCGCTCTTTCTTCCCGGCGCTGAATCCTGGCGTGCCTTTGGGCACGATGAAGGCGGAGATCCTGCGCTTTTCATTGTTTTTGTCGGTGACGGCCATCGCCACCGCTACGTCACAAACGGAGCCGTTGGTCGTGAACGTCTTGCTCCCGTTGAGGACCCACTCATCCGCGTCGAGAACGGCCGTCATCTGAGTACCGCCTGCGTCGCTTCCCGCGTTCGGCTCGGTCAGGCTCCAGCCGCCGAGAAACGTTCCTGCCGCGAGCGGCTTCAAGAACTTCTCCTTTTGAGCGTCGGTGCCTTGCTCGTAGATGTGGTTCGCGCACAACGACGTGTGCGCGGCCACCGTAAGGCCTACCGAAGCATCCGCGCGCGCGAGCTCTTCGATCACGACCACATAGTCCGCGTAGCTGAGACCGCCCCCGCCGAGCTCCTCCGGAAAAATCACTCCGAGAAAGCCGAGCTCGCCCAGCTTTCTAATCGCGTCTTTCGGAAAGGTTTCTTTCTCGTCCCACTCGCGCGCGAAAGGAAGGATCTCTTTTTCCGCAAACTCGCGGACCGCGCGGCGCAGCTCTTTCTGGTCATCGGTATAATCGAAATTCATGGTCCTTCTTGTGTGTTCTTTTATTGTAGTACCCAGAGCGGAGTACGGCATAACTTTATACGCCTCTTCGACTTACCTAACGGTAAGGAACGCCGCGTGAAACGGGTCTTTTTCGTCGCATTGGCGGTCCTCTCCTTCTTTTCGGCCGGATTCGGGTTTCTCTTATGGCAAGGCCTGCCATCCGTCACATTTCTCGCGCTCGAGAACCCCAAAGAGACGGCGCTCATGAAAGAGCGTGGCGGCGCGGGGCTACTAACCTGGATGCCCCTGGCGGAGGTGTCCCCGCGGCTCCCGCAGGCGGTGCTCATGGGCGAGGATGCCGGCTTCTACATCCATAGCGGGTTCGACACGCATGAGATCAAGGAAGCGTTCAAACGCAACTGGGAGGAGGGACGCACGGTCCGAGGCGCGAGCACCATCAGCCAGCAGCTCGCAAAGAACCTGTTCCTCTCCTCGGAGCGCAGCTACACGCGCAAGCTGAAGGAAGCCGTGCTCACTTACCGCTTGGAAAAAGCGCTTTCGAAGGAGCGGATTCTCGAGATCTACCTGAACGTCATCGAGTGGGGCGACGGCATTTACGGGGCCGAGGCTGCCTCCCGAGATGTGTTCGGGAAGTCAGCGAAGCGATTGACCGCTGTCGAAGCGGCAACGCTCGCGGCGATGATCCCGAGCCCGTTGAGGCTCGACCCCTGCAAGAGCCCGAAGTCGGTGAGAGTCCGAAGAGACCGCATCTTGAACTGGATGCACATGGCGGAGGACCTCACCGACGCCGAGCTGCGCGACGCGCTGCAGAAAAACCCCAAGCTGAGAAAGTGCTAGTTCGCATGGAACCATCGGGGGTACGCGCGACGCCGCAAAAAAGATTGCATTTTTCCTTGACAGCTTCTGGGAAGCGGCTTTCACAAACTTGCAGCCGCAATCGTGGATGTGCGCGTGACACGTTGGAGTCGCGCACAAAGACGCAAACGTGCAAAAGGGGTTTCGAACGTCGCCCGGGCTAACGGCCACACACTATGCGCGACCTCACGACGTCAAAAAAGTCCGTGCTATAAAGAATCATGGCGAACAAATTCGAGTTCGGTTCGATCTCAAATGTCCGACCGATACATCCTCGGAAATATCACGAGGAGGACGAAGGTAGAAGACGACGCTCGCCGCAACAGCAAGTGTCGCCACGGCCCACGGCAGCCACGTGGCCCGTCTCACGACCTCGGCCGGGACTAGAGCATCGTCCTCCGTCCAGCTCAAGACTTCCCCCACGTCTCGGGCTGATTCCCAGCGGTGCGCTGGATCTTTCGCCAAACATCGCGACACGATCCGGTCGAGCGAGCGCGGCGTCAGAGGTTGTATCGTCGAGACCGGCGGCGGCTCTCGCTCGAGAATCGCCGCGATCAAACTCGCTCTTGCCCTCGAATGCCTTCTTACCCGTCAGCATCTCGTAGAGCACAACGCCGAGCGCGAACAGATCCGTCCGGGCATCGACGTCCTCTCCCTCGATCTGCTCCGGCGACATGTACTGGAACGTCCCGAGAATAGCCCCGTCGCTTGTGAGAGGTTTCGCTTCCGTCTGAACCTCCGAACTGGCTTTGACCACTGACGGCGTTATCAGCTGGCGAGCCCAAAGTCGAGAAGCTTGAAGTGAGAATCTTATCGGTTGTAGCACGTTGCTACAACCGTTCTCCGCGGCAGTCACGTTGGTCACTTTAATCGCCTCACTCGCGTTTCCGCCTCAGCATCGAGGGGAGATCTATCGAACGAGGGAGCGGGCACCCGAGCGTGGCAACAAACCAGTATTCTACGTCGTCGTGTCGCGGTCCTTCATCGCAACGAACGACGACATCCCGACCGTCGTTTGTGCGCCAGCCTACAGCAACGTGTTGGGCCTCAGTACCGAAGTCGTCGTCGGGCCCAAAGATGGCCTTCCAAAGACATGCGCTATTCGATGCGACTTCCTCACCCTGATGTTCAAATCCAAGCTCACCGGTTACGTCTCACAACTTGGAGGCGCGAAGGCAGAAGAGCTCGACCGCGCGTTGGCCAAGGCCATGGAACTCGATTAACCAAAGGTACCGATTGCGCTCTCAACGCAAGGACACTCTATGACCACCTGCGTGCCTTGCCTCGCTACTTTTTGGCGAAGGGCAGCCGATTTAGTCCAACCCGCCCGTTGCTTACAACAACGATGACGTCTTGTACGGCCCGAATATCCTCGAGTGGATTCCCTGACACAACGAGGATATCTGCCTCCATCCCAACCTCCAAAACCCCCGTTCGATCCGAAATCCCGAGCATCTCCGTCGCAACCACCGTCGCCGAGCGGATCGCTTCGAGCGGCGTCATCCCAAGCTTCACAAAGTTGACCATCTCTATCGTGATGCGAACGACGCTCTCCGGCCCATAGCTCGTATCCGCCCCAGTCACGATAGGAATACCCATCGCGTAGGCACGCTTGATCGTCTCTTCGATATGCGGAAGCATGTGCAGACCGCGGATCTTGACGACCGGGTTGTCGTAATCGCCACCCGGTTCGATGAGATCGATCATCGTCGTATAAGTCGGGACGAAATAGGTACCCTTCTCTTTCATGAGCAAGAGCGTTTCTTCCGACATATAGGTCCCGTGATCAATGCTGCGAACCCCGGCCATGACCGCCGCGCGCGCACCTTCATCTCCATGCGCGTGGCAGAGCACCAAAATGCCGTGCTTGGCTGCTTCGTCGACAACGACCTGCAGCTGTTCCGACGTATAAACCTGCTCCCGCGGATCCGTCGTGGGCGTCCCCGCGCGCTCGGTCCCGCGCGTTTTGATAACGCGGGCTCCGTTCTCGATATTGACACGCACGAGCGTCCGTAAATCGTCTTCCGTCTCGATAGGAACCGCGAGATGCATGAGGCGAGCATCCGCGAGCACACCGCCGCCGATGTAAGGGGTCACGTATACGCCGGCGCCTAGATATTCCGGCCCAGCGAGGATCCCCGCTTCGGTCATCTTCCCAATTACGACATCACGATAAGAGCCAACGCTCGCGCCGCGTACGGTGGTCACGCCGGAGCGAAGCGCACGCTCTGCTTGCTCGAGACTGTCGAGGTGCGTGTGGGCGTCGACGAGACCGGGCAAGACGTAAGCGCCCCCGAGATCGATAGTCTCTGCGCCCGACGGAGGCGCCGCCGTTCCAATAGAAACGATTTTGCCACCCTGGAGCACAACGGTGGCGCCGGTGGTCACGTCACCGGTGCGTACATCGATCACGTTGGCGCCCACGAGCGCGAGATGAGGCTGAGCGATCGATTGGCCCTGACTCGCAAGAGCCAGGGCCAACGCAAGGGAGAACAAGCTAGAACCCCTCGAGCTTCGCAGCTTTCTTGTAGCAATGGAAGATGATGTGCCAGCCGAGTGCGATCATGAGGAGCCAACCCATCCAATAATTGCTGGAGCTCAATCCGAGATTTCCGCCGGAGAAGTACACCGTGTGCTGTCCAATCATTGCCCAAAAAAGAGGCAACGACATGTAGGTGTTGTGCTTGGAGCGAAGACCGGCGAGAGCCGGGTCCGCTGCGGCCGGCGCCTCACCGGCCTTGATGGCGCGAATGATTCGTTGCTGTGCCGGCCAGATGCGGTACCACACGTTGAAAGCCATCGCGCTTCCGAACAAAGCGCCCGTGTGAATGAGTGTGGCGCGATAGGTGAAATTCGCGTAGTTCACGTAAAGGTACACGACTGCAGCAAGGATGACGAAGGACACGATAACCGCAGCACGGACGTTGCTCTTCAGACCGCTGTTCCAGATCGCATCGTAGACGAATACGCCAAGAAACGTTACCGCGATCATTACGATGGCACCGGTCGACCAACCCTCCTCGGACAGGTTCACCGCGTCATAGGCGTAATAGACCATGATGAGAAGCAGAACGCCTGTGATCCAGGTCCACGCGGCGCCCCATCGGAACCAGTAAAGTGCGCGCGGCATGAGCTCAGGGACGACTTGCTTCTTCGCAGCCGCGTCGAGCTTCGCCACCATCTGCCCATTTACAAAATTGAAATAATAGAGGTGTCCAATCCAAAGAATCCCGACAAAAATATGCAACCATCGAAAGATGGCCTCTAATCCCAGCATTTTCCCTCCTAGGGTCTGATTAAGAATGGCGGCGCGAGTCTACCATCGCCCGTTTGAGGCTGTCCATGACTCAAACAGGCGGACGATTACCTTCGCCATATCCCGTGAGCTCGACGAAACCGCGACCGAGCACTTCTCCACTTACTCCCGTCACCGAGATCGCCACGGCGCCTTCCCAGTAGTAAACACCGCCGGGCAAACGGCTCTTGTTCTCCTGGTCGTCGACGAGCGCGTGCACGTCCAGCTCCAAGCCCTCTGAAGGAACGAGCACGCGCCACGCCACGGGGTAGCGCGCTTCCGTTGCAGGACTCACCCAGTGCCGCCGTGCCTCGAAGGAAAAATCTCCGAGCTCTAGATAGCGCGCCTCCCCTTCGGGCGACACGACGGTACCTTTCGCGTAGTCGGTCGTCCCGTCTTCCCGCCTCATGATATAGAGCATCAGCTCGCGCCCATCGTCGAGCTGCAAGCTGAACCAGTCCCAGCCCACCTGCTGGGGCGCGAGCTGGGACGAGCTGAACTCTTTGTCCATCCAGCTCTCCCCCGCCACCTCGAACCGCTCACCCCCCATCGTTAGCTCACCCGACGTCTCGAGACGGGTATAGCTGTAATACTGGCTCGCTGCGCCAACGTCCCTCCCCTTCCGGCTGAACCCGCCCGGCCCTTGAAAGATGCGCGATTTTGTGGCGCGGGTCGTAAGCTCGAAGCCCATCTTGAGCCAGTCATCCCGCGCGGCGATGCGAAACCCGTCCCCCGTAAAGTCGAGCGTCCAGAGCGCTTTCGTACCGGCCGGGCCGCGCGACCACCCGATGCGCTCCTCGGGCTCGTGATCAAACGACGCGAGGAGTGGTATTTCCCGATAGAGCACTTCGCTGAAGACATGCCGGCCGCTCTCGAGGTCCGTTACCGCCGCGTGCCCCATGATGACGTGGCTCGACGCCCAGTCCGAGTCAAGCTCAATAGGCTCGCTAATGATCCCGATACGAAAGAACGTGAACTGATAGCCGAATCTGCGCCCATCGCCTTCGAGATGCCCGGTGAAATACCACCACTCTGTGCGATAACCGTCATGCGCCCAGTGATCCCTAGGAAAAGACCAGGCATAGTCGGGCACCGCCACGCGCCACTCTTCCACAGGCGGCATCAGAACGAGTGCGGCGATGGCCAAAGCGTGAAACATGCTAAAGATCCTCCCGCCGCAGCTCCGTGGCCAGGACGCGGCTCGCGACCCGAGCGGGGTAAAGACTCGCGAGCACCGAAGCCGCGAGAATAACGAAGCTCTGTTGCACGAGCAGCCCGATGGGCCAGTGCACAAAGATGGTCCACCCGAAAAACGCGCGGTTCACGACGTAAATCAAGATGAAGGCAAAGACAACCCCGGCAAGGCTCCCGATCACGATACCAACGAGCGCCATCCCCAATCCTTTACCGAGGAACACACGAAAGATCTGAAGTTGGGACGCGCCGAGCGCTCGATAAAGCGCGAGCTCCGCCGAACGCTCCCGCGCAAGCACGATGAGTGTCAGCGCCACTCCCGTGACCGCGATGAGAAGGCTCATGTAACGGAGAAGGCGTGTGATCGCAAAGGTCTGGTCGAACACGAGCAAGGCTTGCTCCCGTATGCGACGGTTGCTGCGGATAGTGAGGGGTATGTCGGCGAGGCTCGTTTTGAGCTCGTCCACCACACGCTCCGAATCCACGCCTTCTTCAAGATAGAGCGCAACGTTGTTGACAGGTCCCGCGCCGAAATGCTTTGCCATCGTCTCGAGATGCGTGAAGGCGGAGCCTAGCTCGCTGCTGTAGTCGTAGTAGATGCCCTTGATCGGAAGCACCACCGGCCCTTGGGGCCCGTCTATTACGAGATCGTCCCCGACGCTCAATCGCTCCTTCCGCGCGAGCGGCTCACCTACCAACACGCCGCCGGGCGCAGCACCCAGCGACTCGCCGTCGAGAAGGGCGAAGGGCTCGTTCTCTCCGGGCGCGCCGCCGTCGACCCCGGAAAAGGAGAACCGTCGCCCGTTCGTATAAGCAAAAAAGTGTCGCAAACGATCCACTTGCTCGACCGCGGGATGACAGGCAAGCACTTGGATGACGGAGGCGTCCAACACCGCTCGACGGCGCGAGCGACGCCGCGCTGGCGTCGAGACATAGACATCCGCCTGGACCGTGGCGTCGATCCAGATAACAAGCGTCTCGCGGAAGCTCGCGACCATCGTTGTGACGCCGACGACCATGCTCACTGCGATGGCGAGCGCCGCGATGGAGACAGCCGTCGTCTGGAGTTGCTTTCCGAGACCTTTCATGCCGTAGGCCAAGCCGAAAGATCGTACGCGCAAGAGCCCGGTCGCGCCTTGGACGACGAGCGGCGTCACCAACGGAACCGCCGCAATGAGAAGGAAGGCCTGGATAAAACCCGCGGGTCGCCAGCGATCGCCCACGAGCAAGTAGAGCATGCCCCCCAAGAACATGAGACCGACACCCAGCAGGAACGAGCGCAACGCGCGAGCGCCGACACGTTCGTGAAGCGAGAAGGCCGCAAGGAGAGCGCGCGTATCTTTTCGTCCGAGCTCTAGCGCCGGCATGAGCGCGCCTAGGCCCGCGCCGAACAGTCCCACAGCAGCAGCCAACAAGAAAAACCAAGCCGGCACTTCGAGCGTGTGGATCGCGTCGAGCAGATAAAGATTCGTGACCGTGGCGCTTACTCGATCGACATTGGCCTCGGCAGCGAGATAGCCGAGCGGCATCCCGACCGCGACCCCGAGCAATCCGAGCAGGAGCACGTCGCCGACCAAAAGGCCCATGACTTGTCGATGGGTCGCCCCGAGCGAGCGCAGAAGCCCGAACTCGGTGCGCCGCCGGACGAGGTTCGCTTGGGTCGCACTGAAGACGAGAAACCCGCCGACAAAAAGGCTGATGAAACTCAAGGCCGTAAGGTTGAGACGAAAAGCGCTCAGAAGATCCGACGCTTGCTGCTCGCGCTGCTCGGGCGTGAGGACGAGAACCTGGTTACCGAGGCTGCGCTCGAGCTCCGCAATCACGGCGTGTTGGTCAGCGTCTTCGAGGATCTTGACGTCGATTTGATGGAGCTCGCCCCGCGCCCCGAAAAGCGACTGCGCCTGGGCGATGTCCATGACAGCCAGCCGCGTGCTCGCGAGCGGCGTCGCTTTTTGGAAATCAGAGAAGGCGCCAATGACGAGCTCCGCTTTGTGTGTGCCGACGCTGACTTCGACGCGATCGCCGAGCTTCCAGCCTTTCTCGCGAGCGAGCGTGGGCGTGACCGCCACCCAGCCGGGCTCCCCGAGCGCGGCCGAAAGGTCCACCGACGCGCCCTCCCACGGCACGTCGATGGGCGTAAAGAAGTCGATCCCGATCACTTCGAGATAGAAATCTTCGGCGGCGACATCGAGCCGAAAGAGCGGCCATGCAGCCTCGACTCCCGGCGTTGCGAGAACGCGCGGGTAGGTATCCTCCGAGAGCGCGGGCATCTTGCCAAGGATAGTGACGTCCGCGCCACCGCTCACCGCCCGCATGCTTCCGCTAAAGGCGCTGAGGGCGTTCAAGTTGATGATTTGGATCGACACGACGGCCGCGACCCCAATCGCGACGCCGAACAGGCTCAGCGCAAAGAGGCTCCATCCTCCATGAAGCTGCGCTCTCAACGCGCGGAAGAAGTAGCGGATCACGCGGGACCGAGTTTCCCGCGATGAAGCTCGAGCTGCTCATCCGCCTGGGCTGCCTGCTCGTCGCTATGGGTCACGTAAAGTAGCGTCCCCTGCTCTTCGTCGACGAGCTTCATGAGAAGATCCATGACGATCTCCGAATTGCCGTCGTCGAGATTCCCGGTGGGCTCGTCCGCGAGCAGCAAGCGCGGCTTGCGCAGAAGAGCGCGACAAATGGCCACCCGCTGCATCTCGCCGCCGCTCAGCTTCGACGCTTCCTGAGACGCATGCGCTGTGAGCCCGACACGCTCGAGCAGATCGCGCCCGCGCTCTTCCATCCCGGCATCCGAAGCGATCCACGCGGGAAGCGACACGTTCTCCCAAACGGTGAGGTGCGGCAAAAGGTAGAAGAATTGAAACACGAGCCCGACACCGTCGCGCCGAATGAGCGTGCGGTCGCGGTCGGAGAGCTCACCGAGATCGCGCCCCACGAAGGACACCGTCCCCGCGCTTGGCACGTCGATGCCCGCAGCGAGATGGAGGAGCGTCGATTTGCCGCTCCCGCTCCTTCCGGTGATCGCGAGAGTTTTTCCAGGCTGGATAGCGAAAGAGACATCGTCGAGCGCTTTGAGCACCCCCGTGCTCGGCTGAGGGTAGTGCTTGGAAACGTTCTTGAACTCGAGGACGGGCTCCGTCACTTATAGAGAGCCTGTACTTCCTTGAAGCGAGGGTGCTTGGCGTCGCCGAGAAGCTCGAACGCCGCGGCTTCAGCCGTGGTGAGCACCGCGCCCGAGCGCTCCATCTTGCGGAGTCCGTAGTCTCGATCGAGCGTCTTGCGCGACGCAACGGCATCGACCGCGACGTGCACGAGAATGCCCCTCTGGATGAGATCGTGGACGGTCTGGCTCACGCAGACATGCGTTTCGATCCCGCACACCATCGCTTGCTCCGTCCCGAGCTCCTCGAGCCGCGAAGAGACCGCTTCGCTCCCGCAAGAGCTGAAGCACGTTTTCTCGTAGGGCGTGGCGGCATTGCCAAGTGCCTCACCGAGAGCTACGACCGTGTGCCCGAGCCCTTTCGGATACTGCTCGGTCACAATGATGGGAAGCTCGAGCGCCCGAAACGTCGAGACGAGGCGGATGCTCGCTGCCGCCATGTCCTCGAAATCGGAGATAACGGCCTCGAAGCGCTCCTGGATGTCCACAACGATAAGACCCACCCGCTTTGGGTCGAGGATACGGGGATGTTTTTGGCTCATAGCTTCACCTGAGTTCTTTTACTCGCGCGCGATAATCGCCAGCAGAGACTTCGACGACTCGGACCGACGTCAAAGCTTTACGAATCGTACTGGTTCAACAACTCCTCCGCGTCGCGGAGCACATCCTCGAGATCATCTCCCTCGTCCGCCTCGATTTCACGCTCTCCACGAACCAAAAGCTCCAGAATCTCACGTTGCCGCTCCAGTTCATTCATCACATCGCTCCCTCGAGACCAATATAGCGTCTCCGTCAATTTTTGATAGCTCACGTGTTACATTCTTTCTATGGACGAGGGTATTCTCTATAACGCGAATATCGCCTCGCGGGAGCTGATCCCCGCCCCGAACGAGGTGCGCGAGCAATATCCCGCGACTCCGAAGGCACAAACGACCGTGCTCGAGACAAGGCACGCGATCCGTCAGATCCTCACCCAAGAGGACCCTCGCCTACTCGTCGTGGTCGGGCCGTGCTCGGTCCACGACCTCGACGCCGCGATGGAATATGCCGAGCGGCTCAAAGGTCTCGCGGACGAAGTGAGCGACACGCTCCTCATCATCATGCGCGTCTACTTCGAAAAACCTCGCACGAGCATCGGATGGAAGGGCCTCATCAACGACCCGCACATGGACAACTCGTTCCGCATCGCGGAGGGGCTCAGCATGGCGCGGGAGTTTCTCCTGCGACTTGCCGAGCTAGGGCTCGGCGTCGGAACGGAAGCGCTCGACCCGATTACGCCCCAATATCTGAGCGATCTCGTTTCCTGGACGGCCATTGGCGCGCGCACAACCGAGTCGCAAACCCATCGCGAAATCGCCAGCGGTCTGTCGTCGCCGGTCGGGTTCAAGAACGGCACGGACGGCAATATCGACGTCGCCATCAACGCTCTCAAAGCCGCAGCGTCGCCGCAAAGCTTTCTCGGTATGACCGTCGAAGGCCGCTGCGCCGTGTTCCACACCCGGGGCAACCCTTTCGGCCACATCATCCTCCGCGGCGGCAACCGGCCGAACTACGATTCGGTGAGTGTCGCGATGTGCGAGCAGGCGCTCGCGAAAGGCAGCTTACGGTCGAACATCGTGATCGACTGCAGCCACGGCAACTCGCTGAAGCAGCACGAAGTGCAGCCGCTCGTTTTGACCAACGTCGTCCGCCAGATCCGGAACGGCAATACGTCCATCGTTGGGGTCATGCTCGAAAGCAACTTGGAGGCGGGCCGACAAGAGATTCCCGAGGACCACAGCCAGTTGCGCCGGGGCGTCTCCGTCACCGACGCCTGCATCGATTGGAAGACGACGGAGACCGCTTTGCGTGAGGCCAGGTCGCAGCTCGTCGGCGTGTTACCCGCGCGGCGTCCTCACTCTTAGCCTCCGGGCATCCCCACCCTAGGCTCGAACAGCCCGGGTTTACGTGTTGGAGCGAGATCGATATTAAGCAAAGCGTAACGCGAAAACGCAAGGTCGCAAAAGCGCAACGAAGAAAAAGCCTCCTCAGTAGAATCTGTGGATCAACTCTGGCTCCGGTAGGTCTCCAACTGTATGAAAAAGGGGACTTCGGGAGGTTTGAAGGTCCGGAATCCGCCTAAAGCGTGGACCCAGTTGACTAGAAGGACGCGATGTTTGCGCAGCGAGCACGCCACCTTCTTCATCGGCTCGATTCGCGGGCGCATATAGCCGCGAGCGTGTAGTTCCTGCGTTTTCCATTAATCGCGGCAGCGTCCATAGGCAACACTGTCCCAACAACGCGGAGCGCGTTGCGCTTGAACGGGGCGACGTCGGACGGTTTCTACTCACAGATTTTGGCCGAAGACCCAAAACAACTCCTAGAAAAGCCTTGACAGGTTTCGTACGACAAATTTCGTCACGAGATGGAGAGAAAGACGGCCGCGCCGAGAGTCGCTACGTCGCCTCGGAGGTTTCCGAACGGGTTCACGAACGTGATGGCTACCAGTGTTTGTATTTTGCTCCGGATGGGAGGCGGTGTACATCGCGCGGGGGACTGCACCTCGACCATAGGTCACCTTTTGGCATTTTTCACAACAACGAAGAGCAAGTTCTCAGACTCTTATGCCCGGCCCACAATTTGCTGATGGCCGAGCGGGTCTACGGGGTGAACTTCGTCGAGCAGAAAATTCGTGAAAGGCGCAGATCCCGGTCCCCGTGACGCCCGTGGGATCAGCTCACAACCCATCCCTAACCATCGCTCTTTGCTTGTCTTTCCTTTGCGACTTTGCGCCCTTGCGTCTTTGCGTCATGCTTTTCTTAAAATTGATCGGACGACCTCGAGGCTACCCGGCTCGCCCTGTCCAGCAAATCGATCGCGTAGAGCACGAAGCCGAGCGCGATGAGAAAGATCTTCCAAGCACCTCCCCTCTCCGCCCAAGCCCCGCCCTCCGAGAAAAAGATCGCCGCCAGCACACCGAGCGACGCGAGAAGATAGAGCGTACCGCGGCCGTTCTCTCCAACGACGACGAGCAACTGGTACACGATCATGAGTACAGCGAAGGCAAAAAGAAACGCCGGGGAGGCGGGCATCCCTCCAGGGCCGTTCACAGCCGTGAGGGGCGCGCTCATTACTGCGAGGACGGGCGGCGCGACGAGAAAGCAGGCGTTCGGGTAACCGGAGAGCAGCCGAGTCGTGCTGTTCACGAACGGAAGCAGGACCAGCACGAAGGTGCATGCGGTCGTGAACGAAATACGGCGCGCGGGGCCTGGAGCTACGAGCTCGACGAGGACCGCCGCAAGCGCTACCGCGAGCGCCATCCCCGCGTAGAAGCTTGTGCGCCGCACGAGGGACCGCGCCCAAAGACCTGCCTGTTGCAAACGCACGAGCGCTATCACGAAAATCAATCCGGCGAGCACGAGAAGCAGCAGCGACGTCAGCAAGAGCGGTGTCGTGTCGTTCATACCGAGCCAGGCATCGGGCCATTGGGTCGCACCGATGACGAGCGCCAACATCAATACGGGCCACTTTTGGGAGGCGACGAAGCCCCGTGCTTCCGGAGCGCTCAGGTAAGGTGTTCTTGGGAGACGTAAAAACTTGGATTGCAGCAGCAGATAGCGCAGGAAGAGCATCGCGGCGACCAGGAACAAGCCCGCGCGCAGGTACGGGGACAAGGTGCCGAATCCGTCCCACACGAACACGATGGCGAAAACGAAGAACGCCGCGAGCAAGTTTCGGCGGATGACGTGCTGAAGAGCGAGCCCTTCCTCGTTCTCCGCTCCCGGCAGGTAATAGATGGCCGCGCGGCCGCCGGCGCGGATCGCGAGCGCGCCGCCTGCGACGGAGCAAACTAGCCAAAGCGGGAGACCTCCATATCCGGCACCCGCCATCTTCCCTCCCCACGCCACCGCGGCCACCGCGGGAAGCCAGAGAAAAAGCCGCAGCGGGCGTGTCGATAAGGACGCGAGAAAAAAGCCCACGGCCGCCAAAGCGAGAATGACGCGGCGGGCCTCGCCCACGTAAGGCTGGTATTGGTAGACGAGGAGCGAGGCGGCGACGAGCGCCGTCAAAAGGAGCGCTCTACTTCGCCAAGGCGGCCAGGAGCCCGAGGTCCGTGTAGTAGAACTGTCGCTTAATGTCACTCACCGGCTTCCCGTCGATCTCCGCATAGGGGTAGATGAAGAAGTTCAAAGGACGGCCCGCCTGCTTGGGGTTGAGCATGATGTCCCGGCCCACCGTAAACGCCACACGGTTCTCGTCATGTCCGCCGAAGAAATATTCTCGCTCATCTGGATTCCTATTCGCTTCGGACGTGTCGACCGGCACCCAACCAAAGCCCGGCACAAAGAACTCGGCCCAGCAATGATAGCCGGCCACTTCGCCTTCACCGCGATCGCGCGGGATCGGAAATCCGATGGCAAACTTGGCTGGGATATTCACCGCTCGCGCAAAACCGATGAAGACCGCGTGGAAATCGGCGCTGTTGCCACGCTTCGTATCGCTCGCGTGATAAATGTCGCCTCGCCCCCAACCCGTCCCGCTCAGGTCATGTTCGAGGTTATCCACGGTGTAGTCGTAGATCGCACGAGCCTTTTCGACCACCGTCGCCTTACCTTCTGTGACCTCTTCCGCGAGCTCTCGGATGTAGTCGTCGATGGGCACGAGGCGATCCGACTCGAGCCACCGCCTCTCCGCGAATCCGAAAAAGCGGTCGGGGTCCTCGAGCTCGGTGAACTCGCTCTTGCTCTCGACGTGCTCGCGCCGCGTCACGTGAAACTGCATCTCGACGCGCAACGTCTTGAGCTCCGTGGCCGACGTCGTCAGAAAGAGCATCGAGTTCCTATAGGTATATTCCTGATAGACCCTGGTCGGTACCGGCGAATCGATGGACAAAAGGCGGACGTCCTGAAAGTCGTCCGATGTCGGATAGGGTAGCCACACCTGCAGCTTGCTGGAGCCCTCGGGAATCTCAAGCTCGGCGACATAGGTGAACTCGAATCTCCGCTCTTTCGCGACGAGCGAGGACGCCGCAAGCAAGCAAAGGACGAACGCTTTCTTCACATCGAGACTCCGTTCCTTACCGCCACGATCTCCGCCATGATAGATAGCGCAATTTGCTCCGGGGAATGCGAGCCGATGGGGAGGCCGATCGGTGCGCGCAGCCGTTCTAGATCTTCCTCCTCAAGCCCCCTCTCGATCAAGCGCCGCCGCCTCTTCTCCTGCGTACGCTTGCTCCCGAGAGCCCCGACGTAAAACGCGTCACTCGGGAGCGCGACTTCGAGGGCGGGATCGTCGAGCTTGGGGTCATGAGTCAGCGTGGCGACCGCTGTCGATCGATTCAACCCGAGACGCCTCAAAGCATCGTCCGGCCATTCGCGGATGAGCTTCCCGACATGCGAGAAGCGCTCGTCACTCCCGAAGACCGCACGCGGATCGACAACCACGGTACGATAGCCGACCGTCTCGGCAATCGTCGTCATCGCCACGGCGACATGAACGCCTCCCACCATGACGAGCGTGGGGGGCGGGAGCTCGACATCGACGAAAAGCTCGGAGCCGTCCTCCAGTTGCACGCGCTCGGAACGACCGACTTCGAGCGCCCGGCGCGCCGCTGCGGCGAGCATCCCCTTCTCCGAGCTCGCTTCTTCTACAACGACACTCTCCCCAAGCGCATCACCCTTGACGATCGTCGCTCGGGCGACAGGTTGCTCTTCGCCAAAGGCACGCCTCAGAGGAACGTAAACCTCGTCCGTGAGCGGCTCGACGAAAATCTCTATCGTCCCACCGCAGGAAAGTCCGACTTCCCACGCCGCCTCATCGGCCACACCGTAATGAAGTAGCTTGGGCTTGCCGCTATCAAGAACTTCGCGGCCCTCCTCGACGACCGCGGACTCGACGCAGCCGCCGCTCACCGAGCCCGTGATGCGGACGTCCCGGGTGAGTGCCATTTTCGCGCCTGGGCGGCGGGGGCCGGAGCCCCAAGTTTGGATGACCGTCGCAAGGGCAATGTCCTGTCCCTCGTCGCGCCATCGGTCGACGTCCGAAGCAATGTCTCTAATGCTCATTTCTGATTAATGCTCGCTCTCTTTTCGTTCGCTCGCGCAGCCTGCTTATCTCATCGCCGGTTCAGCTTCTCGAGGTGCTGCGCAAGATCCTCGAGGCTTTTCAGATTGTGCACCGGTAGAAAATTATCCACGTGCGGGAGCGCGGCCTGCATGCCTCGCGTCAACGGCTCGTATTCGGGCGAGCCTAAAAGCGGGTTCAGCCAGACCAAACGATGACAGCTTCTTCGGAGCCTGTCCATCTCCTTGCCGAGAACTTCCGGGTCGCCGCGATCCCAGCCATCGCTGATGAGCAAGACGATTGCGCCGCCGCTCAGGACACGCCGCGCCCAATCGTAGTTGAACGTATGGAGGCAGTCTCCGATGCGGGTCCCGCCCGACCAATCGGTCACGGCGCTCGAGACGCCCGATAAGGCACGCTCGACGTCACGATCGCGCATGTGCCGGCTCAGCCGCGTGAGTCGCGTGCCGAAGGCAAAGGCTTCGACGCGCTGGCCGAGGCCTTGCGTCAAGCTGTAGCTAAAGTGCAAAAGAAGCCGGGTATAGCGCTCCATCGAGCCGCTGATATCGGCGATGACAACGAGCGGTCGCGTCTTTCGCCGTGGCTTGCGGCGGGCGAAGCTCAGAACTTCGCCGCCGTGATGGAGGCTCTGCCGCAAGGTCCGCCGAAGATCGAGGCGCCTCCCCTCTCCGACGCGGTGGCGTCTCGTAATTCGCTCGCCGAGACGCCAAACGAGATCCGCGATGAGCTCGCGGACTTCTTGAATCTCGTCTTCCGTGAGCTCGGAAAAATCGCGCCGCCGGAGCACCTCACGCACGCTGTAGGTCTTCGTCACCTCTATGACGGGCCTCTCCTGCGCGTCGTCAGGAAGCTCGGCGCCCGGGCTCTCGGACTCGAGCGGCGGCACAACGAGAGGCTTGAGCGTCGTTCGTCGCATGCGCCGACCGCGAATCTCGGAGAGCTTCCACTCTCCGAGCGGCTTTTGCCAGAACATCTCGAAAGCCTGGTCGAAGAGGGGGATGTCGTCGCGCTGATGAACGAGAAGCGAGCGTGCCGCGTGGTAGAAGTCGGAGCGGAGACCGACTTCGACATATGAGAGCGCCTGGACGAGATCCATCATGCGCCCGGGATTCACGTCGAGTCCGAGCCCGCGCAGGACACGCCCGAAGAGAACGAGGTTTCGGAGAAGGTGATGAGGCTCTGCGGCCATGAGGCTATAGTGTCCTAGCCCGCCGCTTGGACTCGCTCTAGAACCGCCCGCGCACCGCCGTCCCGCAGCTTGTCGATATCGTCACGATATTTCAGGAGGGCTCCGAGCGTTTCCTCCACGACGCTCTCGTCGAGCGACTCTTTGTCGAGCGCCACGAGCGCGCTGACCCAGTCCAAGGTTTCCGCGACACCAGGAACTTTGTAGAGCTCCATCTCACGAAGCTCTTGAACGAAACGGGTGACTTGGTTGGAAAGCTTCTCCGAAGCGTGTGGAAGCTTGGCGCGCACGATCTCGAGCTCTTTTTGAAACGTCGGGTAGTCGATCCAAAAATAGAGACAGCGCCTCTTGAGCGCGTCGTGCACCTCGCGGGTGCGATTGGAGGTCACGATGACGAGCGGGCGTTTCTTCGCCCGGATCGTCCCGATTTCCGGGATCGTAATCTGGAAATCGGACAGGACTTCCAGAAGATAGGCTTCGAACTCTTCGTCGCTGCGGTCGACTTCGTCGATCAGAAGAACGGGAGCCTTTTTCGCCGAGGGGTCGATGGCCTTCAGAAGCGGTCGCTCGAGAAGGAAATCCGGTCCGAAGAGGTCCTTTTCCTCGAGCTTCTCCCCGCGGCTCTCCGCGAGGCGGATGTGCATCATCTGCCGCGTATAGTTCCACTCGTAGACAGCCTGATTGACGTCGAGTCCCTCGTAACATTGCAGCCGGATGAGCTCGGTATCGAGAATCTCGGTGAGGACTTTGGCGATCTCGGTCTTCCCAACGCCCGCCTCTCCCTCCAGAAAAAGCGGTCGCTCGAGCTTCAAGGCGAGATATATCGCCGTCGCGAGGCCACGATCGGCAATGTACAATTTTTCCCGGAGCTCGGCCTGGAGCGCCTCGATGGATCCGATCGTCAAATTACTTCTGCCGTTTCGCTCGCTTGAACGCCTCCGTGAGCGCCCGGCGGGTCAAGACCGTGGCGAGGTGCGTTCGATACTCTCCCGAAGCATAGATGTCGCCAAGGGGAAACTCAATCGCCTCCGCTACCGGCTGGGCGGCAGCCTCAATCACTTTCGTCGTGGGCGGGTTGCCCACGAGCGCGTCCGCAGCGCTGCTCGCGAGGACCGGGATCGTCGTCGCACCGCCGATGGCGATCTGGGCGTCGCTGCAAACGCCTTTCTTCAAGCTCACGTAAACAGCCACACCGACCACGGCGTAGCTCGAGGCCGGATGGCGGTGCTTGAGATAGCATGCGCCTTGCCCGGTCTTCATCGCTGGAACGCTCACTTCGGTCAGCACTTCACCCCGCTTGAGCGCGGTGGTGAAGAGATCGACGAAGAACTTCTCCGCGGCAACTTTCCGCTTGCCCCGACTTCCCGTGACCGTAATGTCGGCGCCGAGCGCGAGCATGACCGTGGGATAGTCCGCGGCTGGATCCGCGTGGGCAAGGCTTCCCCCGATGGTGCCACGATTACGCACCTGAATGTCGCCGATGAGCCCCGCGCATTCGCACAGTACCGAGCAGGCTTTCGCCAGGTCTTTCGAGCTCTCGACGGCCGCGTGCGTCGTCAGCCCCCCTATCCTCACCGTCGACTTCGACGTTTTGATCGTGTCGAGGCCTTTGAGGCGGCCGATGTCGATGAGCGCTGAAGGAGAGCTAACGCGGAGCTTCATGGCCGGGAGCAAGGAGTGCCCGCCCGCGAGAAGCTTCGCGTCTTTGTTTTTCTTGAGGAGCGCAATCGCGTCTTTCAGTGTCTTCGGTCGGTGGTAATCGAAACTAGCTGGGTACATGAATCACTCTCCCCCGAAATACTCGACTTTGGCGGTTTTGGCGTTGCCGACCTTTTGCATGGCGCTCCAGATCTTGTTGGGCGTCAGCGGCATGTCGAGGTGACGAATGTTTAGAGGCGCCAACGCATCCATCACGGCGTTCGCGACGGCAACGGTGCTCGCGATCGTGCCCATCTCACCTGCACCCTTCACCCCTAAGGGGTTGTGTGGCGAAGGGGTCTCGATACGACCGATCTCGAACTTCGGAAACGCAGCGGCCCGCGGCATCGCGTACTCCATGAGCGAGGCCGTGAGCAGCTGACCACTTTCGTCGTAGACGCCTTGCTCCCAAAGAGCTTGGCCGACACCTTGCGCGATCCCGCCCTGAATCTGACCTTCCACGATCATGGGGTTGATGACGTTGCCGACATCATCGACCGCGACATAACGCTGCAGCTCGACTTCCCCTGTCTCCGGGTCGATCTCGATTCGCGCGATATGTGCGCTGTTCGGGAACGTGAAGTTGGCCGGGTCGTAAAACGAAATCTCCTCGAGCCCGGGCTCGAGGCCTTCGGGAATGTTGTGAGCGGTGTAGGCCGCCAAAGCAAGCTCGGCGAAAGGCTTGGATTTATCGGGCGAGCCTTTGACGTAGACTTTGCCTTCGGCCCGGTCGTAGACCATGTCCTCTTCGGCCGCTTCGAGCTGATGTGCGGCAATCTTGATGATCTTCGCGCGAATCTTCTCCGCACTCCTGACCAAGGCGCTGCCACCCACGGCGGCGCTTCGGCTGCCGTAAGTGCCCATGCCGAAGGGTATGCGCCCTGTATCCCCGTGCACGACCTCGACGTCTGTCATCGGCACGCCGAGCTCATCCGCGACGACCTGGGCGAACGTCGTTTCGTGACCCTGCCCGTGCGAGTGCGAGCCGGTCAACACCGTGACTTTGCCGGTGGGGTGAACGCGGACAACACCGCTCTCCCAGAGACCGACCGCGGCGCCGAGCGAGCCGGCTACAGCGGACGGGGCGGGTCCGCTGGCCTCGATACAACCGCAGACTCCGACGCCGACGAGCCGCCCGCTCTCGCGTGCGTCCACTTGGTCTGCGCGCATCTTCGCGTAGTTTGCAAGACCCGTCGCTTTCTTGAAAAGCGCGTGGTAGTCGCCGCTGTCGTACTGAAAGACCACGGGCGTCTGGTACGGGAACTCGTCCTTGCCGATAAAATTCTTCGCACGGATCTCGACCGCATCGATGCCGAGCTCGTGAGCCGCCACGTCAACCAGACGTTCGAGCAGGTAAGACGCTTCCGGTCGTCCCGCACCGCGATAAGCATCCACCGGAACGGTATTCGTCAGCGTCCCCCACATTTCGCCCCAGATGCCTTTCATCTTGTAGAGCCCCGCGAAAAGCGTGATATAGAGCGCCGTGGGGATGAGCGGCGCGAAGGTCGAGATATAGGCACCCATATTCGCCCACGTCGACACGTGCAGCCCCGTGATCTCCCCATCTTTCTTGAGCGCCATCCGCGCCACCGTGACATGGTCCCGGCCTTGGGAATCGGTGATCGAGGACTCGGAGCGCGTCGCCACCCATTTCGCGGGACGATTGACTGCGCGCGACACCCAAGGCGTGATGACCTCTTCAGGATAGTGAAAAATCTTGCTCCCGAACCCGCCCCCGACGTCGGGAGAGATGACGCGAAGCCGGTGCTCCGGGATAAAGAGCGTGAAAGCGCTCAACAGAAGCCGGATGGGCTGCGGATTCTGACTCGTCGTCCACACGATCATCTCTTCGGTCGTGTCGGTCCACTGGGCGACACAGGCCCGAGGTTCCATCGCGTTCGGGATGAGTCGCTGATTCGTCAGGTCCAGCTCCACGATATGGTCGGCTTCCTCGAACGCCTTGTCGCAGGCCGGTTTGTCACCGAGGGCCCACTCGTAGCTAGTGTTCTCGGGGATGTCATCATGGACGAGAACGGCTCCCACATCCGTCGTCTGCCGGGCGTCGATGACCACATCGAGCGGCTCATAGCTGACGTCGATGAGCTCGACAGCATCGGCCGCGATGTAAGGGTCCTCCGCCACGACAACGGCCACGCCGTCACCGACGTGCCTGGCTTTGTCTACTGTCAGCGCGTAGTGGATCGGCGTTTTGATGTTGGGCACATTCCACCCGCAAGGCAGCGGCCCGCAACCGCCATCCAAGAGATCCTGCCCCGTGAAGACCGCAACGACTCCGGCAAGAGCTTTGGCCTTCTTGATGTTGATCTTCTTGATCTTGGCGTGCCCGTAGGGGCTTCTCTTGATGGCGAGATGGACCATCCCGGGCATGGTTATGTTCCCGACATAGCTTCCCTTGCCCTGGATGAAACGCGGATCTTCTACACGCTTGACGCTCGAACCTACGTAACCCATTACGCGGCTCCCTTCTTGGCCTTTCGGGCCTTTTTCGCGGGTGCGACGCTCTGGGCGGCGACGATGGACTTGACGATGTTCTCGTAGCCCGTGCAACGACAGATATTCCCCTCGAGCCCGTGGCGGACATCTTGCTCAGTAGCTTTCTTGTTCTTTCTCAAGATCTCCGTCGCCGTGATGATCATGCCCGGCGTACAGAAGCCGCACTGCAATCCGTGATTATCCCAGAAGGCTTGCTGGATCGGATGAAGCTCGCCGTTGTTGGCGATCCCTTCGATCGTGACGATGTCGCTCCCGTCCGCCTGGACCGCAAGCACGGTGCACGACTTGACGGCCAGACCGTCAATGAGCACGGTGCAGGATCCACACTGGCTCGTATCGCAGCCTACGTTGGTTCCTGTTAGGCCAATAACATCTCTGAGATAGTGCACCAGCAATAACCGGGGCTCGACCTCTTGAGAGGTCTCCGACCCGTTCACCGTGATGCTCACCGGCATCGTCATAAAGTTCTCCTCGAGATTGTGGAGCGTAAGAAGGACTTAGGAGGCATCGAAATCAGGTGTTTCGAGAACGCTATCGCCAAGCAGCGAGGCGCCAGAGACTACTACAGGTAGGGTCCGTGGTGCTAGCGCGGATCGGGCTTTGGATAGTGTGCGAAGAGAACCAAGAGCAAGACGACTAACAGGACTTCGATTGCCGCTCCACGCTACACCCTCCAAGCAATGTCGGCTTGAAATGCAACAACGGTGCCAGGAACGGTGTCGGCGATTCTCCGCAGGGGGCAAGGCTTCACGCAGATCCGGAGGTGTAGCTACCTCCGCTTCACTATCCGTCCCGTTAGCGTTTTTCTTGAAACGCGCGCTCGACCGCGGCCGCGACGTCGGCCTCGAAGGCGCTCGGGAAGTGCTCTCGGAACGCGTCTAGCGTGATCGATGCCGTGGCCTACTCGAGGCTCCAGCCGCGCCCACGCGCCGCCGCCACTTCGGCCACCACCGAAGCTCAGCTCTCCATCCGTGCTCCCCCAGTGGTTATGCCTTCGCTCCTTCTCGTGCTTGCCCTTGGACCCCACGATCTCCTCCGCATCCTTGCTCACGAGTTCGTGCAGAGCTGTCAGTCCTTGCTCGTAAACCCATTCCGTTAGATCCGCCTTCGTAGCCGCGATCCCAGCTATCATCGGGAGCAGTATCTGACCGACTCGACCAACTACTCCCTCACCGGTAGGCGAGTGCGTTTGCTTTCTTACTGGCTTCTTTGATTTCCTACGCATGGTGGCTCCTTGTCCCCCTATGGAGACGGTTGTTTGGCAGACTTATTCTTAGGCCGGCCAAGGAGCCGCCGCTAACCCAAATTCAACATCCCGCGGGACATCCCCTCTCTCCGCCGGGAGAGTCTCGACCACGTGATCGTCCTCGACGAGCGGCACCTGAGGCGAATCCTGCGCGAATACGTTGACTATTATCATTCTTGCCGAACTCACTTGTCGCTCCAGAAGGACGCGCCGGTCTCCAGACCGGTGGAGCCTCCCGAAATGGGCAACGTGACTGCGATTCCGAAGGTCGGTGGTCTCCATCACCAATACACGCGGCTCGCCGCCTAAGCTTCCTTGGATTGGCCCTGAAAAATTGCAAACCGGGTGTGCCTCCTCGCCTAATGCGGTGCCGCAGCCAGCCGTCAATGCATCTCAGCTATGGCGACGGGCCAAAGCGTTCTGCTTACGGAGCAGTCGAAAAGCGCACGTTCGAGTTTATAGGAGGGACAGTGACGGCGTCGACGTTGCGTCTGGTCTTCCACATGTCCGTGCGACAGGACCGAGACGTCTCGTTGTTGCCGATGAACCTCGGCGTAGAGATCTGCGCCGAAAACAATTCGTGCAATAACGCCACGCCGGGCGTATAATGACTAAGGATAGGCGAGCAATGTGGCGGTTTTTAGAGGTCAGAGACGAGCTGGACCGAAGCTACTCGGACGTCTTGACCCCCGGCGTCGTAGCCGGTCTGGAAGCGCTCGCGCCTCTCAACAGACCACGTAAAGCCATCATGAATGCGCGGATCGCGCGGCGGGCGGCTCGGGAGCGCATCGAGTTCCTGGACCCCGATTCGACCATTGCCGGAACGAATCTCAGCGTGAAGGGCGCTCGGGACGGAGACTTCGAGGGCAGCGTGATCCCGGACTGTCTACGGCGGCAGTGGGTCCAAGGAACGGGGCCCGGAGCGAGGCCTCATGCACCGGTAGAAAAGAGCATCCGCAACATCGCTTACGCTCTTCTGTCGGGCGCCGACGGCTGGATGTTCGACGGCGAAGACGCGTTGGGGCAAGTAACGACCATGTCGCTCGACAACCAGCGCAATCTCAAGCTCGCGCTCGCGCGGGACGAGGTGTTCCTGCGGGCCGCCGAGAAAGTGGCCGGCGAGATGAACCAATGGGGCCAAAGCTTCTTTGGCAGGCGCCTCATCGACGACTGGAGAACGCAACTGGATTTCACGACGGTCATCTTCCGGGCCCGTGGACTCCATCTGGACGACCGGCATATTCGATGCTCCGATGGGACGGGTTTTTCCGCTTCCATCGTCGACACGACACTCTTCGTTGTCAACAACTACAAACGCCTGCTCGGCACTGGAGCGTCTATTGTTCTGTATCTTCCCAAGATCCAGACAGCGGAAGAGGCAGCGCTTTGGAACGACCTGCTCGATTCCATGGAGAACCATTTAGGACTTCCGGCCGGCACGATCAAGGCCTACATCCTCGTGGAGCAGCTCGAGGCGTGCTTCCAACTGATGGAGATCCGGGCAGCGCTCGGCCGGCATTTCGTGGGTTACAACACAGGCCGGTGGGATTACATCAACAGCGTCTCGGATACGATGGCATGGGATCCTGAGTTCATCGAGCCCAACATCGACGCCATCACGATGACTTACGGTTATATGCGGAACTACGAAGATCGCGTTCGCCGCGCGGCCAGCACAGAGGACTGCACCGGCCGTTCGGCGCTCTGGCAGGGCGGGATGGAGCCCAACATTCCTGTCGGCTCGGAGAGTGGCGTCGCAGCCAGTATGAGGAAGGCGGTGGCCGGTGCGGAGCGCGAGCAGCGCGAGGGTGCGAGCGGCAAATGGGTTGCCCATTGGAAGATGGTCCACATCGTACGTCCGGTCTGGGAAAAAAAGGGCGAAGAGAACCAGCTCGGCCGGAAGTTTCCTCCTCTCACGCACACGCCTGACGATGCCGACGGGATGCTCCTGCTCGAGCCGGCGCCGCGAACCCTCCGCGGTGCCCGAGATCTTCTGAGTGTGGCCCTGCAATACGGCAATGCCTTCGGACAGGGCCTCCAAGCCGCCGCGCTCAAGCCCGCTGATTTCTTCGGCAATGACGACATCCTCTACCTGATGGAGGACATGGCCACAGGTGAGATTCGATTGAGCATCTTGTGGGAGTGGTTGCACAAAAGGGCCGAGCTAACGGATGATAGCACCACGGGAGAGTCGCGACGCATTGTGCTCACTGCGGAAGTGTTCGGGCAGTTGCTAACGGAGGAGTACGAGAAACTCCTGAACGCGGACGACAGGGACGTGCACGACGACTCCAAGACGACGTCGCTTCCAATCGCCCGAGAGATCGTCGCGGCCTACGTGCTCGAGGAGGCCAAAGTCCCGTGGTACATCGACCTTCTGAACGTGAACATCGACAACTACGATCTGGAAACGGCGCGAAAACGCATCCGGCATTACATCGAGACCTTCCGCAAGGGCGGGACTCGGGTCACCGAGAATTTGGATTTCGCGCGGGCGCGCTGACGCAGCAAGTAAGAGCGCCGGACGCGATGTCTATCTCCTGACCCGGACCCTGTCCATCATCTTTATTGATCCGCGCTGGCGGTTGGGCCGACCCGGCACGGCGATGACGAGTACAGCGGGCTCCATCGCTCGCTGAACGTCGCTCCGCTAGGAGTAGGCCGTTTCAGAACGGAAACAAGAACTCACGCTGTCTGGGGCTGGCGACTTTACCGGATCGAAAGCGCCCTCACGCAGCCTCGCGCCATTCCGATGGAGAAAGTCCGCCGACTCGAGGAAGCGCGACGACTTTCGCCTCAGGCTCTGGGGACGTCGAGTCTCCGAGGAGGTAAAGATTATGGACGTCGAGGTCATCGGTAGGGCACTTCTTTACAGCAGCTTTCTCCCCGCCAAGAAGCTCCGGCTAGAATTCGGTCCATGCAGCCTCACCTTTGGCAGTTGCTCGTCGTGACGCTTGCCGGCTGGGTCAACCGGTTCCAACAGAATGCGATCGAATACCTGAAAGAAGAGAATCGCGTTCTCCGGGAGCACGTGGGTGGACGCCGACTACTTTTCACCGATGAGTAGCCGGCGTCGTCTTGCAGCGAAGGCGAAGGTGTTGAGCAGGGATAGCCTGACTGCAATCGCGGATCTTGTGACGCCGGACACGTTATTACGCTGGTACACACGGCTCATCGCGAAGAAGTACGACGGGAGCCAGAACCGAGGTCCAGGAAGGCTCGCGTGGCAGAAACGATACGCGATCTGGTGGTTCGGATGGCGACCGAGAATTCGACCTGGGGCTATACGAGGATTTGCGGGGCTCTCCGCAATCTAGGCCATGACGTCGGCGAATCACTGTGAAGCGCATCCTCGCGGAGCACGGAATTGAGCCCGCCCCGAAGCGCCGAAAGCGAATCCCTTGGAGTACGTTTCTGAAAGCTCATTGGGGAGCGATCGCGGCGACGGATTTCTTCACGGTAGAAGTACTGACCTCCCGTGGGTTGATTCGCTACTTCGTGCTTTTCGTCATCGACCTCAAGACGCGCCGTGTGGAGATCGCTGGCATCAGTCACCAGCCCTACAACGAATGGATGACACAGATGGCGCGAAACCTGACCGATGTGTTTGATGGGTTTCTTCGAGACACCCGATTTCTCATCCACGATCGCGACCCGCTGTTTTCAGCGACATTCCGCGCGACACTCGGTGGGGTCGGCGTAGAAACGGTGAAGCTGCCCGCGAGGAGTCCGAATTTGAACGCACACGCCGAACGCTTTTGTTCGCTCTATCAAAAGCGAATGCCTCAGTCGGATGATTCCGCTGGGAGAGAGTCACCTCCGCGCGAGTGTTCGCGCTTTCGTCGCGCACTACCATCTGGAGAGGAATCATCACGGCCTCGACAACGAGCTCATCTGCCCGGTCCGGGAATCGAAGCGGACGGACGGTGGCATCCGATGTCGAGAGCGTCTCGGCGGAACGCTCCGATACTACTATCGAGAGGCGGCGTAGGAGAAGCGACGAACCGCGACATCATGCCTCGCGCGTTGTGCGGGTCGATGGCCTGCGCCGTCGTAGAGTCTCACCTCGGTTCCCCAGCCGCGGCATTCTCAAACCCGGAAAGGAGGTTCTAATAATGGCAGGGTCGGTCGCTCTGGTTTTGGCACACTACGGGCGTCGTCGAAACCTGCTCGGACAGGTGCATGATGTCCGTGTGAGCAGCGCGGTTAGGCGCCTGCCCCCAACAGTTGATGGCGGAAGCACCCGTGTGAGCAGCACGGCAAAACGCATGCGACAAATTCCTCAATCGGGTCGTCGAGCGGGTTCGTTCGAAAGCCAGTTGGTCACGACCTGAACCCAACGGTCTCTCTGGTCCGCCATCAAATGATGGCCCGACCAGGGAAACAGATGCATCTCTGCGCCCGGGACCCGGAAGAAGTGCGACAGGCCCCACTCGATTTTGGAGCCCGGCTCGCTCCACAACAGCAGGACCGGCATCTTGAGCTCCGCGGCCCACTCGGTGATGTGCTTTCCCTGGTAGCTCAGGTTCGTGTTGAGAGCTTCCACGGTGCTCGAGACCGCAAGTCCTCTCTCGTGAGCATAGGCGTGGTTTCTTTCATAGAGGTCGTGTATGAGCCGGACGCGCTCCTTGGTCACGAGCTCTTCGTGCTGGTAGAACGCCTCGAGCGACCCCCTAGTCTCCTCGAAGGTCCGCTCGGGATACTGGTGACCGCCGGGCGCGTAGATGTACGGGGCGCCTTCGGGTAGCGAAGGGATCCGAAACGTCCCGTTCAGGCTGTTCGTGATGATGAGCCTTCGAACGAGGTCGGGTCGTTTCAAGGCGACGTATTGAGCCAGAAATCCACCGTGCGAATTCCCGTTGAGAAAGACGGGCCCCACGTCGAGCGCCTCGATGAAGCGCGTGAGGTGATCGCCCTGTGCCTCGCCCGAGTAGTGTTCGGCTCCTCCGGGCGCGGTGTAGCCGAAGCCGACAATGTCGGGAGCGATGACATGGAAGTGCTCGCTGAGTGGGGCGATGACGTCGTAGTAGTTGGCCTGGCCGGATGACGTTGCGCCACCTCCGTGAACGAGAACGAAGGGAGCGCCCCGCCCCGCCTCGACGTAGTGGGTCTGGACTCCGTCGACATCGATGAAGCGGCGGCGACCGCCCGTCTCCCTGAGCTCGGGCTCGCTTGCACCCGGGCGCCGCGCGGGGTCGTTCGCTAGCCAATCGGTGACCACCTGCGCCCAGCGCTCGCTCTGGTCGGTAAACAGATGATGGCCGGACCAAGGAAGAAGATGCATCTCGGCTCCGGGGACGGCAAAAAAATGCGAAAGCCCCCATTCGATCTTCGAGCCGGGCTCGCTCCATATGAGGAGAACCGGCATCTGGAGCTCCTTCGCGCGCTCCGAGATATGATTTTCTTCGTAGCTCAAATTTCGATTCAGTGCGTCTACCGAAGACGATACGGCGGTGCCGCGCGCGTGAGCGTATTCCCAGTTCCGCTGGTAGTTGTCGACCACGAGATCGACTCTCGTCTCGGTCACGAGCTCGCGATGCTGGTAGTAGCTCTCCAGCATGGTGCGGACCTCGTCCTTCGTCATCGCCTGGTACTGGTGCCCACCGGGCGCGTAGATATAGCTTCTGCCTTCGGGAAGCGAAGGGATCGGAATCGTGCCGTTCAGGGAGTTTGTGATGACGAGTCGGAGCACGAGGTCCGGGCGTTTATGCGCGATGTATTGAGCGAGGAATCCTCCATGTGAGTTGCCGGTGAGAAACACCGGGCCGACGTCGAGCGCTTCGATGAAACCGATCAGAAAATCTCCCTGAGCTTGGCCCGAATAGTCTCGAGCTCCACGCGGCGCCGTCTGGCCGAAGCCAATCACGTCGGGGGCGATGACGCGAAAGTGCTCGCTCAAAGGCACCATCACCTCCGCATAGTTGGCTTCGCCCGAGGACCACGCGAGTCCGCCGTGGATCAGGACGAACGGCTCGCCCTCGCCGGCTTCGATGTAGTGCGCCTCGACGCCGTCCACGTCGATGGACGCATGTCGGTAGGAAGACTCCACGGGAGCGGCAAAAAATAGTGCCGCACTCACCAGAACGAGGGCGGCTAAGGAAGGGTTGGATTTTTCCATTTCTTTCGCTCCAGCAGTTTTCCGCTGCCGGGTTCGCCGATCAAGTTCCTGTCTTCGTACACGACTTCACCGCGCCGGATCGTGATCAGAGGCCATCCGGTTACCTCCCAGCCGGCATAAACCGAAAAGCCAGAGCCCGACAACATATCTTCGTCTCGGATCGTTCGCGTCTCGTTGGGATCCCAGAGCGCGAGGTCGGCATCGGAGCCAACGGCGAGTACGCCTTTGCGCGGGTAGAGTCCGAAGAGCTTCGCGGGATTCGACGCCGTGACCTGGACGAAGCGCTCGATGGTGATGCGCTTTTTGACGACCCCTTCCGAATAGAGCATCGGCATGTACTCCTGAAGATTCGGCATGCCTCCCAGGAAATTGCCCTGCCCCACTTTTTGTGAGGGATCGAGCTTGTGCTCTTTGGTGTACGGCACATGGTCGGTGCCTACGACGTGGACGGTTCCATTGGCGATCCCTTCCCACAGAGCGTCTTGATCCCGCTGAGGGCGGATAGGTGGAACCCCGAGATAGAGCGCTGCGTCCTCCTGCTGATAGACGTCGGCGGTGTAGTGCAGATAGACCGGACGGGTCTCCACGAAGATGGGGACACCGCGGCTTCGCGCCTCGGTCGCGATATCCAGTGCGCGCTTCGCCGCCAGATGGACGATGTAGACGGGGGCCCCCGTGGCTTCGCTCATCGCGGCGGCGCGCTGGACGGCGACTTCCTCCGAGACGTCCGGTCGGCTTTCGATCAAGTTGTGGATCGATCCGCGGCCTTCGGAGATGAGCCGTTCGGCGCGGGTATTGTTGATGGGACCGTCCTCGGCGTGCACCATCGTGACGACGCCGGCATCGGACGCGTTAGCGAGACCCGTCATATAGCCGTACGGATCGGTCGTGTACGCGCCGCGATGGAGCCGCACCTTGACACTGGGCTGGCCGTAGTCGACGAGCGCCTGCATCCCCTCGGGGGTTTCGGCGGCGGGGTCGAGGATGATGGGGTGCAGGAAGACGTCGGCAATCGCCTGCGCGCGGACGAGATCGGCGGCGCGGTCCAGCGAAAGTGTCAGCGCTTCGCCAGGCTGGGCCGGCACCTGATTCGAGATCGTCGTGACGCCTCCGGCCAGCGCGGCGGCCGATCCGCTCTCGTAGTCGTCGTGGTAGTTGTCGTTGGGAGCCAGGTGGGTATGCGGGTCGATGCCGCCGGGAATCAGCAGAAGCCCGGTCGCGTCGATCACGCGCGTTTCCGGTCCGGCGGAAAGACTGGGGCCGATCTCAGCGATGGTCTCGTTCTCGATCCGCAAGTCGGCCCGGGCCGTTCCGTCGGCGTTCACGATGACACCGTTGCGGATGAGTAGCTCCGTCGTCGGTTGCGAGACAACAGGGGTCGGCGCTGCGATCCCCATGACGGAAACGAAAAGCACAAAGCGCATCGGCGACACCTCCGGCCCATCGTACAGGAGCGCAACATGGATTGCTACCCCGCGGCAGTTCTGCTTCCAGAGGCATGTGAACCTGGTTCTTTGGCTATCTCCCGTCCCCCGCTGTCCAGACCCAACTCCTGGGCAACTTCCACGAAACGCCCGCCATCGTTTCGATAAAAGCAGTTCGCGTAGCCGTCCATATTGGCAAGGTACATATCGAGGTCGCCATCCTCGTCGAAATCGAACCACACAGCCCCCATGGAAGACCCTGGATCGTCACCCATCGATTCGGTGACATCGGTGAACGTTCCATCATCATTGCGGAACAAATGGTCCGGGCGCCCTCGAAAAGCGACGAACAGATCCACGTCACCGTCGTTGTCGTAATCGACAAAGCTGACCTGCCGGTTCACTCCTGCCCGCTTCAAGCTCGAGACCGACCGATTGGGTTACGTCCGTGAAATGCTTCCCGTCTCCATCGTTACGAAAACGCCCGCCCGTGTGGCCCGGTATTTCGCGTGCCTGATCACGATTCGCGGATTTTTGTCAGCGATCGACTGTAAAATGCTGCAATCGCACTGCTTTCGAGGTCCAATCGCCTTCTTTTCGGTGCACAAACCCTGCATAAACCCCGAGGATGTCCAGGAATTAGTTGAAACCGTCAGAAGTGACTCCTGGTCATTTCAGATCTACGCCCCTGACCCTACGCGGCCTCAGGCACCTCGTCCTCTCGTTGGGTCGCATCGATGGCCGCAACCACTTCGCCGATGGATGCGTACCCCTTTACTCGTT
>Ga0310120_10000010_pt1 | contig 151021 bp, 144 predicted proteins | sample CB27_AW_983_MG_FD_203506 | JGI IMG/M metagenome (GOLD analysis project Ga0310120, IMG submission 203506) | Marine microbial communities from Western Arctic Ocean, Canada - CB27_AW_983 | ecosystem: Environmental > Aquatic > Marine > Oceanic | place: Canada: Western Arctic Ocean | collected...
GGAACCTTCGCAGCTGCGCTTTCAAATCGAGCTCGACTTTCCTGTTCGCAGTGAAAATACCCCACGGTGTCATGGCAAGACGCCCAACAAATTCCCCACCGTCCTCGCGGAACCCTACCACGCGCACGTCCGTACGAAGGGGCTCCATGCGACCTAGTTTTGGATCGTAGGTGAACTGAAAGATACGCTTCGGAGGAAGGGCGCTGACCGCCTGCTCGTTTTGGTAGAGCACGGCGTCGTGCAGGTGCTCACACAGTTCGAGCTCGAGGGGCATGTAGATACTGCGCGTCAGTAGCTTGCTCTTGTCCTTTTCGTCGGCCCAGACATAAGGCACGGTATGCAGGAAAGTCGCGAGCAGCAACAGCGTTCGAAGGCGGGCAGTAGTCATTTTGATGCTCGTCGAGCCAAATCGACGGGAACCATTCTTTGTAGAGAACCTGGCCGATATGACGGGTCTCGGCTTGCGTATACATGTACATGTCGCGGTTGTTGTCGTGCCAACATAAGGGTGGTAGAGCCAAGGCGTGGGCCCGGCCTCGTGCTCCGTCCCGACCCACTTGTTGTACCAATCCGCCACGATGGCCTGGCCGTCCGGGTTGAGGCTCGGCACGAGCAGGAAGATGACATTGTCTAGAATGTGCCGCGTGCGCGCGCTGTTATCCGTCGCGAGGCCATGGACGAGCTCGAGGCTCATTTGTGCCGCGCCGACTTCGGTCGCATGGATGGTGCACGTAATGAGCACGACGGCCTTGCCCTTTTCGAAGATCTCCTCGCGCTCGGACGCACTGTGTGCGGTGTCCGGAGGTTGGCCTGGGCGATGATCTTGAAAGTAGAGGCGCTTTTGGATGTTCGTGTAGACATCCAAGTCAGCCATCGTTGACTCGCTCGCGATCTCGACGAGCAGAAACGGGCGGCCCGCGGTGCTCGGGCCAATTTCGCGAACGTTGACGCGCGGGGATCGCTCTCCGATCAAACGCAAATAGGAGGCGACGCCATCCCAGCTAACGAGCTTCCGATCCGCGCCGACGCGGTGCCCGAAATGCTCCTCGGGCGAAGGAATACCTTAAGCGCCGGCACCGGCAGCTAGCGGGAGAACAACGACGAAAACGGACCACGCGAGGAGCTCCTTCATAATAACGGGATGCTAGCACAGCCAATTGCCACACTTGAATCGGTCGTCGGACAGGTTAAACTCTTGCTCCGGAAGTTCCTATGTCGACTCGCTCTGATATTCAGGCCTTGGCCCTCGCCGCCTGCCTTGCGCTCCCCGGCGCCGTTTTGCCCAATCCTTGCCTGAGGATCTCGACGCTTATATCGAGGATGTGCGCTCCGAGTGGAGAGTCGCGGGGCTCTCGATTGCGGTGGTGAAGGATGGCGCGGTCGTTTACGCCAAGGGCTTTGGGGGTGCCACCCTTTTGTCCGAGTCGGCCGTCCACCACACGTTCGAGACTTCAAGCAGTATTTTAAGTTACTCCGTCTGGACAGAGTTGGTTGGTTTCTCCGCCGATCGCGGCGTGTCCGTCGAGTGGTACGACCCCTCAAGACGCCGTTCATGCCACGTCGGCGAAGAAATCGACACCGAGCTCGGAGGCGAGCGTGCGCAGATTCTCGACGGTCGTGAGGTCCACGGGAATTCCCGAATCCAGCCTCTCGCGACTGCGCCGCTGCTCTCGCTCGCCAGGGAGCATCACCGGTTCGTCGGCGTTGATCGGTGGCGCGGACTTTACTTGCGCCACGAGCTCTTCGAGGCGCCGGTCGAAATCTTCACGACTCTGGAAAGCCTCGGGTGCTACCGCGACGAGCTGGTGACCGACTTCGAAATGCCTATCGTCTTGGAACACATCCGTCCCGAACAAAGCACCCGTCATGACGCCGGCGAGCACGTCGGTCCACAAGCTCAAGCCGTAGCCTTTGTACTCTCCTATGGGAAGGAGCGCGCCTGCCATCGCTTCACGGGGGGTCGTTGTCCGGCGGCCATCCGGGGTCAGGGCCCAGGTTTCCGGCATCTCGCGTCCTTCGCGGTCGAGCCAGCGCATCATGCCTTTGCCACTCATCGTGAGCGCCATGTCGAGAACGATCGGAGGATGTCCTTGCCGCGGAATCGCAATACCCCAGGGGTTCGTCCCCAGGACGGCCTTCGCCGAGCCTGTTGGCGCCATCTCTGCGCCAGCGTTCGTCATCGCCCAGCCGATCAAGCCTTTCCGAGCGGCGGAAAATGCGTGATAGCCAGCGATGCCAAAGTGGTTGCTGTTGCGCACGCCGACCATCGCGAGCCCGGTCTCGGAGGCTTTTTCGATCGCACGGCCCATTGCGCGTTGCGCCGCAACATAGCCGAAACCCTTCCCGGCATCGAGGAGTGCGGTGCTCGTTCCCTCGCGCACCCACTCCATCGTCGCCGCCGGGACGATGCCACCGTTACGCACGCGACGGTGATAGCGCACGAGCTTCTCCAGCCCCTGGCCCTGCCCAGGATGCCACCAGAGGCAGGCCGTCATTAGCCCATCGGCGATGATGTCCGCCTCTTCGGACGAAGCGTCCAATCTGAGCAGGAAATCGGTCGTGAAGCGGCGGAGAAGCGGCTCCGGATAAGTCGCGACGTTTCGCATCTCCATAGATTCCTCGAGCTCGAGAGCTAATTTAGAAAGGCAGAAAGGCTATCATAGACGTATGAGCCTCAAGCCAACCGACCTCTACACGTTCATGCGCGCGAGTGTGGTCGGGCAGGACGACGCGCTCCGCTATGTCTCGGTCGCGATCTTCAAGCATCTCTGCGGGGACGCCGTCGGAAACTTGCTGATGATCGGTAATTCTGGCACCGGTAAAACGACGGTCATGCGCGCGGTCGAGCAGCTCTATCTCGCGAACCCATCCTTTCAGAAACATCGCGTCGTCGCGCTTGAACGCCAATACGCTCGCGAACGAAGAAGGGACCGTCCTCACCGGCAAGCAGCTCTTCCAAACTCTCCAAGATCGGGCGGTGCAGGTTTTCGGCGAACGAGCCACGCCGGACGCCGTCAAGCTTCACATCGAGCACGCCACGGTTTGTATCGACGAGGTCAACAAAGTCTCGACGGTCGTTGGCGGCAAAGCCAACCCGACTGGGATCAACGTTCAGCAATCGCTCCTCACGCTGATGGAGGAAGAGAAAGTGACCTTCGATACTCGGCTTCTAGTGGACGGGGATTTCAAGCCCGTGCAAATGGAGATCGACACAAAGAAGCTCCTGGTCATCTGCGGCAGCGCGTTCGAAGAGCTCTATGACAAGGTCGATGCTCGGGTCTACGAAGAAAAAGGCCAGGAGGAGCTCACGGAGTTGGTCTCGGCCTTTGACGGGAGCGTCGAGTTCCAGCAAGTCTTCTCGTTGTCCGAGTATTTGAGGCAGGAAGACTTGTTCAAGTTCAGGATGCTCCCCCAGTTCCTGTCCCGCTTCGACACGACTCTTGTCCTGGCCGAGCTCACCCACGAAGTTCTAGAGGTGATCTTCACCGGCACGAAAGACTCTCTCTTCAAGTCCTCGAAGCGCTTCTTCCAGAGATTTAAGATCGACCTTCAGATGACCGACGAGGCCAAAAAGCTCATCGCCTAGCACGCAGCCCGCCAAACCCGGGTCGGCGCTCGCGCCCTGAAGGAAGTCTACGGCCGCATCATCAAGCGGTTCGAGTTCGAACCGTTCCAACAAGACCACGTGACCAAGAACGACGGCAACGAAGGCTACACACTGACCCGGACGAAAGAGCTAGTAGAAAGCAGCTTGCGGTAGCGACGTTCAGTGTCCAAAAACGCGCCCCCCTTTGACCACAATCTCAACCTGTGCGAGCGCCATAATATTAAAGAGCGGGTCGCCGTTCACCACGATGATATCGGCAAGCTTCCCCGCCTCGATCGTGCCTAGCTCGTTCGACTTGCCGAGGATTCGTGCATTGACGCGCGTCGCCACCGAAATGGCAGACTGAGGCGACATTCCAAGATCGACGAAGACTTTGATCTCCCTCCAAAGTGCTTCCGTGTGGAAGTTCATCGGCGTTCCCGAATCCGTGCCGATGCCGATGACGGCGCCAGCGTCGATCCACTGCTTCATCGACGCCTCGCCGAAGAACATTTGCCGCGGTGTCGTGCGGAAATAAGCGAGCGTGTGAAAGTCCTCGAAGCTCCTTTGTACTTCGTGGTAGAGCGCCGCCGGGAAGTCTGCTCTCAAGCGGCGGTCTTGCAGCCGCTCCGGGAACTGCACCGTCGCGGGAAAGACCCAGACGCGGTGGGCTCCCGTGGGCACGACCGGACGGCCGCTCTCGACGATGGCGCTTATGAGCTCGGGCTCGTAGGGAGGGGTGCCCGCCGAGCCGACATGCTGGAGCACATCGACGCCGGCCTCGAGCGCGTTTCTCAGAGATTCGGGATCGTATAGATGCGCGTGCACCGGGACGCCAAGGCGATGCGCCGTGGCAACGATGGCGTCATAGTCTTCCCGGGTCAGACCCGCCCACGCTTTGATGACGTCCGCACCACCTTTCACGAGCTCTTCAACAGCTTGTGACGCTTCCTCCGGTGAGGTCACGAGCCGCTGCGAATCGGGCGGGAAGCCGCCGAACGTCCGGCGTGCGACCCAGGCGCCGCTGACCAGAATCCGCGGGCCGGGGATCTCGCCACGCTCGATCCGATCGCGCACCCGCACGCTCTCTTCGAGCGGCGCTCCGAGGTCGACCGCGGTCGTGATGCCCGCCTCGAGAAGCTGTTTCGCCGAGATCTCCATGATGTCTTCGAGCGATAAGTCCGACTCTTCCTCGAGCCACGTAAAGAAGCGGCCGTAGTTGCCATGGCCCAAGATCGTCAAATGTGCGTGCAGGTCGATGAGGCCGGGAAGCATCGTGCGACCACTCGTGTCGATCACCTCGTAGCCTGAAGGTATCGGGATGCCTCTAGCCCGTCCCACTTTGACGATGCGGTCTCCTTCTACGAGCACGACTGCGTGGTGGACGGGAGGAACTTCATAGCCATCGAGAAGCATGCCACCCACGAGCGCGAGCTTCGTCGAAGTCTGGAGGAGTGCAAGAAGCGACGCTATCATCGACATAACCCCGGCATTCTATGTCAGGACGATGGGTAGGTGGTAGGATTCCGCAATGAAGCTCTACGACACGCCGAGCACGGAATACGCCTTCGGCTATCACGAAGCTCCCCGCTCAGGTAACGGGATCAACGGCCACGGCGAGAAGACCAACAGGCGCGCAAGCCACGTCTTCCACAACGCGACGGGCAAAAAACTCCCCTGGAGAGCGCTCGACAATTTCTTCAGCTATATCAACGATTGGCAAGTCGTCCGCTACATCCTCGCGAACACGTGGCAGCTCCGGCGCCAGGACGGGCCCGTCGCAAGCAAGCGCGAGCCCGTCGAGGACACCGCGGCTGCCGCGGCCGCGATCAAGGACAAAGCCCTCGAGCTCGGCGCGGGACTCGTCGGAATCACACTCGTTACCGACGACGCGCTCTTCGAAGGCCACGAAGCGCCGCACCCGAACGCCATCTGCGTCGGTCTCCCCATGGATCGCGAGGAGATGACGCACGTTCCGCACCAACGGGCGGCCATCGAAGTCATGCGCGCTTATCATGAAGTGTCCCGCATCGCGCTCGAGCTTGCCTAGCACATCCGCGGTCTCGGTTGGCCGGCCAAAGCTACGGCAACCCCAACGGTACCGAGATCCTGCACATCCCGCTCGCGATTCGAGCGGGCCTCGGGGAGCTCGCCAAGCATGGCTCGATGTTCTCGAAGGAGTACGGCCTCCAACTTTCGCCTCGCGGCCGTGCTCACGGCCATGCCTCTCGCCTTCGACGGCCCTGTCGATCACGGCGTCGAAGACATCTGCGTGAACTGCCGGCGCTGCGTCATCGACTGCCCGCCCGACGCCCTCTTCGACAACAAGCAGTGGGTGCGCGGCGTCGAGCGCTGGTACGTGGACTTCGACAAATGTCTCCCGTATTTCGTGAAGACCTATGGCTGCGCGATTTGCATCGAGGTCTGTCCTTGGAGCGAGCCGGGACGGGGCGAAGCACTCTCGGAAATCCTACTCGCCAAACGAAAGCCGACGAGTCGTCAGCCGAACAAACCGAGCTGACCGCGTCTTCGAAACCGCGTCGTGGCGAGAGGCGGCAGGGGTTCGTCGAGCCCCAATTTTCGCGCGGCAACGCGAAAACGCTTTTCCAGGATCGCCGCGTAGGGCCCCGTTCCGCGCATGCGCTCGCCGAACTGCGAGCGGTAGAGCTCACCTCCATGCGCTTGGCGCATCAAGCTCAAGACATGCGTGGCCTTGTCTGGATAGTGAGCCTCGAGCCACTCCGGGAAAAGCTCTTTGAGCTCGAGAGGTAGTCGCAGAAGGATGTAGCCGGCGCTCGTTGCACCGGCGGCGGCCGAGGCCTCGAGAATGCGCTCAAGCTCCGAGTCGTTCAGCGCGGGGATCATCGGGGACGCCAAAGCGCCGCAAGGCACACCGGCGGCCGAGAGCTCCGTGATGGCCGAGAGTCTCCTTTCCGGCGTCGACGCGCGCGGCTCCATCCGGCTTGCGAGCTCGGGGTCGAGCGCCGTGATAGAAAGGAACACATGGGCGAGCCCTTTTTCCGCCATCGGCGCTATCAGATCCAAATCGCGCAGCACCATATGCGACTTAGTGACAATGCCTACCGGATGATCGTGCTCGGCCAAGACTTCGAGCACGCCACGCGTGATTCTGTGCTCGCGCTCGGCGGGCTGGTACGGATCGGTATTCGAGCCAAGGGCGATCGGCTCCGGGCGATATTTGGGCTTCGCGAGCTCTTGTCTCAAGAGCTCCGGCGCCTTCGGCTTCGAGAAAATTCTCGTCTCGAAATCGAGGCCGGGCGACAAACCGAGATAGGCGTGGGTGGGTCGCGCGAAACAGTAGATGCATCCATGCTCGCAGCCGCGATAGGGATTGATCGAGACCGAGAACGGAACATCGGGTGAGTCGTTCTTCGCGAGGATCGAGCGGGTGTTGTCAAGCGAGACGATGGTCTCGACTCGGTCCCGCTCTTCGATCGGGACATATCCGACATATTCACGTCTCTCGAAACGGCCGGTGGCGTTGCTCACGGCGCCGCGACCTTTACGTTGCATCTAGTCTAAACTACCTCAGTGAGCGGTTGGGATGCCATTGGGATCGGGCTCGTCGTGCGGGACATCTTTGTCCTCATGGACCGCTTCCCCGCCCCTGATGAAAAAATATCCGCGCGTGAGATCCACGAAGCCGGCGGCGGCCCGGTTCCGACCGCGCTCGTCACCCTCGCGCGTCTCGGACGCAAAACCGCGATCGCGGGGCTCGTGGGCAACGATGCCGTTGGCCGCTTCATCCGCGATGGCCTCGAGAACGAGAATGTCGATACGAGCGCCGTCACCGTCCGCGAAGGCTTCGAATCTCCTACGAGCGTCATCATCGTCGAGAACGGGCGTCGTACGATCCTCGAAGCGCCCCACGAGATCGGTTTCCCTCTCGATTGGGACGACGTGCACGGACTCCCGCTCGACGACTGCGACGCGCTTCTGGTCGATGCGCGCACCGTGCCGGTGCAGATCGAGGCCGCCCGTCACGTGCGCCGGGCTGGCGGGCTCGTCGTGCTGGACTGCGGCCATCCCCGCGATGGTATCGAGGAGCTCGTGAGTGCGAGCGACATCGCGATTTTTTCGCATACCTACCCGAGCGCGCTCCACGGTGCCGATTACGACGTGGGCGCGTTTTTGCGGGACACCATCGAGCGTCTTCCGAAGGACGGCCCGGCGATTGTCGGCGTGACGCTCGGGGCGGACGGGTGTGCCGTTGCGAGCCGCGAGACTCCGATGCTGCGCGCGAAAGCGCCGGTGGTAAACGCACTCGACACGACCGGCGCGGGTGATGTCTTTCATGGTGCTTTTACCCATGCCTACTTAAAGACGCGCTCGATTGCCGAGTCCGCGCGATTCGCGAACGCGGCGGCAGCGAAGAAATGTGAAGGTATGACGGGACGCGCGCCCATCCCCTCCGAGGAAAAGCTTTGGTCCGCTGGGTGAGCCTCGCGGCACTCGTCTGGGCCGCGCCCGCGTCGGGTGAAGATTGTCAGACCGCATTCGCAGGTACCACGGCTTCTCCGGAACACATCTCTCTCGTGGAAGCCTATCGCAACGGTCGTCCCCTTCGGCTCGGTGCCGTTAGAGCCGCGGCGCGCCTCGGCCACGAGGCGCTCGAGCCTTTTGTCAAGCAGCTCGAGCCGGCTCGCATGGGGCCGCGTTCGCATCCGTGCATAGAAGCCGTGGCTTTGCTCCACACGGATACCGCGATCCACCACGTCGAGAACGGCGCTTGGCCTAAGGCGTTCGGCCATTTCGAGCTTGGGCAGAAGCTGAGCCGCAAAGTCGGGCAGCGCTTCCAACGGGACTGGGCTCTGGCCGTTGCTCTCTACTATCAAGGACGGATTTTTGCCGGGGATGAGGAAATCGGCTTCCGGGAAGCCACCGCCCTTTTTGACGATGCGGTCGACCGTTACCCCGCAGACACGGAGATCCTCGTCGCCGCGGGGGCGGTCTGGGAGTGGTCGGGATCGCTCCCTCTTGGCGAGTCAGACCATCTGAAGCGCGCGGAACGCCTCTACCGGCGCGCTATCGAGCAAGATCCCAGTCTCGCGGAGGCTAAACTGCGCTACGCCAAAATTTTGGAGAAACGAGGCCACTTCGAGGAGGCCGTGCAGCCTCTCGATGAGCTCGTCGCGCTCGAGGCGGACCACCACATTATATATAGAGCCCGAATGGCGCTCGGGAATCTGGCGGAGCGCCGCGGGCTCCCCGAAGCGGCGATCCGCTACTACCGAGCCGCGATCGAGCTCGAGCCCGATTGGCAGATCGGCTATCTCGCACTGAGTCATGCACTTCACACCACTTCGGAGCGCGAAGCGTCGCGCGCCGCGCTCGAGGAGGCACTCTTCCTGTCGGATTCTACGCAAAGCAGTTGGTGGGAATACGAGCTCGGCATGAGTTAGCGCGCGGAGCCGCTGTTGTCATCGCTGCGCGAGGCGTTAGCGCACTGACATGACAGAACTTTCCTGGATGGTCGCAGCTTTCATCATCCAACCGCAGATCCCTCTTTTCAGAGCAACGACCGAGATCGTGCAAGTCGACGTCTATGTCGCCCGTGACGGCCGAGCGGTCCTCGGGCTCGGCGCATCGGATTTCGAGCTGTTCGAGGACGGCGTGCTCCAAGAGCTCTACCTCGTCGACGCTCAAAACATTCCGGTGCACATCGCCCTCGTGCTCGACACGAGCTCCAGCGTCACAGGCCTGGGCCTGAGTCATTTGCGCGACGCGGCAATTCAGCTGATGGACGGTCTCAACGATGAAGACGAAGCGGCCCTCATTTCGTTCTCACACCACTTGAAACGGGACGCTGAGCTGACGCGCGACAAGAACCGCGTGCGGGCCGCGATCACCGCGGTCGAGTCTTACGGCGCCACCGCGTGGCACGATGCGCTCTTCGTCGGGCTAAAGACGCTCGAGAACGTCGAGTACCGCCCCATGGTGTTGCTCTTCACGGACGGAATGGACACTTATAGCTGGCTCCGCGAAGAGCAAATGCTTCCGCTCGTCGAGCAGTCGCAGGCTGTCATCTACGCCATTGGTCGAAAAGAGCGACTGCCGATGGAGCTCGGTCGGGGGCATCTTGCGCGGGACCGCGCGCGCCGGGATGCCCGCACCGCCAACACCAAAAGGACCCGGCTTCTTCGCAAGCTCACCAAAACGAGTGGCGGACGTTTCATCGAGACCGACACGACCGAGAATCTAGGACCGATCTTCTCGGCGATCCTCGCCGAGATGAAAACACGCTACCTGCTGTCCTATCAACCGCGAGAGCCCATCCGCGAGGGATGGCATAGCCTCGAGGTCAAAGTCGAAATCCGCGGCGTCAACGTCCATGCGCGACGGGGGTACTTTTATGAAAAGAAACAGTAGCTTTCTTGCCTTCCTGGCATTGGCTTTGGCACTGCCGTTCGACGCGTCCGCGGGCCCGAAAGAGACCGCGCTCACTTGGCTCGCGGAACAGCACGACTATCTGAACGACGTGTCCGAAACTCTTTGGGCTATGCCGGAGCCCGCGCACGCGGAGCACCGCACGTCGACCTACATTCAGAATGAGCTCGAACGCGCCGGATTCGAGATCGAATCCGGGGTCGCTTCCCTTCCGGCAGCCTTTGTCGCGAGCTACGGGTCCGGACCTCCGGTCATCTGCATCGTGGCACTCCTCGACGCGCTCCCAGGCCTGTCCCAGGAAAAGCTCGTGACCGAGCGCCGTCCAACTTCCCCTGGTGGATCAGGGCATGGTTGCGGCCACAATCTCATCGGCGCCGCCGACCTCGGAGCGGTGCTTGCCGTGAAGCAAGCGATCGATGACACAGCCTTCCCGGCACGGTGCGCTTTTTCGGCGCTCCCGCGGAAGAGATTTATCACGGAGGCGTCTACATGGCGCGAGACGGCGTCTCCGACGACGTGGACGCGCTTTTGTTCTGGCATCCTTCCGCCGTCACGACCGTGATCACGAGGAGCGGACTCGCGATGAATTCCATCCGCTTCGTCTTTCACGGTCTCGCTTCGGACGCCACCGATGCAGCGGCCAAGGGCATCAACGCGCTCGCCGCGGCCTATCAGCTGAGCACCGCCGCCGAGCGAGAAAAGGCGCTTTGGCCGAAGACGCAGTGCTCAATCACGTTCTCGTCGAAGGCGGCACGATACCCTCCATCGTTCCCGAGCGCGCCGTGCTCGGGTTCTTCCTTCACGCGCGCGATCGTGGCGGTGCACACCTTGCGAGGGCGTCTCCACGAGCTGGCGGAAGAGACCGCGCAAAAAAACGAGGACGCGCGTCGAGATGCAGACCTTATCGTCGACCCGTCATTGGCTCATCAACAAGAGCATCGCCGGACTGTCGAAGGCGAGCCGCGATTTTTTGAAGGAACGCTTCCTCCTGTCTATACGGACGAGCGCGTTCTCATCAGCGACGACACCGCCGAAGCAAGCTGGATCACACCACGCGGGGGGGTTCGCGTTGCGTGTTTTCCACTTGAGGTTCCATCGCATACGTGGCAGTGGACGGCGTCGGCGTCGTCGAGCTTCGCCCACAAAGGTATGATGCGCGCGGCCCGCACCCTCACTAAGACAGCGCTCGAGCTCATGACCAACAAGAACGCCCTCGAGGTTGCTCGCAGAGAGTTCGACGCCGTACGCGGAGACGTGATCTATGAATCCCCGTTGCACGCGGAGCTCGGGCCGTGCGATCACTTGAAGCCTCCGCCTCGTTAGTCTAGTTAAAGACAGTACATGTTAACGAGATCGTCTAGACACAAAAAAAGGGGGAGCTTTCACCCCCCCCTCTTATTACCCCTGAGGAAGTCGCTACTTTTTCTTCGCAGTCTTCTTCTTTGTAGCCTTCTTGGTAGCCTTCTTGGTAGCCTTTTTCTTAGCAGCTTTTTTCTTCGCCATCACTCATCACCTCCTCTCTTCATGGATTAGAGCGGCACGCCGCCCCAATGAAGACACGCAACAACAAGCTGTGCTGTTATGAGAAGTTGATAACGCTAGCTGTAGGGTAAAGAGGTACAAGAGTGGTTGTCAAGCGGTTTTTGGTGATTTAGAGGTCGACCCACTCGACGCCATTCGGGTATGCGAACGCAGCTCGCGACTTTTTCTTCATCGTGATGCTGTATCCCGGTTGATCGGGAGCACGATACGTTCCTTTTTCGACAATGACAGGTGCTTCGAAGTGCCCGTGCAAGTGATCGACGTATTCGATCATGCGTCCTTCCATCGATCCGCTCACGCAAACGTAGTCGAAGAGAGAAAGATGCTGCACGTGTTCGCAAAGACCGACACCTCCAGCATGCGGTCAGACGAGAACGCCGTGCTTCGCCGCCATGAGAAGCACGGCAAGCACTTCGTTCACGCCACCGAGGCGGCAACTATCGATCTGACAAAACGCGATCGCCTCTGCTTGGAGGAATTGTTTGAACATGACGCGGTTATGCGCGTGCTCGCCCGTCGCGACGCCGATGGGTTTGACCGCGCGCGCAATCGTCGCGTGCCCAAGAACATCGTCCGGGCTCGTCGGCTCTTCGATCCATAACGGCCGAAAAGTCTCGAGACGCTTCATCCAGGAAATCGCTTCATCAACATCCCAGGTCTGATTGGCGTCCATCATGAGTGCGTGGTCCCAACCGATCTCATCGCGGATGAGTGCGGCGCGGCGGATATCGTCGTCGACGTTTCTTCCAACCTTCATCTTGAACGCCGTCCAGCCCTCGGCCATCGCTTCTTTGCACAAGCGCCGGATCTTGTCATCGCTATAACCTATCCAGCCGACCGACGTGTTGTAGGCAGGGTACCCATCCACGAGCACCGTCTCGATACGTTCCCGCCGCGTCGGCTCGAGCGCGCTCAAAAGCGTCAGCGCTTCATCCGGCGTGATGCAATCCGTGATGTATCGGAAATCGATAACACGCACGATCTCCTCGGGCGACATGCCGCAAAGCAGCTGCCAGAGCGGCTTTTCTGCGACTTTCGCCTGGAGGTCCCAGAGCGCGTTGACGACGGCAGCGGTCGCCAAATGGACGACACCCTTCTCGGGTCCGAGCCAGCGAAGCTGGCTATCCCCGGTGATCTCACGCCAGAACGCGCCCCACTCCGACGCGATCGACTCGAGCTCTTGTCCTACGATCTTCGTTGCGAGTGGGTGGATCGCTTCGACGCAAAGGTCGTTACCGCGGCCGATAGTAAAAGTCAGTCCGTGGCCCTCGTGCGCGTCGGGGTGGTCTGTCTCGAAAATGACATAGGCGGCGGAGTAGTCCGGGTCCGGATTCATCGCGTCGGAGCCATCGGAGTCTCGCGAGGTCGGGAAGCGAATGTCTTCGGTCGTAAAGCCGGTGATGCGCGTCATGCCGCTTCCACTCTTCGATGGCGCCATCGATCGATTGCGACCGCGGCTACAATGATCGTACCCGTCACGATTTCTTGAACCCAGTTCGGAAGCCCCACCTGGGAAGTGCCCGCTCGGATGACCGTCATGATGAACGCGCCGACGAGCGTGCCGGTGACGGTTCCTTCTCCGCCCGACAGGCTTCCGCCTCCGATCACTACGGCCGCAATAACGTCGAGCTCGAGACCCACCGCAACGGTGGGGTCCCCCACCGTGAGGCGTGAGAACTGAAGAACGCCCGTGACGCCCGCGAACGCGCCCGTCAAAGTGTAGACGATGACCTTGACCCTCTCTACTTGAACACCGCAAAGGCGTGCTGTCTTCTCATTCGAACCGACCGAGAAGATGTGCGCGCCAAGCCGCGTGTACCGTAAGACGACCGCCGTCGCGACTGCTAAAAGAGCGAGCATCCACACTCCTGGAGGTACGATCATCCAGCTGCGCTCAGGAGGTAAAGAAGCTAGAAGCTCGACGAGCCAGGTGAGAGGAGCATCGACTTTTTGTTCTTTGGCGAGCCCCTTCGCGACCCCGCGCACGAGAAGCAGCATGCCAAGGGTCACGATGAAGGGCGCCACCTTCAGCCTCGTTACGAGCGTGCCGCTCGTGAGTCCCGTCAGAGCGCAGACCAACATCGCCATGACGATTGCCGCCGCGGGTCCGCCACCCCCGTTGAGCACGAGCGCCACGACGACCGACGTCATCGCCACGATCGGGCCCACTGAAAGATCGATGCCACCCAGAATGATGACGAGCGTCATGCCGAGCGCCGCGGTGCCGACGATGGCGGTCTGCCGAGCGATGGTTTGGAGCGTACGGATCGACGTAAAGCTATCGGGGCCGATGAGCGCAAAGAAGAGATAGACGAGAACGAGGCCGATGAAAGGTCCGAGCGTCGAGAGCCACGGACTCGCCGACCTTGCCGGTGTCTCGCTCAAGAGGCCGCCTCCTGCATGATCTGCTCTTCGTCCACCTCGTTCACAGGACGTGCGGGCGCGAGGCGGCCTCGACTCATGACCGCGATGTGGTCCGACATGCCGAGTAGCTCGGGAAGATAGCTACTGATGAGCAGGATGGACTTGCCACTCGAGGCGAGCGCATTGATGAGCTCGTAGATTTGAGCTTTACTCCCGACATCGACGCCACGCGTCGGCTCATCGAGCAGCAGCACGTCGAGGCCGTGATAGAGAAGACGAGCGAGCGCGACCTTCTGCTGGTTGCCCCCCGAAAGATCCGTGACGCGCTGGCGCGGTCCGCGGGAATGGATACCGAGCTTCGCGATCCATTCCGCGGCAGCCGCGTCGAGATCCGAAGGTCTCAACCAGCGCGGCAACCTAGAGAGCGTCAAGTTTTCGGCTATCGTTCTCGTGACGGCAAGACCTTCCCCTTGTCGGTCCTCGCTCAATAGACCCACGCCTTGCTCGAGACGCATGGCCGGCGTCACCGCAGATTCGAATTGGCCCACACGCACGCGACCGCTTCGAACCGGTTCGAGCCCGAAGATCGCCCGTGCCATCTCTGTGCGTCCCGCTCCCATGAGCCCGGCGATACCCAGCACTTCACCGCGACGAAGCTCGAAGCTCACGTCGTGCGGCAGATCCATTCCTGCGAGCCCCTCGACCTCGAGGACAACGTCTCCCGGAAACCGCGACGTCCGAGGGAAGAGCTCGGAGATGTCCCTGCCGACCATCGACTTCACGATTGCGGAGGCGCTCGCCTCGGCGATCTGCCCTTCATCAACCGATCGTCCGTCGCGCAACACCGTGAAGCTGTCCGCGACCTGCCACACTTCTTCGAGGAAGTGAGAGATATAGACGATCGCGAGGCCGCGCTCTTTGAGCCGGCCGATGAGTCGAAAGAGTTTTTCGACGTCCGGCTGCGAGAGACTGCTCGTCGGCTCGTCGAGGATGAGGACTTTGGCCTCCAGAATCAACGCGCGGGCAATCTCGACGATCTGTCGGGATGCGAGAGAGAGAGTACGGACCTTCTGCTCGGGTGCAATGTCGTCATGTTCGAGCTCCGCGATCGCTGCAGCGGCGCGCGCCCGCATTTCGCCGCGCTGCAATAGCCCGCGACGCGTCGGCTCTGTCCCGAGAAAAATGTTCTCCGCGACGCTCAAATGCGGTGCGAGCGCGAGCTCCTGATGCACCATGAGCACGCCTTGATCGCGAGCGTCGCGAGGGCTCGCGGGTCGATAGGCTTCGCCATCGAGAAAGAGCGCACCGTCATCGGGAAGAAAAACACCAGAGAGCACGTTCACGAGCGTGCTCTTCCCCGCCCCGTTCTCGCCGACGAGCGCGCGCACTTCACCCGCCGAAACGGAAAAATCGACACCGTCCACGGCGAGCGTCGGACCGAAGCGCTTCCTTACGCCTCTCGCTTCGAGACGCTTAAGTTCAACCACCTGTCGACGTCAGGACGCAGAAGCTCTTGCATTTTCGGCTCGTTCATGTTGTCGCTTATTACAAGAGTGACCCCGGTGTCGACGCGCTTTTCGGTCGGCTCGCCCCGCAGATGCGCGACCATCGTCTTGACACCAAGATAGGCCATGTTCAGCGGGTCTTGGAGAACGAGCGCGTCGAACTCGCCATTCTCGAGGCCTCTCACCATCTGCTCGGAGGCGTCGAATCCAATCAGCTTCACCGAGCCGGTCAGCCCTGCATCTTGGAGCGCTCGGAGCATGCCGAAGGCCGAGCTCTCGTTCGGACAGTAGATGCCGTCAACCTCTAAGCTGCCATCCGCCGCCTCGAACCGGGCGAGCAAGTTCTCGCTCGTCTGATAAGCGAGCTCGGCGGTGGCGCCAGCATGTTGGTTCGAGCTCACGACGTTCATCTCCGGATTCTCGGCCATGACGTCCATGAAGCCTTGCTCGCGCTTCATCGTGCTCGCCGAGCCCTCCTGGTAACGGAGCATGATCACACGGCCCGAGCCTCCGAGCGTTTCTACCATACGCTCTCCGGCAAGCCGGCCGCCCTTGTAGTTGTCGGTGGCGACGAAGCTCACATAGTCGTCGCTGTCGAGTCCGGAGTCAATGATGACGACCGGGATCCCGCTCCGCATGGCGTTCGTAACCGGAATCCGGAGCGCTTTGTCGTCGGTAGGGGCAAGTACGATACCGGAAACACCGCGGCTTATGAACGTCTCCACTTCCGCGATTTGAGCTTCGCGATCGTCTTCGCGCGCGGGCCCTTTCCAGACAACTTCGACATCGAGCTCGACAGAAGCTTTGACCGCACCTGCATGAACGGCTTTCCAGAAAGAGTGCGTCGTGGCTTTAGGAAAAACGGCGATGGTGATGGTGATGTCTTCAGACGCGGCGTTCTCACTCTCACTCTGACAGCCGAGTGCCGCAAGAAGGGAGCAAAGGATGACGGCTTTAGCGCGCATCAGCATCAGTCAGTGCCTCCAGGTGGTAGAAATCGATAGCGTTCCCGCCAAGGACCGCTGTTTTGTCCGTGTCGGACAGGGTCGCAATGTACTGATGGACGATGTCCATCACTTCTAAGTAAGTCGCCGAAAGAGTGCAGACAGGCCAATCGGATCCTAGGAGGATTCGCCGCGCGCCGAAAGCCCCGAAAACGACATCGAGATAAGGCGTGAAGTCGTCGAGCTTCCACCCATGCCATTCGGTCTCGGTAACCATCCCAGAGACTTTGCAATACAGGTTTTCGTGCTTGGCGAGCTTTTCGATAGACGAGGCCCAGGGCTCGAGCTCGCGCCGCCCGATATGAGGCTTCGCGAGATGGTCGAGCACGAGGCGATGATCGGGAAACTGCTCGACAAACTCGAGAGCGGCAGGGAGCTGTCTCGGATAGATGAGCACGTCGTAAGTCAGATCGTGCTCTTTCAACAGAGCCACACCGCGAAGAAAGTCCTCGCGAAGAAGAAAGTAATCGTCGGGCTCGTCCTGCACGACGTGGCGCACGCCGACGAAACGTTCATGGGCGCCGAAACGCTCGAGCTGGGCTTGGGCGTCTTCCGAGCACAAATCCACCCAGCCGACGACACCGAGCACCGAGTCGTTCGTGTCCGCGAGCCGAAGCAGATATTCCGTCTCTTCGACGCTTTGCCGCGCTTGAACGGCCACCGAGCCCCCGATGCCCGTCGCGTCGAGTTGCGGCTTCAAATCGGTGGGTCCGAAATCCGTCTTCAAAATGTCCATGCGCTCGTCGATCCAGTCGTACTCGGAGGGGCTGTACTCCCAAAAGTGCTGATGAGCGTCAATGCGCATGGACTCCATACTATAAGATTGGGGCACCCATGATGGAACAAGCCGAGAACCTACGCGATGTCATCCGGGAAACGACACTCCTCGAGCCGCGACGCCTCGCCGACCGACTCGGGATTTCGCTCCGTATCGCGAGCGAGACGTTCCAGCAAACAGGAAGCTTCAAGTTCCGCGCGGGGTATAACCTCGCCGCGCTCGTCGAAGAGCGCACCATATTGACGGCGTCGTCAGGAAACTTTGGCCAGGCGCTCGCTTATGCCGCAAAGCTTCTCGAGAAGAATGCCATCATCGTCATGCCGGATACGTCTGCGCAGGTGAAAATGGACGCCGTGCGCGAGCACGGTGGCACGGTCGTGCCGATCAACGTAACGGTGAAGAGTCGTGCGGAGGGGGTCGCGGAGCTTGCCGCCGAGCACCCTTACGCTTTTATCGCGAGCGCCTTCAACGACCCGCGCGTCATCGATGGCAATGCGACACTCGGCGAGGAGCTAGCTCCGCACGACTTTGACGTTATCGTCGTGCCGGTCGGAGGCGGCGGCCTGAGCTCAGGGATCGTCAAAGGCCTTCGCGAAGCCGGCAACACGCGCACTCGGGTCGTCGGCGCCGAGCCGCTTCTCGGAAACGACGCCGCGCGGTCTCTCCGCGCCGGACACATCGTCAAGAACGAAAAAGAGCCGCTCACGATCGCCGACGGCGCACGCACGGTGAGCCTGGGCGAGAACAACTGGGCGATTCTGAAGGACGGCCTGGAGACGATCGTCGAAGTTCCCGAAGACGACATCGTCGAAGCGCTGAGGCTTCTCTTCTCCCACGCCAACCTCAAAGCGGAGCCCACGGGCGCACTCGGCGTTGGCGCGCTCCTCACAGACCCGGAACGTTTCCGGGACCGGTCGGTATGCTGCGTCGTCACCGGAGGCAACGTGAACGCCGATGTCTATCGACGACTGTTGAGCCGTGACTGAAATCCTCGAGCTCGGGATCGACATTATCCACTGGCTCGAGGCCTTTCGCTCGCCGCTACTGAACCAGTTTTTTTTCGTCGTCACGGATATCGGCTCGACCGCGGGCTATCTCGCGATGCTCCCGATCCTTTGGTGGGCTTTCTCGTGGAAGCTCGGGGCGCGGCTCTTCGTTGCGCTGGTGCTCAGCATCTACATCAACACGCTCATCAAAGATCTCGTGTCACTCCCCCGCCCGTTCGTCTATGCGGACATTGCCAATTTGCGCGCGCCCGGTGAGTTCAGCTTCCCGAGCGGCCACGCCCAGCAGGCGGCGGTTTTTTTTGGCCTACTTGCGCTTCACTTCAAGAAACGCTGGTTCACGACCGTCGCCGCGCTGACGGTCTTCCTGGTCGGATTTTCGCGCGTCTATCTCGGAGCTCACTTTCCTAGCGACGTGCTCGCAGGATGGAGCCTCGGGGCCGCGATCGCTTGGGGTTATGCGCGCTGGTCGGAGACGCTCGCGGAGAAAGCGGCCAGGCTTAGCTTGAACGCACAAGTGCTCTTGGTGATCTGTGTTCCCATAGCGCTCGCTTTCTTGCACCCGTCGAGGAACACCGCGCTCGCAATGGGCGGGCTCGCTGGGGCCCTTGGAGGCCTCGTCTTCGCATACCACCAGGGCCTTTATCAAGAAGGCATGCAGGCCCGGAGCCGCCGCGCATGGCTTGTCGTCGGCCTGTTAGGCCTTCCCCTCATTTACTTCGCGCTTCGGCTGCTCTCACCGGGCCAAGACTCCGTGTACTACTACCTTTATTTATGGTTGCGCTTCGCGACGATCGGCCTCTGGGTGAGCTTTCTCGTCCCACGCATCGTTGCCGTCATTCGAGACAGGCGACAGGCCCCCGCATGAAAACGCTCATGCTCTTGCGCCACGCCAAGTCGAGCTGGAAAGACAAGCGCATTTCAGACCACGACCGTCCTCTGAACAAGCGCGGAAAGAAAATCGCGCCCGTGATGGGGCACCTCATTCTCGAAAAACAGCTCGTCCCGGACCTCATCTTGTCGTCGACGGCCGTCCGCGCTCGAACAACGGCCGAAGCCGTGGCCGAAGCGTACAACTACAAGCACACTATCGAGCACATCGACGAGCTCTACCTAGCGACCGCGGGAGAGCTCCTCTTCCAAGCACAGAACCGCGTTGACGACAGCACAGACCGCGTGATGCTCGTCGCCCACAACCCGGGAATGGAAGACCTGGTCAGCAGGCTATCCGGCCATCCCGAGCCCTTTCCCACCGCCGCACTCGCGGTCTTCGGGCTCGGCATCGAAAGCTGGCGGGCGTTAGAGCTCGGCGTCGAGACGTCGCTTCTGCATCTATGGCGCCCGAGAGAGCTCGAGTGACGAAACCGATCTTCCACATCACGTTCACGCCATTCGCGGATTGCGATATCTGGATAGCCCGGAATGCCGTCGAAGCCGTCGCGCGATGGCTCGATTCCAAAGGTTTCGAGCCCACGACATGGGGCGAGCCACTTCGCAAGCTTAGACCGTCTGCAACTTCGTGAGAGAGCGGTAGTCTCCTCGCTTTGAAATCGATGGGGTTTGACAGGTCAACTCCAATTGACCATACTAGTCATATGAATACAGCCGGAGTAGCCGAACTAAAGGCGCGCTTGGCCGAATATCTCAAGCAGGTGAAGTCGGGAAACGAGATCCTGATCACGGAGCGCGGATCGCCGGTGGCAAAGCTGGTTCCGATAGATGCAACTCAGAAGCGAGACGAACGCCGCCAACGGCTGGCGGCAGGCGGTCTGCTCGAGCTCGGCAAGCGCCGCATGCCCAAATCGCTACTCGTGCTGCCCAAGGGCCCCGCGAACATTGGTGAGGATGTGCTGTCCGCTTTGCTATCAGAGCGTGACGAGGGTCGCTAGCGTACAGTGTTTTGGGACAGTTCGGCTTTGGTTCCTTTGCTCCTGCCGGAGGCGCGCTCAAATGAAATGACGACGACTATTCGTTCAGGCACCACTCCGGTATTTTGGTGGGGAACGCCGGTCGAGTGCAAGTCGGCCATCTATCGACGACACCGGGAGGAACCGTTGCCGAGAGCTATGTTGGAAACGGCTCTGCAACGGCTGGATCTTCTCCTCGACCATTCGGACACCATTGCCGCCACCGAAGACGTGCGACGACGCGCTGGACGACTTCTCGCCGTGCATCCCCTACGCGCCGCGGATTCGCTCCAATTAGCCGCGGCGCTGGTTTTTTGCGAAGACGATCCGACGAGCGAACGCTTCGTATGTCTCGACGGCCGACTTCGCGACGCTGCCTTGTCGGAAGGATTCCAACTCCTACCCCGTGAGATGTAGGTCAACAAACGTCCAGCCCTCCCAGAGGTATCGGAGGGACTCCGTGGTCAAGTGTTGCTAAGAGCAAGCTCCGCGCGAAGGAGCCTCAGTCGCTCGAGCTGGATGACGGCTCTCGCCTGCCTCTTGACCACGACGGCGACGGCACAGCGGCTGACGCCGAAAGCTGAGAACGACGCTTCCGCGAAATCGTTTCCCGCCACCTAAACCTAACCCGCCGACGTTACCTAAAAAACGAAAGCGTTCCCTTCGAAGCGGCCGGGACGCGGCGAGGGCGGGATAGCGATGGCCTCCCGGGAGGACCAACTGCCGCGGATCGCTATCGGTGGTGAGTCCGGTAGCCCTGAGTTTTGACAAGGAGAGCAAATGGCTAAAGTGCATCGCCGGAGATTTCTCGAGATAACGGGTGGCAGCGTCGGGGCGCTCGCTGCTCGTCCATTGACGGCGCAGTCCCCCGAGGTCGTCGTGATCGGAGCGGGTGCCTTCGGTGGGTGGACAGCTCTTTACCTCCGAGAGATGGGGCTGTCGGTAACACTCGTAGACGCGTACGGACCGGGCAACGCGCGGTCGAGCTCGGCCGGCGAGACGCGACAGATTCGTGCCACCTACGGCGACCGTGAGCTCTATTCGCGTTGGGTCGTCGACGCCTTCGAGCGGTGGAAGACACGAGAGGAGGAGTGGGGCAAGAAGCCATTCTTCCAAACGGGTCAAATCACGCTGCTCCGCGAGTGGACCGATTACCTCCAGTCGTCGAAGACGGTGCTCGATAAACTCGGACTCGACAACGAGGTGATCCAGCGCGCGGAACTCATCAAGCGTTTTCCCCAGTTCAACGATGACGACGTGGAGCTCGGCTTCTACGTTCCGAGCACGGGAATCCTCAAATGCCGGGAAGGCTGTTTGGCGGTGGCCGAGGCTTTCCAGAGCAAGGGCGGTCGCTTCGTGATGGCGAAAGCGGAGATGCGCCAGCGCTCGGGCGGCAAATTGCCGGAGGTAAAACTCTCCACGGGGGAGACGCTGGCGGCGCAGAGCTTCGTCTTTGCGTCCGGACCGTGGCACCCCAAGATGTTTCCGAAAGTGCTCGGAGACAAGTTACGTCTGAACCGGCGCGTGCTGTTTTTCATGGGTACACCCCAGGACGATCATCGGCTTTCCTATCCAAACTGCCCGACCTTCACGATCCGCGGAGTCTATGGCTTCCCCGATCTCGAAGGCAAGGGAGTCAAGCTCGGTCCCTATTGGGACACGGGACCACTCGACCCGGACACCGACGATCGCACCGCCACGCCGGATGAGCTGCGTCGGATTCACGAGCTCGTGGACTCGGCGCACCCGATGCTCGAGGGCCAACCGGTCCTCGAGACTCGGGTGAGCCCGCGTACCAACAGCATCGACGGCCATTTCATGGTCGACCGTCATCCCGAGCTGGACAATGTCTGGCTGGTGGGCGGCGGCTCCGGCCACGGCTACAAGCACGGGATCGTGCTCGGAGATTACGTAGCCGACCGCGTTACCGGGAACGCGACCGATCCAAATCTGGACGCGACGTTCGCGATCAAGAGTGAGCTGCCATTTTCCACCGTTCGGCGGATATGCCTGTACGAAAATCTCCATGCCGCCCGGCGCGTCCGAGTAGTACGCGATCCATCGGCCGTCGGGTGAGAATCGAGCGGCCCGCCTGGTTTCCACTATCGGTGACGAGCGGCTCACTCGATGGCTCACCTAACCGGAGTTGCCGCAAGTCGTAACTCGTCTCCACTGAGTCTTCATGAAACACGATGGTGCGCCCATCGGGCGTGAACGCGCTCACGTAGATGGCAGCCGCGCTCTCGAGAAGCACCTCCGCGGTCCCGCTTCCGTCAGCGAGCGCCCACAGAATCGCAATCCTGTTCGCCAAAACGGAGTGAACCGCAACTCTTGTACCATCGGGCGACCAGACGGGGCGTCCAGGGAGGCCGTCTAGCGTAAGCTTGCTAGACGTGCCGCGTGACGGATCGATGATGAAGATATCCGAGGTCAATCCAACGTAGTCGACAACCGAAACCGCCACGCGATTCGAGCCCGGAGCGAGTCGAAGATCTTTATACGCACGCATTTCCTCCACGACGGGCATTTCTGTCCCGTCTGGGTCAACCCAAACAAGTTGGAATTCGGAGAGCGACGCATCCTCGGCACGGTAAATGAGCGTTCCGTCGTCGGACACCGCGAACTGATGGAAGAGGCCGTCGTGGCGAACGCCGTTTATCACGGGCACGGGCACACCGTGGGAGCGCGTGTTCACCTATTCGAATTCCACCGCGAAGAGCGAGCCCTGCCGAGCGAACAAAAGATGCCCGGTTGGCAACAGCCGACCCTGGGACGCGTCTTCTAGAATAACCTCCACCTCTCCGGCGCCGAGATCGACAATCGCGAGTTGTCGTCCGCCTTCACCCACCACCGTGACAGGCGCCAAGTCGGAGTTCCCCAACGGACTCGGACACAAGAGGCCCACTTCGCCACGGGAGGGGTTCGGAACCGCGAGGCGCTTTACTTCACGTCCTTCCGCGGATACCGCGACGAGACCTCTCCTTCCGAGGTTGTCTCCCACGAGGATGGTGGTGTCGTTTATCCAAAAGGCGCCGCCGTACTCTCCTGGCTCAGACAGCTCCGTTGGCGTACTCCGGCCCGGAACGACCGCGTGCATTCTTTGGTCGGCGAAATAGCCGAGCCACGTCCCATCCGGCGAGAAGAAAGGGCCTTGCGCTCCTTCGGTGCCGGGAACGAGCGTCCCGTTCCCCTCGTCCGGACTCCAGACGAAGAGCTGTCGAACGCCACCGACAGTAGTGACATAGGCCAGAGTTGTGCCGTCGGGTGACAGAGCCAAAAGTGGAACTCCTAACGAAGTGGGCGGTGCGATGGGCGAATCCGCAGGAAGCTGCGCCACGAACCGCTTGGTGCGCGCCATCGACTCCAAGTCTGTCGTGCGCGCGAAGTATGTCAGGCCACTAGCAATGAGCGCGGCTGCGATCGCGGTCAGCGCAATCCAGGAAACGGCTGGACGTGCCTTGGCGGGGTGCGGGGCCTCCGGTGCGTCACGCTCCGAAAGTAGAATCCGTGCGTCCGCGACATCATGAAGGCGCCATTTTGGGTCCTTGACGAGACAGCGCAGCAGCAGTTGATGGCACGCCGGCCAAACATCTGAAGGGAGCTTGTCGTAGTCCGGCTCGAGTTGAACGACGGCGGCCAGGATATCGGTTACAGTTTCGCCCGCAAAAACCTTCCGTGTCGTCAGCGCTTCGTAAAGGCAGCAACCGAAGGCCCAAATATCCGTACGCTTGTCGACAGGGTTCGCACGCGTTTGCTCAGGACTCATGTACGACGCCATCCCCATAATCGCCCCGAGCGACGTCTCTCTAGCAAGGTAGGTGATTGGGATGAATCGACGGCCGGTTCCTCTTCACGAAGGAACGCTTTCGCCAAGCCAAAATCCAGAATCTTCGGCTTCCCATCCGGCCCGATCTTGATATTTACTGGCTTCAAGTCTCTGTGAACGACTCCCTTACTGTGTGCGGCTTCTAACCCCTCGGCAATCTCAATGAACAGCGGGATGGCCTCGTCAACGAGAATGCGACCTCTGGCGATACGTTCTGCCAAAGTCTCCCCTTCCACCAACTCCATGACGAGAAACAGCTGCCCATCGTGTTCTTCGAGACCATAGAGCGTGGCGATGTTCGCGTGGTTGAGCTGTGCGAGGAGGCGGGCTTCGCGCTGAAATCGGTCGAGACGCTCTTTATCTTGGGAGAACTGCTCGGGAAGAATTTTGATAGCGACGTCCCGGCCGAGCTTTGAATCTCGAGCCCGATACACCTCCCCCCATACCGCCTTTCCCAATGGGCTCGAGGATTTCGTAGTGGGCGAGTTTGTGGCCGGGTGAAAGCAACATTTCAGGCCGACGATGTTACGACAGTGGTGGATGGTGAGCAACCAGGAAACGCCGAGCTGGCGAGCCACTAACGACTTGCCTCTACTCGCCCATATCTGAGAACATAACCGCGGCGGTTGAGCTTGTACGCGCAATCGGCGTACGCGTGCATTCCCCGAAAGGATGGTGCATGAAGACATTCGCCACCGGCGTCGCATTCTTCGGAGTCTGGCTTGCAGTTGGGAGCCAGACCGCTGCGACGGGTGCGACCCGTTGGCCAACTCGAAGCGAGTCCCCGACGCTTCCAGCGGACTTGAACCCGGTCATTCAGGAATACTGCGTGACCTGCCACAATGACTCGACACTCTTGGGCAACCTCTCGCTCGAGACCTTCGACGTCGCCGCAGCACACGAGCGGGCCGAGACCGCCGAGAAGATGATCGTGAAGCTCCGGGCCGGAATGATGCCCCCGCCGGACATCGACCGCCCGTCACCCGAAACACTGCTGACACTCGTTACGACCCTCGAGGCGGTGGTGGACCAAGCCGCCGGGACTGACCCGAATCCCGGCGCCCGTCGGTTTCAGAGGGTCAACCGAGTCGAGTACGAGCGAGTGGTCAAAGATCTCCTCGCGCTCGATATCGACGCCAGTCGCTGGCTCCCGGCCGACACCTATCTCGGCAACTTCAACAACATGTCGGCCGCCCAGGGGCTCTCGACAACGCTTCTCGAGGCCTATCTGAGGGCTGCGAGCGAAGTCAGTCGCCTCGCCGTCGGTAACCCCAATGCGCTTTCGAGCACCGCCAAGTACAGGACCCCGATCGAAGTCTCACAACACGCTTGGGATCACATCGAGGGTACGCCCTTTGGGACGCGCGGCGGGATGGTCGTCACGCACGACTTCCCGGCAGAAGGCGAGTACGTTTTCTCGATCGAGACTCTCTTCGGTAACGGCACGAGCTTTACGGACATAGACATCGCGATCAACGGCGAAGGCGTAGCTCTCCTCGGCCTGGAGCATGGCGGGGCCAAAACCGTTCCGATACGGACCGAGCCCATCTTCGTTCGTGCAGGCCAGCGACAAGTCTCCGCGGCCTTCATCCGAAATATCGATGGACCGTACGAGGATCGTTTGAGCCCTCACGCATGGTCGTTCGTCGGAGGTGAGGACTCGAAGGCGTGGGCGAATTACGGAATCACCGCACTGCCGCACCTCAGCGACCTAATGATCACGGGGCCCCTTCGCTCCGTGGGGCTTTCGGAGACGGCCAGTCGCAAAAAGATCTTCAGCTGCGGCCCGACATCACCAAGCGAGGAACGTCCGTGCGCCGAGACGATCATCCGCCGCCTGGCCCGTGAGGCCTATCGGCGACCGGTCACGGAAGAAGATCTGGCGGGACCCATGTCCTTCTACGACCGTGGCGCCGAAGCCGAAGGCTTCGAGGTCGGCGTCCGGACCGCGCTACAGGCGATCCTGGCCAGTCCACAATTCATCTTCCGCCTCGAGGAGCAACCCGCCGGCCTTCGCGCGGGTGCGAGCTATCGTCTGCGCGACCTCGATCTCGCTTCACGCCTATCGTTGTTCCTGTGGGCCGCAAACCCGGACGATGAGCTGCTCGCGCTCGCCGCGGAGGGTCGGCTCTCGGATCCGGGGCGCCTGGAGCAGCAGGTCGAAAGGATGATCGAGGACCCACGTTCGAAGTCGCTCGCCACGCGATTCGCCGCGCAATGGCTTCGGCTCCAGGACGCGGAGGACAATCACCCGCAGCCATACCTCTATCCCGACTTCACCGGGCAGTTACGCGATGACCTGGTACGCGAGACCCAATCCTTCCTCGATCACCTCGTTCGGGAAGATCGGAGCTTGCTCGAGCTGTTCAACGCGGACTACACGTTTCTCAACGAGCGCGTGGCGCGGCATTACGGGATCTCCGGCGTGTCGGGCGAAGAGTTCCGCAGGGTCGACTACCCCGATGACACCCGGCGCGGCGTGTTGGGCCACGGGAGCGTGCTACTCCTGACGTCGATGTCCGCCCGCACCTCCCCCGTGCTGCGCGGCAAGTGGGTGATGGAAGTGCTCATGGGCTCGCCGCCGCCGCCGCCGCCGCCCGACATCCCGGCGCTCGAGGAAACAGAAGGCACATTGGAAGGACGCCGTCTGACCACACGCGAGCGGTTAGAGATACACCGGGCCAACCCGACCTGTCATGCTTGCCACCGATTCATGGATCCCATCGGGCTGGCGCTCGACAACTTCGATGTGACGGGACGTTTGCGGACCCGCGAGAACGGCGTCCCGCTCGATACGCGTGGCACCTATTACGACGGCACGGAGGTGAACACTCCGAAGGAGCTCACCGACTTGCTCATGAAGCGACCGATCCCGTTGGTACGGAACTACACCGCAAACTTGCTGGCCTACGCCATCGGGCGCCGCGTGGAGTATTTCGACCAGCCCAAGATTCGCGCCATCGTGCGAGAAGCGGAAGCGAACGACTACCGGATGTCTTCGTTTATCCTCGGAGTCGTGAAGAGCCGACCCTTTCAGATGTCGCGGTCCCGAGCGACCTCGTTGGGAGAAGTCCAACGTTCCGAACAGGAGAATTAGAGCCATGGCATTCATTACCAGAAAGCACCTGTCCCGCCGCGCGTTCCTCCGAGGTACGGGTGCGAGCTTCGCGCTGCCTTTCCTCGAGGCAATGGTCCCCGCGGGACGCGCGAGCGGAGACGGGACTACCGGCTTCACACGCCTTGTATGTATAGAGGAATCGATGGGCTGCGCCGGCTCTAGCGACTGGGGGGATGCGCAACACTTATTCGCTCCGGCCAAGGTCGGTCGCAACTTCGACCTCGCCGCGAACAGCCAACTGAAGCCACTCGAAGGGTTCCGCGAATACTTGACGATCGTCAGCAACACGGACTGTCGCTCGGCCGAAGCGTTCCGCGCGGAGGAGATCGGTGGCGATCACGACCGATCGACAGCGGTGTTCCTGACGCAGGCCCACCCGAAGCAGACCCAGGGCTCGGACATCTTTCTGGGAACGTCGCTCGACCAGCTTCACGCGCAGCGCTTCGGGCGCGACACCGCGCTACCCTCGCTCGAGCTTTGTATAGAAGGCATCGACCGCGGCGGCGGTTGCGCCTACAACTACCACTGCGCCTACACGACCTCGCTGTCCTGGGCGACCCCCAACCAGCCGCTCCCCGCGATTCGCGAGCCTCGGGTCGTGTTCGAGCGACTGTTCGGCGCCGGCGACACACCGGAAGACCGGGCCGCCCGGCGTCGGACCGACCGAAGCATGATCGACTGGATCACGACCGAGGTCTCGCGCCTGAAGCGAACCTTGGGGGCCGCGGATCGCGCGGCGCTCGACGCATACACGGAACACATCCGCGAGATCGAGCGGCGGATCCAGCTCGTCGAGGCCCGCAACATGAGAGGCGACGAGCACGAGATGCCCGAGACGCCCTCCGGTGTTCCCGCCTCGTTCGAAGAGCACATGCAGTTGATGTTCGATCTTCAAATGGTCGCGCTACAGACCGACCTCACGCGGGTTATCACGTTCAAGACCGGATTCGATCAGTCGAATCGAGTGTTTCCAGAGAGCGGCACTACGAAGTCTATCCACGGGGTCTCTCACCACGGCAACGTCCCCGCGGACATCCTGGACTTCAACAAGATCAACACGTACCGCCTCGGCCAGCTCAACTACTTCCTCCAGAAAATGCGAGATACGATCGACGGCGACGCGTCGCTTTTGGATAAGACGGCCATCATCTGGGGATCTCCGATGGCCGACCCCAACCTGCACAACCACCGCCGCGCACCCCTCCTCCTCATGGGTCACGCGAACGGAGCCCTCGAAGGAGGACTGCATCTTCGGGCCCCAGAGGGAACGTCGATGGCGAACGTGTTTCTCGCACTGATGAAAAAGTTGGGACACAAGGACATGAAGACATTCGGCGACAGCACGAGAGAGTTTCTGTTGGACTTTCCGCGCGGCGGAGGCAACGCATGAGGATCGCCGCGAAATCAGCCGTCCTTTTCGGCATCGCTCTCGTCCTGGCAGGCGCCGACCCCTCGCCCGGAGCCCCGGTTGCCGATGGCATCGAAATCATCGAGGCCGCGCGCCGGGGAGACGCCGAAGCCGTCCGGTCGCTCCTCGATCAGGGCGTGGATGTGAACGAAGCGCGGGGCGACGGCATGACCGCGCTGCACCGGGCCGCCGAGCGCGGCCATTCCGAGGTCGCCGAGCTGTTGATCGCAGCGTCCGCCGACGTAGAGGCGAAGACGCGCATCGGCAGCTACACTCCGCTCCACCTGGGCAGCCGGGGAGGACACGCCGTTGTAATAATGATGCTGCTCGAGGCGGGTGGCCGTCCCAATGCCGTGACCACCAACAGCAGCGTAACGGCATTGCACCTGGCGGCAGCGGCGATCGACGGGGCGGAGGCCGTGACGGCGCTCCTGGGTCAGGGAGCGAACCCCAATGCCCGCGCAGGGTCGGCGGGCCAGACGCCTTTGGTCTTCGCGGCCGGATCCAACCGCGCGGCATCCGTGAGAGAGCTCCTGAAGGGCGGAGCGGATCCGGGAGTTAGCACGAAAGTCGTCGACGTTCTCCCGAGCCTCGCGCTGGATCGGGAGGCGACCAAACGCTTTCGGAAGAAGCTTTTCGGAACTGAGCTGGCCGAGGCCATGGCCAAACCGAGCTCTAGAATCAAAGCACCGGACGTGGAGCTCAGCTCGACCGAGGTCCAGGCAGCCATCCGCGCGCAGCGGGAGTTCCTGCTCTCCGGCTATGAAGTCGGCGACGTCGATGGGCACTCGCTTGCGCGTGTCCGGCCGGACTACCCGGGAGGTCCCGAAGTCGTGCGCCCTCCGTTCAGGGAGGTTGTCGTCGGCAAGACGGGCGGCATGACAGCGCTCTTACACGCGGCTCGCGAGGGACATATCGAGGCGGCCGTCGCACTCCTCGATGGCGATGCTGACATCAACGAGGTGAGCGGTGATGGAACCAGCCCGCTGCTCATGACCGCGCTCAACGGTCAGTTCGATTTGGCGCTCGTCCTGCTCGACCGTGGCGCCGACCCCAACTTGGCCGCCTCCACCGACGGTGCCTCACCTTTGTTCGCCGTCCTCCAGACCCAGTGGGCGCCAAGGTCGAACTATCCCCAGCCCCGGGCACAGGACGAGCAGCGCACGGAGTATATGGACGTGCTGAGGGCCCTACTTGAGGCAGGAGCCAACCCGAACGTCCGGTTGAACACGCATCTATGGTACTGGGAGTACGGGCTCGGCAAGATGGGGATCGACCTCACGGGCGCAACACCGTTCTGGCGCGCCGCCTTCGCGCAGGACCTCGAAGCCATGAAGCTTCTCGCAGCAAACGGTGCGGATCCCAACATCCCCACCAAGTGGCCGGAAGTCGGGATGAGGGGGCGGCGACAACAGGACGGGAGGCAGCAGGAGGATTCGGCATTGCCCTACATCCCCGAGAGAGCGCTGAACGCCTATCCGATCCACGCTACCGCGGGGGGAGGCTACCTCGGACTCGGGGCCTTTAGCGTGCGCAACGCACCGAACCAGTTCCTTCCGGCCGTGAAGTATCTGGTCGAGGAGCACGGAGCAGACGTCAACCTCACCGACTCCTGGGGCTACCGGCCGATCCACTATGCGGCGGCGCGAGGCGATAACGAGCTCATCAAATATCTCGTGTCGCAGGGTGCGGACGTCACTGTAATCACACGCCTGGGCCAGTCGACCGCCGACATGGCGCGTGGCGGTCGTTCCGGTTTCTTCATGCGGGTGGCGTACCCAGAGACGGTGGAGCTGCTCACGAGTCTGGGCTCGTCGCTCGAGTGTCTCCACACCCACTTCCTCGACACCGGGGACGTCTGCGCGGGGGCCGGCGTCAACGACGTCTGGGCGCCATCCCCTGAAATACCCAAGTAGACCTCGATTGCAACCGAAACGGGCAATAGGGTATCTTGGCGCTGCTGGGATCGGTTACCGGCGAGCCGTTTACGATGCCATCATCAGGTGAGATCTGGAACTTCCCCGCCTGAAACGGGAACGATCCAAATGTCGTGCTCGTACACAAAGGCGATGGACGCGCTGTCCGGGGAGAACTTGGGGTCGACCACGTCCCCTTTGGACGGCGCGAGATGTGTCGCTTCACCGCTCTCGAGGTCGTAGACGAGGATCCGGCCGTGGGGGGGCCTATACCCGCGTATCCAAGAGCTCACGGGGCAGATTACTTGAAATAAACAGCGACCTCTTCGAAGACCTTCCAGGCGAGCAAACGGCTTCTTGTCTGCGAGGGCGCGAGCCCGAAGTCTCTCCTAGGGTTCGTTAACAGGCTCACGATAGGGCTTGGCCTGTTTATAGAGCAACATGCCGAGATAATAGTGCGCCTCCTCGAAGCGCGGTTCGAGCTCGAGAGCGCGACGGAAGTGAACCATGCCCTCTTCAAGCTCTCTTTGCGACATGAGCGCGATGCCCAAGTTGTGGTGTCCTTCGGCAGAACCGGGATCGGTCGAGAGCACCTCACGAAAGCGCTCGATCGCCTCCTCGACCTTCCCCCTGCCCTATCAAGGCGATGCCGAGGTTGTTGCCGGCATCGACGAAATCGGGCTTCGCCTCGAGCGCGCGGCGAAAGTAGAGGACGGCTAAGCTCCGGGCTGGCCCATACGATCGTTGAGCGTGCCGCCGCGGTCGAACCACGCAAGCTCGGTCGTTCGGTCCCCTCCACGAGGGATGAAGGCAAGAACCCCGTTATTTTTGTTTTTATTGGTTCGCGGTGCTCGCGGCGAGCAGGACGGCGCTCTTTGCGGCCAATCTCTTTCGTTCGCGGGTAGGACGTGCCTTTCTCGCGATCTGCGACCAGGACATCGCCGCAGAAGCCTCCGGGGTCAACCTGTTCCGCTACAAGCTCACGGCGTTCGCCGTGTCGTCTTTTTTCGTCGGCATGTCGGGAGCGCTCATCGCGCATTACCGTACGATCGTGACGTGGGAGCGGTTCACGCTCGAAGTGAGCATTCTTTATCTCGCGATGGTCATCGGCGGCGGGCTCGGAAGTATCGTGGACTCGTTTCTCAGCGCTTCGGTCATAACACTCTTGCCCGCGCTCATCGCCACATCCGGCCGCGCGCTAGGGAGGCTCCGGGGTCGCTTTCTCGTCCATCTTATAGGTGGACTGCACCAAGACCAGCCCAAAACGCGTCTGTCGTCGCCGCCAGCCGGAAAAATCCGTCCTCTACAGGGCGCTGGCGCAGCACTTTGAGTCTTTTCTCCTCCACTATGAACAACGTTTCGAGAAGAGCTTCGGTTACTTGAGAGCCATCGTCCGCGACACGGTCTACCGATTCTTAGATTGTGGCATCTTGGAATCAGGCTTCGCACTCGCCGCGGCAATGAAAGTCCAAGCCATCGACCAGAACCGCCCAGTCATGGACGTCTTGATCGCGGATACGAACGGGGAACTCGACGGATTTCTGGACGGGATGAAGCGTCTCGAGGGAGTAGCGGAGGGCAGAACGTCAAAACAACCAACCTTCAAGCCTCGAATAACTCGAGCCCTGCAGACGAGAACCGCCGAAAATCCTCTATGTTCGCCGTCGCCAGTGCAGAGTCGAATCGGAGAGCCGTCGCGGCAATTATGCAATCGAACATGGACCGCCGCCGCCGACCCGCGTCATTAAAGAGCCGAGCGCTCACCTTAGCATCCTCCTGGAGAAGGGCATGCGTCGGAGACGATTTGTAGCGCTAAGTCGGCCTGACTCGTATCGAGGGGACCGCAGAGAAACTCCGCCCACGCAATCGTGCCTTTCGTCCTAGGGCTCCACACCGACGGCAAATCCCGATAGAATGCCCCCATCCAAGTTCACGCTGGCAAAAGGAGATGACTCGTTGAAACGTAAAGGCACTCTATTGACAGCTCTTGCATTAATGATGACGACCCTGTTCGCCGCGCACGGATTCGCGCAACCCGTAGAGCTCAAAAGCGCGCTCCTCGAATCCTTCGAGTGGCGCAATATCGGACCGGAGCGTGGAGGACGATCGCTCACCTGCACAGGCAGCCCTGGGCGGCCGAACGAGTACTTCTTCGGCGCGACGGGCGGGGGCTTGTGGAAAACCCATGACGGAGGCACGACCTGGTTCCCCGTTACGGACCAGAAGATCGCCTTTTCTTCTGTCGGTGCGGTGGCCGTGGCGGAGACCAATCCCGACATCATTTATATAGGAGGCGGCGAGACGCAGCTGCGGGGCAGCATCACGCAAGGCGACGGCGTCTACAAATCGACCGATGGCGGCGACACGTGGCGCTTTTTAGGCCTGAAAGACACGCAAGCCATCTCTCGCATCCGCGTTCATCCCACGAACCCCGACATCGTCTACGTCTCAGCGCTCGGGCACGTATATGGCGACAACGAGGAGCGCGGCATTTTTCGCTCCAAAGACGGGGGCAATACGTGGGAGAAGGTGCTCTACAAGAGCGACCAAGCAGGCGGGGTCGATCTCATCATCGACCGTACGAACCCCAACGTCCTCTATGCTTCGCTCTGGCAGGTCTATCGCAAGGCATGGAAGATGTGGGGCGGCGGGCCGGACTCGGGTCTCTACAAGACGGAAAATGGCGGGGAGACCTGGATTGAGCTCACCGGAAATCCCGGGATGCCCGAAGGACCCATCGGCAAGATCGGCATCACGGTCTCACCCGCGGATCCGAAACGCCTCTGGGCCATCGTCGAGGCCAACGATGGCGGCGTCTTCCGCTCCGACGATGGAGGCGCGAGCTGGACGCGGACGAATGACGAGCGCAAGATCCGCCAGCGACATTTCTACTACTCGCGCATCTACGCGGATACGCAAGATCGCGACACCGTTTACGCGCTCAATACGCGCATGTACAAGTCGGTCGACGGAGGCGAGACGTTCGATATCACCATCACGGTGCCGCATGGCGACAATCACGATTTGTGGATCGACCCCAACAACCCGCGGCGCATGTGCAACTCGAATGACGGCGGCGGCAACGTCTCCATCAATGGCGGCGAGACCTGGACGGAGCAGGATTACGTGACGACGCAGCTCTATCACGTCAACGTCACCAACGACGTGCCCTACCACGTCTGCGGCGCTCAGCAGGACAATTCCACCGTCTGCGTTCCGAGCGACGGCTGGCAGAACATGCAGGCGCGCGGCCCCGGCCATGGCTGGTACTACACGGCGGGCGGCGGCGAGAGCGGCTACATCACGCAGCACCCCACAAAGCTCGACCTGTTCTACGCTGGAAGCCAGGGCGCGCTACTGACCCGCTACAACAGAGCCAATGGACAGATCCGAGACATCCAGGTCTATCCGCGTTTTTTCTCCGGGGAGCCGGCAAGTGCTCTACCCGAGCGCTGGCAGTGGACCTTTCCCATCGTGTTCTCCCCCCTCGACGAGAACATCCTCTACACGAGCTCCCAACATGTTTGGAAGACGACCGATGACGGCCAGACGTGGGAGAAGATAAGTTCCGATCTCACTTATGGCGATCCGGAAACGCTCGGCGTATCGGGCGGTCTCGTCACGATGGACATGAACGGGCCGGAGATCTACGCGACCGTTTTTGCATTGGCGCCTTCTCTCCACGACGTGAACACCATCTGGGCAGGCTCGGATGACGGCATGATCCACATCACGCGCGACGGCGGGAAGAACTGGGAGAACATTACACCGCCCGACCTCCCGAAATTCAGCCGCGTGAGCATCATCGACGAATCCAAGCACGCAGCTGGAACGCTTTTCGTGGCCGCCAATCGCTATCAGGTGGACGATCGGGAGCCTTATGTCTTTCGTACGCGCGACTTCGGAAAAACGTGGACGAAGATCGTCGACGGTATCGCCGCCGGACACTTCGCTCGCGCCGTCCGGGAGGATCCCGTGCGCAAGGATCTTCTGTTCCTCGGAACGGAGCACGGAGCCTACCTTTCCTTCGACGCCGGGGATAACTGGCAATCCCTTCAGCTCAACCTTCCCGACACACCCATACGGGATCTCGCCGTGAAGGATTCGGACGTCGTTCTCGGCACGCATGGCCGCGGCTTCTGGATCCTGGACGACATCGAGCCCCTCCGTCAGCTCTCTCCGAGCGTTTACAACAAAACGCTCACCGTCTTCGAGCCGGGCCCGACGATCCGCGGAATAGGCAACGCGGTGATCCAATATTTTCTCTCCGAAGAGGCCGAGAAGGTCACGGTCGAGATCCTCGACCCGAGCGGCAATGTGATCCGCACCATCGAGGGAACTCCCGAAGATGAAAAGGAAGAAAGGCCCGCGGGCAATCCTTTCCGTCCCGCGCCGCCCGCGCCACCATCCACGCATGCGGGGCTCAACCACTTCGAGTGGGACCTCCACCACGAAGGTGCGACAACATTCGACGGGATGATCATATGGAGCGGCCGGCCCGAACGCGGCCCCAAAGCCCCTCCGGCAACTTATCAGGCACGCGTCACGACGCTCGAGCAAACCCAGACGGTTTCTTTCGAAGTGCAGATCGATCCCCGGTTCGAAGGCGTCACGGTGGCGGACCTCGAGAAGCAGTTCGAGCTCTCGAGCAAGATCCGCGACAAGACGAGCGAAGCCAACGAAGCCGTCATCGAGATCCGCGAAGTCCGCGCGCAGCTCGAAGAGCTGCTCGAGACAACGGCGAGCGCCGAGCTCCAACAGACCGGTCGCGATTTCATCGAGAACATCTCCGAGATCGAAGAAGCGCTCTATCAGGTCAAGAACCAGAGCAGCCAGGATCCACTCAACTTCCCCATCCGGCTCAACAACCGACTCGCGTCGCTACGCCGAAGTGTCGAGCACGGGGACGCCAAGCCGACGAACGCAGCCTTTACGGTCTTCGAAGAGCTTTCCGCCGAGCTCGCCGAGCACATGCAAAAACTCCAAGCGCTGCTCGACAGCGGGTTAAACGCCATCAACACCCAGCTCGAGAGTGAGGGTCTCGGGACCGTCGAGGGAGACCGCCAGAAATAGAGTCTACCGTGTACCTAACGAAAGACTGACGCAACCGCGTTTCGATTGCGTTCGTCCTCGCACTTTTGGCTGACAGGGTCGAAGATTGAGAAAGGCAAGAGGGCACCTATGACACGTAAAGTCACACGTCGGGATTTTCTCAATGGAACTGAGGTCGCCATCGGGGCCTCCCTGTTGTCGCCGTGGGCGTCTTTACTGGGCGCCGAGTCTTCGCAGTTCACCTTGGACGCGGACTATTATCCACCCGCGCTCACTGGGTTGTGCGGAAGCCATAAAGGTTCATGGGAGGCCATGCACGCCCGCGTTACGGGCAAGACCTGGCCCGCCGGCGAACCCGAAGAGGCTACGACCTGGTCGGGGGCGGCATCAGCGGCTTGTCGGCGGCACACTTCTACCGGAAGGAGCGGCCCGCCGCGGGTATTCTGGACCTAGACAACCACGACGATTTTGGCGGCCATGCCAAGTGCAACGAGTTCAAGACCGGCGACGAGACCAGAATCGGTTACAGAGGCACGGAGTCGATCGACACGCCGTCCTCCTACAGCCAGGTCGCGAAAGACTTGCTGGTCGAATTGGGGATACACACTTCCAAATTCTACGAGGCCTTCGATCAGAAGCTCTATTCGTCCATGGGCCTCGGCAAAGGCATCCTGTTCGATAAAGACACTTTCGGCACGCAAAAACTCGTGGTCGGATACGGCAAGATTCATTGGGAGAAGTTTGCAGCCCAGACACCGATGAACGCCCAGGCAAAAAAAGATCTCGTTCGCGTCCAAACCGAGAAACGTGACTACTTGCCAGGACTGACGAACGAAGAGAAGCACAAGAAACTCCCGCGGGTGAGCTACGAGGCTTTTTGCGGGACTACGTGAAAGTCGACCCCCAACTTTTGCAAATGTACCGGCGCTGGGGCATGAGTTTCTGGTGCGTGGGCACGGATGAGATACCGGCGACATCGGTGCAGTCTTATGATGGCGGTATGCCGAGGCTCAATCACACGCTGATACGCGCGGGGTCACGAGGAGATGAGCCCTATATTTTTCATTTCCCGGACGGCAATGCTTCCGTCGCACGGCTTCTCGTTCGCTCCCTGATCCCAGATGCGGTTCCCGGAACAACGATGGATGTGGTCACGTGCCGCATGAATTACTCCATGCTTGACCGGAGCAACGCCGCCGTCAACATTCGCCTCAATAGTACGGTCGTACACACCGTTCACATGGCTGACTCGAGAGCGGTGGACGTTACTTACGTCCATAAGGGCAAGGCTCACACGGTCAGGGCGGACAGGTGCATCATGGCCGGCTACAACTCCGCGATTCCCTTTATCTGCCCGGATCTTCCGGAGGCACAGAAAGCGGGTCTCGCCTACGGCGTCAAGGCAGCCCTGACCTACGTCAAGATCCTCGTACCCAATTGGCGTCCCTTTGCCGATCTCGGTCTGGAATTCGTGTACTACACCAACGACTTCTACAAACAGGTAGAGCTCGACTACCCGGTCTCTCTAGGCAAGTATCATCGTGCTCAAACACCCGACGATCCGATGGTCCTGCACATGTGCCACGTGCACCATTCCCCGGACATCACCGGACCCGAGCAGTGGCGGGAAGGTCGCCGCAAGCTGTTGTCAACACCGTTCAAGGTCTTCGAGCACCACGTCCGAGACCAACTGGATCAAGCACTGTCCTCGGCCGGATTCGACGCCGAGAATGACATTCACGCCATCACAGTCAACCGATGGCCTCACGGCTACGCCTACAGCCCAGGACTCATCTGGGAGCCCGAATGGGCCACGGAAGCCGATAAGCCATGGGTCATCGGCCGCAAGCCATTCGGGAGAATCACCATCGCCAACTCGGATGCCGGCGCATCCGCCACAACCAAATCCGCCATCGACCAAGCCTGGCGCGCGGTAAGAGAACCCCTGAGCTCTAAAACCCCCGACCGATAACAAGCAATCCCAAAATTAGAGAGAAGACCATCTCCTCTCATCTTCTTGCTTTCCTTGCGCTCTGCGCCTTTGCGCCTTTGCGTTACGCTTTTCTTAATATTGATCTCTTTACCCAAGCTACTTCTTCCGCGTCTTCTTCCTGCTCTGCTCACCCTCAGGCGACGCACTCAACGCTTGCTCCACCGGCACCCAATCCTCGGGCGGCTCTTTCCCCTTCATCTCAAAGAGAAAGCGGGAGGGCATGACCGGAGCGCGGTTCCCGTATCTCGCGCGCTCCGAGACAAAGCTCAGCGTGAGCGCACTCATCGCCCGCGTGATGCCCACATAAGCGAGGCGGCGCTCCTCCTCCAGACCGCCATCCTCGACAGAGCGCGCGTGAGGCAGCAGCCCTTCCTCCATCCCCACGAGAAAAACATGCGGGTATTCGAGTCCCTTCGCAGCATGCAGAGTCATCAGCGTCACGGCTTCACGCGAATCGTCCTCACGATCTTTCGTGTCCTCCCCACTCGAAAGCGCGAGCTCTTCGAGGAAACCGACGAGCGCGGGACTCTTGCTCTTGCGCGTATAGTTCTCCGCGAAGTTCTGGACCTCCTCGACCGCGGCCCAGCGCGCCTCGCGCGTCATAGGGTCGGCATAGAGACGCCGTACTTCCGTTCGATAGCTAAGCGCTTCGAGTAGCTCCGAGATGCCCGCGACGAGCCCTTGACTCGCGCGCGGAAGCGATGAGCTCGAGAGAATAGCCCGAAACGTACGGTAGGACTCGAGCGCAGAGGCGCTCAACCCTGCGATCTCATCCCCGCGCTCGAAGACGGCGTGCACAGAAATACCGTTCTCCGTAGCGAAATCGACGACGCGGTCGATAGTCGTCTTGCCGATAGATCGTGGCGGTGTGTTGATCACCCGCATCAACGATGTCTCGTCTTCCGGATTTGCGACGAGCTTCAAAAAGGCAAGGATGTCGCGGACTTCCTTGCGATCGAAAAAAGACATGCCACCCACGAGCACGTAAGGAAGCCCGGCAGCCCGAAACTCCACTTCAAACGGACGGGGCTGCACCTGTGTCCGGAAGAGCACGGCACATTCGGAGAGCTTGGCCTCGCGTCGGCGCACGAGCTTCGCAATCTCCTCGGCCACAAAGCGCGCTTCGGTCACTTCGTCCCGAAGCCTCGTGAGGCGGACAGGCTCGCCGGCGCCCCGCGTAGAGCGAAGCTTCTTCTCATGGCGCGCTGGGTTGTTGCGGATGACGGCGTTAGCGGCTTCGAGGATGGGTGCCGTCGAGCGGTAATTCGTCAGAAGCCGGACAATTTTAGCCCCTTTGAAGTCACGGTGAAATCCAAGAATTTTTTGAATGTCGGCGCCGCGCCAACCATAGATGGATTGGTCGTCATCGCCCACGACACAGATATTGCGATGGCCCGCGCTGATGGCACGCACGATCTCGTATTGAGGGTGGTTGGTGTCCTGATACTCGTCGACGAGCACGTAGCGATAGGTGTCCCGGAAGAGATCGCGGATTTTCTTGCGAGACTTCAAGAGACGAAGCGTCTTCAAGAGCAAATCATCGAAATCGACGCTTTGAGAACGCTCGAGATATTCCTGATAGCGCTCCCAGACCGAGGCGACCAGCACGTTGTCCTCGTCTTTCGGCGTGAGCAGGCGATTTTTGTTGAACGAGATGCGCGACAGCACCGCGGAGGGGTGCATAGTCGTCTCGTGAACCCGCAGCTCACGCATCACGGATTTGACCGCGCTCAGCTGGTCCGAAGCATCACAAATCGAGAACGCGCGCGGAAGCCCAACGGCCTCCGAATGTGCGCGCAACGCCCGCATACAAAACGCATGGAAGGTCCCTACGGTTAGACGTTTCGCTGGCGCCCCCACCAGTCGAGCGATACGCTCGCGCATCTCCGTTGCGGCTTTGGTCGTGAAGGTCACGGCCAAGATGTTCTCGGGGGCAACACCTCGGGACATCAAGTAGCCGATACGCGTCGTGATCACGCGTGTTTTCCCGGTGCCGGCGCCCGCGAGGACGAGAAGAGGCCCCTCCGTCGTCATGACGGCTTCCCGCTGCGCTTCGTTCAGCTTATGGAGACTGTTGAGATAGGAGTCGCTTCGTGTGCTACCCAAAGATGCTGCTCACTAAGAAAGAAGTGATGTTATATCACGACGCCGCTCACACACTGGAGCGATAAACGGGGGCCCTAACGCGGTCGTTTTGCCCGCATCGCGGTTGACGATTCCGTGAGCGGTCGTTATGTTAATTGTATATCAACAGACAACACGAAGAAGCGTTGCTCGAAGCGTTTTCATAACGTTTCGGGCAGGTCCACGAGCATGAGAAGCGCTAGGTGCTTCTCTTCGACGAGAGAGGTGGAACATGGCAGCTCAGAAACGCACGGTTGTTTGCGTGAAAGCGAACGGCAAAGGCAAGTGGGAGGTACAGTTGCAAGGACAGACAAAGCCGGCGAGCTCTCACCGGCTGAAGACCGCCGCGGTGAAGCGCGGACGGCGTATCGCAAAGACCTCCGTTCCAGGTCAAGTCAAGATCTTCAGTCAGAAAGGGAAGGTTCAGGCCTCCCACAAGTACAATGCTTCGATCTCGCGTGGGGAGGTCTCCCAACCTGGACCAGCCACAAACATCAAGCCTTTGTGAACGTGAAACACGACGGGAAAGGCGAAACCCCCGGCATCGAGGCCTTTGATATATTCGAGCTCTACCGAGATCCCGATACGCGGTAAGAACCGGAACTCGTACTCGCCGCCAATCGTGAAGAAGCTCTCGTTATGTTCGGGCTCGGTGGTAACGCCCATCAAGATCGCGATCTCGTGTCGACTTTCGTGTTCCTCGTGGTGGTTCCGTTGTGTGAAAGCCGTCGTCGGGAGCAGGATGCAAAAGAGCCACAAGGCCTGTCGTTGGCATTGTTGTCGCATGTGGGGGTCTCGTCTCACTCAGTGAAGAGAAACTCCAGGACAAAACATCATCGGACCCTCTCCTCTTGAAGCATGTCGATCGAGCATATCTTCCAGAACGCGTCTTCCGTCGGTACGACGCTCACAAACGCCCGTCGCGGTTCTCTCGGAAATGGCGATGGCCGAGCGCGAAAGGACTCGGACACCTCCACCGACACTTGAAGATCTTCTTGAAGCAGTTCGAGCTCGTTCTCGAGTCGCTCGAGCTCGCTCGCGGAGGCTTCGTCCGCGTTTGCCGATACCGGCCCACCCAGAATCAGAGAGCCCGTGAGCATCCATCCCGTCACCCTCATCACTGTTGCTCGAAGCACGATAGAACCTCCTTGTGTAGCCGGCGCGCATGACTGGCTTTACTCGGAATCAAAGCAGGTTCTGTGCCAGGGATCACGCATCGGATTGCAACGACCCACGACCTCTCGTTGGGACAGCCGTGTCCTCTCAGCGGGGGCTCAGTTGGTCGGCCGATAGCCCGGGCCGCGCAGTACTCTTCCCGGGCGCTGGTCGGTGATCTTTCCCTCGGCGACAACTGCGCGCCCGTTGACGAACACATATCTCACCCCTACAGAGTAATGGGTCGGGTCTTCGAAGGTCGCTACGTCGCGAATGGTTGCCGGATCGAAGACGGTGATGTCCGCGGCCATCCCGGCGCGCAGGATACCGCGGTCCATGAGCTTCACGCGGGCCGCGGGGCGCGACGTCATTTTCCGGACGGCTTCTTCGAGCCTGAGAAGCCCTTCTTCCCTCACGTACTTGCCGAGAATGCGCGGAAAGGTTCCCCAGGCACGCGGGTGGGATTTTGTTTCGGAGAACGGTCCATCCTCCGCCCGCGCCGAGGAATCCGTGTCGACGGATACGAGCGGGTGTTTGAGCGCGGTCCGAACGTCCTCTTCGTTCATGATGGAGATGATGCAGGAGCTCTCCCCGCCGTCAGCAATCACTAGGTCCATGAGTGCATCGCGCGGGTCCTTACCCATCTCCGCCCCGATCTGCGCCATCGTCTTGCCTTCATACTTCCGCAAGTCCGGGTTGAGCACAGAGCTCACCATGACGCCTTCAGCGCCGCCCGAGCCGTACCACTGGTTCTCCCACTCAGTGACGTCATCCGCAGCCATGTCGGTCTTGATCCGGTCGCGGAGCGAAGCGTCGTTCAGACGCGCGAGCATCTCTTCGGTCCTACCCTCTCGTACCCAGACCGGAAGACAGGCGTGGAGGCCATTCGAAGCGCGAATATAGGGATACTGGTTCGCGGTCACGTCGAGGCCTCTCGCCCGCGCTGCTTCGAAGCGCTCTAGCACTTCTCCCATCTTTCCCCAGTTGGCCTTGTAAGCCGTCTTTAGATGCCAGACTTCGGCCGGGATGGCGGCTCGCTCGGCGATCTCGAAGACCTCGTCGAGCGACTCGAAGATGAGGTTGCCTTCGGAGCGCTGATGGGTAATGTAGATGCCGCCATACTCGGCGGCCACGGAGGCCATGGCCACCAGTTCGTCGGTGGAGTTGAAGCGATCCGGCACGTATTGGAGCGCGGCGCTCAGCCCGAGCGCTCCTGCCTCCATGGCCCGCGCCACCATCTGCTTCATCTCGTCGAGCTCTTCAGGACTTGCCCGTCGGTCCTCGCGCCCGATGACGAAGTCGCGAATACCGCCCGAACCTATGAAGGTTGCTATGTTGATGGCCGGCGGAGATTGTTTGAGGCGGTCAAAATATTCCTCTAGCGTGCGAAAATCCTGCTTCACGCCGTAGTGAGCATAGCTGGCCTTGCTCGCTTCCATCATGCGATCGTTGACCGGAGCGATCGAGGCGCCCTCGCCGGTGACTTCCGTGGTGATGCCTTGGGTGATCTTGCTCGCCGCCCGTGAATCGACGAGAACGTTGAACTCGGACTGGCCGAGCATGTCGATGAAGCCGGGTGCGATGACGAGCCCGGTAGCGTCGATGCGAGACTCGGCTGGGGCCTCGCTCAGGTCGCCGATGGCTGCGATGCGGTCCCCCTTGACGCCCACGTCGGCTCGAAACCAGGGGAGCCCCGTGCCGTCGACGACGCGGCCGCCAGCGAGGATGAAGTCGTAGGCGCGCTCGGGCTCCGGCTCGGGCCCATTGCCAGAGCAAGCGATCAGAGCTGCGACAGCGATGGTGGCACCGAGTATGAAGGAAAAGCGGAACGTCATGGGAGCCTCCCGGGAATGAGCGTGCGACGCTCGTCGAAGTGCGAAACTATACCATCGCGCGTTCGAGATCCGCGCGCATCTGCGTGGACGGCTGCGCGAAATCGAGCTCGAGATAGAACTCGACGCGGTCGATGAGCTCACCCACCAGGGCGAAAGCGATGGCGAGCCGGTAAAGGGTGAAGGCCGCGACCGGAAGGACGAAGCCGAACGCGATCCGCGAAAAGAAAAGCGGCTTGCTCTCGATTGGGTAGCGGTGATGTCTTCGAAGATACAGCCCTAGCTTCAGAAGCCAAACGGGCACAACGAGCCAGCGCCACTCGCGAAAACGCCGGTCAGGAATAGACCCGTGAGAAGCACGGCGGCGCTGTGAAGCTCCCCGCGACGGCGGTTCGTCGAGAGTCGATAGACCTGGTCCATCGCGAGCAGCGTTGCAAACCCGACTGCGGCGGTGAGCGGCCGGGCGCTTGGTAGAAGCGAAAGGCCCACAAATGCCGGGAACAACAAAATCTCTCGGCTGAGCCACGAGCGCCTCCAGTTGAGAATCGCTCGGTAGGCTCGAGCCGGTTTCCCCAGGTGGGCGACGGAAAGACCCATAGCGATGAGGCCCAGGACGGGAACCAGTAGTAGCGGAGCCGAAGCTGACGCGACGAGAGCCACGAGGATCGGCACTATCGTTGTGAAGACGAGGAGCGACCATTCCGAGCGCAGGGAGATCTTACGGGTCATGGTCGCACCCGCGTTGACGGGGCCAGTACCCGCATTCGCGTGGGCGACGTGCCCTCCCGCGAAAGCGGGCGGTCCAAAGCGACGCAACGGCTTTATATGGATCGCGGGCTCGATGTGGTCTCGGTAGAAACCGGGAACTGGCGCCGGCGTTCTCTCGGGCTCGAAATCTCCGAAACTAAGCGCGCCGGTCGGGCAGGACGTCGTGCATGCGGGCGAGAGATCGGCGGCGAGGCGATGGGAGCAGAAAGTGCACTTCTGCATGATGCCCTGGCTTGGGCTGAACTGGGGCGCGTCATAGGGGCAGGCCCATGAGCAGTATTTACATCCGATGCAACGCTCCGGGTCGATGGTCACGGCACCAGTCACTGGATGCTTGTCATAGGCGAGAGCGGGGCAGTTTTCCTCGCAGGGCGCGTCGAGGCAATGGTTGCAAGCGAGCGAAAGGTGGAACTGCGGAAGCTCGGGAATACGAGCCTCGTTGAACGTTTGCACGCGCCGCCAGCTCATGCCGTCCTCGATCTCGTTCTCGATCTCGCAGGCGATGGCACACGCGTTACATCCAGTGCAGAGGTCGAGCTCGAGATGAAAGGCTTTTTGAAACGGTGCCTATGCCTTCACTTTTTCGACATCCACGCGCGTTTCATGAAAAGCGGCGCCGTAGCCCATGTCGGTCTCGAGGGCGGGCGACAAGAAATTCACCGTACCACCGTCGCGAATCCACCAGCCATTATTGGCGGCAACCGAACCTTTCCGAATACCCGGGTCCAGGTGCGCGGGCAGAACGAGCTCGCCGCGGTCGTTGAAGACGCGCACCTGGTCCGACGTAGCGACGCCTCGCTCGGCCGCGTCGGCAGGATGGAGGCTTAAGCGCGGCGGCGCCGCGTGGCGACGGATCGACTTCAAGTTGTGAAACTGCGAATGGACCGCGTTCTTGGTGTTGGGGTAATCATGTAAAGGGGGTAACGCGTCTCGGCGACACTGCCTACTCGCGGAACGCAGGTAGAACGTCGACCTGCCACCGATTCTGGGCCTCAGTCGAGACAAGCTCGATCCGGCCCGACGGGGTCGAGAAGCGTTTATCGGAAAACGCGACCTCCTCGTGGTCGGGAGAGCGGATGGGGCCTTGTTTCAGTTTGTCTAGCGTCAAGTCACGAAAGGGAGCGAGACGCTTTTCGAGATAGGCCTCGATAGCCTCATCCGAGGGTCCCGGTAGTGTTTCCGCGATGGCGGCCTCGGGGAAACCCAAACGCTCGACGAGCAGACGATACACTTCCGTTTCCGGCTTCACTTCTCCAGGCGGCTCGATCACTTTCTGTTTGATCTGAATGTAGTCGTGCCAATAAGCGTTGATGACATCGCTTTGTTCGAACATGGTTTTGGCTGGAAGCACGATGTCGGCTTCTCGCGCCGTGTCCGTCATGAACTGCTCGACGACGACTCAAAAATCGAGCGCGCGAAAAGCCTGGAGAACTTCGTTCGTGTTAGGATTTTGGGTGACGGGATTCCCGCGCTCGACCCAGGCTATCTCGAGAGGCGGATCGCGCTGCTCGAGCATCGTCCGCCCGAGAAGCGCGGTCGAGACAGAGACGCGCACGACACCGTCCGGCTCAGACGGCGGGTAGAAATCGACGGGGTCCTTGACTTCGGCGAAGATATGGCTCGTCAGGTTGGCGAACACCCAACCGGCGACCGGTTTGCCGATATTTCCGGTGATGGCGAGAAGAGCGATGATGGCGCGCATCGTTTGGCCTCTATTCACGTAGCGCTGCATCCCGAAGCCAGCGTTGATGGTAACCGGGAACTGAGCTCCGATGAGCTCCGCGAGTCGCTCGACATCCTCTCGAGACACGCCAGTGATCGCGGCCACACGTTCCGGCGGGTAAGCCTCTATCATTTCGCGATAGGCGTCGAAACCCAGCACGTGATTCGCAATGAAGGTGTCGTCGATCCGTCTGTTCCGGACGATTAGGTGGGCGAGCCCGAGCCAGTGCCCCGTCCGTCCCGGGACGGGGTTGGATGAGCAAATCGGCGCGCTCGGCGGTCTCGGTGCGACGGGGGTCGATGACCACCAAGGTGCCCCCGGCCTCGAGCGCGTCGTTGATGAAGACGGTTTGATGGATGTTGGTCTCCGCCGGATTTTTCCCCACATCACGATGAGCTTGGCGCGCGCGAGGTCGGTTGGATCCGAGTGCTTGTTCTCTCCCAAGGTGAGCCGCGTCGCTTCGAGGCCCGCAGGCCAGCAGAGATCGCCATAGGTGGTCGTATAGCCGCCGAAGAGTCGCCAGAAATCGTGGGACACCTGGTTCAGAAGCCCCTTCGTGCCGCTTGCCGCGTAGAAAAAAACGCTTTGTGGTCCCAACGTGTCGCGGGCCCGTTCGATCTTCCCAGCAATGGTGTCGAGGGCCTCGTCCCAGGTGATGCGCGTGTGCTCGTACGTATCGGGTCGGCGGAGGAGCGGATAGAGCAGCCGGTCCGGCGAGTGCGTCCGCTCGACGTAGCTCAAGCCTTTGAGACACACGCCTTCGGGCGTAGCAAGATTCCCTGTATGAGGCTCGAGGCGAACGATGCGGCCGTCCTCGACGTGAACGCGAGCCGTACACGTGCTGTAACAATTGCGCGGACAGGCCGTAGTGTAGACAGGCATGGTTCCGCGATAGTAGCTGAAGCCATCCGCCGTGCGAAGAGCGAGTCGCGCGGCCCCAATCGATGGGTCGAGCCGCTCGAGGCAGCGCAGATTCAAACGTCTCGGGGATTTCGGCGTCGCCGACATCGAGCCCGCGATGGGCGCCTTCCACGAACCCTGAACGAGTTATTGGCCCACCGGAAGCGTGATCTTCACGGCGAACGAGACTTCCGCCGCTCAGCAATCTTTTGCTGGATGAACGCCGGGCCGTAAACGCGCTCCGCCTCCAACAAATTGTGCGAGGCGCACAGGATTCTGAGCGTCGGGGCAATCAGGAAGTACGCGAAACGCCGTTCGTCACGTGGCGCAGTTCTGAACGCCAAATCACGCGATGCAATGCCGAAGATCTCTAGACATTCGAGTTTCCGCTGGCACGCAGCTTGCTGGCCCACTACAATGGGGATCTTCTCTTTTTCAAAGGAGGTAGTGATGGCGAACGATAACAATGGTGCGAATTTCCTAGTGGGCTTCTTCGTCGGCGCTGTCATGGGCGTCATGGGAGCACTTCTCCTGGCCCCGAAATCGGGCCGCGAGCTGCGTGACGAGCTGGTAGACGAGGGCCGTAAATTGCGCGACCGCGCGATGGATGAAGGCCGCCGCGTTCACGAGCGCTCCGGCGAAGTCGCCGGCGATCTGCGTGAGCGGGGCGAGGCAGCTTACGAAAAAGGGCGCGAAGGTCTGAGCGAGACCACGGACGCGGCAAGAAAAACAGTGCAAGGGGTCAAGGAAGTACTGACGCGAAGCTGATGGCGACGGTACCCCGCGAAGAGCCTATTCCCGAAAGCCAGGTCGCGAGCGACGAGGGGCCGTCGAAAGACCGCCCGTCGACGCTCGCCCTCTTCCGCAATGTGGTCCTGGACCTGACGCAAGTCGTCGAGGATAGCATGGAGCTCGTCGGCGCGTCCGTGCGCGAAGAGCTCGCGGAGTTTCGTGTCGACATGGCGCGGCAGGTGCTGTCGATCGTCGCCGTCGTTATCGGGGGCTCGCTCGCAACAGCCGGCCTCGCCATGCTGGTACAGCAGCTGATCGGCAACTGGCCGGCCACGCTCATTATTTTTGCTGTGGTCTATTTCGCGTTTGCCGCCGGTATTCACTGGGGCCGCTCGAAGTCCGAGCCGGGCGATTGAAAATGAGATCGACCAAGCGCTCGACACGCCAAATCAGAAAGTCGCTCCATGAGACGCGCGAGCGGCTCGACCGAGATTTGTCAGCGCTCCAGGGCCGCGCCGAGGAAAGCGTCTCACCGGGTAACATTCTCGCGCGCCATCCGGCCCTGATGACGGTCGCCGGCGCCTTCGTGGGGATAGTGCTGATCTGTAACCCCGCTATCATTTCGCGCACGCTGACGCGCATCGCGCAGGCGAGCACGCCGTTCATCATGCGTGCGCTCTTTCAACGAGGCAGTTCACTCCTCAGCAAAATCACTGCGGGAGCCGGCGCGCCGTCCGAGCCCAGCTAGAGCTCGCGCGTTTCTTGAAGCAGCTCCATCGAGCGGATCTTCCACGTGCCCTCGACAGACGCGATCGTGATCGTCGCGTCATAGCGATTCTGTTGAAAGTGAAGGTGACCAAAGTGGTTGACGGAGCCGCCCACGGTCCATACGGCGTCGATCGCGTAGCCGCCATTTTCCACCTGCTTGACCGAGCGCACCTCCCGCACCACGACTTCGTCGATACGTACGCGCGCACCGCCTCGATTCTCAAGCTCGAGAGCGCGCCGGCTTTCTAAATAGACGGCCAAAAGCTGCTCCCCGGTGACCGTCAAAGCGAGGCGGTCGTAAATCGCGTCCTCGTTGTGTATGTCGAAACAACGATAGACGTTCGTGAGAAGGCGCTCGAGCACTTCGGTCGAGGCCTCGCGATCGATTCGAGCCTCACCGATAGAAGGTACCATGGCTTCGACGCGCACGAAAGGATAGAAGCCATAGGCCGCGACGAGACAGAATGACGCCAAGGATCGCCCGCGGCCGAGAGAAAACATCACGAGCGCCAGAACAGCGAGCCCTAGCGACGCGAACGGCCATTCCGGACGCGTCGCGGTAATGGCTACGATCTTGGGAAGCTCGAAATCCCCGAGGCGGTTGCTCCACTCGTAGCGTGACGCGCTTGGGTGAGCTCGGACGCCTCGACGGCCAACGGATCCGTGACGGTGAGCGGCACCGCGGAACCGGCCGCAGAGAACAAACCCCAATCGAGCGAGACGGACTCCGCGATGGACGCGGTCTCGTAGACGAGCGTCACGCCAACGATCGCCGTCGAGAGCGGTTCGGGCACAGGAGTGCCCCGAGCGAGGGCTTCATTCGCGCCAAGTGCAACGAACTCTCCAATCATCGACGCGACTCGGGCTCGAGAGCCATCGATGTGGATCGGACTGCGCTCGGCAATGAGCCTGGCGAGCTCGTCGGTCAGAGCACCTTGGCGGTCAACCGGGATTTCCTCTCGCGCGTCCACATCGAAAGTTATCCACTCTACGGCCGATTTCAAATCCACGAGCACTTCTTGTCGGACCTGGTCCGGCTCGCGGAAGTCGTAATACTGCTCGAACTTGGTCGGCTGTTTGGTGTTCTTGGGCACCGCCTTGCTCACAAGCTCACCCCGCTCAGCAAAGATCTGGCTGGCCGCGGCGCGCACGGTTGCGTTCTTGGCGACGATCTCGGCAACGATGTCGCGGGCGCCGGCCAGCGCCGCATCGACGTCGGCCACGTATTTTGGGGGACCCACGAACGCCGCAGCCTCGGTAGCCGGGTTGCTGCTAGTCGGCTGGGCCAGGATGCGGTCCGCCAGTGGTTCGAGGCCGCGCTCGCGCGCGATCACTCCGCGGGTGCGTCGCTGACGTTTGTACGGCAAGTACAGATCCTCGAGCTCGGCCTTGGTCGAGCAGGCGTCGATGTGCGCTCGCAGCTCGGGCGTGCGCTTGCCCTGCTCCTCGATCGACACGGCGATTGCCGCGCGTCGGTCTTCGAGCTCGCTCAGATAGGCGCGCCGCTCTTCAATGGCGCGGATTTGAACTTCGTCGAGACCGCCGGTCGCCTCCTTGCGGTAGCGGGCGATGAACGGCACGGTGTTCTTGTCCGCCAAGAGCGCGACCACAGCCGCCACACCTTTGGCCGCAAGATTGAGCTCGTTGGCAAGAACCGCTACTTGCTCCACCACCTCACATTACAGATCGCGCTCTGCAACCGACCCTCGAATGGACCCCTTCAGTACAATAGGCGCCGTGGCGATTCGTTTTCTCATCGTGGACGCACTGAACTTGATACGCCGGGTCCACGCGGCGACACCGGAAGACAAGGAGCCGCAGCATACGGAGGCCGCCAGGAACGCGACCGTCCTATCGCTGAAACGGGCGCTCGGCCACGCCCGTCCGACACATGTGGTCGCGATCTTCGACGGTGAGGGCCCGACGTGGCGCGACGAGCTCTACGCAGACTACAAAGCCGGGAGAAAGCCGATGCCCGAAGCCCTGCGGGCGGCGCTCTCGAGCTACTGGGAAGCTTTTTCTGAGCTCGGCGTCGCCTCCGTCGAAAAGCCCGCCCTCGAGGCGGACGACGTCGTGGCAACCTTGGCGTCAAAGGCGGCCGAGCACGAAAGCCACGCTATTATCCTATCGACCGACCACGCTTATTGTCAGCTCATCTCGAACAACATTACGCTCCGCGATCATTTCCAGAAGCAAGACCGCGACCGCGGCTACGTGCAGAAGAAATTCGACGTGCCGCCAGAGCAGCTCGTGGATCTCTGGGCCCTCGCGGGGAGTAGCTCCACTCATATCCCGGGTGTGCCCGGGATCGGGCTGAAGACCGCGGCCAAGCTCCTCCACGAGCATGAGAGCCTTTCGCAGGTCCTCGATGCCGCGTCTGAGATGAACGGCAAGCTTGGAATTATCCTTCGTGAGAACAGCGACATGGCCCGCATGTCGAGAGAGCTTTCGGAACTTCGGCAAAACCTCGAGCTTGGGTGGAACCTCAAAGATTTCAAGCTGAGTCCGCCAAGCGGCGCTGGTCGTTGAGCCTTGATATCACGCCATCCAATCATAGGCGCTGCAGCGCTCGAAATATTCTTCGGGGATGCGCTCGATGAAGCGTGACGGCATCGGCCAAGAATAGCGCGACCGCGCGGTGTCGCGAGGCCAGACGACGTAAAGCGATTTTTTAGCCCGCGTAACGGCAACGTAGAGAAGACGGAGCTCCTCGTCGAGGGCCTCCTCGTCCTCTTCCTCCCGTTCAGTGTTAAAGCCCGAGATCATCGGGATGAAGCCATCTTGCGCCTGGATGACGAAAACGGCCTTCCACTCGAGGCCCTTAGCGGAGTGCATCGTAGAGAGTACGAGCTCGGAGCGCGGCGCGTTGGATGCGAGCCCCTGTCCGCGGGCAGCGTTCGGGGGCTCGAGTGTCAGGTCTGTGAGCATCGAAGGCAAGCTGCTGTAACGCTCCACGAGTCCTACGAGTGTCTCCAGGTCCCGCTTTCGGCGCGGCCAGTCGTCGTAGCGCGTTTTGATCAGCGGCTCGAACGCGTCGACCGCCGCTTCGAGACAACGCGGCGGAGCCTCGCGAAGCGGCTCGATGGATTCGAGGAACGAGGCCAGCTCGTCGAGGCTCGCGCGCACTTTGCCTCGCGCTTTGTAGCTTCTCAAGCTCTTCACGAGAGACAGTCCGGACACGGCGTCCAAGATTTGCTTAGCTCCTTTTTTGCCGATGCCGTCCCGCATCAGCAGGACGCGCGACAGGGACAGATCGTCCTCGGGACGTTGGACCAGCTTCAAATGAGCGAGAACGTCTTTGATATGCGCCGATTCCATGAAGCGGAACCCGCCATATTTAACATAAGGGATTGCGTGCCCACCGAGCTCGACCTCGAGCGCGAACGCATGACGGCTCGCGCGAAACAAGACGGCGATCTCAGAAAGCGCCACGCCTTCCTCGCGCAGCCGTCCGATTTCCTCCACTACAAACACGGCTTGCTCCTGCTCGTTCGAGCATTCGACGAGTAGTGGCCGGGTGCCTTCGGCCCGTTTCGTGAACAGGCGTTTCTGAAACGCTTCGGACATTTGAATCATGAGTGCGTTGGCAACGTCGAGCACGGGCTGTGTGCTCCGATAGTTCTCTTCGAGCGTCACGAGCTCCGCGTCGGGAAAGCTCTCCTTGAAGTCAAAGAGATTCCGGTGGTTGGCGCCTCGAAAAGCGTAGATGCTCTGCGCATCGTCACCGACCACCATGAGGTTGTGGGACTCGCCTGCGAGCAGATGGGTAATGCGTGCCTGCAGGACGTTCGTGTCTTGATATTCGTCCACCATGACGTAGCGACAACGATCGTGGACGCGCGCCCTCGCCTCGTCACTTTGCTCGAGTAGGCGGATCAATAGAACGAGCAAGTTGTCGAAATCAACGAGGTTGTGCTCGCTTTTGTACTTCTCGTAGCGGCTCGCGGCGATGCCGAGATAGTCCGTGATGTTGAAGAACTGAGAATATTCTCGAGCGACGATGTCCTCGATCGGGGTCTGTTGGTTGATCGATTTACTAATGATGGCCGCAATGGTCTCCCGGCGGGGAAGATCGAGCCCTTCATCGGTCAATTTGAGCTCGGTGCGGATGCCGCTCAGAATCTCGAAGACGTCCGATTGGTCGAGGATCGTAAAATTTGACGGGAGGTCGATGTCTCGGCCGTAGCGCCGGAGCGTTAGGTTCGCAAAAGAGTGGAACGTACCGCCTGCTACGGGCTCCCGCTCGTCGCCAAGAATTTTCGCGGCGCGCGCCACCATCTCCTGCGCGGACCGACGGGTGAAGGTCAGAAGAAGGATCGACTCGGGGGCCACGCCCGACTCGACGAGCTTAACGAGGCGATGAACGAGCGTGTGGGTCTTCCCTGTCCCCGCCCCCGCGATGACGAGAACGGGTCCTTCGAGAATCTCCGCCGCCCTGCGCTGTGCCGGATTGAGTGAGGTGCTCATGCGGCCAAGACGCTATCACGAACCTTTTGACACTACCATGACTGGATTTTCGCAAGCTCTATGTCAGTTTTCGTCACGAGCGTTGACCATGGCGCCGCGCAAATCACCGGGCGTCACATCGTCCCACGTCGCGCCGTCGTCGCGTGTCACGTGAACGGCGCCGTCGTCGCTACCCACCCAGACTGTGCCGCGCTCGTGTGGTGATGCCGTAATGGTCAAGATCGTCCCTCAATACTCGGCGCCAACATTCTCGGCCGTGATCGGTCCTCCGTTCGGCCCCTGCTTCTTTTTGTCGTTTTTGGTCAGGTCCGGGCTGATTTCCTCGAAGGTCACACAACGGTCGGTTGTACGCAGGAGCTTGTCGGTGCCGTAATAGATAACGGATGTTGTTTGGCCCAATGTATAGCTTGCCGCCTCGCGCATGGCTCGTGGTGAGCATCGAAGCGAGGTCGATCACGTCGGCGTCGAGGTAGACCTGAGTGGCGAGAAGCGAGGTGTGGCTAAGGATTTAATTCGCTTCGTTTTCCCCATCGACCAGCTCTCGAGCTGTATGTTCTGACCGGCTCCCTGGTTCCCGTCGCGCCGAAATCGCTTCGCGAACGTAGTTGCGCAGCCGCAAGGGCGGACAGGGAGCCACACGCGAGGAACACGCGTGCTCGAAGCCGTCGACCGCGCACGCGGTACCTCCTTTGCTCAGGCCAGAATCTTTTCGGCCACCACGCCCGCGACGTCCGTCAGCCGGAAGTCCCGCCCGCTGAACCGATGCGTCAGCTTCTCGTGATCCATCCCGAGCAAATGCAGAACCGTCGCGTGGAAATCGAGGATGGGGCGGATCGATTTTTCGAAAAGCTCCCTGTCGACCTCCTGAGCCGGCAGAAGCGGCGACAAGAGGCCGAACAAGAGCGCGAGCGAAGGATTTGGGGCCATGTCCTAGTTCAGGCGTTCGGAATAGTTCACGCCTACGTAAATGCGCGTGACGTTTCCACTCTCGTCCAGCGCGAAGCGAACGAGCTCCCCATGAGGGCCGCCTCCGGTAGCCTTCAGCCGAAACAGGTGCTCTTCCACCGGAACGAGGATGCCTTTGCTCGTGGTCGGATCGTCACTCATTAGAGAAAGGAGCACGAGCTCGTCGTCCAGGACCATGACCATGCGGTCGCCACCACGAGACCGGTAGGTGCCGGTATAGAGCGTCCAGCTCAGGTCGGCTTTTTGCGGCGGCGCGTCGCCCTTCACCGCTTCCACGATCGCCGGCGCGACCCACTCATAGGCCTTCCTCACATAGCGGTTGGGATTGCCGTCCCCACCATTCGTGAAGACGACGACGCCGATGTGCTCCTTGGGACTGAGCATCGTATTGGTGCGATAGCCGGGATAGCCCCCGCCATGTCCAACGAGGTCCCGCGCGTCGCTATGCGTGATGCCGAAGCCGAGGCCCCGGCCCCCCGTCCATGTTTCGTTGAGGAAGTGCACACGCTGCATCTCACGCAGCGTGCTCGCGCGCAAAACTTCCTTGTCGCCACCGGCGCGAAGCCGCATCTGCCAGGCGAGAAATCGCAGCATATCTTCGACGTTCGACGACAAACCGGTCGCGGGATCGAAAGTGCGCGCGTCAACGAAAGGCATGACCTCTCGCGAATGGTCGGGCATCGGGCGGCCATATCCGGTGGCGAGACGCTTTTTGTGCTCGGCGCTCGGGACACCGACGCTCGTCGAGTCCATCCGAAGCGGCGTGAGGATCTCGCTCTCGACATATTCTTTGTAAGAACGACCCGACACGACTTCGACGATCATGCCCGCGAGTGACAGCCCGAGATTCGAGTACTTGAAGCGATCGGCACGACGGTAGGTCGTTTCCTGCTCCGACACCGTCTCCTTGACTTGCTCGAGCGTCGGGAACTCGTACTCCGTCCACGCGGGATGGATCGACTCGCGCGGGATGCCGGCGCTATGCGTCAACAAATTCCAGATCGTGATGGGCGGAGACTCTGGATGCCGGTCCTTCATGTCGAACCAGGGAAGATATTTGACGATAGGGTCGTCGAGGCGCAGCTTGCCCGCGTCTCTCAGCTGCAGGACGGCTATCGAGGTAAAGAGCTTGGAGTGCGACGCAATACGAAAAATGGAGTCGGTCTCCATCGCCGCATCCTCCGCGGTGTTGGCGTGGCCATAAGCTTTCTCCCACACGACTTCCTGCTCGTGGACGATGCCGATCACGAGCCCAGGGAGCCCGTTATACTTAATCTGTGTCTGGATCCACGCATCCAGAAGCTCTATTTGCGAGGCGACGGCCGTGTCTTTCGATAGATCAGCGGCGAAGCCTGGACACGCCAATGCCCAGATAGAAACGGCGATTGCCAGCGTTTTCTTCATCTCGACCTCCGAGGTTGGCGAGCGTAACACTCAACGCGCATGAGCGCCACAATGCAGCGCCTATACTTAGGAGTGACGCGACGTCTCTGTCAATAATGTGGGAGTGCATACGAATACCTCCGCTCATTACAGTTGACAATCCCACTACTCCTGACTATCGTCCCCGGGCATAAGCAAGAATCGGCCGGAATCGGCCAGAATCAGAAAGAGGAGCGGAGCTCGGGAGACCTCGCCTGCGCGAGGCATATCGGGTGGAGACGTTGCTTACCGCACAGGCAGTTTTCTACTACATGGCGGCCGCCAGCGTCGCGAGCGCATTGCTGGCTGTCACCCGCAGGAACCCCGTCCACAGCATGCTCTGGGTGCTGGCGCTCTTCCTCCACATGGCGGGCATGTTCCTGCTCTTGAACGCTGAGTTCCTGGCAGCCGTGCAGGTTATCGTTTACGCTGGCGCCATCCTGATCTTCTATCTCTTCGTGGTGATGCTGCTCGACCTGCCGGACGAGGAGGCTCGGCCGCGCTTCGAACGGCACTGGCCGTTCGCCGCTCTTGTGGGGCTGTCCTTCGCATCATTGGCATGGCTCGCCCGTTCGGACATGGACCTCTTCGAAGTGGGCATCGCCGCCGCGGCAAAGCCGGATGGCCCGCCTCTGGGGAGCCTCGAGGACCTCGGCTTGGAGCTCTTCGGTCCGTTCGCGTTGCCTTTCGAGATGGCGTCGCTGGTGCTCCTGGCGGCCATCATCGGCGCCATCCTCCTCGCCCGGAACCGGGGAGCAGGGGCATGATCGTTCCGCTCCAAACCATTCTCGGACTGAGCGCCGTTCTCTTCGGGATCGGTGCGTTCGGCTTTCTGGCCCGGCGCAACATCATCCTCATGTTCGTCTCGGCCGAGATCATGCTCAACGCAGTCAACCTCAGCCTGGTCGGCTTCAGCAGGCATCTCGAGGATCCCCGGGGTCAGGTTCTGGCCCTCTTCGTCATCGCGGTAGCCGCCGCGGAGGCGGCGGTCGGCCTCGGGCTCGTGATCGCCTTGAACCGGAACAAGCCCGGACTCGGAGTCGGCGACATCACCGAGCTCAGATGGTGATGGTTCCGAGATCGGGATGTCCGTGATACCCCTGCTCGCAGTGCTGGCGCCCGCCCTCGGCGCCCTCTTCATCGCCTTCACGGGTGAGCGTCGCCCCAACTTGAGGGAGCTCTGGTCGTTTGTCGCCGGACTCACGATGCTTACTCTCATTGCCAGCATGGTCCCGGAGGTCCTTTTGGGCGGCGCGCCCGAGATCGTGCTCTTCCGTCTCCTCCCCGGTATCGAGTTGGCGTTTCGGGCGGATGCCTTCGGGCTTCTCTTCGCCATCGGGGCGTCGGTCCTGTGGCTCCTCACCTCAGCCTACTCGATCGGCTACATGCGGACTCTCAAGGAGCACGCGCAGACACGCTACTTTGCCTGTTTTGCTCTGGCCCTAACCGCCACGGTCGGGGTCGCCCTCTCCGCCAACCTCTTCACGATGTTTCTCTTCTACGAAGGCTTGACCCTGGTCACCTACCCGCTCGTGGGTCACCACGGAGACGACAAGGCTAGGGCCGGCGCCCGCAAGTACATCATCTATTTGCTGGGTGCCGCCAAGGTGTTCCTGCTGGCGGCCATTATCCTGACCTACAACCTCGCCGGAACCCTGGAGTTTCGCGCCGGCGGCATCCTGCCCGCTGACAAGCTCGCCGAACAGCCGACACTGCTTCTCGTGATCTTTGCCCTCTTTCTTTTTGGATTCGCAAAGAACGCGCTCATGCCGCTGCACAGCTGGCTGCCGGCGGCCATGGTGGCGCCCACGCCGGTGAGCGCGCTGTTGCATGCGGTGGCCGTGGTCAAGACCGGGGTCTTCTGTACCGTTCGGGTCTTTCTCTTCGTCTTCGGTCCAGGCGCCATGCGCGAGATCGGTGCCGATCAGCTGGCCCTAGTGGCCGCCTCAGTGACCATCCTGGTCGCCTCGTTGCTGGCGCTCAGTCAGGACAATCTGAAAGCCCGGCTGGCCTTCTCCACGGTGAGCCAGCTCTCCTACATCATCCTCGGAGCGACGCTCTTGAACGCCAGTGGTGTCATGGGCGGCGTCGCGCATATCACCAACCACGCCGTATCGAAAATCACACTCTTCTTCTGCGCCGGCTCGATCTACGTCTCTACGCGCAAGACCGAGGTAAGCCAACTCTCCGGCTTGGCCAAGCGCATGCCATGGACCATGGCGGCGTTCTCGCTAGCCTCGCTGAGCATCGTGGGGATTCCGCTCACCAGCGGCTTCGTCTCCAAATGGTACCTCGTCCTCGGTGCAGTGGAGTTCAGAAGCCTCCCCGTACTGGGAGTGCTCCTTTCAAGCTCGCTCCTCACCGCGGCCTATCTGGGGCCGATCGTGTTCAAGGCCTACTTCGAGCCGGAGCCCCCGGGCAATAACGACAGGGACGAAATCCACGAAGTGCCCTGGATGGTGGCGCCCCTGGCGATCACCGCCGCCGTAAGCCTGCTCCTGGGCCTCTTTCCCGGTCCGGTGCTCGAGTTGGCGGGAAGGGCGATGCCGTGAGCTTTCTAGAGAGACAGCTAGAAGATCCGGTTCGCTTCAAGCGAGTCAAGCTCTGGTTTCACGTCGGCCTGGTCGTGGTGATTGCGGCCGAGATCGTTCTGCCGCGTGTGTTTCACGGAGGCGACCACCACTTCTCGTTCGAGAGCTGGCCTGCCTGGGGCTCGCTCTATGGGTTGCTCTCCTGCGTAGCGATCATCGTGCTATCGAAGCTCATCGGAAAAGCGTCGCTGATGCGCCCCGAGGACTACTACGATGATTGAGTGGATCCACCCGGGACTCACTCTCATCCTGGGCGCCTGGGTGTTACCGCTGCTCCGGGGCCGGATCCAGCGAGTCGCCATGATCGCGCTGCCCGCCGCCGCCGTGGTCGCTTGCTTTCTGATGACTCCCGGGACCTACGGCGTCGTCAGTTTCCTCGGCCAGGAGTTGGTGTTCGGCCGGGTGGACAGCCTGAGCCTGATCTTCTCCTACGTGTTCTCGATCATGGCGTTGTTAGGGATGATCTACGCGCTCCACGTCAAAGAAGATTCTCAGCACGTAGCTTCCTTGGTTTATGCAGGAGGTGCCCTCGGCGTAACGTTCGCCGGCGACTTCCTCACTCTCTACATCTTCTGGGAGCTTCTGGCGATCTCTTCGGCGCTTCTGATCTTGCTGCGCCGCGAACGAAGTGCGGTTCAAGCCGGGTTCCGCTATCTTCTGTTTCACGTTTTCGGCGGGCTCCTCCTCCTGGCAGGGATTGTGCTCCATTGGGAGCAGACCGGGTCGATCGCCTTCGGGGACATGGGAGCCTTCTCGGGCAGCCTCTCCTGGGGCTTGATCCTCGCGGCCTTTCTCTTGAACGCCGCGGTTCCGCCGCTCGGCGCGTGGCTTCCCGACGCTTACCCCGAGGCCACAGTCACGGGCGCCATCTTCATGACGGCCTTCACCACCAAGTCGGCCGTCTACGTCTTGATCCGCGGCTTCGCGGGCACGGAGCTCTTGGTGTGGCTGGGCGCGGCCATGGCGATTTACGGCGTGGTGTACGCAGTGCTGGAGAACGACGCCCGCAGACTGTTGGCCTACCACATCATTAGCCAGGTCGGTTACATGGTCTGCGGAGTAGGCATCGGGACGGCGCTGGCCATAAACGGTGCCACCGCTCACGCCTTCGCGCACATCCTCTACAAAGCGTTGTTGTTCATGGGCGCCGGCGCCGTCCTGCAGATGACTGGAGTGCGAAAACTGAGCGACATGGGTGGGCTCTATAAAACCATGCCGGTAACACTCGGTCTCTACATGATTGGAGGCTTTGCCATCTCGGCGGTGCCGTTGTTCAGCGGCTTCGTGAGTAAGTCCATGGTGATCTCCGCCGCTGGCGAAGAACACCTGCCAGTAATTTTTCTCATGCTCACCCTGGCCTCCGCGGGAACCTTTCTGCACACCGGCCTCAAGCTTCCCTACTACATGTTCTTCGGCAAGGACTCGGGGCTGCGAGCCAAGGAGCCGCCCTTGAACATGCTCGTGGCCATGGGCCTGGCCGCGAGCGCCTGTATCTTGATCGGACTCTTACCGGGACTTCTCTACCAACACCTTCCGAACGCCGTGGACTATATTCCGTACACGCTGGCGCACGTCACGAGCACACTCGGTATGTTGGCTTTCACGGCGCTGGGTTTCTTCCTGCTGCTCAAGCGGCTCGATCCCGAGCGCACGGTAAGCCTCGACACCGACTGGTTCTACCGTCGTGGTTTGACCCGTCTCCTGAACCTGATCCTGAAGCCCCTGGCGTGTCTCGAGTACGGCTACATCGGTGAGATTTACGAGCTCGTGATCCGGCGGCCCGTTTTGGGCGCAGCGAGTCTGTTCCAGAGATTCGACAGCCGGGTGGTGGATTCGGTGCTCGTGGGCGTGGGGCATTCGACCCGTAGCTTGAGCCAACACCTCAAGATCGTCGAAAGCGGCCATACCCAACACTACGGACTCATCATGGCCGCCGGAATCCTGGCTCTCCTGGCTTTTTTGATGCTCGCCCTATGACTGCCTATCCTGTACTCACCGTCGTGACCTTCCTCCCTCTGGTGGGTGCGGCCTTGGTACTGTTTCTCGGGGGCGAGCGGCGCGCGCGCTGGATCGCCCTGGCCACGGCAGTCATGACTCTGGTAGCCTCGGCGCCCCTCTACTTGAGCTTCGACAAGACCTCGAGCGCTCTGCAGTTCGTCGAGTCTCGAGAGTGGATCCCGTCGTGGGGCATCACCTACGGCATGGGCGTGGATGGCATCAGCGTGCTGTTCATCTTCCTCGCCTCGCTCTTGGTCGTCTTGTGCATCGGAGCGTCCTGGATTGCGGTTCACACGAGAACGCAGGAGTTCTACGCAGCCTTACTGGTCGCGGAGACGGCGATGATCGGGCTCTTCGCCGCGTCCAATCTGTTTCTCTTCTTCATTTTCTGGGAGCTCATCGTGGTTCCCTTGTTTCTGTTGATCGGCATCTGGGGAGGCAAAAAGCGCGTCTACGCCTCGGTCAAGTTCTTGATCTTCACCCTAACGGGCAGCGTCTTGATGCTGGTGGGCATGATGGCTCTGTACAACCTTTGCGGCACCTTGGATTTCAAGGCCCTCGCTCTCGCCCGAGAGAGTTTAGAGCCCCGTCATCAGGCCTGGCTCTTTGCGGCCTTTCTAGCTGCCTTCGCGGTCAAAGTACCCATGTTCCCGGTGCACACTTGGTTGCCGGACGCCCACACCGAAGCCCCCACTGCGGGGAGCGTGATCCTGGCGGGAATCCTCCTCAAGATGGGCGCCTACGGATTCCTGCGGGTCTCGCTTCCGATTCTTCCCGACGGCGTAGCGTTCTTCGTGAAACCCATGCTCGCCATCTCCGCGGTAGCCATCGTCTACGGCGCCTATGTGACCCTGGTCCAGAAGGATATGAAGCGCCTCATCGCCTATTCCAGCGTCAGCCACATGGGCTTCGTAACTCTGGGCATCTTCACCCTCGACCAGCGGGGGGTCGAGGGCGGGATCCTCCAGATGATCAATCACGGAATCGTCACCTCGGCGCTCTTTTTGTGCATCGGCATGATCTACGAACGCACGCACACGAGAGAGATCAAAGACTACGGAGGCGTTGGCAAAGCCGCGCCCGTCTACTCCACCTTCTTGGCGCTCTTCTGTCTGGCAGCGGCGGGATTCCCGGGTCTGAATTCGTTCGTAGGGGAGTTCCTGATCGTAGGTAGCGCGTTCAGGACCGAGGCTTGGCTCGGGGCCATGGCGATCTGGGGCGTCGCGCTTGGGACTACCTACGTGGTTTGGCTCTACTACCGTGTGGTCATGGGTGAGAACAACCCGGGACTTCTGAAGCTAGAGCTCGAGCTCAACGCACGCGAGGTAGCAACGCTTGCACCGTTGGCCATCCTCGTTATATCTCTCGGCCTCTATCCTGAGCTCGTCCTATCCTATCTTCGTGCTCCCGTAGCCGTGCTGCTCGCTGGTGTCGTGCCATGAACAGCACAGCGGGGGTCGCTGACCTGGCCCTGATCATACCCGAGCTGATTCTGCTCGTCACGGCGTTAGCGCTCATTCTCTTGGCGCCTCGCATCCGGAGAGGGCCCGCCGCCGCGGTCGGGACGGTTCTAGCGGCGCTCGCCGCCGCCCTGGCCTCGGCCTGGGTCTTGCCCTCGGACACCGTAACAGGGTTCGGAGGCATGATCACCCAGGATGGCTATTCCGGGTTCTTCAAGATTCTGATCGCCGCGGCCCTGGCTCTAGCCGCACTTCTCTCGGTGCGCGGCAGTGACGAGGACGAGGACGAGGACGAGGCTCCGCGTGGCGAGTACCACGCCCTGCTGCTCCTCGCCTCGATCGGAATGATGCTCGCGGTCTCGACCGTGGATCTACTGACCCTCTACCTGGGCCTGGAGTTGATGACGATCTGCTCCTACATCCTGGTGGGGTTCCACGTGCAGAGGCCGACCTCGAACGAGGCGGCGATAAAGTACTTCCTCGTTGCCTCCTTCGCCTCGGCCCTGCTCCTCTACGGGATCAGCCTGACCTACGGTTTAGCGGGCAGCACCGGCTTCGCTACCGTGGCGTCGGCGTTGTCCGCGCACGACCCGGGTAGAAGCCCCCTCGTCGTGGTCGCCATCTTGCTGGTGCTGGGTGGCCTGGCCTTCAAGATCGGGGCCGTGCCGTTTCACTCCTGGGCGCCCGACGCCTATCAGGGTGCGAGCGCACCGGTTGCAGCCTTCTTGGCGGCCGGATCCAAGGCGGCCGGTCTCGCAGCTCTGGGACGGGTCACGTTTGTCGCGTACGGCTCGGCCGCCGAGGTACTGTCCTTGCTTCTCGCGGGTCTCGCAGCTCTCTCCATTGTGGTTGGCAGCATCACCTTGTTGGCCCAGACCGACATGAAACGCCTCCTGGCCTACTCCTCCATCGCGCATGCAGGCTACGCCATCCTGGGCCTCATCGCCGGCACTCCCGCAGGGATCTCGGCGACGATGACCTACGCCTTCTTCTACGTGTTCATGACTCTAGGCGCCTTCGGCGTGGTTATCGCCCTCGGCAAGAGGGGAGCAACCCTGGACGGCTATAAAGGCCTGGCCGCTCAGCAGCCCGTAGCAGCGGCGCTCATGCTGCTTTTCTTCTTGTCATTGACCGGGCTCCCTCCAACAGCCGGTTTCGTTGCCAAGTTCGTCGTCATCCTGAGCGCTGTGCGCGCCGGCCACATGGTGCTTGCAGTGCTGGCCGTGGCCTGCAGTGTGATCTCGGCCTTCGTCTACATGCGCGTGGCGGTGTACATGTTCATGAGGGAGCCCGAGGAGCCGGCACCGTCACGCTGGCCGGTGGCGGTGTCCGCGGCGCTTGCGGTGGCCGCGCTGGTCACTCTGATCGGCGGCATCTCACCCGCTAGTCTCATGTCCTGGGCGGTGGCGCCATGAATGCAAGCAATCCCGCCATGAACCCACCATGCATGCCGGCAGTCCTGTAACATTGAGCTCGAGGTACCATCAGCAGTGAACGAATACGTTGGGCTTGCAGTGAGCATCGTCCTGGCCGCAGGGATCACCGGCTTGATGGTGGTGCTGGGCTCAACCCTGGGGAAGAAGAACCCTAGCGCCGTCAAGCTGTCGCCGTTCGAGTGCGGCCAAGAACCCTTCTCCCTGCCGATGGGCAGGTTGGTGGTCAAGTTCTATCTCACCGCAATCCTGTTCATCCTGTTCGACGTCGAGCTCGTCTTCCTCTACCCGTGGGCCGTCGTGTACCGCACGCTCGGGTTCTTGGGGCTGGTCGAGATGGGCGTCTTTCTCAGCGTGCTGATGGTGGGCTTCGTCTACGCCTGGGCCAACGGCGCCCTAGATTGGAAGTGAACATGTCGAGCGAACCGTCATTTCTCACTAGTCGACTCGAGGAAGCCCTGGGCTGGGCTCGGAAGTTCTCGATCTTCCAATACCCTTTCGTGACGGCTTGCTGCGGGATGGAGTACATGGCAACGGCCTGCTCTCACTACGATGTCGACCGCTTCGGAGCCGGCCTCCCCAGATTCTCGCCGCGCCAGTCCGACGTGCTCTTCGTGGTCGGTACGATCAGTCACAAGATGGCACCGGTTTTGGTGCGCATCCATGAGCAGATGGCCGACCCCAAGTGGGTGGTCTCCTTTGGCGTCTGCACCTGCACGGGCGGTTTCTACGACAACTACGCGACCGTGATGGGCATCGATACGATCATGCCGGTGGACGTCTACATACCGGGATGCCCGCCGCGACCGGAGATGGTCCTCGACGGTCTGATGAAGCTCCAGAACAAGATCCAGGACCAACATATGGGCGGTAAGCGGCCGGCGCCCGAACAGCGTCCGCCGCAACTAGAGGGATACGAGGTATGAATAACTCCTCCCTGATCGAGTCCGTCACCAAGCGCTTTCCCGATGGCGTGTCGGCTTCCCACACCTACCGGGGCGACGCCACCGTGGTTCTGCAACTGGACGCGCTCCTCGAGACGGCTCGCTTCCTCAAGGAAGACCCGGCAATGGAGATGAACTTCCTCGTGGACGTGACCGCAGTCGACTATTCCGCTTTCGGTAAAGGGTCGGTGCCGGCCTTCTTCTCCTCTTCTGGAGTGACGGTGAGACCCTCGCCTCAGATTCCGGATCCCGACCCGTGGCCCGGGCCGCCGGACAAAGCGCGCTTCGCGGTCGTGTACCACTTTTACTCGATGGCCAAAAAGCACCGCCTGCGGCTGCAGGTTCCGATAGAAGATGAAACTTCCCCGGAAGTGGATTCTCTGACGTCGCTCTGGCCCGGAGCCAACTGGCTGGAGCGCGAGGTCTGGGACATGTTCGGGATCGTTTTTCGGGGGCATCCGGACCTCAAGCGCATCCTCATGTACCAAGAGTTCGAAGGCCACCCGCTGCGCAAGGACTATCCCGTCGCGAAACGCCAGCCACTCATCGGACCCCTCAACTAGACATGACGACGCACACGCCAGGAACGACTCCCAAGCAGCCCGCGGGTCTCACGACGCGGGAAATGATGCTCAACATCGGTCCGGCGCATCCGGCCATGCACGGTATCGTCCGTCTCGTGACCAAGCTCGAGGGAGAGGAGATAAAAGGCGCCGAAGTGGAGATCGGCTACCTCCATCGCGGCTTCGAGAAGATGGCGGAAACCGTCGACTATAACGGCGTCATGCCCTACACCGACCGGCTCAACTACGTATCGCCGCTGATCAATAACATGGGCTACTGCATGGCGATGGAAAAACTCCTAGGGATCGAGGTTCCTGAGCGTTGCCACTACATTCGGGTCATTCTTTCGGAGGTCTCCCGGATCGGGGACCACCTCACCTGCGTGGGTGCGACCGCCATGGAGCTCGGCGCGTTCACGGTCTTTCTTTACATGATAAAGGCCAGGGAGTACCTCTGGGATCTCGTGGAGAAGGTGACCGGCGCACGGATGACCGTGAGCTACTGCCGTGTCGGCGGCGTAAAGGCCGACCTGCAAGACGATTTCGCCGAGCTATGCGTCAAAGCGTTCATGGAGACCCGCAAAGTCCTCGACGAAACGCACGGGCTCTTGACACGCAACCGCATCTTTACGGACCGCATGAACGGCACCGGTGTGATTTCCGCCGAAGAGGCTATCTCTTACGGGATCACGGGCCCCTTTCTTCGCGCCACCGGCGCCGAGTACGACGTCCGCAAAGACTGTCCGTACGCCGTCTATGATCGCCTGCCCTTCGACGTGCCGGTGGGGACCCGAGGCGACAACATGGATCGCTACCTGGTCCGTATGGAAGAGATGGAACAGTCGATGCGCATCGTCGAGGCCGCGTTACGCGACATCCCGCCAGGACCGGTGCTGACCAACCCGGAGACCGGGCGTCCAATTCCCGCCGCGGAGATGGTCGACCTCGCCAAGGTGGGGAACATCGACGCTATCTCGGGCGGTTGCGCCGTCGCCGGTCCAACCCTCGAGGGTTCCAGTCGGGCCCAGTATCCATCGATTGCGGCGGACCAGAAACAAGTCTTCCTGCCGGCCAAGGAGGACACCTACGGCAACATCGAAGGGCTGATGCAGAACTTCAAGCTGGTCATGTACGGCCACGGAGTGCGAGCGCCGAAAGGGGAGGTCTACTTCCCGGTGGAAGGGGCCAATGGAGAGCTGGGGTTCTACGTGGTGAGTGACGGAGGCAGCGGGCCCTACCGGTTACGGTGTCGCCCGCCCTGCTTCGCCATCATGTCGGCGCTGCCCACGCTCCTCGAGGGGGACATGATTTCCGACCTCATTCCTACCTTCGGCTCGGTGAACATGATCGGTGGGGAGCTCGACCGTTGAAGCTCTCGGACCTCGAAGGCAAAGCAGCGGAGATTCTAGAACGCTACGAGTACCCGAAGGCGGCCATGCTGCCTCTCTTGTGGCTCGTTCAAGAAAATCAAGGCTACGTCGCTCCAGACGCGGAGGTCTGGGTAGCAGGCATCCTAGGGGTGTCCCGCTCCAAGGTGCGCGAAGCGGTCTCCTTCTACAACATGTTCCACACCGAGCCGGTGGGCCGACGCGAGCTTCGCGTCTGCACAAGTCTGCCCTGTATGCTGCGCGGCGCGGGGGATGTGCTGGCGCAGATCGAGAAGAAGTTGAACATCCGCCCCGGCGAAACGACGCCAGGGGGCGAGGTCACCCTCACCGAGGTCGAGTGCCTATGCGCCTGCGAAATGGCGCCCATGGCTCAGCTCGATGAACGCTTCGTCGGCCCCCTCGAAGGCGAAACGGTCGCCGCGATCGTAAAGGACGCGCTGACCGAGCCCAAAAGCCCAGAATCGACCCCGGAGCCCACGCCGTACATCGCAACGGATGGGCCAGTCCTGTCTCTGCACTTCGAGGATCCCGACGGGACATGGATGGATGGCTACGTCGCCGATGGCGGGTACGACGCGGCAAGGAAGGCTCTCACCTTGATGACGCCGAAGCAGGTGACCGACGAGGTTCTTAGCGCCAATTTACGCGGGCTGGGCGGCGCAGGGTTCCCAACCGGTAGGAAGTGGTCGTTCATCCCCGCGGACACGGACAAGCCAAAATACTTGGTGGTCAACGCCGACGAGGGCGAGCCGGGTACCTTCAAGGACCGCTACCTCATGGAGCGCGACCCACACTCGCTGCTCGAAGGCATGATCATCGCCGCCTTCGCCATCGACTGTCACAAGGCTTATGTCTACATCCGCGGCGAGTACTTTCGGTCCGCTCATCGCCTACAGCGGGCCATCGACGAGGCGCACGAAAGCGGTTGGTTGGGCAAGGATATCCAGGGCACCGGTTTCGATCTAGATGTGGTCATCCACCGTGGCGCCGGAGCTTATATCTGCGGCGAAGAGACGGCGCTTTTGACCTCGCTCGAAGGAGGTAAGGGCTTCCCACGTCTCAAGCCTCCCTTCCCCGCGATCTCGGGTCTCTTCTCCTGCCCGACTATCGTCAACAATGTTGAGACGCTTTGCGCTGTGCCGTTCATTCTGCGCCACGGAGTCGATCGGTTCAAGGAGATGGGCACCGAAAGTCAGGGCGGCACGCGCCTCTTCTGCGTAAGCGGGCACGTTGTCACGCCCGGGGTCTACGAGGCGCCCGTCTCGATCACACTACGAGAGCTGATCGAGAGGGCGGGTGGCATCCGCGACGGCAACAAGCTCAAGGCCGTGATCCCCGGAGGAATCTCGGCGAAGATCCTGACCGCCGATGAGATCGACGTCGCCATGGACTTCGACTCGCTCCGGGCCGTAGGCACCATGGCCGGCTCCGGTGGTGTCATCGTCATGGACGACACCACCTGCATGGTGGAGGCACTCGAGTCGGCCGCCAAGTTCTTTGCGGACGAGTCGTGCGGACAGTGTTCGCCGTGTCGTGAGGGCACCGGTTGGGTGCTTCGTATCATGCACCGCGTCCGCAAAGGGCGGGGGAAGATTCAGGACTTGGAGGACCTTCTCGCCATCGCCGGCGACATGGAAGGAAAGACCATCTGCGTCTTCGCGGACGCGGCCGCTTGGCCGGTGCAGTCCTACATTGTGAAGTTCCGGAGCGAGTTCGAGGAGTACATCCGCACCGAGCGCTTGCGAGAGAGCAAGGAGGCCGCTGCCCATGCCTAGCCTGAGCCGCGTGACTATCGATGGCCGCGAGATCACCGTTTCCGAAGGAACCACGGTCATCCAGGCGGCGGAGCAGCTCGGAATCTTCATCCCTCGTTACTGCTACCATCCCGGTCTCTCGATCGCCGGCAACTGCCGCATCTGTCTCGTCGACGTCGAGAAATCTCCCAAGCTAGAGATCTCCTGCAACCTAGCGGTCAGGGAGGGGATGGTCGTGCACACCAAGAGCGACAAGGCTGAGGACGGGCGCAAGACCGTGCTGGAATTTCTCCTTGCCAACCACCCGCTCGACTGCCCCGTCTGCGACCAGTCCGGTGAATGCGACCTGCAGAATTACTACATGAACTTCGGGCTCTACGACTCGAAGTTCCGGGAGCAGAAGGTCAAGAAGAAAAAAGCCGTGGAGCTGGGTCCCCATGTGATGCTCGACCAGGAGCGCTGTATCTTGTGCTCCCGCTGCGTGCGCTTCACGGACGAGATCACTGAGACCGGTGAGTTCGGCATCTTCAACCGCGGCGACCGTGCGGAGCTCGGGATCTACCCCGGCGAGGTGCTCGACAATCCGTACTCGGCCAACGTGGTGGACATCTGTCCGGTCGGCGCCCTGACCGAGAAGGACTTCCGCTTCGCAGCGAGGGTCTGGTACCTGTCGAGCACCCCAACCGTCTGCAACGGCTGCAGCCAAGGCTGCAACGTCGATCTACACTTCGTGCTCGACCGGCCTCATCTGAACGACGGGGCTAGGCTCGTGCGCATCAAGCCCCGCTACAACGCGGACGTCAACCAATGGTGGTTGTGTGACGAGGGGCGCTATGGCTTCGGCTGGCTGGATAAGGCACGGATCACGAAGGTGCAGGGGCCCGCGGCAAACGGAGATGCCACCTGGGAGCAGGCCCTCAGCGCGATCGCGACGAACCTTGCAGAGTTAGGCAAGGGCCGGATCGGCGTGATCGCCTCGGCCCAGCTCACCAATGAAGAGCTCTTCCTGATCCGAGAGATTCTCCAGAATTCCTTGGGAGCCCGAGTCAGCTCAAACGTTTCAGAAGAGCCCGGCTCTGCCGACGACTTCCTCATCAAGGGCGACAAGAATCCCAACACCCGGGGAGCGACGCTTCTGGGTTTGGCCGACCCCGAGGCACCGGATGCCGAGGAGATCATGGACGAGGCCGCTTCTGGGAAGCTCGGTGCCCTATGGGTCTTCGGGCACGATCTTGTGGAGCTCTTTGGCGAGGAGAGAGTGCGGGAGCTCGCGGAGAAAGTGGACCTCTTCGTCTTCTCGGGCACCAACGACAACAAAACCGTGCCGTTCGCGCATTGGGTACTGCCCACGGCCGCCTACATGGAGAAGGATGGTACCTTCGTCAACTGTCACGGCCGCGTCCAGCGCATCGGCCGCGCCTTCGCACCTCTCGAGGACGCGCGGGAGGACTGGCGCCTTCTTCTGGATTTGGCCGGGCGGTTAGGTCAGCCGCTTGCCTTTCGGGGACCGCAGGAGATCTTCGGCGCATTGGCCAAGGCGTCGAATCACTTCGAGGGATTGAGCTACGAGACCATCGGATCGCAAGGGGCCGACATTAGTGTTGAGGCGCCTGAGATGATGGACCCATGATGGAAATTCTGGTCATCAAGGTGGTTCTGGCAGGGATGGTCTTTCTCGCGGTCCTGAATCTTGCGGGGTTTCATACGTGGGTGGAGCGCAAGCAGTCAGCCCTCATTCAGGACCGCATCGGGGCCAACCGCGCCAGCATCTTCGGCTTCAAGGCGCTGGGACTCTTCCATGGCATCGCCGATCCGATCAAGCTGTTCACCAAAGAAGACATCGTCCCGGCCGGGGCGGACAAGACCCTCCATACTCTGGCCCCCTTCTTCTCAGTCTTTTTCGCCTTGGTAACCTTTGCCGCAATTCCGTTCGGCGACCAGCTCATCATTGGGGAACGGGTCATAAACCTGCAGGTAGCCAGCATCAACGCGGCACTGCTCTTCATCTTTGCCATGCTCTCCCTCGGCGTCTACGGCGTGATCCTCGCCGGCTTCGCTTCGCGCAACAACTACGCGATCATGGGCGGGCTGCGGGCAACCGCGCAGATGATCTCCTATGAGATCGCTCTCGGCATCTCTATCGTCGGCGTGATCATGGTCTATGGGACCATGGACCTGGCCGAGCTGGTCCGGGCCCAGGGATATATGATTGGCGGCTGGGTCCCGATGTGGGGAATCGTCACGCAGCCTGTCGCGTTCATCGTCTTCTTGACCGCGGCCCTCGCTGAGACCAAAAGAGTCCCCTTCGACCTGCCGGAAGCAGAGTCGGAGATCATCGGCTACTTCGTCGAGTACAGCGGCATGAAGTTCGGGATGTTCCTCCTCACCGATTTCCTCGAGACCATCGTGGTGGCGTGCGTTGCGACAACTCTCTTCTTCGGCGGGTGGCAGGTGCCCTTCCTCCTGCCGGACGGCTTCCACTTCCCCTGGGGGGGAGAAGTCCTATTCGCCAACTGGTTCTACGCTCTCCTCGGAGTGGCGAGCTTCTCGATCAAAGTCTTGATCTTCTGCTTCGTGTTCATGCAGATAAGATGGACCCTGCCGCGCTTTCGCTACGACCAGCTCATGAGCCTCGGCTGGAAAGGCCTCTTCCCTATCGCAGTGGCCAACACCGTGCTCACCGCCATCGTTCTAGTTTTCTTTGGGGAGAGCACCTAATGGCCATCAAAGTTGTCCGCAGACCCGAGCTGACCTTTTGGGAGAAGACCTACCTCCCCCAGATCCTCAGCGGTCTCAAGATCACTTTTTCGCATTTCTTCCGCAACCTCTTCCTCCACATCGCACACGTCTTTGGCCGTCTCCTGCATCTTCGTGCCAGCGCCACCATCCAGTATCCCGAAGAGCTCAGGCCCCTCATGTCGAGGTACCGAAGCCGCCACCGGCTCACCGTACGCGAAGATAACTCCCCCCGCTGTGTGGGCTGCATGCTCTGTGAGACGGTGTGTCCGGCCAAGTGCATCACGATCGTACCGGCCGAGCATCCAGACCCCAAAGTCGAGAAGTTCCCGGTCCGCTTCGACATCGACCTGGGCGTTTGCGTGTATTGCGGATACTGCGTCGAGGTTTGCCCCGAGGACGCGGTCCGCATGGACACCGGAATCCTCGACCTCGCCGCCTATTCGAGGGAGGCCATGAGGCTCGATATCCATGAGCTGATGGACCCATCGCTGCGTAAACCGTTAACCGGCTGCAGCCTTGACTTTCCTCACCAATGTGAGCCAATGGGGGGCCAGATGAAGGGCAGCTGGAGCGCCGACACGCCAAAGCCCGAGTCCTGAGAGCCGGACACACGATGAGTCGCCTACGATTGGCCAAGGAGATCAGGGTGACGAAGCTCGTCACCGTAGATCCGGAAGACGATGTCCTTCGAGGGATTCGTCTCCTTCTGCGACATCACATCTCCGGCGCCCCAGTGGTCGATCGCGACCGGCGCTATCTCGGCACGCTTACGGAAAGCAGCTGCATGCGGGTCCTCACCGAGACGGCTCGCGAGGCCGGGGAGGAGAAGATTGAGGTTCCTCAAGCGCGCGCATTCATGTCGAAGAAGGCTCAGCGACAAATCCGGCGACGGGCTGATGCGCCGGCTCGCGCATGGCCCCGACGCGAAGAAGATTCTTCGCGAAGCACTCGACGAGGCGGCGAAAGACGCGGGTGTCGTCTTCGAAGTCCGCGACGGCGAGATGTTCCTCGACGATTCGCACTAGCACCAGCGCAGCGAGCGGGTAGCATAGCGACTCTAGAGAAGGAGGGTCCATGACCGCGAACCGTTCTCGCAGCGCTCTCGCGCTTGCTCTCGCTTTGAGCCTGCCGCTCTCGTTGCTTGCCCAAGGCGAGCGCACCGCCAATCGGCCCGACGTTCCCGGAACGCAAGGACTCGTGACCGCGGGGCATCCGCTCGCGGCCACGGCGGGCCTGCGCATGTTGCTTCGCGGCGGAAACGCCATCGACGCCGCCGTGGCGACGCTTGCGACGTTGAACGTGGTTCGACCCCAAATGTCCGGCGCTGGAGGGAACGGCTTTTTCACAATTTACGACAGCGCGACGCACGAGGTGTACTCGTTGAACGCGACGGGGGCCGCCCCCATGGCTCTCGACGCGAGCCTGCGGAATCCAGACGAGCTCGCCAAAGGCATCTATGCAGGCGTTGTACCCGGCCTCTTTGGAGGTTGGGTCGAAGCGCTCGACCGGTTCGGGACGATGAGTCTCGCCGAGGTGCTCGCGCCGGCCATCGAATATGCCGAGAACGGACATCCCATCGAAGCCAGCGTTGTGAACGCTATCGAAAGAGGGATCGATGTCTTCCGAAAGTTCCCGACGAGCTCGGCGATGTTCCTCCAAAACGGCAACCCTCCTCCGCCGAACACGCTCGTTCGCAGGCTCGACCTCGCGAGGACTTTTCGCAAGGTGGCCGAAGCCGAACAGCGAGCGCTCCGCCAAGGCACGTCGCGCTCGGAGGCGCTGCGCGCGGCCTTCGATCGTTTTTACAAGGGCGACATCGCGCACGAGATGGCACGCTTCTACAAAGAGCAAGGCGGTCTCTTCACGCTCGCGGATTTTGCGGCTTACGAGCCCATTTGGGCCGAGCCGGTCCACACGAATTATCGGGGCTACGACGTCTATAGCAGCCCTTCGACGTCCCGAGGCGGGCTCGAAGTCGTGACGCAACTGAATCTGGTCGAGCCCTTCGACGTTCGAGCTCTCGGAGCCAACACGCCGGAGACGCTGCATCTCGTGAGCGAGGCTATCAAGCTTGCAAAGGCGGACATCTATGCTGTCGTCGCTGACCCGCGAAGGACCGACCTGCCGCTGGACTGGCTGCTTTCGAAAGAGCGTGCTCGTCGGAGCGCCAGGAAGATCGATTCGAAGCGAGCTATGGCCTACCCCAAAGCCGACGCGCCTCACGCCCCCACCGACGAAAATGTCGCTTCCGCCTCGGAGCGGTCGCGTCCCGGAAGCACCGATAGCTTCTCCATCGTAGATCGCTTCGGAAACGCCGTCGCATGTACGCCGACCCACGGGAGCACGTTCGGAACGAGCGTCGTCGTGGGGCGGACTGGACTCACCTTCAATAACGGAACCCGCCTCGGATCGACGGCACCTTATCCCGAACATGTGAACTATGCCCGCGGCGGCCAGATCCCGATTCTCAACAACTCTCCTGTCATCGTGATGAGAGCGGGTGAGGTCGTTCTGGCGATTGGCACGCCGGGCGGTGAGACGATTGGCCAGACCCAGTTTCAAGTCTTGTTGAATATTCTCGACTTCGGCATGTCCATCCAGGAAGCCATCGAAGCGCCGCGCATCAGCCTCGTTGCTGATCCGAGCTTCTATCGCGCGGGCGCCGCGATCACGCTACGCATGGAGAATCGCGGCCAGGAAGCCATGGCTCGAAGTCTCGAAGCGCTCGGCCATGAAGTCGAGCTCATCGGCGCGTGGGCCCTCGGCAGCATGCAAGGCATCCTGAGAGATCCCGCCACGGGGACTTGGCTCGCCGGTGCCGATCCACGCCGCATTGCCTACGCCGTGGGCTATTAAGGCAGCAAGGCTATCCAGTCGCCTGTCCCTCATCAATATCCGTCAGCGTTTGAAATCAGGCACTTACCCGCCCTCGTCGCCGCGGTCACAGGGGGAGGTCCCGCTTGAGACCAGGGAGCGGAAAAGGCAAACTCCGCCGCCATGCTCCGTGTTCTCATATTCCTCGTCTCTCTCGGCGCGCGCGCGATCCGAGCGATGTGCTGGCGCCGAGCCGACCTTGTCATCGAAAACCTGGCTCTGCGAGAGCAAGTGACTGCGCTGAAGAAAGAGCGCCCGCGGGCCCCGCGGCGATCTCGACGGGATAGCTCGTTTGGAGTGCGGCGATACACCTGACGAGCGTATCGACATCCACGTCTTGAAACGTCGGCTGGGGAAGGCGCGCAAGCCGAGCATAGGCGCTCATGAAGCGGCTCAACGCTTCACTGCGCTCGCCGATGACGACGAGTCCGCGCTTCATGTCGTCTTTCCAATCATCGACCTGGTCGCGATCGAGCAAATGAGCCAGTGTTCCAGCCATCGATTTGATAGGTGCGAGCGAATTGTTCAGCTCGTGACCGATGACGTGGATGAGCCGGCGCCATGCTTGGCGCTCCTCCTCTCGAAGCGCTTGGCTCAGGTCGGTAAGGACAACGATGTGATGAGGTCTTCCCTCCTCGCGAAAGCTGCCGCGACACATCCCCCATCGCCCGGTTTTACCAGGAAACATTTTCTGCAACGTGCGATTGCGCGCGCCCCTCAGAGCTTCCTCGAGCCCGAGCTCGGACGCTTTTCGTCCAAGGAGTCGTTCTTCGGGCTGCGCGAGCAGGCGCTCACCCGCTCGATTGACGAGCTTCAGTTTGTCTTCGTCGTCGAACGTAAACAGCGCAACATCGATTTCCGCCATCACCGTGCGTAGAAGGTTCGTGGCATCGAGCGCACCGAGGCGCTGCGCATGGAGCGTTTCGCCGAGCACGTTCGCCTCGAGCATGACTTGGCCGAGCGCTTCATCCGTATTGGCGCCACGCGCCCTTATCGAATAGTCGCCTTCTCTAAGAGCGGCGAGCAGGTTTGAGAGCGTTTGGAGCGGCGTCACGACGCGCTCCAGCACCGCGAAGGAGAACCCGAGCCAACCACCGAGGATAAAGAGACTCAGTGTCCACTGCACTTTCGCGGTGTAGTCTCCCCCCCCCAAATGAGAATCATGGAAACGACCACGCCAGGAAGCCCCGCGGTGAGCGCAAGAAGAAGAACGTGGGTGTCGTGGCTCAAGCCTCGCCGGCGGGTGACGAGGCTGAGAGAAGTGGGACGGTCTTCGCCCACGGCGCTACAGCCGAGACCGCTCTAGCCGGCGATAAAGCGCGCTGCGGCTCAGTCCGAGCGCTTTGGCCGCGTTGCTCACATTGCCGTTGTAACGCGCGAGCGCTTTTTGAATCAAAAGACGCTTGACCTCTTCGAGGTTCATATCCTCGAGCGTGCCCACGCCGTCTTCGGAGGCGGCACGAAGCCCGAGGTCGGAGATGCGGATTGTCTTCCCTTGTGCCATCAAAACGGCGCGCTCGATCGCATGATCGAGCTCACGAATATTGCCCAGCCAGGAAAACTCCGCGCGCGCGGCGCGCTTTGTCTTCGAAGCCGTCGATTTTCTTGCGATAGTGGCGCGCATGTTGGCGTAAGAACGTCATGGCGAGAGATTCGATATCCGCCCGGCGGTCCCGGAGCGGCGGCAAATGGAGCTCGATCGTGTTCAGCCGAAACAGCAAATCTTGACGGAACCGTCCCTCAGAGACTTCTAGTGCCAGGTCGGAATTCGTCGCAGACAGAATGCGCACGTGCGCTCGTTTCGTTTTCGATGAGCCGACGCGCTCGAACTCTCCCGTTTCCCGAACGCGCAGAAGTTTCCGCTGCTGGCTATGGGGGATGTTCGCAATTTCGTCGAGAAAGAGCGTGCCCCCATCGGCGAGCTCGAAGCGCCCGACGCGGTCGGTCTTAGCGTCGGTATAAGCGCCTTTCACGTGACCAAAGAGCTCGCTCTCGAAAACACCCTCCGCTAACCCGCCGACGTTCACCGTGACCATCGGCCGACCGCCGCGCATTGTCCCACGGCTTTTGTACGAAATCGCGCGCCCCGTGGCGCATGGCTTCGACCGTGAGCTCGACGCTCCCCCATGCGGTCATGACGACGACGGGAAGCGTCTCGTCGACATCTTGCAACCATTCGAGTAGATCGAGTCCTTCTTGCCCCGACGTCGTGTCCCGCGCATAGTTCAAATCCATCAACAGCAAGTCGAAGTCCTGTCCTTCGACGGCCTTGACGATGCCTTCAGGCGTGTCGATGGTCTTGGTGCTGTAGCCTTCCGATTTGAGAAGAAGCTTTAACGCCTCGCGAATGTCAGGCTGGTCGTCAGCCACGAGAACGCGCGGGACGGCTCCTCTCATGTTCAATTTCTCTCGACCCAGCCGTCCTTTAACCGGATGATGCGATTCCCATAGGCCGCGTTCGTCTCCGAATGCGTGACTTGAATGATCGTCGTGCCTTCCTTGTTGAGCGTTTTGAATAGCTCCATGATCTCCTGGCCTTGCTCGGTATGGAGATTACCGGTGGGCTCGTCCGCCAGGATCACCCTCGGCTGCATGATGACCGCGCGCGCGACGCCCACGAGCTGCTGCTGGCCGCCGGAGAGCTGGCTCGGGTACAGATCCTTCTTGCCGACGATCCCAAAGCGATCGATTGCGTCACCAACCATCGCTTGGCGCTCCGAGCGCCGGATGTTGCGATACGAGAGCGGGATTTCGAGGTTCTCATATACGGTGAGGTTGTCGAGCAAGTGATACGCCGGAAAGACGAAGCCAATGAATTGTTTGTGAAGCTCGTTGCGATGTTTGGCCTTCATGTCGTGGACAGAGTGGTCTTGAAAGTAATATTCACCGCCCCATTCGCCATCGAGCATCCCGAGTATGTGAAGAAGCGTGGACTTGCCCGCCCCAGAGGGCCCCATGATGGTAACGAACTCGCCCTCTTCGAAGTCGAGTGTGATTTGCCGAAGCACGTAGGTGCGCCCCGCACGGGATTCGTAGAACTTTTCGAGATTATTCAGCCGGATTAGCGGCTCTCCGTTTTCACTCACTTGCTTGGACCTCTATTGTCGTTTTCGGTTTGTCGATGGCGAAATTTGTTCAAGATCAGTTCAGGCGGATCTTTCGGTAGTCTTCCCACGCAGAGGTGTCGGACAAAATGACCTCATCCCCCTCGTTCAGCCCCGAAATGATCTCGATCGTATTGACCGAGCTCTTCCCGAGAATCACGTCGACGCGCTCCGCGGTCCCGTCGCTAAGAAGCCGGAACAGCCCTATCGTCGTCCCGGCTTGGCCATAGGCCGGACGGCCCACGTAGAGAACGTTCTCGAGCCGTTCGATCTCGACAGTGCCGTCGACGCTCAGGTCCGGGCGCGCGCCCTTGGGAAGCTCAGAGACGAGCTCCACATCCACCGTGACGGTGCCGTTCTGAACCGCTGGATCGATACGAATGACGCGGCCCTCGATGACCCCGTTCCTCGTGTCGATGCTCGCGCGTTGCCCGATCTCGACATCTTTGGCTTGCGTTTCCGCGATCCGCAGCTCGGCTTTCAAGTGCTCCGGCTGCGCGACGCGCGCGAGGTTCAAGCCAGGCGTAACTTGCTGGCCGGCTTCGACGGGTACTTGCTGAAGGACACCGCGGATACCCGGTCGCACTTGGAGCCCTTCGACCTGGCTTTTGCGCAGTGCTGTCATAGCGCGCAACTGCCGGACGCGTGAGGCTTCAGCCGCGAGACGGGCCTCGTTCGATTCTCCCGCGATCTCGAGCCGCTCTTGCTCGAGCCCGTTGCGCACTTCGAGCGCGCTCGCGCGCTCGGCGGAAAATTTGAGCGCGAGATCCCCGATGATGCCATCCCCATGGTTCTCTGTATCCGCTTCGAGCTGCAAGACGGCGGTGCGGTACTCGGCCTGCACTGAGGCCGCCAGAGCTCGTTGGTTCAAAAGCTGGCTTTCGAGCTGAACCTGCAAGTTCTCGTACCTCGCATCCGCGGCGCGCAGCTGGAGCCGAGCGTCTTCGAGCGACTGCACGAGCTCTGGATTCGCCATCTCCAATATGACCGTGTCCGCTTCCACATCCGTGCCCGGAAGCACGAGCACGCGCTCGACGCGGCCTTCGGTACGCGCGGCGAGCCATCGGATCTCGACCGGAACGAGCGTTCCGGGGCCACGTACTTGACGCAGCATCGAGCCCCTCGCCACTTTGTCCATCCAGACGGTCGTGCGATCGACCGAGGGCGCCGCAGGCTCGAGCTGGGCGACCCACCCAGCGAGCACGAGAAACACCGCCCCCCCGACGATAGACATGATCGTCTGCTTGCGTTTTCGAGCCTCAGCGACCCCTTCACGCTTGACATCCACCTTTATTAAGCTCCAATCTCCCAGTTCATTCTCGCAAGCATTCGCAAGTTGTATGCCAACGGGTGCCAATCTCGTATCTGGCTGATTATTCATCACTAATACGAACATCTTTCGTTTGGCCGCCTAAATGGGTGTCCGCTTGCGAACACCTATGCGCTCGCTTTCACTTCACCATAGGAGAGGCGGCACCCAGATGTTTGGTGGAAAAGGATGCGGACGGGGTCGCGATCAAGAGCGTCGCGGGTGGAACGAGGCTACGACCGGGAAGATCCGCGGGACGCTCTAGCTCTAACAAATCCAAGACCGTGGGAACGATGTCGATCGATCGAATCTTGCCAAAATTCGTTCCGGGCGGGATGCGCGGCCCCCATGCGGCGGCGATCGCGAGCATATTTCGCCGCGTCGGAATAAAGACGTGGTTCCCGCGCGGCTCGGTCATCTCGACCACCACGTTCCCACTAGTTTCCGTCGAAGGATAGTAACCAGGGAGATAGTCCAAAAAGAGATCCCCAGTTGAGGCGCCTCCGGGCTGTAGGAGTCCGCTCGTTGCAGGCTCGTAGAACGCGGTGATGATGGGCTCCCCCGTCTCCGGATCCTGGAGTGCTCCGAGCACGCGGCGCACCTCCGCTAAAACTTCGTCCTTTTCTTCTGGTGGCACGATGCCTCCGGGTCGTCCTGTGGCGTTGACGGCAATCGAGCCGTCGGCGAGAGCTGGCGCCAGCGCGCGGGTTGCGGACAAATCGATCGGGCCGTCGGCGTGAAGCGCCAGTATCCCGGCCTCCGCGAGCGCGACGTTCAAATGGAGCAGACGATCCGTTCCCGCCATCCCGTGATCGCTGACGACGACGACGTGAGCGTCGTCTCGCTCGGCCGCGTCCATCAAAACACCAAGAAACGTGTCCTGGAGCTCGAAGCCCTGAACGACAAACGTCCAGAGTCCCGCCGCTACCGCTTCATCATGGTCTTTGAGAGCCTCATCGAGATAGCCGACGAGCTCGTGGTTCACGTCATCGGTTACAGGGCTATAGAGCACGACGAGATCGTAATCCTCTTCGAGGGCCACCTTCGCTTGCGCGATGATTTGACTTTGAAGATGCACGAGCGTTTCGAGAAAACGCATTTCGGCAAGACCGTCTCCCCCGTCCGCGAGTCTGGGCCCGAGCCGACCTCGCGCATATGGCCGCGTTGCGCCGTTTCCAGCATAGGTTTGCATCACTGGAAGATCGGCATACGGCATCTCGCTGTTCGAGATAGCCATTTCGGCTGCACCCGATCGATACAGGAGAAAGTGTTGTCCATCCGGAGCAAGATCGAGCATGCGGAGGGAGAACCAGGCGGCCTTCCCCTTAACCGTCGCTTGGATAGACGTCGAGAAACCAAGGCCCGGCTTGACACGGGCTTCGAAAACCGTAGCTCGGGCCTCCCGCACAATCCCGAGCGTGTCCAAGCCCCGGACAGGGTCGAGTGGGTCGTCGAAAAAGAGCCCCCAAAACGGCGTTCCTGCTACCGCAAAGCGAAACGCCCGGGCCTCTGCTCCCCAAGCTTCTGGCACGGCCCAACCCGCCGGCACTTCGAGCTGCAACGAGGATTCGTCAAAGCTCTCACCGCGCGACTGGGCTTCGGTATAGCCGTGGACAAGAAAAAGATGCTCGAGCTCGCTCGGGCTCAACCGCGCCCGTGCATCCTCGAAGGGATAGGCTTGGGTCGCGTGCATCGCGTAAGTGTCGAGGCCGTTTTGCGCCGCAAGGATCCAGACGGGATCGACACGGAGCGCGCTCGAAAAATATCCGTTCTCAGTCTCTAGCCGGTCATGCTTGGATGCCGGTAACAAGAGGAGCGCATTGGCCGTAATCCCGCTTCGATGTCCGTAGTGGCCGGTGAAGAGAACGGCGTGCGCGGCCGCTGTTTTTGTCGGAAAACTCGATACCATACCGTCCGACCAAGCACCCTCGCGCAGCATCCGTTGCAAATTCGGGAGCCGACCCTCCGCGAGCAATCGCGACGTCAATTCGTAGCCTGCGCCGTCCCACGAAACGAGAATCACACGAGGCGCCGCGCTGGCGATCACGCTACAGGCGAGCAAAGCGAGCACGAACGGAATGCGGAGGAACATAGTGTGCGAGATTCTACTGCGAATGCTGTTGGATACGCTCACGAATGGCGGCTATGAACAGGTCGCGGCGATCGGGCGTGACGACGATACTGCCTTCGGTTGTTCTCAACAACACGGCCCCCGTCGCGCTTCTTCCGTACATTCGATACTTCCCGAGATCTCGCTTCCAAAACGTTCCATAAAGGCCCAACAGCCCGCTATTGCCTCCGGGCGGCGCTTTGAGCGAAAGCCCAAGGAACCGGTCTAGAGGTTCGACTTCGGACACCGAGGCAAGAGGTATCACCACCGCGCCCGCCGGCCCCGCGATTCGAAGGGCGTCCGCGTCGAGATAGAAGCTCTTCGGCGCATAAAGATAGGCGGAGAAAACAATGGCGGCGAGGAGCACGGCACCGAGCGCGGCAAACCCGATGAGCAGCAAACTGTAGAGAACACCTCCCATCGCCAACAGCACGAACGAAGTGATACCGAGAACGAACTCGTCCATCGGGGCGTAAAAACGCACTCGCTATTGTGACGACGCGGCGGCGCCCGACAAGTGTTCGTCCCACCACTCTGTCTGATGATGGTAGCGATGGACCATGAGCTCGACGCGCTCGAGCGATTCAAGACCGGAAGCGCTGGCGCGGAACAAATGACGGCTCCCGCCTATACCGGCATCGAAATAGAGATAACGCCCTTCGGACTTCCAAGTAGGCGCTCCGGGCCGCAGAGCGCAATCGGCGGTGACGTTGACGGATTCTCGGGCGGCCAGATCCATTGCATAGATATCGAGCGCCGCACCGCGCTTCGCCTTCTCGGCAATGACGAGGCTCAGGCCTTTCAAGCGTCGATAGCCGATACGCGTACCGTCCGGCGAGAACGCCGGAGCGCTGTGGTGGAAACCGTCATCGGTGAGCCGCTCGATCTGTCCCTCCAAATCGACGATCCACAAATCGGCGTGCTCATAGACGTAGGCGTCGCGTTGATGCGTATCGGCAGTGAAGACGAGTTTCAGGCTATCGGCGCTCCAGGAGTAATCTTCGACGTCGACGTCCAGTGATGTGAGCCGCTTCGGCTCCCCACCTTCGACCGCAACGATGTAGAGCTCGCGCGGCGGGCTTCTGTAGGGATCGGCTGGATCGGGAAGGTAGCCGCGCCGGTCGAAACGAAACTGCATCCCATCGTAGAGCTGGCCTTCGAAACGTGCTTCGAGCTCTTTTTCGAGCTCGTTCGGCTCGGGCTTCGGATCCGTGGGAGGCGTTGCCTTGGTAAAAGCAACGAGCCGCCCGTCGGGACTGACCACGGCCTCGCCGCTCACGCCTTAGATCTCGAAAGCTTCTCCGAGCCCATCGGTCCTTAGAAACCATGTGGACGTTGCGCCACCGCGGCGGGAGCGAAAGCTCAAGAGCTTTCCATCGGGGCTGAAACGCGGACGGGAAGCGTCGAAGGCCGGTGCGGTAATCCGACGCGGCGGCGCCGAGCCGTCGACCGCGGCGATCCAAACCTCGCTCCGCCGGGCGTTCTCAGCTTCGTTGATGGTGTGCCGTGTGAAGGCCACGAGGACGCCGTCGGGCGAGATCGACGGCTCGTCAGCGCTTTCGATGGCGGTAATAGTCGCGAACCAGGAGCGCTTCTTGCGCTCCTGCCGCGGCCGAAAGCGCCATACAAAGCCACAAGGTTCTTCGCATCAGCATGGACTAGACCTCGAGATAGGTTTTGTCGCCGAACATCTGGGTACGTTTCAACATGCGCCGGGGCTCTTCGAGCGGCCGGCTCGTGTCGACGTTCCGAACCTCGACACCGAGAACGCCGCCGGCCGGACTGCGATCCATCGTTCGTAGGTTATAATACTCAAAAGTCAGCATGACAAGGGCTTGGCCCCTTTTGCGACCCGAGTTTGGAGTACGTTCGTGTGGACCCTTGAGCTGTTCCTTGTCGCGACGGTTGCAGCGACCGCGCCTATGGTGACGCCTGCACCGCCCCTAGAAGAAGATTCTGTGGACGTTTTCATCGACGAGATGGCGGGGAAGCACGGGTTCGACCGTGGCGAGCTCGAACGTGTCTTCGGTCAGATTCGCTCGAGTGCGAGGATCGTCGAGCTTATGGACCGGCAGGCGAAGCGCAAGCCCTGGCAGGACTATCGGGACCTCTTCGTCAATCCGGAAAAAATAAAGCACGGGTTCCGGTTTTGGCGGAACAACGCGGACAAGCTCACCGAAGCGCGCGAGAAATACGGCGTCCCTGAAGAAGTCATCATCGCGGTTATCGGTGTCGAGACGCATTACGGAAGAAATACGGGCAGGTTCAAAGTCCTCGAAGCCCTGACCACCCTTGCCTTCGATTACCCGAAGCGTTCCAAGATGTTTCGCCTCGAGCTCGAGCACTACCTCTTGCTGGCGCGTGAGGAAACGATGGCGCTCGCTACCCCGCGCGGCTCCTACGCGGGTGCTATGGGGATTGCGCAGTTCATGCCCGGAAGCTATCGGCGCTACGCGGTCGACTTCGACGGCGACGGCAAGCGGGACCTGTTCGAGAACGCTTCGGACGCGATCGGAAGCGTGGCGAACTATTTGACGGCGCATGGCTGGCAACGCGGCGAGCCGGTCGCGATCCCCGCCACTGTCGAAAGCTCGGAGGCCTCTTCATTCGAAGCATCTAAGCTCTCGACGCGCGTTCGCCTCGACGAGCTCAGGGACCGAGGCGTCACCGTGTCGGGCTCTTTTCCAGCCGAGAAGGAAGCGATTCCCCTTGCGCTGCACAACCGCGAAGGCGCGGAATATTGGCTCGGCTTCGACAACTTCTACGTGATCACCCGCTACAACAACAGCGTGTATTACGCGATGGCGGTCTACCAGCTCAGCCGCGAGCTCCGAAAAGAACACGACGCCCGGGCCGCCGGCGGTGACCGTTAGGCCGGCTACGACGGCCTCGACCTGAAGAGATATGGGTAAGTCGAGAGCGACTCCGAAGATTCTCAGGATTACGTGGAGTTTTACACAAGAGAAGTTGCGTTTTGTGTTACCGCGAGCACAAAGTGGCCCATCTTGTATTTCTGTGCGCAGCCCCTCCGCTACCTTACAAACAAGCCACAATTTAGCTATCTTTCAAAAAAAACGCTGCGCAACAAGTGTGCATAGTGTTACTAGGCCTTGAATAACGCGGTCTCCAAGGCTCGCCCCCACAGTTTTTCCACAAGGTTATCCACAGAAATTGTGGGGGTTCGGACGGCTATCGGGGGGGCTCCTATCATCGCGACGGCATCCAGAGGTGACGGACCCCGCCACGACGCGCTCAATGGAAGCCTCGTCGCGCGAGCCCAGATAACCAGACTCGACCGTGCAGCCCGGGATGCCTCGCGAGACCGCGGTCGCGTCACAGAATTGAGAGGTCTCTAGAGCACGCGTGTGAGACATGATACGATCCCTCCCAATTTCAAGGAAACTCGGAGCCACCTTCGAAGTGTTCACATCTGAAGCAACCACCCACGACATCCGCGTGCGCGTCGTTTCTCGCTACTCCCGCGAGAACTCGCAACCGGAGCAAAACCGCTGGTTCTTTCTCTACACGGTCGAGATCACGAACGAAGGCTCGCGAACCGTCCAGCTCGTGAGCCGCCACTGGATCATCGAGGACGCGGACAAAGTGGTCAAGGAAGTGCGAGGGCCCGGCGTGGTCGGCGAGCAGCCCACCCTCGCGCCCGGCGAGTCGTTCGAGTACTCGTCCGTCTGCCCCCTTGCAACGCCCTTCGGATCCATGCGGGGCACCTATCAGATGACCGGACAAGACGGCACCGAGTTCGACGTGGAGATCGCACCGTTTACTCTCAGTGAGCCCTATACCGTTCATTGACGTGGCTAGAGCTCGTCCCCCACTCCCCCGCCTGTTCGAGGACTCGTGCGCAAAAGAACCAAAACGAAGTTGACAGCGAAAAGCGCGGACAAGCACCTCTTGTACCAGCAAAGCGTGCAAGCTCCAGAGGACGACGCGCAGTTCTTCGCGCGTTTTTACAAGAAGTACACCGGAGAGCCGCTGCGGGTCTTCCGTGAAGATTTCTGCGGCACCGCGATCCTGTCCTGCGAGCTCGTCAAGCTCAACAAGAAAAACCACGCCATCTGTGTCGACCTCGACGGGCCGACGCTCGACTGGGCCCGCCAGCACAACGTCAGCAAGCTCGACAAAGATCAGCAGAAACGTGTGAGCTTGATGCAAGCCAACGTGCTGGACGTGCGCGAGCCCAAGGCGGATTTGCTCGCGGGTTTGAACTTCAGCTTCTCTGTCTTCAAGACGCGTCAAGAGATGGGCGCCTACATCAACAACGCGTTTCGGGCCATCAAACCCGGCGGGGTCTTCATCCTCGACAACTGGGGCGGCGGCCAGGCGCAGTTCGTGATGAAAGAGAGAAAGCGCCAAAAAGGCTTCACTTATGTCTGGGACCAAGCGGATTTCGACCCGGTGACGAACCACATTCTCTGCAAAATCCACTTCGAGTTCCGGAACAGCTCGCGCATGAAGAACGCGTTCGTCTACGATTGGCGCTTATGGACCCTCATGGAGCTCCGGGAGATGATGGAAGAAGCGGGCTTTACGGACATCCACGTATTGTGGGAAGGCACCGACCGCGAGACGGGCGAAGGCAACAGCGTCTTTCGGCGGGTAGTGCGCGGCGGAGACGAGGAAGCTTGGATTGCCTATCTCGTGGGACGGAGGCCTATCGAGGTAGAATAGAGCCATGGTCGAAGTAGTCGAAGGCCACCGCTCGTTCACAGTAGAGCAGTACCACCGCATGGGTGAGGCAGGTGTGTTCGGGCCCGAGGAGCGCGTGGAACGGATTCGGGGGGTGATCCGCGAAACGAGCCCTAAAGGCAGACGACACAGTATCGCCGTTGGTTTGGCGACCCAGATCTTTGATCGCCGCCTAGAGGGGCGCGCCAGCGTCCAAGTCCAGGATGCTCTGACTATCGAAGAGATTCGGTCCGAGCCGGAGCCGGATGTAGTTGTCAATTCGAGCCCCAATCCCCGGGATGTGCGCACGGAGAAATCAAAGCCGCTTCTCGTCATCGAAGTCTCCGATAGCTCGCTTCGTTTCGACCGCGATCAGAAGGCGCGGATCTACACCAAGGCCGGTATCGCAGACTACTGGATTGTGAATCTCATCGACGATGTGTTGGAGGTATGTCGCGATCCGGTGGATGGCTCATACGAAACACGCTTAGTGTTGCAGGCAACGGACATCGTCTCGCCGCTGTCGTTTCCCAACCTGGAGATCGCCGTAAGCTACCTCCTTCCCTAAAAGCCCGCACGATCTCGGCATGCTGAACGGTGGCTACTCCTATTCAGAGCGGGTCGGAACTCGGGCCGCTGGGCAGACGGTTCTCGGCTACCTTTCGGAAAGATACTCGCATTCCGCCGAGAGCACCTGGGCAGGACATATTGAGGACGGGCGGGTTCTTTTGGGCGGCGAAACAGTCGCGTCCACTCGGCGGCTCGAGCTCGGTGAGCTTCTGACTTGGAATCGACCGCCCTGGATGGAGCCCGAAGCGCCTTCGAGCTTTGCCGTGCTCTATCGCGACCCTGACTTGCTCGCGGTGGCGAAGCCGCGCGGGATGGCCGCGATGCCGGGCGGCGGCTTCTTGGAGCGGACCCTTCTTCGCCGGGTGCAGGCGTTGGACACGCTCGCCTCACCGCTGCATCGGCTCGGACGCGGGACCTCGGGCATCACGCTTTTCACCCGACACAAACGTGCGAGACGCGTGCTGGTCGATGCGTGGCAGCGGGGCGCGGTCGAGCGCGACTATGTAGGGCTCGTGACCGGTCACTTTCCCGCGGGCACCGCCCGCATCGATGCCCCACTCGGCCCTGTTCCGCACCAGCGCCTCGGAAGCGTGATCGGAGTGCACAAAAACGGCAAACCATCCGTAAGCCACGTCACGCTCGTCGAGCGACGCCAGTCGACATCGCTCGTTGCCATCCGCATCGAGACGGGGCGAGCGCATCAGATCCGCATTCATCTCGCGGCAGCGGGCTTTCCACTCGAAGGCGACCCGCTCTACCCGCCCGGCGGGATCCCTCCGGAAGATACACGTGCTTTGCCCGGAGAGACCGGTTATTTCCTGCACGCAAAGCGATTGCGCTTTCCGCATCCAGCCGATGGGCAGAGCGTGAGCGTCGATTGTATGCCTCCTCCTGCCCTGAGACGCTCAATATGACCGCATGGCTCGTTTTGCTCGCGGCTCTGACGGCGCCCGCCCAGGAGCTTCCAGAAGTTCGACAGCTCGTCACGTTCAAGTTCCTGCCTGGCAGGAGTCAGGAAGCGGTAACGATCTTCAAGGAGGAAGCGCTCCCCGTCTATCGCGCTCATGCGCCGATGCTGCGCTTCCGGGGCTATCGCGAAACGGAAAGTCCCGAACCCCTCGAGCTGATCGTCGTCTCGACCTATCGGGGAATGGCAGGGATGGATGCGTTCCACGACGCGGTGCAGAAGAGCGGTGCGTCGCTCGGCGGGCTCTATGGCCGCATCATTCCTTGGGAGAAACAGGCTGGCATCATCATGGGCAGCGAGAGCGGCCGCTTCTTGGTCTCGAACGGTTGGCACTACTTCAGGATCATCGGCGTCACGTCACTCGGGGATTGGCACCGCTACGGCACCGAGGGCCGCGCGCAACCCTGGTCGCGCCAAGTCTCTCTGATCGTCGCCCCTCTTCCCGAGCTCTCCGTCCGCTAACAGCCAGACCGACTGAGAAATAGATGCGTCCAACGCGAACAGCAGCCGCGCTCATCATCGGGGACGAGATCCTCAGCGGAAAGATCCGCGAGGCGAACGTCTTCGAGCTCGCGCGCGTCTTGCGCGAACGGGGCGTCGCGCTCGCGCGCGTCGTCGTCATTCCCGACACCATCCCCGGCATCGTCCACGAAGTACAGCAACTCTCGAAAGCCTATGACCACTTGTTCACCAGCGGCGGTGTCGGACCGACTCATGACGACGTGACTGTCGCTGCGATCGCAGAGGCCTTCAACGTTTCCGTCGTGCGGGACCCCGATCTGGAGCGCACGCTCCGTGACCATTATGGCGAGGACGTCACCGAGAACCATCTGCTTCTCGCCAACGTTCCAGAAGGAGTCAAGAAGCTCTGGATCGCGCGCACGCCTTGGCCTTTGACGGTTCTCGACAACGTCTGGATCATGCCGGGCATCCCAGAGGTCTTTCGCATGAAGCTCGAGATCGTCCGCGAGCACCTCGAAGCCGGTGCGCCCTTCGTCACGCGCTCGGTGTTCACCAAGCTCGACGAAGCCGCATTGAAACCTTTTCTCGACGAGACCGTGTCGCAGCATCCGGAAGTCGCGATCGGCTCCTACCCGCGATGGCAAGACCCCAAATACGAGACCAAAGTCACTTTCGACGGCACGGATAAAAACGCCGTCGAGCGCGCTTTTACGGACTTCCAACAAAAACTCCCCGATGGCGAGCCTCTGTGGACGGAGTAAAGGCTCCGCGCCCATCGCTCGCGGCCAGAACCCATCTTGACTATCGGGAAGGGCGCCGTTAACGTGAGAGAATCATGACAGCGGCGCTCGCCTTCGAGCGGACCGGAGATCGCGACACCGTTGAGATTCCAAATCGAGCCAGTCTGTCGGTCGCGCAGCTTGAACGGAAAGCCCTCGCCCTTGGCGATGTCGAACGCGATAACCTCTCAAGCTTCCTCGGTGGCACCCACTCTTCGATCGAACGGAATGGCCAAGGCCGAGGCAGTGTGAAAAGCGACGAGCACGGCTACGCCGTTCACGTCGTCATTGATCGCGAGCCGAGGCCCTAGCTCCCGCATACGTGTCATCGAATAGGCGCGTGCGACCCCTTCGTGTCGGATACAGAGAACGTTCTCCTTCATCGGCAGTCTCGGGTCGATCGTCGTCTGGAGGAACAAAAGCTTACGTCATCGATGGAGAACGCATCCCTTACTTCTTCGACGGACGCAACCGAACGCGCGCTCTTTTCTTCGAATATGTACGGGGCATTACGGATCGATGGGACGTCAAAGCCCAGCTCCCCTTTTTCAATATCGCCTTCGACGACATCGCGGACGAGCGCACCAGCAATGGCCTGGGCAAACTCAGGATCGAGTCGCGCTACAACCTCGTTCGCGTTCCGCTCGTTCTCACCGTGGGTGGAGCGATCAAGCTTCCTACGGGCGAGTTCGTCAACGATGCGGAGATCGTGCCGGTCGGCGAGGGACAATACGACTTCGATGTCTTCGTGGAAGTGGGCCGCTCGTTGTGGCCGGTGCGCGGCTATGTGACGGGTAAGATTGGTTACCGTTTCCGTACCAAGAATCAGGAAATCGACATCGATTTCGGAGACGAGCTCATTTGGCGCGTGGAAGGCGGCTATCAATTTGGACCGCGCATCTACAGCAAAACCGTTCTTCGCGGGCTCCACGGCTTCGGGTCCACGAGCTTCGGTCTCTCCATCGACAGCCTCAGGCGCCGGGTCATCTACCTGGAGCCTGGCGCGCGCTTCACCCTCGCTGCTAGCCGAACGATCGAAGTCACCGTGCCGACCTCTCGATCGCGGGGCGCAACTGGCCGGCAGGGCCCGTTTTCAACATCAATTTCACTCAGACCTTCTGAGCCTTCCTACCTCGTATCCGAAACCGAGTTGCGATATAATCGTTTTCCGAAAGGGGACGATTATGGCTTTCCGCATCAGTGCCCTTCTCTCTTTTTTCCTAACGACAACAGCGCTGGTTTCAGCGCAATCGACGGAGCGCTACACGTTCGCGCTCACGGGTGATTCCATCATCACGCGCGCGCTTTCGGTCTACGAAGAGCCCGAGTTTCTGGAGATGATCGAGCTCATCCGGAGCGCTGACGTCGCGTTCACGAATGTCGAGATGCTCTTCCACGACTACGAGTTCTACCCGATGTCGGCGGGCGGCGGGACCTATATGCGCGCGCAGCCAGAGCTGGCCAAAGAGCTCGCCTGGGCGGGCTTCGATCTCGGCTCGCTCGCCAATAACCATTCGGGCGACTATGGACCTGAAGCCCTCCTTCTCACTGAGAAATACGTGCGCGAGGCCGGTATCACGGCCGCCGGTGCGGGCAGAAGCCTCGCGGAGGCGCGGGAGGCCAAGTTTCGAGAGACGACGAAGGCACGAATCGCTCTCATCTCGGTCGCCTCGACCTTCCCCCAACACGCGATGGCGAGCGCGTCCCGCGACGACATCCCGGCGCGGCCGGGGATGAACCCCTTGCGCCACGAGACGACCTATCACGTGAGCTGGGCACGACTCGAAGCCATCCGGGACACGATGGAGGAGCTCTTGATGGACCCTCCGGATGACGGCGAAGAGCTGCGCTTTCTCCGCAATCGTTTCGTCCTATCCGAAACGCCCGGTGTAAGGACCGAGCCGAACGCCGACGACATGGAAGCCATCGGCATGGTGGTGCGCAACGCGTCACGCCAAGCGGACTACACGATCGTGACCATTCACGCTCATGAAGGCGACGGAAGCCGCTTCGTGCCCGCGCAGTTTTTGACGAAATTCGCGCGCGCGATGATCGACGAAGGCGCCGACGTCTTCGTCGGACACGGACCCCACGTGCTACGCGGCATCGAGATCTATAACGGTAAACCGATTCTCTACAGCCTCGGCGATTTTCTCTTTCAAAACGAGACGCTCCAAAGGCTCCCCTACGAGAACTACGCGCGCTACGGTCTCGGCGAGGACAAGGGGCTTGCGGATTTCAACGACGCCCGCTACAAAAACGATACCATCGGCTTTCCCGCTACACCGGAGATTTGGGAGTCCGTCATCGCCATGCCGGTCTTCGAAGGCAAGAGGCTCGTGGAGCTTCGCCTTCACCCGATTTCCCTCGGATATGGTAAGTCGCGCACAGTGCGCGGGCGGCCGATGCTCGCCGACGACGCGCTCGGCAGCAAGATCTTGTTGGATTTGAAACGGGTCTCGGAGCCCTTCGGAACGGAAATCGACAACGTCGACGGCATCGGCATCGTGCGGCTCGACACGCGCACGAGCAATTAACGTGACGCCGCTCGCAGTCTATCTCCTGGCCTTTCTCGCGCCGCAGGAGCTCGGCGCCGACATGCACGCCCATCCGAGCCGCTTCCACCGCGCCGATGTCCCCCGGATCACGCACGAAGAAATCGCGAGGTATCGACGAGGCGGCATCGACGTCGTCGTGTGCAATATCAGCACGGACACACCTTATCGCGGTGGCTACATCGAGCCCGACGGCACCGAGATCGCGACCGGGAACCTACGTCCCGAGCCCGGCGACCCCTAGGCCTACACGCTTGACCGGCTCGAGCGCATCTTGAAGACCATCGCGGGCGGCGACGCGGTGCTCGCAAGAGAACCGGCCGACGTGGTCGCGGCGAAACGTGACGGCAAGCTCGCTCTCATCCCCGCTCTCGAAGGCGCCGACGGCCTCGATGGCGATATCGATCACCTGTACGAGCTCCACCGAAAAGGCGTGGGGCTCGTTCATATCGTTCACTTCCGCGCCAATGCGCTCGAGCTCTCGAGACATCCCGTGATCTTCTCGCACACGGGGGTCGCGGCGCTCCACAACGGGGAGATCGCTATCTAGGAGACACCGACATCCGCGCCATCGCAGCCAAAGGCGGCGTCATCGGTATCTGGCCGAGCCGCTCGGGACTTCCTCACGTAAAGGACATGGTGCGGCACATCGATTACATCAAGAAACTCGTCGGCATCGACCATGTCGGGATAGGGAGCGACCTGCGCGGTATGAGCAGCTACAGCGACGGCTTCGGTGGCGAAGCGCGCTTCGAAGGCATCCGCGAAGCCCTGCGTGACGCAGGCTATAGCGACCCGGAGGTCTCGCAAGTCATGGGAGGAAACGTCTTCCGCGTCTGGGAAGCAGTCACCCGCTGAGGACGACACCTAGGCCCTAGTTGCAAAAGTCAGTTAGCACCAAAGGAGGGAAATAAACGGTGGCGGGGCGGTAGGACTACTTATTACCGCGAGCGCTGTTTTCGAGCTTGTTCCAGAATGTTTTGCTTGTTCATGTCGGTGAGTTCGCGGAGAGACTTCTGAAGCCGCTGCCAGGCCTCAACGCCGTCGCTGATACTCTTGTGAGCCGCTTTCGGTACGTAATATCCGGTGGTTTTGGCCGCTTCGCCGCGGTAGCTGATGTATAGGTGCGGGCCATGTTTGGGCCCGGGCCCGTGGCATCGACAACTGGGCGTGCCACAGGTTCGATAGCTCTCGGCGGGCGTGCCGAAGATAGCTCTACGGGCGTCGGATTGAATTTGGCGCAGGAGTTGATTTCGGCGCTTACTCCACGAGTCGGTTTTTGCGGGCATTCTATTTATCCTTGTCTTTTTTTCGCTTTGTGCGCGCGATCGAAATGAGGTTTTGGCTGATCACACACCAGCCGACATATCGCTTAAATCCGCTGTCACCTTTGTAAGTGGCGCGGTTCATAGCAAAGCGATGCTTGAGAGTGGCGATCCTGGACTCGATGGCGGCGCGCCATTTGAGCGCTCTGCGAAACCAGCGCTCTCGTTGCAGCTTGACCCGCTTTTTCGAGCGGCCTGGAGCTGGCAAGGCAACTCTTTGGACGCCGAGTTTTTTTCGCCTGCCGCTCATTGTCCGCCGAGAAGAATCCCCGGTTGGCGGTGGCCATCTGGGGCGGCTGAGCGAACTGCTCCGTGTGTTTGTCGAGCGCAGGCATCCACTGAGGCTGGTCGGCGGAATTGCCATCTGCGACGTCGTAGTGGCTAACGAGGCCGTTTTCAACCTCATCAACACGGACCAGTCGTCCAAACTCCGTCGGCTTGGACGCCTTCCCTTTGCGGATCACGGCTGTATGTTCTTCAAAAATGCTCACGATTTTATCGGGATGGTGACGCTCACCGTCAAAAACGCGCGCCTGCGTCTGCTCTAACACTTTGCTGACGAGCGGCAAAAGGTGCTGCAGTTCACGCTCGCTCCGGATGACGCTCAGCAACAAGCCCGCGATGGGAACGTTGAATCTTGAAGTGCCTGTAAGATAGTTTGAGCCTGGCGAACTACGCCACGAGCAACAGTCATCAACTTGCCATAGCTGTCCTTGAACCGCGCTCGACTCGACTCGGTAAATGACTTACTGGCTCGATCGATCTCGAGAAGACCGATGTTTCACCATCCGGCGGTGGTCGACCACCTTGAGCGCACCCTCAGTACAAGCCTTGGCGATACGCTTGAGGCTGCGGGTTATCACCCGAATGCCATCACCAATCAGCGAGCTGTCCGTTGGGTAGTGAATATTGGTCTCGACCACAGTCGTATCGGTCCGAAGCTTGCGCCCCCTCGCAACACCCTCTTCCTGCGCGATACCTACCACGCGAGCATGAATCTTCTCAGTTAGTTCTGGACTCAGTAGCGCGACGTTTTGGCTGAAAGTGGAGAAATTGGGTACGGGAGCGTCGTCGAACCGGGTAAAGCGACGATACAGGAGGTTCGAGCGCACTTCACGTTCCAATTCTCGGAAAGACCATCCCTTGATGTGCTTGAGCACACAAGAGCGCACCAACCGGTCGGGCGCGATGCCGGTTCGAGTGGAAAGTGGGTAACGTTGCGCGAGCGAATCGTGGACCAGCTCAATAATCCCGTTGTCATCAAGCAGAGTGTCGACAGATTCGAGGAGGTCGTCTTTGATAAGCGAGGCCTGCTTGCCGAAGTTGACGTAGAAAAGCGAGGACTGCCTTGTGAGCGTGCCGATCACGCCTAATAGATAACATCTATTAGGCGCAATGTCAAAAAGAAAAAAAATAACAAACGACAGCTTTAGTGAATCAATGCGAATCGGTTACAGGAGTGATCAGCAGATCGGCCACTGGCCAGACCCTCCGGACGTTGAGCCCAAAGGAGAAATGGGATACGTTTTGCAACAGGCTCTAGCCAGGTAGACCTGAAAGCGTTTGAACCGCAGAGACGCAGAGGACGCGGAGAAAAAACCGGGATTTCGTTGAATCCGAGGCTAGGCTAGGGATACCTTTTCTTCTCCGCGTGCTCTGCGTCTCTGCGGTGAGATTTTCTTGCTCTAGATCTAGAACGCGAACAAAATCCTCGCTTCTGACGGGTTAGAGTTAGAGCCTAAGGCTCTTCGGTCGGCTTCTCCGCCTCGTCCTCCGCGTCGCCCGGTGCGGTCTCCCACACATAGTCTTTGCCGAGGACGTACTTGTCGAACCAGTCGAGCTCGACATTGACTTTGAAGAGTTCGTGGCGCAGCTCGCGCCAGCCATGGGGCTCGCGGGGAGCCATGTACAGATGCGTCGGAACGCCGTTCGTCCTGAGCGCCCGATAGAGCTCTACGGATTGCGGCGGCGGCACGCGCACATCGTTCTCACCCACGAGCACGATCGTCGGTGTCGTCACTTTGTAGATGTCCTTGAGCGGCGAGTGCCCCCAATACAGATCGATCGGAGCGTCCTCTTGCCAAGGGGTCCCGCCGAACCAAGGCGTGCGATAGATGCGCACGTCGCTTTGGCCGTACATCGAGATCCAGTTCACTGCCCCGGCGCCCGAGGACGCCGCTTTGAAGCGACCCGTATGGGTGATGATCTTGTTCGTCATATGGCCGCCGCCGCTCCAGCCCATCTTCGCCATGCGTTCGCCATCAACGAGTCCTTCGGCAATCAGATGGTCGACACCGGTCATCACGTCGAGATGGGACTGATGGAAGTAATGCCCCACCATGTCGCGGAGGACTTCGTCTCCGTAGCCCGTGCTGCCGCGATAGTTCGGCTTGAACACCATGTAGCCTTTAGCCGCTAGCACATGGACGTAGTTGCTCCAACGGCCGAAGCCGAACTTGTCCGAGGAGGCAGGCCCGCCATGCGTTTGCACGACGAGCGGATAGCGCTGGCCCGCCTCGTAATCGAGCGGGTAGTAGAGAAGGCCTTCGACCTCGGCACCGTCATCGCCTTTCCATTGCACACCTTCTTGCCGAGGGAGCTCGAATTGCTCGTCGAGATAATCATAGACGTGGGTGATCTGAACGGGATCGCTGCTGCCATCGCCCGGTAGCCAGTGGACATCGCCTGCGTTGCGCCTCTCCTTGATGCCGAAAACGTGCTTGTCGAGCGCGTGCGCATATTGCCAACCCGATAGTGCATGGTCGCCCCGTGTGATTTGAGTCAGCGCCTCGCTCGCGACGTCGACGCGGAACAGCTCGCTACGTATGCCGGTATTGGCAGCGAAATAAATGTGAGCGCTGCTTTCGGCCCAGTGCGCGTTCTGGACTTCGTGAGGCATCTCGGACAGCAACATCCGATGGGTACCGCCCGTCGCCGGAACGAGGAAGATGTTGTCGTTGTAATAAGTATCGAAAACTTCGTTCGAATCGGTTCGAAAGAGCACCCAATTGCCGTCGGGAGAAAGCTCCGCTCCAAACTCCGCGACGGTGTTGTCCGTGAGCTGCTTCGCGCCGCCACCATCGGCGTTCATGAGCCAGACTTCGCCTTCGTCGGAATTATCGAAGAGCGGCGTGGGCGTCCGGTGATGCGCGATCTTCGTACCATCCCGAGAGAGCCGATAGCCGCGGATCGAGAAGTCACCGCTCGTGATGCGCTCCTCTGTTTGTAGCGCGACAGTAATCCGGAAGAGGTGCTGCTGTTTGTAGTCCTCGTCGAAAGAGAACACGTCGTCTTTGAGCTCATCCTTCTTCTTCTCTTCTGCCGTCTTCGGATCCGCCGCTACGAAATAGATGTGAGAGCCGTCCGGAGACCAGCTGATGCTCGAGACCGAGGTTTCGTGCTCGGTCAGAGCTGCCGCCTCACCACCGCGATTGATCAGAAGATAGATCTGCGCCGCTTCATCGTCGCCACGCTCAGCGATGAACGCGATGTGAGCGCCGTCGGGAGACCAGCGCGGGCTCGATTCTCCTTTTTCGCCATTGGTGAGCGGCACCGCCTCGCCACTCGCGACCTCGGCACGCCAGATGTGACTCACGCGCTTGTTCGCTTTCCAATCGGCTGCTGAGAGCGTATAAAGCAGCTGGCTTCCGTCGGGGGAAAGCTGGGGGCTCCTGAGCTGGGGCACTTCGATAAGGTCGACAATCGTCATCACGCGCGTCGTTTGCGCGACGCCAGCGGAGGCCAAGCATCCCACGAAAAGCGGAGGGAGGATACTGCGTAACGTCATAAAACCCTCCTTAAAATCAGTCGTCTGAAACACGGAGATTACCACGAACGGCTCCCGCTTTGCACCCTTCGCGATTCGCAGTGCAGTATACTTTTTAGGAATCTGGAGGTTTCGATGAAAGTTGTCATCAGCGGTGTTTCCGGTCTGATGGGGACGGCTCTGCGTGCCAATCTAACTGCAGACGGCAACGAAGTGCTCGCGCTATCCCGCCGCGCACGCCTTCCCCCACTCACGACGATTACTTGGGATATCGAAAACGGCCGCTTTGACGCAAGTTTGCTCGAGGCTGTCGATGTTGTCATCCACCTCGCCGGCGAGCCCGTCGCGCAGCGGTGGAGCGAGAAAACAAAGAAAGCCATTCGACACAGCCGTGTGCGAGGCACGAAGCTCCTCGTCGAGGGGCTCAAGAGCTTGAGGCAGAAGCCAAAGCTCCTGCTTTCGGCTTCCGCGGTGGGCTTTTACGGAGACGGCGAGGACCGAGAGCTCGACGAGACTTCGCCGCGGGGCGAGGGCTTTCTGCCGGAAGTCTGCGAGGAGTGGGAAACGGCGGCTCTCGACGCCATGGGCCTCGGAATAAGGGCCGTTTGTCTGCGCACCGGCATCGTGCTCTCGACCAAGAAGGGAGCTCTCAGAAAGATGCTCTTGCCTTTCCGCCTCGGCTTGGGCGGCCCCCTTTCCACCGGCCGCCAATGGATGCCCTGGATCCACATCGACGATCTCGTCGGCGCCATGCGCTTCATCATGGAGAAAGAAGACCTCATGGGGGTCGTGAACGGCACTTCTCCGAATCCCGTCACGAACGCGGCTTTCACCAAGGGCCTAGGAAGAGTCCTTCGCCGCCCTACGATCTTTCCAGTACCCGCATTCGGACTGAAGCTTCTTTTCGGCGAGATGGCTCAAATTCTTCTCGAAGGCCAGAAGGTCAAACCTCAAAAACTTCAAGCGGCAGGCTTTGCGTTCCGGCACCCCTATCTCGAGGAGGCCCTTTCAGATATTCTCGCCAACCATAAGTGATGCCGGCGCTTTGGCTATAGTAAGGATGATTGTGCGCCCAATAAGCAGGACACATGGATGACTCGGAATTGACTCCGGTCGAAACACCCTCGAATCGCGGCCGCAAGCTCGTCAAGCTCATCATCATATCCGCGCTCTTCGCGCTCGCCGCGATGGGCGGCACGCTGACAGGTCTCGTACTCGCCTATCAGCGGGATTTGCCGATCATCCAGGAAATCGAGAACTACCAGCCGAGCGTCATTACGCAAATCTTCGCTGATGACGGCGAGGTGATTGCCGAGTTCGCGGTCGAGCGGCGCGTCGTGATCCGCTTCGAGGACATCCCCGATAATCTGAAACGAGCGATCGTTGCCTACGAGGACCAGCGTTTCTGGAGCCATCACGGTTTCGACCCCGTGGGGATAGTGCGCGCCGCCTGGGACAATCTCAGGGCCGGTGAAACCGTGTCGGGCGCAAGCACCGTCACGCAGCAGGTTTCACGCCTCCTGTTCCTCACCCGCGAGGAAACCTATAGCCGCAAGATCAAAGAGGCCATTCTCGCTTTCAAAATCGAGCGGGCATATACGAAAGAAGAAGTTCTTACCCTCTATTGCAACTTGCAGCATTACGGCCATGGACTCTATGGCGTAGAGGCTGCTGCGAACTACTATTTCGACAAACCGACCATCGAGCTCACCCTGGAAGAGTCCGCGTTAATCGTCGGCATAGCCCCCTCACCGGCAAACTTTAGCCCCTTCGTCAATCCAGCGCTCGCTCTCAAACGCCGTGACCTCGTGCTGGCGCGGATGCTGGAAGAAAACGTGGTCACGACCGAAGAAGTCGAGCGTGCCAAATCCGTCCCGCTCCAGCTGCGACGACGCGGGCCGAGCGGGAACATCGCTCCTTATTTCGTCGAAGAAGTTCGCCAATATCTCGAGAAAAAATACGGCTCGACGCGGATCTATCGGGGCGGCTTGCGGGTACACACGACGTTGAATCGCTCGATGCAAGAACAAGCCAATATCTCTATCGAGCAAGCGCTTCTAGCACTCGACAAGCGCCAGGGCTTCAGAGGCATCCAGCAAAACGTGCTCCGCGACATGGAGGTCTCCATCCAGGAGTTCTCGAGCGATGACTGGGTCGAGCCGTTCGTGGCAGGACAGGTCGTCACTGGCGTCGTCACCGAGGCGGAGGGTAGCCCCACGGTGAGAGTCGGCCGGTTCACGGCCACCATCGACTCCGAGTCGGCGGCCTGGACGAAGACGGCGCTGTCCGACTTGTTCGAAATTGGTGACATCTCGCCGTTCGAGATTACGAGTGTGGACACGGAGACGACCTCCATTGTGCTCAAAGTCGAACAAGAGCCGATCGTGCAAGGGGCGCTTCTCGCCATCGAGGCGCGGACCGGCCAAATCAAATCGATGGTGGGCGGCCTCGACTTCGACAAGAGCAAGTTCAACCGCGCCGTCCAGGCGCGTCGCCAACCGGGCTCGGCCTTCAAGGCCTTCGCGATCGGCGCGGCGGTGGAAGAAGGCTACACGGCGACGTCGCTCATCCTCGACGAGCCGGTACGCTACATCGATCCACATGTCGAGGAGGTCTACGAGCCAAAGAACTATGACCGCAAATTCGAAGGCTGGATCACGCTGCGCCACTTGATCGAAGCCTCGCGGAACGTGCCCGCGGTTCGGCTCACGCAGCAAATCGGCCCGCAGAAAGTAGCGGACTACGCGCAACGCCTCGGTTTGTCCGGACCCATTCCCCCATATCTCAGCATAACGCTCGGTGCCGCAGAAGCGAGCCTGCAAGAAATGGTCTCCGCATATTCAGCTTTTGCGAATCAAGGCATTCGCATGCGTCCCTATGTCGTGACGAAGGTCATGGACCACGAAGGCAACGTTTTGGAGGAGACCTACCCCGAGGCCGCCTCGGCCATCCGAGCCGACTCGGCCTATATCGTGACGAACCTTCTCCGGGGCGTCATTCAGCGCGGCACGGGGATCCGGGCGGCGCGTTTGGGACGGCCGCTCGCCGGCAAGACAGGCACGACTAACGACTACACAGATGCGTGGTTCATCGGCTTCGACCCCACGCTCGTGGCAGGTACCTGGGTCGGTTTCGATCGGAAGGTAACCTTGGGCGATCGGGAGACGGGTTCGCGGGCGGCGCTCCCCGCGTGGATCAGTTTCATGGAGCATACGCTCGCGGGTCGGCCGATCGAAGATTTCCCCGTTCCGTCCAACATCGTTTTCGTTCCCGTCGACAAGAAGACGGGCGACCCGGCCGTGTCAGGGGGTGGCGCGTCGACAATGATCCTGGAGGCTTTCATCGCGGGGTCGGAGCCTACGGGCTACCTGGGGCAATAAAATATGCATCCGAGATACTCATATAATCACTGCAGCACAGGTACAACAAGCTGTTCCATTACAACGGCTTGACCCTCATTTGACAAGTCGACACTAAATATCAACAATACGGGCGTTGCCGATGATGTTGTATTGCTTGAGTGCTAGGAGTCTCCTTGGTACCCTAGAAGTGATACACACCCATAGACGATCGGAACCGGCCTCAAACACTCGCGTTATCGATAACACATCGAGGTTCAGACCATGAAGCCATTCGAAGACAGCAACCGAGAAAGCGACGGCGAAATACATCGCGCCGTCCCCATCCTCCCCCTTAGAGATACTGTGATCTTTCCGCAATCGATCCTGCCATTGGCGGTCGGCCGCGAGAACACCGTTCGCCTTTTGAACGAGATCGGGGAGTCGACGGATTTCATCGGGGTCGTAACTCAGAAGGACGCTTCCATCGAATCCCCCACCGCGGCCGACCTCCATCCCGTCGGTACGAGCGTGCGCATTCACAAATCAGTTCGGATCCCCGACGGCTCCATCCGACTCGTCGTCCAGGGCAGTTTCCGGTTCAAAGTCTTGAGCGTCATCCAGGTGAGCCCCTACATCCGCGCGGACATTCAAATAGTGGGAAGCGTTTCCAAAGCCGAGGACGCCATCGAAATCGATGCGCTCTTGAGAAACGTGCATTCCGCGTTCTCTAAAATCGTCGAGATATCTCCGCAGCTGGCCGATGAAATCGGATCGCTCGCCGCGACGTTGAACGATCCGGGACGACTTGCAGATTTCGTCGCGCAGAACCTTCCCAGCTTGGATACCGAGACCCGCCAAGAGGTGCTCGAGATCGTCGATGTGAAAGACCGCCTCACAAAGGTGCACGAAGCGCTTCTGCGCGAGCAAGAAGTTCTCGAGGTCGGCAACAAGATCGAGTCTCAAGTCAAGAACGAAGTCGGACGCACCCAGCGCGAGTACTATCTGCGCGAGCAGATGAAAGCGATCCAAAGAGAGCTCGGCGAGAACGACGACAACGTCAAGGACATCGACGAGCTGCGCGAGAAAATCCAAGAAGCGAAGATGCCCGAAGAGGCGGAGAAGGAGGCGACGCGCGAGCTGAATCGCCTCTCCAAGATCCCCCCCGCCTCCGCTGAATATACCGTCGGACGCACCTATCTCGATTGGCTCGTGCGCGTTCCCTGGGCGAAGAAGACCGAAGACGTCTACGACATCCCGAAAGCACACGAGATTCTAGAGGCCGATCACTACGACCTCGTAAAAGTAAAGGATCGCATCCTCGAGTTTCTGGCCGTGCGTAAAATGAAGCCCGACATCAAGGGGCCCATCCTATGCTTCGTGGGCCCTCCCGGCGTCGGCAAGACGAGCCTGGGGAAATCCATCGCTAAAGCGCTCGGGCGCAAGTTCGTCCGGATGAGCCTCGGCGGGATTCGCGACGAGGCAGAGATCCGCGGCCACCGGCGAACCTATATCGGAGCCCTTCCGGGACAAGTCATCCAGAACTTGTGCCGCGCGGGCACGAAGAACCCCGTGTTCATGCTCGACGAAGTCGACAAGCTCGGGATGGATTTTCGCGGCGACCCGAGCTCAGCGCTTCTCGAAGTTCTCGATCCAGAGCAGAACGACACGTTCCGGGATCACTATGTTGACCTCGCGTTCGATCTCTCGGAGGTCCTCTTCATCGCGACCGCCAACATGATGGACCCCATCCCGCCCGCGCTCAAAGACCGTATGGAGGTCATCAACCTCGCGGGATATACCGAAGAAGAGAAGATCCAGATCGCGATTCGGCATCTCATCCCGCGCCAGCTCGACAACCACGGCTTGACCGACGAGAAGATCGCACCCATTTTCGACCGCGAGGCGCTCTCCTCCATCATTCGCGACTATACGCGCGAAGCGGGTTTGCGTAATCTCGAGCGCGCCATTGGCGCCGTCTGCCGCAAGGCGGCCCGGAAGTTCGCCGAAGGTGAGACGAAGCCGCTTCACGCAACGGCCGAAAAGCTTCAAGAGCTCCTCGGCGCACCGACCTCGCTGTCGCGGGAGATCCACGACCGTGTCAACGTGCCGGGCGTCGTCATAGGCCTCGCTTGGACGCCCGTTGGAGGCGACATTCTGTTCGTGGAAGGCTCCAAAGTGCGCGGCGCCAAGAACCTGACCCTGACGGGACAGCTAGGCGACGTCATGAAAGAGTCAGCGAGCGCGGCCTTGACTTGGGTGCGATCGAATAGTCTCTCTCTCGGTCTCGAAGGCGACTTTTACCGCAACATGGACATTCATCTTCACGTTCCCGAAGGCTCGACGCCCAAGGACGGCCCTTCCGCTGGCGTCACGATGGTTGCGGCGCTCGTCTCGATCCTCTCGGATACGCCGGCGCGTCCCGACGTCGCCATGACGGGTGAGATCACCCTCTCGGGCCACGTGCTGCCCGTCGGCGGTATCAAAGAGAAACTGCTAGCGGCACATCGTTACGGGATCAAGGAAGTGCTGATTCCCAAGCTCAACGAGAAGGGGATGCTCGAGGACTTGCCCGAGGAGATTCGCAAAGAGCTCAAGATCCACCTCGTGTCGAGCCTCGACGAGGTACTGCCCCTCGTGTTTCCGGATCTGCCGGCCAAGATGCTCCCGCCACCGAGAGGCAAGACTTCATCCGAGATCAGGGTTCAGTAACGGCTTGTAGCTGATGCGTTGATAGCCGTCTAGTCCCCTGTGGTTAGTGATTGTTGGACTGTTGGTAATCGACCATTGATTACTGACACAGGGGACCGAACGGCTACAGTCGAGTAGATGGACTACAAGGATTATTACCAGGTCCTAGGGATCCAGAAGACCGCGAGCGAGAAGGAGATCAAACAAGCCTTTCGCAAGTTGGCGCGGAAGTACCATCCCGACGTCAACCCGGGGGATCGCGGGGCTGAGAACAAATTCAAAGAGATCAACGAGGCCCACGAGGTTCTCTCCGATCCCGAGAAGCGCCGAAAATACAATCAGCTCGGCGCAAACTGGAAGAGGTACGAGCAATCTGCTCGGCCAAGCGGTGGTGCCGGCTTCCCTGGCTTCAACGTCGGCTTCGAAGGACCTGGCAGTGGGGGCAGCTTCTCCGATTTCTTCAGAACGTTTTTTGGCGCCGGGATGGACGTGGACGACCTCTTCGGCCGGTCCGGGGGCGGATCTCGCGGCGGACGACCGAGGGGTGCACCACGCGGCTTCGGTGCAGCGCCTCCCTCTGCCGCCCAGAGAGGCCGCGACGTGACGGCCAGCATCAACATCACGCTAGAGGAGTCGCATGACGGCACGGTTCGACGGCTTTCGGTTGAGCGTGCGGGCGGGACAGACGTCATCGAAGTGAAAATCCCGAAAGGGGTGAAGGACGGCTCCAAAGTGCGCGTTGCCGGCAAAGGCGAGCCTTTAGGATCGGGCAAGTCGAAAGACCTCTACCTCGAAGTCAAAATGGTCCCGCACAAGATCTATCAGCGTGACGGAGACGACTTGTCGCTCGAATTGCCGGTGACCTTCGCCGAGGCGGCACTCGGCGCGGCAATCGAAGTGCCCACCTTGCCTGGCAAAGCCCGCATCAAATTGCCAAAAGGCTCTCAAACAGGTCGGCGCATGCGGCTCAAAGGTAAAGGCATGCCAAAGTTCAAGGGGAGCGGTCACGGCGATTTATTCGCGAAGCTCATGGTCGTTGTGCCGAAAGACCTCGAAAAGCGAGAAAAAGAGCTCGTGGAAGAGCTCGCCACCCTGAGCAAACAGAATCCGCGAGCGCATCTCGGGTGCTCGTAAGGATGGCTGCGGTCATCATTCTTTTCGGAGGAGACGGAAGCGAGCATCGTGTCTCCGTCGCGTCGGCGCAGAACGTCGCCTCGCATCTCGCCGAGGCAAAGCTGTGGTTTCATACTCGCGACGGAGCGGTGCAGGATGTCGAGCGAGACGCCTTGCTCAGATTCGAGCGGGCCTTCGAGCGCGATTTCTCGCCGACGCCACGCACGATCTGGGCGGATATCGGCCGCGCTTTCGAGGACGACGTGGCCCGGGAATCCGTTTTCGTTCTCGCCCTTCACGGCGGCTCCGGTGAGAACGGTACGCTCCAAAGGCGACTCGAGACACTTGGGTTTGCCTTTACCGGCTCAGGAGCAGAGGCGAGTTGCGCCGCCTTCGACAAAGTCCATGCCCGCCAAGCTCTCGCCCTGCGAGGGGTGCGCGTGGCCGACGCCTGTCTCGTGGACGGCAACCGTGCCACGCACGAGAAGCTCGCCCGCCTCTTCGAGACTCACGGGAAAGTGGTAGTGAAACCGGTCGCCGACGGCTCGAGTCATGGCGTACGGTTCATCGAGACGGAAAAGGATCTCAACGAGGTCATCGTCGACCTGCGAAGCCGGGGGCGCAGCACGGTGTTCGCCGAAGCGTTCATCACCGGGCGAGAGCTCACGGTCGGCCTTTGCGAGAGTGCTGACGGCCCAACGGCTCTGCCGTGCTCGGAGGTCCGTTTGGACGAGGGTCGGACCTTCGACTACGAAGGAAAGTATCTCGGGAAAGGCACGCGCGAGCTGACGCCTGCGCCCGTATCGGACGATGTTGCTTCCGCCGCTCAGAGCGTCGCTCTGACGGCGCACGAAGCGCTCGGCTGCTTCGGCTATTCCCGAACCGACATCATTATCCCTGACGGACCCGATCGAAGCCCGGTGTTCCTCGAGCTCAATACACTTCCTGGACTCACCGCGGCCTCTTTCATCCCTCAGCAGCTCGAAGCAGCGGGGATCACGATGGACGCGTTTCTCGCGCGCCAGATCGAGCTTGCACGCTCCCGACCTTAAATCGCTGTCCGTGGTTGCACGGCTATCGAGAGCGCATTAACATGAATCTAACGTTGCCGTTCCATTCTAGACGAATCACTACATCACCGTAGTCCTAGCACATCCGACCCAACCTGTATGGCTAGTAAAGACCCCCAGGCCAAGACGCGCAAAACTACGACCGCACATAAACACGGAGGCTTGAAAGAGCTTCCGGCAACGGCGCTCTGCGGCAATGACATCACCTCATCGGTGCTCTATGTCTCCGCACTCTCCATCATCGCCGGCGGCAAATGGGCCTGCCTATCGCTTCTTATCGTCGCCGCCGTGTTGTTCCTCTTCCGCGGTATCTATGCCGAAGTGGTCGGTGCCCTACCGCTCAACGGAGGAGCGTATAACGCGCTCTTGAACACCACGAGCAAGAGATGGGCTTCCATCGCGGCATGCTTGACGATCCTCTCCTATATGGCCACCGCCGTTATCTCCGCGGGCGAAGCCATGCACTACGCGCATGGGCTCTGGCACGGGCTGAACATATTCTGGGCCACGATCTTTCTGATGACCATCTTCATGGTCCTCACGATCATCGGAATCCAGGAATCGTCGCGCGTTTCCGTCGGCATCTTTCTCTTTCACCTCGCGAGCTTGACCCTTCTCGTCGCGGTGATCGGCATCTACTTGTCGCGCAACGGTCTCTCGGTCCTCTTGCTCAATATGGACACACCGCCGCCGAGCGGAAGTGTGCCGAAAGCCCTGTTTTACGGCTTTGCCGCGGCGCTACTCGGGATCTCCGGGTTCGAGAGCTCGTCCAATTTTGTGGAAGAGCAGGCCGAAGGTGTGTTCCCGAAAACGCTCCGCAATATGTGGGTGGCGGTCAGTGTTTTCAATCCGTTGATGGCCTTTCTCGCGCTCGCCATCGTCCCCATCGGGGAGGTGGGCGCGCATCAAGAAGATCTCCTGGCGCATATGGGAAATCTCGCGGGCGGCCAATGGCTGTCTTATATCGTCTCTATAGATGCCACGCTAGTCTTGAGCGGCGCGGTCCTGACCTCCTTCATAGGCGTCACCGGGCTCATAAAGCGAATGACCCTCGACCGCGTGCTACCTCAGTTTCTTCTGCGCACGAACAGGTGCGGCACTACACATTGGATCATCCTGGTCTTTTTCCTGCTCGCCATATCGGTGCATTTCATCACCCAAGGAGAGATTGGGGCCCTCGCAGGTGTGTACACGATCTCCTTTCTTTCGGTGATGGCGCTTTTCGGGATCGGCAACGTTCTTTTGAAAGTGAAACGCGCCAGGCTCCCACGGCCGTCGAGAGCGCCCTGGCCCGTGGTCCTTCTCGGCATCGCCGCAGTGCTCGTGGGTCTCGCCGGCAATTACCTCAGCAACCCGGAATATTTCTGGGTGTTCCTCCAATATTTCATCCCCACCGTGCTCGTAGCCTTCGTGATGCTCGGACGCATCGGGTTGCTCAAAGTTTGTCTGTATTTTATCCGACGGATCAGCCAGACCATCGCCGGGATCACCTCGTCTCTGGCCAAAGGTCTTCATGACAAGATCGACGAAATCAACTCGCAGCAGATCGTCTTTTTTACCCGCGGCGACAGCATCAACAACTTGAACGAAGCGATGCTATACGTGCGCAACAACGAACATACCAATAGTGTCAAGGTCGTGACGGTGGTCGAGGACGAAAAAGACGTGCCGCCGAGACTGAAAAAAGACCTCGAGTTCCTCGACGAGGCTTATCCCGAGATCGACATCGAGTTCGTCGTTCACATAGGGGAGTTCGGCCCCAAGCTCATCAAGAAGCTTTCCAAAGAATGGAACATCCCGGCGAATTTCATGTTCATCGCCTCGCACGGCGACCACTTCCTCTACGGCTTGGCCGAGCTGGGTGGCGTTCGTCTCATTATCTAGGCAGCCTACCCTTCGCGGCGGATCAGGAGGAAGGCTTTGATGAACGGGTCGAGGTCGCCATCCATTACGCGATCGACGTCGCCTACCTCGACTTTGGTGCGGTGGTCCTTGACCATGCGGTAGGGCTGGAACACGTAGGAACGGATTTGGTTCCCCCAGGCGATGTCCTTCTTGCTGTCGTGCATGGCGTCGACCTTCTCTTGTTTTTCTCTCATCTTAAGGTCGTATAGACGCGCCCGAAGTACCTTCATCGCCATATCTTTGTTCCGATGCTGGGAGCGCTCGTTCTGACACTGTGTGACGATGCCTGTCGGAAGATGTGTGATCCGGACGGCGGAATCCGTGACGTTCACGTGCTGTCCGCCCTTGCCACTCGAGCGATAGGTATCTATGCGCAAATCCTTTTCGTTGATGTCTACCACAACGTCATCGTCAATCTCGGGGAAAACGAAAAGCGACGCAAAGGAAGTGTGCCTTCTCTTCGCCGCATCGAAAGGCGAGATTCGCACGAGGCGGTGGACGCCCACCTCCGCGCTCAGATAGCCGTAGGCGTAAGGACCCGTGACCGTGAACGTGGCACTCTTGAGCCCAGCCTCTTCCCCCTCCTGGTAGTCGATCATCTCGGTCTCGAAACCGCGGCTCTCCGCCCAGCGCAGATACATGCGCAGCAGCATCTCCGCCCAGTCCTGAGATTCTGTGCCGCCCGCCCCCGGGTGGATGCTGACGATGGCACTCGTGGCGTCGTTCTCTCCGCCTAGAAGTTTTTGAAACTCGGCGGCCTCGACTTCCTCCTGCCACGCGTCGAGATGGGTGATGAGATCATCGGTAACGTTCTCCCCTTCCCGCGCCCATTCCACGAGCGTGCTCACTTCTTCTTCGCAGTCGTTGAGCTTCTCGATGAGATCGAGATCGGTACGAAGACGGCTCCGCTCCCGGGAGAGTTCCTGACCTTTTCCCCCTTGGGACCAGATGTTGGGATCAGAGAGTTTTTGATCGAGCTCGTGAATAGATTTTTCTAGGGCAGCTTGGTCAAAGATAGCCTCGAACATCGCGGGCGCGACGGCCGAGATTTTCTGAACGCTCGAGAAGATCCTCAATCATGATATTCGCTCGCTCCGTGATCTTGATGCTACTGCGTGATGTAGGGTTTGAACCTTTCCTCGTCGCGAAGCTTCTGGACGACCCTTTCCGCTTCGGCACGCGTCGCAAAGCGACCTACACGCACGCGATGTAGCCCAGCCTCACCGCCAGCCTCCATATACGTGCGATAGTTCTTGTTCTTGAGTCTGGACAAGAGAGACTGCGCCGCATCCTCGGTCTTTAGCGCTACGACTTGAACGGCAAAAGCACCTTCAGCGCCGCCAAGTGTCGCCACCCGCCGCACCGGAGCTCGCTTGGGCGAAGGCGGGGGCTCGCGCCTCGCCTTGCGCAGCATCGTTTCCGGACTGTCGGATTTAACCGTCTCGAGCTTGCTTTGCACCTTGCCGGTATCCAGCCGATCAGGGTAATCGAGCTTCGGCTTATCCGCACTCGCTCTCGCTTTGATCTTCTCCGCGGATTGCGTCAACGTTCCGTCGGCGATGTCGTTGGGCACAGCGGCAAGCGTCGCATCCCGGACACCCCTGCCCACCATCACGCCGCAGAGGAAAACGACTACCGCGATGGCTAGGGTCGCCATGAAGAAAAAGACCAACTGCTTGTTGTTCAGCTGGACTTCGTAATACGCCCCATCATCGTATTCGGCCATCTCACTACCAACTCCTTTGACCCCAAAAGCTAATATCTTACTTGAGACTAAGTATTCTAACCCAATATCAACATTGAAGGGGGAAATTCTTATCGTGGCTGCTCGCAGACCCGGCCTAGCGGGCTCAAGCACTAGATTGCCAGGTAAACCTGAAAGCGTTCTAAATCCAGTCCTGACTCAGGATGCTCGTCGCTACAGCTTCCTGCTCGCTCTTGCCTAACTGACGACCAATCTCGAGAAGGAGGGCGCATAGGTGAGCTCGTTGAGCCCATCAACAAGGACAGCCCTCTTAGCCTCGTGTGGCTTGTCGCCTAGATTCTGAAGCAGCTGGTCGAAATCCACTCGCCCGGCCGTGCCGAGCTCCACGCTCTCGAAGAGAAGCGGGAACTGCGTGGTGACGTCGGCCATAACGCCCGAGCTGAACTCGAGGGCCGCTTCGCCTTCGAGCTTGCGGCTGAGATAATTACAAACGCGCTCGAAGTTGCGGTTGTAGTGCTCGACCACTTCCTGGAGCTCGTACTCGAGCTCGATACCGCGTTTTTCCGATTCGTGCGTACCGCCGCGCTCGACAACGCCAGCGGCGAGAAGACCGAAGAGGATGCGCAAGGTCTCGAAGTTCGGCAGATAGCTCATCGTGAGAATCTGCTCGACGTTGATGCGTCCGTTCACGAGCGAATGGACATGAGATTCGTCTTCGTCGAGGCTCAGTTTGTAGATCAAACCGTCGGCATCGTCCGACGGTCGCAAGACGGCTTCGAGCGGGCCGACCCCAGCATACATCCGCGTAAAATCCTTGAGCCGACGAATGCCTTCCAGGATGACGTTCTCGGAGTCGAGATCGAGCACCATCGGCCCGTCAGCGGTGAGGTCCTTGATCACGAACTCGTACTCGCCGCGAGTCCACACGAACAAGCTATAGACGATCGCTTCCGCGTGCCGATGGATGGCAACGAAAAGATCATCCGGGGTAATGATGCCCTGCTCGACGAGCACGGCGCCGAGCTTCTTGTCCGGCTGTATTTTCTTGCTCGCCTCGAGGAACTGCCGAACCGTGATTTTGCCCGTCTTCAGCAAGAACTCGCCGAGCCGATCGTCCTGTACGTTCGACATCGCGTAGATGATGGGGCCTTCTTTGAAGTAAATGGCCTTCCATCGTCCAGCGTCGTGGAAATTGAGAATCCCTATCTCTTTGCTCCGGCTGATCGAAGCGAGTAGCTCGGGCAGGCTCGACTCGGACAAAGAGCCACGAATCGTCAGCTCTTCGGCTGGCATGGTCATGAAAGCTCCTCCTGGAAGCCCCGCATGGTTCTAGCCCTGGCTACTAGTCCTTGGCCTTTTTGTCCCTCCACTCATTGAATTTGTCAAGGAGTGGCTCGAAGAGCTCGATGGGTAGCGGAAAAATGATCGTCGAGTTCTTCTCGCTTGCGACCTCCGTCAGCGTCTGAAGATAGCGAAGCTGCATACCCAGAGGGTGCCTGCCGACAATATCAGCCGCCTTCGACAGATTCTCGGACGCTAGAAACTCGCCCTCCGCGTGAATGACTTTGGCTCTCTTCTCACGCTCGGCTTCCGCTTGCTTGGCGATCGCACGCTGCATCTCCGTCGGCAAGTCGACATGCTTGACCTCCACCGACGTGACTTTGATCCCCCACGGATCGGTGTGCTTGTCAAGGATGTCCTGAAGCTGCATGTTCAGCCGGTCTCTCTCAGCGAGAAGATCGTCGAGCTCCGCTTGCCCCAGAATGCTCCGAAGCGTCGTCTGCGCGAGCTGGGACGTCGCATAGCGAAAATCTCCTACTTCGACGATAGCTTTGATCGGCTCGACGACGCGGTAGAACACGACGGCGTTGACTTTCACCGAAACGTTGTCTTTGGTGATGATGTCCTGTGGCGGCACGTCGTGCGCGTCGACCCGCAAGTCCACCTTCACCATACGATCGAACGGCGCGAAGACGAGAACGAGTCCCGGCCCTTTGGGCCTCGGGATCAAGTTGCCGAGACGGAAGACGACACCGCGCTCGTACTCGTTCAGAACCTTGACCCAGTTGAGGAAAAAAATCGCGACGACGATGATCACCGCGAGCGTACCAATTGAAAGTCCACCAGGCATGATGTCCCTCGTTTATGACGATTCCGGATCGCGCTCGACATGTAGCAGCAACCCGTCGACGGATAAAACCCGGACGCGCTCGTTTTCCTGAACAGGCTCGTCCGCATGAGCGTCCCAGAACTCACCTCGTATGAAAACCTTGCCGCGACGGTCGATCGGCGTGCGCGCGGTCGCGGACTGGCCGACCAGACTCTCGTTGCCCGTCATCGGGGCGCGGCGCTGCGCCTCCAGCATTTTGCGGCCGAGGGCGATGATGACTACGCCGAGAAGAATGGCGACCGGAAGCACCATAGCCCAGCTCACGCGAAGTGCGGGCGTGGGGAGCGGCTGTTCGTCGAACAGCAACAGAGCACCGAGAACGAGCCCGACGACGCCTCCCGTTCCTATGATTCCGAACGACGGCGTAACCACTTCCACAATAAGAAGCCCGAAACCAGCGACGAGAAGAATGACCCCGACGATGTTCACCGGCAGAATCTCGAAGGCAAAGGCCGCGAGCAGGAGCGCGACAGCGCCGAAAATGCCTGGAAAGAGCAGGCCCGGATTCGAGAACTCCATATAGAGCCCTGCGAGACCCATCATTCCCAAAAGAAGCGCGATGTTCGGGTTCGCGATGAACGCGAGGATTTTTTGCTTGCGCGTCATCTCGCGGAGCACCACGACTTTCCCCGCCGTCGCCAACACGATCTCAGCGCCTCCCGGTCTCGGGATCGTCTTTCCGTCGAGAAATTCGAGCAGCTCGCTTTCGCTGCTCGCGATGTAATCGATGAGACCTAGCTCGCGGGCTTCGGAAGCCGTCCACGAGAGCGTCTCCGTTACCGCTTTCTCCGCGATTTCCGGATTGCGATTCCGCCGCTCCGCGAGCGAACGTGTATAAGCAGCCGCATCCGAGGTCACTTTTTTTTGCAGCGTCTCCTGCAGCTCCTGTCCACTACCGGATATCGGCGTTGCCGCCCCGGTATTGGTGCCCGGCGCCATCGCGGCGACGTCTGCGGCGATCATAATGAGAAACCCAGCCGAGGCCGCATGGGCTCCGGCCGGCGCAACGTAGACGACGACAGGGCGCTCACTGTTGAGCATGACCTCGATCATATCCCGCGTTGCGGAGAGCAGCCCGCCAGGTGTTTTGAGCTGGATGAGCACGAGCTCGGCATCATCTTCGGCCGCGGCGTGGATGGTGTCGATGACGTGCCCCGCGGTGACGCCGTGGATCACATCGTCCAGGACAACTTTGTAAATCGGCCCTGCGGACGCGCCGACACTCGCTGCTAAGCCTACGCAAAGGCCAATACAAGAGATTGACAGGACGCGAGTTATTCGCATGGACCCTCGAATTATAGAATTTCGGTCCATCGCTGTCAAGACAGAAATCCCGTTAAGTCCCTATAGAACAATTGCTTAGGGACCACCTCTGGCGTGTTTGCCTTTCACGTGCTAGTGTCGCAAATACGCTGAGATGCTCGCCCATCCCCGCCTCTCCGCTGCCGCGGTCGCGCTCCTCTTCGTCGTGCTGACGGCGCTTTTTGCGTGGCCGCTCAGCACCGCGCCGGGCACACAGGCCCTCGATCTCGGTCCGGATACCCGTCTGTTTCTGTGGACACTCGGCTGGGATGTCCACGCCCTCGCGCACGCGCCCCTTTCGATCTTCGATGCGAACATCTTCTATCCAAAGCGCAACACGCTCGCTTACTCGGAGCATCAAATCGGAAGCGCTCTCGCCGCGGCACCCGTGCTGCTCTCCACCGGAGAGCCCCTGCTCGCGATGAACCTCGTCTTGCTCGCCTCGTGCGCGCTTTCAGGCTTCGGCGCCTTCCTGCTCGCGCGAGAGCTCGGGCTCGGGACGTGGGGCGCTCTCCTCGCGGGCATCGTCTTCGCCTTTACCCCACCACGATTCTTTCGGCTAGGCCAACTGCATCTGGCTACGGTGCAATGGATCCCATTCTGCCTCCTGTATCTCCACCGCTACGCGCGCAAGGGCTCCACGCGACACCTCGTCGCGGCGTGTCTTTTTTTCTCGCTGACGGCTTGGTCCGGTGGTCAAAGCGGCCTTTTTCTCGCCCTCACGGCCGCGAGCTTGCTCCTTTACCTCCTTCTCTTTGGCGAGCTCGGTCCTTCGAGCCGCCTCTCGAAGGACATCGTGGTGGCCACGGTCTTGGTCCTAATCCTCAACGTGCCGTTCTTGCTTCCTTATCTCAGCGTTCAGGAAGAGCTCGGGCTCGAGCGTAGCTTGGCGGAGGCCACATTTTGGTCGCCCAACGCGGAAAGCTTCCTCGCCTCGCCCACACATGCGCATCGAGCCGTTTGGCAGCTCCTCGGATGGCAAGCTCGCATCGCGCGCGAGGCGAAAGCGTTCCTGTTTCCTGGTTTCCTTCCCATCTTGCTCGCAATGGCGGCTCTCTCGGCCAGCAAGGGACGGCCGACGACTACAAAAACTGGAGGGTCACCCTCACTGCTTCTCGACGTCACCATCATCGCAGTCGTGCTCTTTGCGATCCTGATCGAGGCCGCGGGGGGCCTACGAATCGGGAGCGTCTCCGCGAGCAGCGGTTGGAGCGCGTTCGTCGTCGCCGCCATCCTTCTCGGCACTCGCGTCGCGATCTATCGCCGAACGCCTTTCGCACATGGTTATCGTCGAGGGCTCCGGAGTTGGGCCGAGGCTCGCATGGGAGTCCAGGCGGCGTTTTATCTCGGCCTCACCTCGCTCACGCTCTGGGCATCGGTAGGCCCCCAAGCCGGGCTTTATGCGGCGCTCTATCGATGGCTCCCTGGTTTTGATTTCATCCGTGTGCCGTCGCGGCTGACCATTCTCACGGTGCTGGCTCTCGCGATGCTCGCAGGCTTCGGGGCTGAGCGCCTCGCTAAGAGGCGACCCTTGTTGGGGCCGCTCTTCGCGGTGTTCATTTTGGTCGAGCTCGCCGCGTTCCCCCTCGACACACAGCTCTACGCCGTGACGTCGACGCCGATGGATAACTGGCTGAGAGACCAATCCGACCGCGCGCCTATCGTGGTGCTCCCGATTCCGGATCCGGCTGACGATGTGGAAGCGGCACGTCACCACTCACGCTATATGCTCAACGCGCTCGTGCATCTGCGCCCGCTCGTGAATGGCTATAGCGGCTTCACGCCGCCATCGCACCGCCGGCTCTTTCAAATTCTTGGGAGCTTCCCGGACGACTTCGGCCTGGCCGAGCTCGAGAAGCTCGGTGTGCGTTACGCTGTGTTCCATCGCAGTGGCTACGACGCCCGCGGGTGGGAAGCGGTGCTCGAGGGCGCGGCTCGCCACGCGGACAGAATGGAGCTCAAAGCGTCGTTCCAAAGGGGCCAAGCGGGCGAAGGAGGCCGCGTCTACGAGCTTATCCGCTGAGCTTCGCGTCGTGGATGGTGATGAGCTTCGTGATCTCGAAGTTCTTCTCGCCGCCCGGCGTCTGGACGTCGACTTCGTCGCCCTCCTCTTTCCCCATGAGCGCACGCCCAATCGGGGAGCTCGTCGAGATAAAGCCCTTCGACACGTCCACGTCCTCACTTATGACGAGCTTGTAGACAACTTCCTGTTCCTTGTCCAGGTCGTATAATGTAACCTTGGAGCCCAACGAGACTTTGCCCTCGGGTATCTTGTCAAAACTGACCATCGAGAGCTCGCCGAGACGTTTCTTGAGCTGGCCGAGCCTCGCATTTACATAACCCTGGCGCTCCTTGGCGGCGTCGTAGTCGGCATTCTCGGAAAGATCCCCGTGCTCTCGGGCAACTTTGAGCGCTCTTGGGAGTTCTACGTGGAGCTCCTCTTCCAATTTCTTGATCTCTGCCTTGAGTTTGTCGATGATTTGATGGCTCATGGGATTTTAGAATGATAACCAGACCGTTCGCCTTCTGCAAGGGATAGATGAAACGCATCGAGAGCCCCCAAAACCCGCTGGTGAAAACGATCCGCCGCCTCGCCCAGCCGCGCCAGCGCGAAGACAAGTTCTTGCTCGAAGGGCGCAAGCTCGTCAATGCCGCTCTTGAAGCGCGCATCGCCCAGATCGACACGGTGGTGGTCTCGAGCACATTCGTCGGGAGCGTACCCGAGAATGTTCGGGCCGTGGAGCTTCCCGAGCAACTCTTTACGAGCGTGAGCCACCTGGATTCGCCCGACGGTATCCTCGCGGTGGCGAAGCGTCCCCCACGCGCAGAGCTTCAAAGCGGAGGTCTACTCGTCGTCTGCGCCGGCATTCAAGATCCCGGCAATCTCGGCGCCATCATACGCATCGCGGAAGCCGCCGGCGTCTCGGCGCTCGTCACGCTTGCCGGATCGGCGGACCCCTTTGGTCCAAAAGCGGTTCGCGGCTCCATGGGGAGCGTGCTGCGTCTTCCCATCTGCGCGCTCGAGAGCCGAAACGCGCTCGCAGCGCTCGAGGGGTTCCGCCTTGCAGCCCTCGTCCCTCGAGACGGGATCGACTACCGAGAAGCGGACTACGCGCGCCCGATGGCCATCCTGCTAGGACGCGAAGGCGCCGGCTTGAACCCATCGCTCCTCACCCGAGCGGAGCTCGTGCTCACCATTCCGATGCTAGGCGAGGTCGAGTCGTTGAATGTAGCTACGGCAGCAGCGCTCGTTTTGTTCGAGGCGGCTCGACGGGGGACCTAGACGGGAGTAGGCTTCTGCTATGGATCAACAACAGCTGTTCTCGAAAGCCTCCGGCATCGGAGGGCCGGCGCCGCTCGCGGAGCGGATGCGGCCACGCGATCTCGACGAGCTCATCGGGCAAGAGGAAATTACCGGCCCGAGCACAACGCTCTTTGCCGCCATCGAGAAAGACCAGATCGGCTCGCTGATCCTTTGGGGTCCGCCGGGCTCCGGCAAGACCACCCTCGCACGGATCATAGCGGAGCGCACTCAGTCGCGCTTCGTCCCGTTCAGCGCGGTCCTCTCCGGCATCAAGGAAATCAAAACGGTGATGAAGGAGGCGGAACAGCAGCGTCACATCTATGGCCGTCGCACGCTCTTATTCGTCGACGAGATTCACCGATTCAACAAAGCGCAGCAAGACGCCTTCCTCCCTCATGTGGAGAGCGGCAACGTCATTTTGATCGGCGCGACGACAGAGAACCCTTCCTTCGAAGTAAATGCCGCCCTACTCTCGCGATGCCGCGTGCTCATCCTTCGTCAGCTCACGCCGGAAGAGCTCGTTATTTTGATGAAACGCGCGCTCGAGGACGAAGTGAACGGGCTCGGTGGATCCCTTCGCGTCGACGCGGAGGCCCTCGAGTGGCTCGCGCGCCAGGCGAACGGAGACGCACGATTCGTATTGAACGTGCTCGAAGCTTTGACGCCGATGGCCGGGGACGACCGTGTGCTCGGCGTCACCGAGCTCGAGAGCGCGCTCCAGCGAAAAGCGCTTCTCTACGACAAGAGCGGCGAACAGCATTTCAATATCATCTCCGCGCTCCACAAGTCGATCCGAAACTCCGATGTCGATGCGAGCCTCTACTGGCTCGCCCGCATGCTCGAGGCTGGAGAAGATCCGCTCTACATCGCGCGGCGGCTCGTCCGCTTCGCGTCCGAAGATATCGGCCTCGCCGAGCCCGGGGCGCTCGCCCAAGCGGTCACCGCCAAGGAAGCCTTTCATTTCATCGGCATCCCGGAAGGCAAGCTCGCTCTCGCGCAAGCGGTCGTTTATCTCGCGGCCGCGCCCAAGTCGAACGCCGTCTATCGCGCATACGGCGCCGCGGCGAAAGACGCGCTCGAAGATGCGACCGAGCCCGTTCCCCTTCATTTGCGAAACGCGGTCACGGGTTACATGAAAGCTTGGGGCTACGGCAAAGGCTACGAATATGCTCACGATATTGAAGAGAAGATCGCCGGCATGGAATGCCTCCCCGAGCGGCTGCGCGGACGCCGCTACTACGTGCCGACGGAGGAAGGCTTCGAAAAACGCATGGGCGAGAGGCTCGATCAAATCAAAAAGACGCGGGAGAGGTTGAGAAACAAAGACCGGTAGCATATCTTCTCTGTACTATTTGGTCTGTATTGGCCCGATTGAAAAATGAGCAACGTCCACACCATCCAACTGAGCGGCGGGAACGCGAACGCCATCGATGAGGCGCTTCTTGAAACTCTGACCGATGGGCTTCGCTCAGCGCTCGACACGGGAAAAACGGCCGTGGTCCTCACAGGTTGCGATCGATTCTTCTCGGCCGGCCTGAACCTCAAAACACTTCCCGAGACCCGCGAAGGGATGGCTTCGTTCGTCGCGCGTTTCGAAGAGGCGAACATCGAGATCCTTCGATTCCCGCTACCCGTCGTCGCGGCCGTCAACGGCCACGCAATTGCGGGCGGCTGCGTTCTCGCCTGTGCCGCCGATTTGAGGATCGGCGCGAGCGGGAGCCACAAGCTCGGGGTCTCCGAAGTCACGCTGGGAATAGCCTTTCCCGCGAGCGCTTTCGAGATCATGCGGTACACGCTCACACCGTCTTTCGTCCCGGAAGTGCTCCTGGGCGGCAAGCTACTCTCGCCAGGAGAGGCACTTTCGGCCGGCATGCTCCACCATGTCGTAGCGCCGGACGAGCTTCTCGCCACGGCCACCGCACGAGCCGAAGAGCTCGGCTCGAAACCGCGCGCCGCCTTTCACCACAGCAAGCTCGCTTTGCGCGCACCGATGTTCGAGCGCATCGAGAAAACGCAAGAAGCGACGCGTGAGGAATTCCTCGAAACTTGGTTCTCTCCCGAAGTCGTCGAGCGTCGGAAAGCGATGCTCGGATGAAGCGTTTCCGGTTCCTCTTTCTGCTCTCAGCTCACCTGGATGCAGGCCAATGCATCCATCGCGGCGTTGGCGACGTTCGTATCCGAGGCCTCCACCACGGATTCTAGGACTGGCACGCTTCGAACCGAGCGGAGATTCCAGAGCGCTTCGAGGGCGAGGGCACGCGCGTCGCCCGGATCGCAGGCGAGCTGCTCGAGCCTCTCCACCGCCCACGCGTCGGCGCGCGCCTCGAGCCCGAGGCATGCGATAAGCACAGTCATCGCATCCGTGCTTTGAACGCTTCGCTCCAAGGCGGCGCGCAACTTGCGATCCACCGCTGTCGAAGGACGCGTTTCGCGAAAACAAGCGCAGGCGAGCGCGAGGTCTTTCTCGACGAGATGCTCGACCACATGGGGGCCATCCTTGCTGAGAGTACACAAGAAAGGCAGCGCGCCGTGAAACGGTCCGCGGCTCAAGTTCAACGGACGGACAGTATCGCCGTCGAGGTGGCGCCAGTCCGCGAGCTGAATCAAGTTCACGACGGTGCTAGGAGCGGCGGCCCGGAGCGCGTAAGCGGTCAGGAACTCTTGGAAAGCCAGGGTGGGAAACGCGAAGGCCGTAGGACCTCGCAAAAGTCAACTCTTTGAGACCTCGGCCATGAGCTCTTCGGCACTTATGGCGAAGGTGCTGCGAAAGGCGACCGCTTGGGCGAGCGCCGCGCGAACGCGAGCAGCTGTGGATTCCCGGCGCGCGCACCTAGCGTTCTCGCGAGCTGCACGTAAAGAATCTTTGCCGATTCGGCGCGAATCCCGCCATGGTCCATCAGGAAGTCCATCGCTTCCCATTCGGCAAATGGGAGCATCTCGACCCAATTCGGTATCTCGACCGCGCGCGGGCTCGGACGGCGAGTGCTCACAACGAAGCGGTTCAAGGGGTAGCGCCGCATGAAATGGTTCAAAGCATCGGTGCGGCGCACAGCTCCTAGAGCACTCAGGCCGTCGAGTCCGTCGAACAAGAACAGAAAGCGGCCCTCCTCGAGATCGCTCGTGAACAGATCCCGGTCGTACTCTGCCGAAAGAAGCTCGAAGAGATCCTTGGACCCGCTCAGGTCCGCAAGCTCGAGATAGATCGGGAGCGGCGACTTCTTTTCGTAGGCCAAGATGGGCTGCTCCGCTTCGTGGAACAAACGATAGAGGGCCATGCTCTTGCCGGAACCCCCTTCACCGAACAACAAAAGACGCTGAAAGCAGCGGGAAAGCTCGGACGCGCTCTTCGGCTGTCCCAGAAAATTGGCGGCGTGCACGTAGCCGACGAGCGGCTGCGTGCGGGGCATCCATCGCAGAAGCTGCGGGAAATAGCGCTCCGGTTTCGGCCAGATACGGTTGAGGCTCTCGCGCAAGCGACGGCGATAGCGACCCCTCGGAGATTTGGTAGGTATCGGTCGAGCTACCGCTCGAGGCGCTTTCGAAAATAACCGCATCTTCGCGCGAAAGATAGAGCGCGGGCATCATCCGCTCAGCCTGCGATGGAAATTGGAAGAGGGCCGCGCTGCACGCAGCCGCTAGCGCGGTGTCCACTGGCTGAATGGCGCCGAGCCCACGATAGAGCTCGAGCGTATAGAGCTCGAGAAGCTCGTCCGGCATGCTGTTGCATTGGCTGAGCATCGCAGGTACCGTTTCGAGCAGGCCGGCCGCCAAAGTCGGCGCTACCGCAGCCACTTCTCGGCCACCGCTCCAGATGACGAGGGACGGGCTGTTCCTCGCAAGCACTCGCGCCAAGGCGACGAGCTCGATCCCGCCATGCACCGTCCAGAAAACCGCTCCCTCGGGATCCCTGGTCGCTTCCGCAACGAGGTGCACGATGTCGAACTTCTGTGCGAGAAGCCCGCCAGGGCGTCGGCAGTGAGGTCGTCTCCATCAAACTCAGAGCCGGCTTCGACCACTTGGACGATGCCCTCGGATTCGAGCTCGGAGAGAGCTCGGGCGAAAACGCGAGCCACCCGCGTCACGCGCGACGGTCTGCGGTTCCCCCACGCGGGGCGCGACGTAACGTACGAGCGTCACTTCACTGTTCGTGCTCAAAAACTTCGATTCTCGGGTGTCGTAGAGGCACTCCCAAGGCAGGCGCGCCACGATCATGGGCTCGAGCTTGAGCCGCACCCGCAGCGTGGCACCGGTATGGCGCGCCTGCTCCAAAAGGTGGACGTAGAGGCGAAGGATCTCACCGTGAAACAACGCGTCGAATAGGCGAGCGCCCACATAGTGGAGCTCGCGCGCGTTCAGCTCATCCAGTCGATCCGCGAATTGAACGAAGCTGCGATCGTCGAAAGGCAGATAACAATGGACCGTTGGCGTCCTGCGGCCAAACTCCTCCTCTGCTCTGGCACGGAACATCCCCGGCATCTCGTCGGGCCATACCGAAACGAGTAGATCTCTATATTCAATGGACAGCATGACAACATTCGCCAGCCCTAGGGGGGAGAACGGGCACGACCCCGACCGTCTTCCAACGGTTAGAATTACCTATGAATGCTGTTCCTGTTAACCTAGCGCGATCGTCTTTGTCAAGGTTGGAGTAGTTTCCGATAATACCACGCCAAAGCAACGCGCACACCAAACCTGAAACGAACCCAGATCCTCACGCGAAGGCGAGTGAATGTCAAAACCATCGAAGGCGGAGTAATATTCCTGAATGCTGAATGCTGGGTCACGAATGAAAATTTGCTTGCAGCGTGATCTGCCGATAGTCATCGCCTTCGATCCGCACGTCCCGGCACATTTCGTATAGGCGTGATCGCAGCCGGGCGGTGATGCGATCCGCAAGCGTGGTCCCTGCCGCCCCCATGCGAGCGGATCCTTTGCTGACAGCAACCGGTCCGGTGCTCGTGGGCTTATCGGAGTAGTTGGTCGTGATGATGGTCAGCTTCTTTTCATTGTAGCGCTGATTGAGGATGTAGAAGAACGTATCGAGAACCCAGAGCGTCGGGCTTTCCCCTCCAAGGTCGTCGAGCACTAGCGGCTCTGCCTCGAGCACAGGCCTCAAGACCTCCATCTCCGTCGCCGCTGTGTCCGGATGATAGGAGCCTTTTATCTCGCGCAGCAAAGAGCGAAAGTCGCAAAAAAGTGCCGGCGCCGCAATCTCGCGCTCGAGCAGAATTCGCCGGACCACCGCCACCGAGAGATGGGTTTTCCCAACTCCCGGCATCCCGCTGAACAAGAGCCCCGCCTCGACATCGGGAAATCGATCCGCCCAACTCTCCGCGATTTTGATCACCCGTACGAGGCTCGGCTTCAATCCGTCGAAGGGACGCCCTCCGCTTCGCCCGTCGAACGCGCATTCTCGATATCGCGTGGGGACGCCGGCTTTCGCCATCGCAGAGTCGTGGCGGTCCCCAACCCAACAGGCGCAGCGGATGACCGCGTCGACTCCGTCACGCTCGACGCGCTTCCAGGAAGTGCCAGCGCATTCGGGGCAGTCGGCAGACTCGCTCAAGAGTCCTTCTTCACGAGATCGCGGGGAGGCAAGCGCACGAGAGCATTCTGGACACGGTCTTTCCAGCCGTCCTCTTGCCGCCCCATCTCCCGCTGAACGTATTCGATGAACTCGCTGATCTCGCCCTGCATCTTTTCCATCTTCTCCCGCATGTTGAGGATAATCTCCACACCCGCAAGATTGACACCCAAATCTCGCGTCAAATTCAAAAGCGTCTCGAGCTCACGCAAATCTTCTTCGGAATATAGACGCGTATTGCCTTCGGTGCGCGACGGGGCCAAGAGCCCCTCACGCTCGTAGAGCCGCAGCGTCTGAGGATGGATGCCGTAGGTCTCGGCGACGGCGCTAATCATGTAGTAGCCCTTGCCCTTGCCGCGATTGCGCGGGCCGTCTGAGCCCCCGGTTGTGGAGGCCCCCGACTTTTTCACGTCGGTGCCCCTTCTCGGCTCTTGCGGAGCGACTCGCGGGCTTCCATCGGGTTCAACCTGTCGAGCTCGCGCAAGAGCTCACGGGAGCGATCGTCGTAGACCGTCGGGGTCACGACGTGAATAACGACAAACAGGTCGCCACGACCCCCGGCGCTTCGACGCGAGGGTGCACCGCGTCCTGCTAGCTTCAGTTTCTGTCCCGACTGCACTCCCGCCGGCACGCGCAACGTGACTTCACCTTCCGGAGTCGGCACATCGAGCTTCGCACCGAGCGCCGCTTCGGCAAACGAGACCGGCACGGTGCAAAACAAATTGTCCCCTTTGCGCGAGAACAAAGTGTCTGGCTGGACTTGAACATGGATGTAGAGATCCCCGGGGCGGCCCGCGCCCCTTCCTTGATTGCCCATTCCTGGAACAGACATTTTGTCTCCATCCGAGACGCCGGCCGGGATCGCCACTGAGATCGTCTGCTCTTCTGTGGCGCGTCCGCCACCGGCGCAATCGGGGCACTTCTGGCGCGCAACCATGCCCGCGCCTCGGCACTTTTCGCAGGGCTTAGCGAAGAGCATGAACCCCCGCGTTTGTGTAGCACGGCCGCGCCCACCGCAAGCCGTGCAGGGCCGCGGCTGACTGGCGGGAATGTCCCCGAAACCTTCGCAGGTCTCGCACGAAACTTGCCGCCCGACACGAAAACGACTCTCGATCCCGTGGAGAGATTCATTGAAGGAGATATTCAAGCGGTGGTGAATGTCCTCTCCATCCAGGCGATTACTATCGGATCTCGCAGCCGGTCGGCGGAACAAGTCTGGAAAGATGTCTACTTCCCGACGTTCTTCGAGCGAGAAATCGAACCCCTCGAAACCGTAGCGGGCGGGCTCCGTGTGCGGCGGCGCCTCGGGCTCCGCCCCGATACTGTCGTAGCGCTCGCGGCGTTCCGGATCGACGAGAACTTCGAACGCCTCCGCGATTCGCTGGTAGTGGACCGCGGCGACATTGTCTCCAGGATTGATATCGGGGTGGTACTTGCGTGCGAGCTTCCGGAACGCGCGACGGATTTGTGTTCTCGAGGCGGTCGCCGCCACACCGAGAAGCACGTAATAGTCGTTCCGGGCCATGTTCGTTTCTGCCTATTTCTTTTCGTCCGGCTCCACGATCTCGGCGTCGATGACATCTTCGCCGTCCGACGCGGAACCTTCGGCAGCTTGCGACGCGTCGGCGCCGCTCTCATCGGTTTTTTGGTACATGAACTCGGCAAGCCGGTAGCTCGCTTTTTGGAGCACCTCCCGAGCGTTGCGAATCCCTTGGACCTCCGTTTCTTTGAGCGCTTTGCGGGCATCCTCGAGCGCCGCCTCGATTTGGGTGGCGTCCGATTCCGGGATCTTCTCCCGATGCTCGTTCAGAAGTTTCTCGGTCTGATGGATGAGGTTGTCGGTCTCGTTCTTCTCCTCGACTTCCTCGCGACGTTTCTTGTCGTCCTCGGCATTGAGCTCCGCGGTCTTGCGCATCTCGTCGATTTCTTGGTCGCTGAGCCCGCTCGAGACGGTTATCGTGATCGCCGTCTGCTTGCTTGTCGCCATATCCTTTGCAGAAACGTTCAAAATTCCGTTCGCGTCGATATCGAACGTGACTTCGATTTGCGGCACGCCGCGCACCGCCGGGGGCAAGCCCACGAGATGGAATCTTCCGAGTGTGCGGTTATCCGCCGACATCGATCGCTCACCCTGCAGAACGTGAACTTCGACCTGGGTTTGGTTGTCCGCCGCGGTCGAGAACACTTCGCTTTTCTTGTGGGGAATGGTCGTGTTGCGCTCGATGAGCCTCGTGAACAAGTTGCCGAGCGTCTCGATCCCGAGAGAAAGCGGCGTCACGTCGAGGAGCAAAAGGTCTTTGACCTCGCCTCCGAGAACGCCTGCTTGCACAGCGGCGCCGAGAGCAACGACCTCATCGGGATTGACACCCTTATGGGGCTCTTTGCCGAAAAGCTCCTTCACGGTCTCTTGAACCTTTGGGATTCGGGTCGAGCCGCCGACGAGCACCACCTCGTCGATCTCGGAAGGTTTGATTCCGGCATCCTCAATCGCCTGCTTGCAAGGCGCGACCGTCTTTTGAACGAGATCGTCGATCAGCTGCTCGAGCTTTGAGCGCGTCAGACGTGCCGAGAGATGTTTGGGTCCGCTGGAATCAGCCGTGATGAACGGAAGATTGATCTCGGTCTCCATCGTCGAGGAGAGCTCGATCTTCGCTTTTTCCGCGGCTTCCTTGAGACGCTGGAGCGCCATCCGGTCTTTCGAAAGGTCCACGCCATCCGAGGCCGAGAACTCATCGATGAGCCAATCGATGATCCCCTGATCGATGTTGTCGCCACCAAGATGGGTGTCTCCGTTGGTGGACTTGACTTCCACGACGCCTTCTCCCACTTCCAGGATCGAGATGTCGAAGGTGCCGCCGCCGAAATCGAACACAGCGATCTTCTCGTCTTTCTTCTTGTCGAGACCGTAGGCAAGCGCCGCCGCCGTGGGCTCGTTGACGAGCCGCATGACTTGGAGGCCTGCGATCTCGCCAGCGTCTTTGGTCGCCTGGCGTTGGCTGTCATTGAAGTGGGCCGGAACGGTGATCACGGCTTGTTCGACCTTTTCGCCGAGATAATCCTCGGCAGCGGACTTGAGCTTTTGGAGCACCATCGCGGAGATTTCGGGCGGCGAGTAGTGGTGCCCTTTGATATCCACCCGAGCGTCACCATTTTCTTCCTGGACGACCTTGTAGGGGACCATTTGCATTTCTTCAGATACCTCGTCGAAACGACGCCCCATGAAACGCTTGATCGAGAAAATCGTGTTCTCGGGGTTTGTGATAGCTTGTCGCTTGGCGACTTGTCCTACGAGCCGTTCGTTGCCTTTTGCGAAAGCAACGACGGAAGGCGTCGTGCGACCGCCCTCGGGATTCGTGATGACCGTTGGGTTCCCGCCTTCCATGACGGCCACGACCGAATTGGTCGTTCCCAGGTCGATCCCGATGATTTTGGACATGGGTGCTCCTTCTCTGTTTCTCTGGATTCAGACAGAGATTCAGTCAAACAAAACCATACGATATGAGTCCGATTTTGTCAATTTTCTTGTCTCGAAACGAAGACAATGTTGTCCCCGAAGGGTGACCTCGATCACATTTCGACCACGAGTATGGTCTCACGCAACCTCTTTGTTACCAACTCTTTCAATCATTTGCCCGCGCGGACGGCTCCGTGGTATAGAGATTGCACGTGAGATGATTGGGCGTTTCGGGCGCCCGTTCATTCTCAGGAGGATCGGGAAATGACGAGGAAAGCATCTGTTCTCGGTATTTGTACGCTGATAGGGCTCGCCGCTCTGCCAGTCACGAGCCTCGCTCAGGAATATTCTTACGAGAACGCCTACATCCACTACGTCGACGGAGACGTCACGCTGCAACGAGCGACGGAACCCGAGCCCGAGCCCGGAGCCATCAACGTTCCCATACTTTCGGGAGATCGGCTCTGGACCCATGCGAGCTCGCGTGTGGTTGTCCGTTTCGGCGACGGTACAGTCCTTCGCCTCGACGAAAGCACGAAAGTCGACTTCGTCGCTTTCGATGGCGAGCCCAACATCGTGCTGTGGAACGGAAGCGCCATCCTGAAACTCGGCGCCAGCAGCGCAAAGCCTCGCATCGACTCCCCCGCCGGAAGTGTCTATCCGCTATCTGAAGGTGTCTATCGCATCGATGTGCACGACGGCACGACCGTGACGCTATCCGTGTTACTAGGCCGCGCGGAGCTCGCGAGCACCGAAGGCTCCGTCCTCGTCAGCGCAGACGAGCAAAGCTTTGTCGAGGCGTCCCAAGAACCGCGGTCCCCTTCTACGCCGCTGGCCTTCGACGTGGCGAGCGGCGACGCTTTCGACCGATGGAGCGCAGAGAGGGATCTCTACCAACCTCGACGACGCGAAGTGCCTCTCGCCGAAGTTCCCGAAGAGGCCCATCACTACGTCGACGAGCTGAGCGAGCACGGCGAGTGGCGGGAGAACGAAGAGCAAGGTTATGCCTGGTACCCGAGCGTGAGCGTCGGGTGGGCGCCTTACCGTTACGGCCGTTGGGGCTACACGAATTACGGCTATACGTGGATCTCCTACGAGCCATGGGGATGGGCGCCTTATCACTACGGTCGCTGGGGTTACAATCACCACGGATGGCATTGGGTTCCCGGTCACCATTGGGGACCTGCTTGGGTCTCCTTCGCCATCGGATCCTCGTGGGTCGGTTGGAGCCCGCTCGGCTATTACGGCGGCCCTGTTTTTTCTTACGCCTCCCTCCACCACGGGTACAACAATCACGGCTATAACGGCCGCAACCGTGGCGCCCGTTACCGTGGCGGCACAGCTGTTCCGCGCCACATCGACGACGATGGTGCCGGATGGAACTTCACAAATACGAATAACTTCGGACGCCGTGGGCGACAGGCCCGGCTGCGCGTGGACCAAGTTCGTGCGACGTCGGGCGCTGCCGCACTCCACGCAAACGCCGCCGTCTTGGATCGAAACTTGACGCCTCATGCGCTCGACGCGCGTGGCAGTGCTCAGGGAAGGCTGGGACGATCTCGAGGTGTAATCCTCCGCGCAGCGCGAACGCCGAGCGCACGACCCCGGACCGCTTCGCCCGGGACGAGCTTGCAGCGGGCGCAGAATCTCGTCAGCAGAGAGAACACGACAGTGATCCGGCGCAGCAACACGACCGAGCGCGCCGCGGCTCGAAGATTAAGCGCGGGCCGCTCCGGCACGATGAGGCGCGGGGCGTCGAGCACAACCCTGAGGGCGATCACTAGAAGTGGGTCTCAAGAACGCGACGAGAGCCAAACGACGACGCACACTTTTCGCACCCCCAACGCGACGGGCAGTTGGTCCGGAAACCGCACCGAGCGCGCAACATCCACCGGCACTCCACGCACGCCCGCGGCAGCGACCACTCAGCCTACAACACGCTCGAGGAATCGGTCCGCGCGCGTCACGACACCCCGCACGCCCACCACGACGGGCAGTCGTTCCGCGAATAGATCGCGTAACCGCACCGAACGTGCAACGCCCACCCGCACATTTCGCACGCCGAGCTCAGGTAGCGCCACGCGTTCCAACCGTTTGGGAACCACCACGCGTTCCAACCGTTTGGGAACCACCACGCGTTCCAACCGCTCGGGCACCACCACGCGTTCCAACCGCTCAGGTTTCCGGACACGACAGCGCCGTGCACCAGCCGCACCACGCCCCAGGTCGAGCACACCGCGTGGGACCACGAGAGGCACTCGCGGCACCACGCGAAGCCGACCATCTGGCATGAGCTCGACCGCAAGACCGTCACGCGGCGGGTCAGCTACCCGGGGCACACGCTCATCCTCGCGCCCGTCGTCGTCCCGTGGCACCCGAGGCTCCCAAAGCCGAGGCTCAGCCCGCTCCCGAAGCAACAACAATCTCTAGACGCCATAAGATCGAACAAAAGATCTAGCCAGGTAAACCTGAAAGCGTTCTAAATCCAAACCACACAGCTGACTCTTATCCCCACATCCCCTTGCCTTTAAAAACGCCGCTAAAAGCAAGGAGATGTGGGGATAGGAGGGGATGTGGGGATAAGAAAGAATTTGCTTCAGAACGTGGTACCAAATCCTCGGTTCTGACGGGTTAGGGGCTAAGCCGGCAAGTAGAGCTCCTCTCTTCTTGCTTTTCTTCTCTTTGCAGCTTTGCGGCTTTGCGTTTCGCTTTCCTTATTTTGATCTTTCTTGAGCTTTGACGCTCTAGCGGATACGAAAGATGCGAGGCATTAGCAAGAGGAGCTCTTCTCGCGCTAGCGTGTCGACGAGGGCGAGGCGCTCGAGGAGCTCCGTTATGAGGCCTTCACGGGGACCGGCGAGTCCGACACGCAGGCGCTCCAACAGGCTGCGGCGGCTCGGGTAGAAGGCGATGCGCGCTTTCCGAAGATCGAGATGCGCTTTTTGGGCCGCGAGCCGAATGGCAGTGTTGAGACCGCCGAGCTCGTCCACGAGCCCAAGCCCGAGCGCCTGCCTTCCAGTCCAAACGCGTCCTCGCCCGGCCGCGTCGGCTTGCTCGATCGTGAGACCTCTCCCCTCGGCCACGACCGGTAAAAACCGGCCCGAGTAGAACTCTTCCAGATAGCGCCGATGCCACGCACGCTGCTCCTCCGTAAAGGAGCGCAGCGGAGAATGGATGCCGGCATTGCCTTCTAGGGCAATGGTCTCGCGGTGGATGCCGAGACGATCGAGCAAACGCCTCACTACAAACTTTCCCCCGATCACGCCAATGGAGCCGGTCAGTGATGTCCCCTCCGCGACAAGAGCACTCGCCGCCGCCGCGATGTAGTAGCCCCCGGACGCCGCGATGTTTCCCATCGAAACGACGACAGGCTTTTCCTTCACGGTAAGCGAGAGCTCGCGGTGAATGGCATCGGAGGCGATAACGCCTCCTCCGGGGCTCTCGATCCGCAGGACGATCGCGCGTACCCGTCGATCGCGTCTGAGTTTTTGGAGCGCTTCGCGCAGGGTGTTGGCCGAAGCCGTCGACCTGCCGACTCCTGTCGTCAAAACCCCCACGGCATGGAGCACCGCCACTCGTGGACATCGCCACCGTGCGACGCGCCCGAGCCAACCGGGCGACCCGTAGCGCGTGTACTCGATCCGTTTTGCTTTTTTACCAAGCGCCTCTTCGAAAAGCGTGTCGCAAGAATCCTCGTAGCCGAGCTCGTCGACGAGACCCGCTCGTTTCGCGTCCTCGGCCATATGCGGACCGGAAGCAATCGCCGCGGCGGCAGCATCCGGCGTCATATCGCGACCTTCAGCGATATGTCGGATGAATTGCTCGTTCATGTCCTCGAGAATGGATTTCATCTCTCGACGGTGCGGCTCCGACGAGCAGCGCTGCTCGAACATTTCGCCTGCGGATTTGAACTCACCCACCGCGTCGAGCTCCGGGCTCACGCCGAGCTCACCGAGTAAATCTTTGAAGAACAGCCCTTCGCTCGAGAGTGCTTGAAGCGAGAGCGTCGCACTTGGTGCGAGGACGATCGTCTCGCATGCGCAAGCCAAAAGAAACGTCGCGTTCGCAGCGCCCTCGATAAAGGCCACGGTCGCCTTTCCTTGACTCCGCAACGCGCGAATGCCCCGGTGCAGGCTCTCCGCTTGCGACCAACCGATCTCGATATCCGCAAGCTCGAGATAGAGCGCTCCGATGCGTTGATCCACACGCGCGCGTTCGAGAGCGCGCTCGATTTCGTGGAACGACGCTCCGGCCGAACGCGCCCATTCGAACCTTCCCGGCAGCTCACTGACACCCTTTGAGATTCGAATTTCGAGAATTGTTGGTTTCATTCTGCGATCACAGCTCGATCGGCTACATTGCGCCGCTGGACTTCATGGATGGCAAGGCCCCCGAGACCTGGTCGGAGTGGGACCGGAAACTCGAGCAGGCTCGCGACTTGCGGCGTGAGCGGCGTGCAAACAAGGTGCCCGCATGATCACTCTGATCCCAGGAGCCCCACTCCGTTCCCTCTCGCCCACAAGCAATAAGTACCAGAGAGCGGAGGGGGTGTCCAGGGCGGCGAAGCCGGCGCGCGTAGCGCGCTTTACCCTTGACGCCCCCGAGCACTCTGGTACGATCCCTGGGGCGAGAGGGGACATCCTGGCGCCCGGCATTGCGTTAAATTCGAACCGCGCTGTCATCTTCACGCTGAACCAATACAGTTCCAGCTAATGACAGGCCCCACGAAAGAGGGATTCCGTCGAGTTTCCATGAAGCGCTTCGTGGTGCCACCCATCCTGCACTTAAAGCAGCACTTTACTAGATTGGCGTTAACTGTGTCCTGAACGCCCCGGATCTGTTAGCAATATCGCCGTTATCAATCTTTTTAGACTTTTCTTATAGAGGATATTCTTAGAATATGCTTTGTCTCTAAATCCTACCCACTCAGAGGCTTCCCCCTACATTTAGTGGGTCCAATAGACCAACAGCCCAAAATCTAGTATTTTTTCCTTGACAGAGAATCGTGCTCCGCTTATAAAACTATTTCAAAGGTTCGCTCAGAAAGAACAACTAGGTAGTCGGAACTGCTGGCCTCGGCCAGCGGTTGATGTGCCCTCGTTTTGTCTTTTAGGACGTTTGAGGGAGCCGGGATGGTTCTCGCTGAACATGGGCCGGTTAACTAGATTTCCACGAGGTATCGGCGACTAAGCAAAGGCAGAACAGCGACACGAGCGCCGTAAAGTCGGCGGCTCGAAAATCGATTTTTTTCTCGCGACCGGAGGTGCACAAGATGGCGACGACGAAAAAAGATATTTCATTGGTGATGATGGAAAATAGTGCCTCGCCCGGAAAACCCGGACAAAAACACATGACCAGGAGCACGAACGGTCAGGATGCCGTCAAGAAGCGTTCGAAAGCGCTTCGATTCGAGCGGACATTTACCAAGAAGGGCGTCTCCCCCTACGACACCATCGAATGGGAGATCCGAGACGCGGTCATCACTGACGAAAAAGGTGGCATCGTCTTCGAGCAGAAGAACGTCGAAGTCCCGAAGAGCTGGTCGCAAATGGCGACCAACATCGTCGCGTCGAAATATTTTCATGGCCGGCTCGAAACGGATGAGCGTGAGAGCAGCGCGCGTCAGCTCATCGGACGCGTCGTCGACACGATGACGCGTTGGGGACGAGAAGGCGGCTATTTCGCCAGCGAGGACGACACGGAAACTTTCCGAGACGAGCTCATATTCCTGCTCTTGAACCAACACGCCTCGTTCAACTCCCCCGTTTGGTTCAACTGCGGCATCGAGTCGAAGCCCCAATGCTCGGCATGTTTCATCAACTCCGTCGACGACACGATGCAATCCATCCTGAACCTCGCGAAAACAGAGGGCATGTTGTTCAAATGGGGCTCGGGAACGGGCTCGAACCTCTCGACGATTCGAAGCTCCAAAGAAAGCCTCTCCGGCGGAGGCATCGCTAGCGGCCCCGTCTCCTTCATGAAAGGCTACGACGCTTTCGCCGGCGTCATCCGGAGCGGCGGCAAGACGCGGCGCGCCGCAAAGATGGTGATCTTGAACATCGACCATCCAGACATCATGGAGTTCATCGAGTGCAAGCTCCGGGAAGAGCACAAAGCTTGGGCTCTCATCGATGCCGGTTATGACGGTTCCTTCAATGGTGAAGCCTACGCGTCGGTTTTCTACCAGAACGCCAATCACAGTGTGCGGGTCACCGACGATTTCATGCAAGCCGTCGAGCAGGACAACGAATGGTCGACGCATTCCGTAAGAACAGGTGAACCTCACGACACTTACCGCGCGCGAGACCTACTTTACAAAATCGCAAAATCTACATATGTCTGCGGCGATCCGGGCATGCAGTACGACACCACCATCAATCGGTGGCACACGTCGAAGAATGCCGGACGCATCAACGCGTCCAACCCTTGCTCCGAGTACATGTATCTCGACGATAGTGCGTGTAATCTCGCGTCCCTCAACCTCATGAAATTCGTGAAGCCCGACGGTATGTTCAACGTCAAAGCATTCCAGAAGGCGGTCGATGTCGTCATCAGCGCGATGGAGATAATCGTCAGCAATGCTAGCTACCCAACGCCGACGATCGGGCGTAATTCGCAAAACTATCGTCCTCTCGGGATCGGCTATGCCAACCTCGGCGCTCTTTTGATGGATCAAGGTATTCCGTACGATGACGAGAAGGGCCGTGACACCGCCGCCGCCATCACGGCGGTGATGACGGGACAGGCCTATCGTCAGTCCTCACTCATGGCCGCCAATCTTGGCCCGTTCGAAGCCTACAACGAAAACCGCGAGCCCATGAACGAGGTCATGAAGATGCATCGGGACGCGGTCGAGGCCATCGATCCCAGTCGTGTCCAGCCAGATCTCTACCGTGCCGCCGTCGATACCTGGAACGAGGCGGTGCAGTTCGGCGAAGAGCACGGCTACCGAAACGGACAAGCTTCCGTCCTTGCTCCGACCGGCACGATCGGACTCATGATGGATTGCGACACGACAGGCGTGGAGCCAGATCTCGCGCTCGTAAAGTACAAGAAGCTCGTCGGCGGCGGGCTGATGAAGATCGTCAATCAGACGGTGCCTTCGGCACTGGCACGGCTCGGCTATCAAGAAAAAGAAGTCCACGCGATCGTAGATTACGTCCACGAGAACGGATTCATCGAGGGTGCGCCACTTTTTCGGGATGAGCACCTGCCAGTTTTCGACTGCGCGGTACAATCGCCCGGTGGCAAACGCGCCATCCACTATATGGGTCACGTCAAGATGATGTCGGCCGTTCAGCCGTTTCTCTCAGGGGCGATCTCGAAGACGGTCAACATGCCGAAAGAATCCACTATCGACGAGATCATGGGAACATATACCGAGGCATGGCAGCTCGGCTTGAAATCGATTGCCATTTATCGGGACAGCAGCAAGCGGACGCAACCCCTGAACACTTCAGCGCATAGAGACGTCCCTGAGGCCGCACGACCCGTGCAGCGCAAACTGCCCGTCGAGCGACAGGCCATTACGCACAAATTCAGCATAGCGGGACACGAGGGCTACATCACGGTCGGCATGTATGACGACGGCACGCCTGGTGAGATCTTCATCAATATGTCCAAGGAAGGCTCGGCCGTATCGGGCTTGATGGACGCTTTCGCTCGTGCCATCTCCTATGCGCTCCAATATGGTGTGCCGCTAGAAGTCCTCGTCGACAAATTCGCCCATACGCGTTTCGAGCCCTCGGGATTCACCGGGAACGATCAAATCCCCTACGCGAAGTCGATTACGGATTATCTCTTCCGTTGGCTGGCGTCGAAGTTCTTTTCGCCGGACAAGCTCGCACAAGCCGGGGTTCTCGAGGAGACTCGCACGATCGCGAATGGAGGGCCGCTTCATGCGGCTCCCATCTCGCGGCCGGCCGCCGCGAAACCGAAATCGGGAGCCCCGGATTCGATGACTTCGATGCCTCGGTTGTTCGAGGATGCTCCGCCGTGCTCCACCTGCGGCTCGATCATGGTTCGCAATGGAAGCTGCTACAAATGCCTCAATTGCGGCACGACTAGCGGCTGTTCATAAAGCGGCGTAGCCGCAACCAAACGCGGGAATGCCCACAGAAGCACAGAGCCACAGCGCGGCGGAGCGACGCGCCGAGCTCCACGAGCTGACTGCTGAATACTGACCGCTCGCGGGGAAGATTTGGTTGCGGCCAGCCGCGCTGTGTCTCTGTGGCCATGCTTTTTGGGCCTTGAAGACCGCGCAGAATCTTGCTAGCGAAGATTTGAGATAGACTCTCGCCAACCATGACCACCGCTTACGATTTCGAGCCACTGCCACCCGAGCTCGACTGTCTCGCCATCGACCCCGCACCCCTCACGCCAAGCGAGGACGAGCTTTTGCGCATGTATCGAGCCATGCGGCTCGCGCGCATTTTCGAAACACGGCTCGCCGCCTTGTACCGCCAGGGCAAGATCATCGGCGCCGTCTATCTTGGCACCGGGCAAGAGGCGATCGCGACAGGCGTGGCGTCATTGATGGACAAGAAGGACATCTTCAACACCGTCTCGCGGAACTTGGCGGCCTGGTTTTACCGTGGAGTGGAGCCGAAGCACGTCGTCGCCCGCTGGTTCGGCAAAGACATAGCCCCATCGCACGGCCGCGACTTGGGCCTGTTCCTCGCCGACCTCGAGACCTACGGCATCGCGCCCTATCACAACGGCTCGATGGCCTCGTGGATCCCGTCCGGGGCTGGCTTCGCTTTGGCGTTCAAGATGAAGCGCCAACCGAACGTCTACATCGCCTTCACGGGGGATGGCGCTACGAGCCCAGGCGATTTCTACGAAGGACTCAATCTCGCTTCGATTCACAAACTGCCGCTCGTCGTCATCATCGAGAACAATCAGTTCGCCTATTCCACTCCGATCCACAAGCAAATGCCCGTCGAGCGCGTCTCGGATCGCGGCCCCGCCTTCAACCTGTACACGGACGTCGCTTTCGGAAACGACGTCTTCAACGTCATCCGTCACGCCAAAAAAGCGATCAACCACGCTCGCAGCGGCAAGGGCCCAGCTCTTCTGGAGTTTCTCACTTTCCGCCGGCGCGGCCACGGCGAGCATGACGACGCGTCTTATGTCTCGCAGCAGGCGCGAGACTACTGGGCAGCGCGCGACCCCATCAAGCTGTACGAAGAATACCTTCTCGGTAAAGGCGGCCTTACGCCAACCGCGCTCGAGGCCACCGAGACCGAGTGCACCATCATCGTCGACGATGCGGTCCGCTACGCTGATTCTCTGCCTTTTCCTAAGCCGGAGTCAGCGACGACTCGGTTATTCGCGCCGAGATAGCTCCGAGCGCGAGCTCGTCGGTCACCTCATGTATGGTGACGCGGCGAAACGTGTTGCGAAGAGGCTCCCGCGAGACAACACCGACACGGAGGTAGTTGCTCGTGAGCCCGGTCCAAAGGCCATTCTGGTCTTGCTGCACTTCGAATAGTACCTCGACGTCCTTCTCGAGGTAGCGGCTAGCGAAGGCCCGGCGTTTCGCGGTTGAGAGCTCTCGGAGCGCCTGACTTCGCGCCTTGATGACATCTGACCTTACATGTCCGTCGAGACGGGCCGCCTTCGTGCCATAGCGCTTCGAATAGCTGAAGACGTGGAAATAAGCGAAGGGCAGCTCTTCTAGATAACGATAAGTCTCCTCGAACATCGCATCCGTTTCTCCCGGAAAACCGACAATGATGTCGGTACCGAGACCTACATCCGGAACGGTCGCGGCAACAAAGTCGACGAATTCCTTGAATTCCTCGGGCGTGTAGCGGCGATTCATCCTCTCGAGAACGGGCGCTTGGGCGCTCTGGATGGGGATATGCAGATAGTCGCAGAGCTTGTCCGAGCGCGCCATATGCTGGACGAGAGAGCGCTCGATCGTCGTAGGCTCGATTGAGGTGATCCGAATGCGCTTGAGCTCATCGACCTCCTCTAGTCTTTGGATCATTTCCGCGAAGCTCGTCCCTGCCTGGTAATAGCGGCCGATATTCACCCCCGTGAGAACGAGCTCCTGATAGCCCCGCGCGGTGAGCTCTCGCGCCTCCCTGAGAAGGTCGTTCAGATCGCGGCTTCGCTCGCGTCCTCGAGTGAACGGAATGATACAAAACGAGCAGAAAAAGTCGCACCCATCCTGTACTTTAAGATTTGCGCGCGTCGTGTGATACAGGCCAGTCCCAGGAACTTCGAAATCTCCGTCATCAATCAGATTCGAATGAAGCACGACAGGCTCTTTGAGCTTGCGCGGATTCTCGATGAATTTAGGGAACTTGTTCTTGTACTCGGTGCCGACGATCATGTCGATGCCGTCGATCGCACGCAACGCCTCTAGCCCCACCTGCGCATAGCAGCCCGTCACGACCACGAACGCCTCGGGCTGACGGCGCAGCGCTTGGCGAATGGCACTTCGGCATGCAGCCTCGCCCCGCTCGGTAACGGAGCACGTATTTATGACGACGAGGTCAGCCGGTTGGCCCCATTCGACGACGTCATAGCCCTTGTCTCGGAACGCTCCCGCGAGCGATGCCACTTCGGTTTGATTCAACCGACAGCCAAGCGAGTGAAATGAAGCCGTGGACATTTTGAATGGCGATTCGAAATGTTGCCTATATCCTGCTACCTGCAACCGGGCGCAAGCGCACACAGGGTAGCCGGTGGCAGATAGCGAGACGAATCGTGGACCAAAAGTATAACACGCAGGTACCGCATGGTTTCCAGGTCCGTACTAGGACTGCCTAACGCCAGATCCGGTCAGAGAAGCGACCAAGACTTCCGCTTGTTCGGCAGTGGGCTCGCCCTGTGCCCGTCGCACGAGCGCCAGCAGAATCCCGCACCGCTCGCACACCTGGACATGCTCATGCACCAGGAATCCCGGCATACCGCCCTGAAACAAAGCCGCAAGCTCGAACGCACTGTAATGCAAGACTCCCATAGCCGCTGTTCTCCCCTAGACTCAAAGGTATAGACGAACGAATCCGGCTCTTTCTCGCCTAGAGGTTCGGATTTTTCATGATTTTTTGGATTTCGTCTAGATCCGCGGACGCTGGAAGACCCCATCCCTCCTGGTAGCCGAAATGCTCGCGCACGCTCTTCGTCCGGAGCCGGTCGTCGACGATGTCGAGCTGGCTGGTGGAGACGAAGGACGGGTGAGGATGGCCGCACGCTCTCGACAGCAGAAGAATCTCTTTTCTGAGCGTCACGAGATAGTTGGCAAGCCGCGCGCCCTTCGACTGGACGTCGAGCCCCCGCATGAGCCAGGCGCTCTGTGTTGCCACCCCTGTCGGACAATGCCCCGTGTGGCAACGCTGGGCCTGGATGCAGCCCACAGCGAGCATGGCCTCCCGCCCCACATTGATCATGTCGCAGCCGAGCGCGAAAGCGAACAGGGACGACTCGGAAAAACCGAGGCGGCCAGAGCCGATGAACAAGATCTTCTCGGCAAGCGAAGCCTCTTTGAAAACGCGATAGACTTCGGCAAAGGCGATCTTGAAAGGCAGCGCGACATGGTCGGCGAAGACGAGCGGGGCCGCGCCCGTGCCGCCTTCACCGCCATCGATGGTCACAAAGTCGACTCCCCGCTCTGTCGTATCCATTTGATGAGCGAGACGCGTCCAAAAAGCCGTTTCACCCACAGCCGATTTGATACCCACGGGAAGCCCGGTAGCATCGGCGAGCTTTTCGACGAAGTCGAGTAGCTCGTCCTCGTCGCGGAACGCCGAGTGGATGGAGGGACTCACGCAGTCCTTATCCATCGGGATGCCGCGAATCGCGGAGATCTCCGGCGTCACTTTCGCGGCCGGAAGAACCCCGCCCATCCCGGGCTTCGCGCCTTGACTGAGCTTGATCTCGATCGCACGCACGTCGTGGCGGTCCACCGTCTCCGTGAAACGCGACATGTCGAAACCACCACCCGCCGCACGGCAGCCGAAATAGCCCGACCCGATTTGCCAGATAAGAGCGCCGCCATGATCGTGATGAGGCGCGATCCCGCCTTCTCCCGTGTTGTGCAAGCAACCCGCGAGCACCGCGCCGCGGTTCATCGCATCGACGGCCCGCGCGCTCAAGGAGCCGAAACTCATTCCCGAAATGTTGACGACCGAGTCGGGTCGAAACGCCTTTGCCCGCCCGCGAGCGCCGCCGAGGATTTTGGCCGCAGGTAACGCATAACTCTCCGAATAGGCGTCGTCCCCCTTCTTCGGTGAGGGCAGCGGGAAGGCCGAATGCCGGATGATCAGATAGTTGGGCGAGGTTTCGAGATCGTGATCGGTCCCGAAGCCGAAATAGTTGTTCTGCTTCTTCGCCGACGCGTAGACCCACCTGCGCTCGTCCCGACTAAAGGGTTTTTCTTCGTTATTGCTCGTGACGATGTATTGTCTGAGCTCCGGACCGACGGCCTCGAACATGTAGCGAAAATGTCCAATGAACGGAAAGTTTCGAAGGATCGCATGCTCCCGCTGCACGAGGTCGTAAACGAGAACAGCGAGCACCACGAGCGTAACACCAACCAAAATCCACATTGTTTATATCCTCGTCCAATTCTACCGCCTGGTCCAGGATTATTCAGCATTCAGGATTTCTTAGTATTCAGGAACTCTCGAGACTGAAATTTCAGTGCCATCGCCACACTATTGAGAGTATCCTGCATGCTGAATGCTGAATGCTGAATGCTGACATGAAGATCCATCCTGGTGTCACTGGCGCCCTCGTACTCGGGGCGCTCACGTTCGTCATCATTCAAGTTCTCTCCGAACAGCAAGCCCTCGACTTCCTCACCGCCATCCTCGTCGCCGCGGCTTCCGTTTATATCGGCGCGGCGCTCGCTGGGGACAACCGAAGCACGCTCGCACTAGAGACAACCGCGGGGCTCACTTTCATCGCGGTCGCGCTCGTGGGGCGATGGTACGCTTCGGGGATCCTCGCCTGGGGTTATCTGGCGCACGGCGCTTGGGACATCCTGCACCACCGCAAGATCGCGGGTGCGAATACCGGAGAGACCTATCCTGTTCTCTGCTGGGTCTATGACTGGATCATTGCTGCCGTGATTCTCATCCGATTCTAAAACCCGTGCTCAAACGAAGCGCAGGGCTCTTGATGTATCGCACGAGCGAAAGCGGAAAGCTCGAGCTGTTGCTCCTACACCCCGGGGGCCCCTTCTTTCGCAAGAAGGACGACGGCGCATGGACGATCCCCAAAGGCGAGCTCGAAGCGGACGAGGAGCCGCTCGAGACGGCCCGACGCGAGTTCGCCGAAGAGACCGGGCTCCCCGTGCCGGAGACTGGCTATGCCTGTCTCGGAGAGATCCAACAAAAAGGAGGAAAGCGCGTTTTGGCCTGGGCGTTTCCGGGTGACGGCGACCCCGACGCGATAACCTCGAACACGTTCGCGATCGAGTGGCCGCCCCGCTCGGGCCGCACGCAATCGTTTCCCGAGATCGATCGCGCGGCGTTCTTCACCGCCGAAACGGCCCGGATCAAACTGAACCCCGCACAGGCGGCATTCGTGGACCGCCTCGAAGAGAAACTCCAAGGAGACTGATATGAAGCTAGGAAGCTCGTTTCTGGCTTTCTTTCTGGCCGGCATGCTCGAGGCACAGGCGCCCGCTTACGACGCTCTCGTCGCGATAGCAAGCGAGCTAGAGCTTGCCTCCACCGCCGAGCCGGTATCCGAGCTTACGACCCGTCTCGCGGCCATCAACATTTCGAGCTGGGAGCGCTCGGAGAAAGTCGACTATCTGCTGGTGCGCGCCCGCCTCGCCGGCAAAGACTTCGAGTTGCGGGTCATGCGCCCGCGCTCACGCGACCCGCTTCGCACCATCGACCGCATACGCAGAGCCGCCTATGAGGACGTCCCCGTTGCTGATGTCACTGCGTTTCGAGACCGGCTCACCAATGTGCGGAAAACTATCGCCGAAGCTCGCGTCGAGCTTACGGAGCCCTCCGCCGAGCTCGCGCGACTCGCCATCCGCCATCTCGAGCAGCATGACGGCGTGGGCCAGGGTGAGCCGGTTCGCCAACCACAGCCGGCTGGCATCATCGGCTGGTACCGCGATCTCGAAGAGCGCGCGTCGAGTAATCAGCCCGAGCTCGCTGCCGACGTGAACGAGACTCTCGAGGCCGTAATGGGTCTTCGCGATTGGCTCGAGGAGAAGCTCCCGGCGATGAGCACGCCCGCATGGATAGATCTCGAAGACTACGCCTGGTACTTGAAAAACGTCCGGCTTCTGCCTTATTCCGTCGAGGACGTGCGGCGCATCGGAGCGCGGGAGCTCGACCGCGTGCTGACTTTCTTGAAAATCGAGGAGCACCGCAATCGAGGCCTTCCTGAGCTCGAGCTCGCGACGAGCAAGGACGAGCTCGACCGAAGGGTTGTCGAAGCCGAGCGGCAGATCCGAGCCATCATCAACGAGCAGAATCTGCTGACCTTTCCCCCGGACACGCAGACGTCGTTCGAGACCGACGTCTTCTTCACCCGTCGTCCCGAGGGCAAGCGTCACTTCTGGGAGGAGCTCTCCTATAGAAACGCGATCAACAATCACATCCATGCCTCGATCCCCGGCCATCGTTTCGACGGTGATCGTGACCGATTTGCGTGACGTCGAGGGGTTGCCGGCCGGCAATCGCTTTCTCATCTACGCTTTGTTTCCGGAGGCCAACGTTTCCATCCGCATTGCCTGGGGCCCGGAGCGCGAGTTCGTGGTAGCAACGGTCGGCCACAGTATTTTCAATCGCACCTACCCCGTGCATGTGGGCGGTCTGATGTCGAGATATGGAGGCGGAGGCCACCGGGGCACGGGTGCTACGCCATTGTCAGCGGAGAATGCAGACGTGCTCATCGGCGAGCTCATCGTGAAGCTCAACGAAACGCCCGTCAGCGTCTGACCTCGAGCGTCAGGCCATTCAAGCCTTCGACGCGTACGGTCTCCCCTTTCGGAACCTCCTGCTCTCCTTTGGCAAGCTCCGCCATCCACAATTCTCCCCGCAGTTTTACATAACCTCGCGGGGCGAGCGGCTCTTCGGTCACAGCCTTCTCCCCCAGCATCCACATGTGGGCCTCACGTTCCTTGAAGTCGTAATGCGGCTTCAGGATCGGATAGAAAAAGACGTCTTTGACGAGCCACCCGATGAAAACGAGCACAGAAGCCAGGAGCGACAGCGAGAGCCAATAATGCGCGCCGACAAGAAGCGCAATCAGAACGCCCCACCCTGGAATCTGGAGCAGCCAGTAGCGCCAAAAGAAGGTCAATGCACTTTGTACTTGGGCGGCGGCGGCGTACCGGGCTCGAACGGCTCGGGGGGAACGTCAATGACGGGGCCCGCCTCGCTGGGAAACCCCATGCCGGCAACGTCCACGTGAACGCGATTCTCGTCGATCGCCTTTCGCAAACGGTTCATCGCGACAGTCTTGACGGCCTCACGAAACACGGGTACGAGGAGAAGAAAGCCGAAAGCGTCCGTCAGTATTCCCGGGGTGATGAGCAAGGCTCCCGCGACGAGAATCATGACGCCGTCGGCGAGCGAGCCTGCGGGAAGGTCGCCGCGCGCCATTTGGTCCTGAGCTCGCCCCAAAACGGCGAGTCCCTGTCGACGTGCGAGTGAGGCGCCCACGACACCGGTAACAGCGATCAAGCCCAGAGTGGGGAGCGTGCCAAGGTGACTCCCGACCTCGAGAAGCAGCGCGAGCTCGATCGCCGGAACGAGGATGAAGAGCAAAAGGAGCATTCCCATGCCCCTATTGTATTCCGCGATTCAGGTTGCGACCGGCTTTCTGCTGCCCGCTTCGGCTAAGGGGTTTTGACGCGCCGGATGACGGGATAGTACTGCACGAAGACGTTGTCGTCCTTGGCATGCTCGACGTGACAGTCATGGCAGCTCGCGCGCTCGAATCTGCTCGCACGATCGGCCAGGCCGGACGAGCCAGAAAACGCATAATAAGACCATTCTTCGTCGAAACGGCCGACGTCCTTGACAGCAATCTCGAGGCCATGAAAATCACCCGAGAATAGGCCAGATCCGAAATGGGCTTTCTCGCGCGCTCCATAGAGGGTCATCGCGAGCATGGTCTGATCGGGGAACGCTCCCGTCTCGACATAATGCTGATAAGCGCTCGGCTCTATATAGACGTTGTGGAACATGTCGTGGCTCGGTGGCTCCGGGCCATAAGTCAGGCCGAGAGACTAGCCGACGAATACCCAAGACTCGAAACCGTCGGGAAGCAGCAAGTCCCCTCCATCGTCGTAACGCGGGGTCGTTTCGTCGTCCGAAAGGCCGACGGCAAGAGCGATCCCCACGGAGAGCACGAGTGCAAGTGCGATAAATCCAATACCGAGTGTGCGCGTGATGGCCTCCCTTTTGTCGATAATCGACAAGAGAATACTCAACTCATGTCGGCTGTCAAGGGGAGAGAATCATTTGCCTCTGCGCGGGTAGAAAACAGGCTCTGGTCTAGTGTCGGAATAGTTGCGAGCCTTTGAGTTCGACGCGGCATATGCTAGTGTTCTGCCTCATTGCCGATCGCCGACAGGAGACCATCTCTTTGCTTGCGACCTATCTCCTCCTCAAACTCCCGCTAACGGAATCCTTGCTCGCTGAAGCCTCGAGGCATTGCTGATATGGAAACCTACTTTCTGTCACTGCTTTCACTGGCCCCCGTGTTCACCGTGGCGCTCTTTCTCGTCATTCTTCGATGGCCTGCGAGCCGCGCGATGCCACTCTCCTACCTCGTGGCCGCGGGGCTCGCGCTCTTCGTGTGGAAGGTCCCGGGCATTCAAGTGGCTGCGGCAACGGTAAACGGCCTGATCGTCGCCGGCACGCTCTTGTACATCATCTTCGGCGCCATCCTGCTCTTGAACACGCTCCAGGAAAGCGGCGCCTTACGCACCATCCGTCGTGGTTTTACTGACATAACGCCCGACCGCCGGATTCAAGTCATCATCATCGCGTGGCTCTTCGGCTCTTTCATCGAGGGGTCAGCCGGCTTCGGAACGCCGGCCGCCGTCGCCGTGCCTCTTCTTGTCGGACTCGGCTTTCCCGCGCTCGCCGCTGTCGTCGCGGGCATGCTCATCCAGAGCACGCCCGTGTCCTTCGGCGCGGCCGGAACCCCGATCCTCGTCGGCGTGAGCACCGGCCTGGCTCGCGCCGAGAACGTCGAAGCGTTCGCTGCCGCGGGCGGCTTTCACGAATGGGCCGACTTTCTGGCAATGATCGGCACGAAAGTCGCGTTTCTCCACGCTATCGCGGGAACGCTCGTCCCACTCATCGTGCTCGGTTTCATGACGCGGTTTTTCGGAGAGAACCGTTCCTTTGCGGACGGTTTCCAGGTCTGGCGCTTCGCTCTTTTCGCAGCCTTCTCGATGACCATTCCGTACACCATCGTCGCGAATCTGCTCGGGCCCGAATTTCCGGCGCTTCTCGGCGGGCTCACGGGCCTTGCAATCGTCGTCACGGCGGCGAAGCGAGGCCTCTTCATACCGGACCCCTCGGATTACTGGGACTTTCCCAACAAAGACAAATGGGATCCGGAGTGGTCGGGGACCATTGAGATCCGCGACGACAGCACCAAGGCCGCGATGAGCTCCCTGATGGCGTGGGCGCCTTATGGCCTGGTCGGGCTCCTCCTCGTGCTGACTCGGCTCCGGGCCCTTCCGTTCTCCGGCTGGCTGAACGCCTGGTCGGTGCGGTGGCCAGACATCCTCGGCTCGTCCATCACGGCGAGCTTCCAGCCGCTCTTTCTGCCCGGAACCATTTTCATCGTTGTGTCGCTGACCACTTTCCTCCTCCATCGGATCGCCACGGCTTCTTACGGGAAAGCCTGGTCGAGCGCGATCAAAACGACAATCGCGGCCTCCATAGCACTCGTCTTCACCGTTCCCATGGTGCAAGTCTTCATCAATAGTGGCGGCGGGGCGGCCGGTTTCGATCGGATGCCCATAGCACTCGCAGACGGCGTCGCGTCCATCGTGGGGAGCGCCTGGCCGATTTTCGCACCTTTCATCGGAGGCCTTGGCGCCTTTGTCGCGGGGAGCAACACGGTGAGCAACATGATGTTCTCGCTGTTCCAGTTCGGCGTCGGCGAGCGCATCGGCGTCGACCCGAGCTGGATGGTGGCGCTTCAAGCCGTTGGAGGCGCCGCGGGGAACATGATCTGCGTCCATAACGTCGTCGCCGCCTCGGCGGTCGTCGGGCTTTTGGGAAAAGAAGGGACCGTCATACGCATGACGATCCTTCCCTTCGTGTACTACGCGCTCCTTCCGGGATCCATCGGCTACTTCATCGTCTTCTACGCCGACAAAGGACTCTTGAACGCGGGCACGGTGCTCGTCGCCGCCATCATCGCCTTCGCTGTCTACTTCGTCTCGTCCCAGCTTCGCCAAGGAAGTTCGTCGTGAGAATCGTCTACGTCTTGTTCGCCATCGGGCTCGCGGCCGGCTCGAGCGCACAATCGCTCGAGGACGAGACCGTGTCCCGCCTCGCAGAATATCTTCGCATCGACACGATAAACCCTCCGGGGAACGAGTCGAACGCCGTCGATTTTTTCGCGAAACTTCTCGACGCCGAGGGCATCGCCTACGAATCAGCGGAGTCCGCACCGGGACGCGCGGAAACCTCTGGGCCCGGCTCGAAGGCGGCCACTTCCCAGACGCCCGCGTCGTCCCGTCCATTTCGACCGGCTTCACCGACAGCCACTTTTTGAGGGATCTCGGCATCGTCTGCTACGGCTTCGACCCAACCATCGTCCCGGTCGAGATCGAAGGCTCCGTCCACGGCAACGATGAAAGAGTTCCTGTCGCGTCCTTGCGAAACAGCGTTCGGCATCTTCTCGAGATCCTCGAGCTCGTCGTCTACTGATCGCTCCATTGCGGGGTTCCACCCTTAGAGACGTAGTTTGGCGCACGCTGCCCGGCGCTTAATCCTGGATGGGCACGAGGCGTGCGTCCCAGCCTTCATTGGTCTCCGGAAACTCACGCCCCAAACGCTCCGCCACCGTGCTCATCGCGGCTTGCGCTTCCGACAGGCTCGTGCCTTCCGCGAGACGGCCGTAGACCGCCAACCCGCGCTTCTGCCTCTCGTTCTCGCGGCCCGCCAAAGCAAGAGGTATCCAGAGATCCGGTTGGACGCCTAAAATGTGGACGCTATGGAAATCAGGCCGCACCACGCCAATCACGGTGTAAGGCTCGTCATCGAGCCGTATCGTTTTCCCCAAAATACCCGGATCGCCGCCATAGACCCGCTGCCACAAGCCGTAGCTCAAGATGACGACGCGATCTTACCGGGCTCGTCGTCGCCAGGACGCATCGTCCGGCCGAGAGCGGGCTCCACTCCGAGCAGATCGAAGTAGTTCGCCGTCACCATGTGTGTCAGCGGGACGAGCGGCTCGTCGACCGACGTCACGCGAAAGCTGGAATTGAAGAGCGCCGCGAGCTCCGTGAAAGACGGGTTGGCCTGCCGAGACCGGCACGCGATTCGTACCGCCTCGCGGTGTCTAATCCTCCCAGAGCATGACGATGCGATCGGAATCGCGATACGGAAGACCTTGGAGAACAACGCCATTGACGACGCTGAAGATCGCGGTGTTCGCTCCGATCCCGAGCGCGAGTGCTGCCGCCGCCATGAACGTGTACATGGGGCTGCGGACGAGTGTTCGAAGGGCGTAACGCACATCTCGAGCAATGCTGGAGATACTGGACATGGCTCATTATTAGCACGGTTCAAAGCACCATGAGTATGATGGGCGATGCCCTTCGACCGAGTGCTCCGCCAGCTCATTTACGAGACCATAGCCCGCACGGGGCGACCTCCTTCTCATGAGGCAATGACGGAGTACCGAGGCTTTACTCGCGACGAGGTCGACGCTGCGCTCGTGAAGCTCGAAGAGCAGCACGCTATAGCACTCGCCCCGACAACCCGCAATGTATGGATGGCGCATCCGTTCTCGGCGGTGCCGACACCGTTCGCCGTTGTTAGCGACAACACCACCTATTGGGCGAACTGCGCCTGGGACATGCTGGCGATCCCGGCGCTTCTCGAGCTCGACGCTCGCGCCGAGCCACGCTGCGCGGAGAGCGGCGAGCCAATGCCCATGGCCTTTCGCGCAGGAGAGCTTGTCGAGGGCGAGGGCCTAATCCATTTAGTGGTGCCGCCTCGTCGCTTCTGGGAGAATGTCGGCTATACGTGAGCCACCATCCTATTCTTCCGGTCGGAAGAGCTCGTCGCCCGTTGGTGTGAACGACAAGACGTGGAGCGCGGCGCTACGCTACCACTCGCGATTGGCTGGCGCCTCGGCCAACTTTGGTATCGCGATCGGCTGGACGAGAGCTGGGCGCCAAAGACCGTGGAAACGGTACGCTCGATTTTCGCGAGCCTTGGCCTGACGGGAGATTTTTGGACAGTGGGGTAAGAGAGTTGTCCTCGAAAAAGGGCGCTCGGGGCCGTAAGCGATTGATTTCAAACAATCTAAAAATGGCACGGAACGTGCGTATGTACTATAAAAGCGGCATGCGAATACCGATGATTGTGATCCTTGGCTTTTTGGCGAGCCTGCTACCGCACATGGCCAACGCACAGGAAGAGACTGATTTTCGTTTCGGGATCCCGCGAGGCGCCGTCTCCATCCGCGGCGGCTACATGACTGCCTCGGCCAACAGTGATGTATACGATTTCATCACCGAGACACTCACGATCGAAAAGGGTGACTTCAACACCCCGGTGTTCGGCCTCGACGTTGCGCTCGTCGTTCATCCCCGTATCGACGTTCTCGTCGGCTTCGAGTTGTCCAAATCGACGACTCGGTCCGACTATCGCGACTTCGAAGAGGACAACGGTTCTCCCATCATGCAGACAACGGCGCTCTCGATGTTTCCCTTCTCGGGTAGCGTCAAGTTTTACCTTACCCCTCGAGGACGGGATATCAGCCGTTTTGCGTTTGTACCTTCGAAGGCACGTGCTTATGTTGGAGGCGGCGCTGGTCTCATGTGGTACCGGCTGGCGCAAATCGGTGATTTCGTCGATTTCGTCGACTTGTCAATATTTAGCGGCGAGTTCGCATCGAGCGGATTCGGCCTAGAGGCGCACGTGTTCGGCGGCGTGGACCTCCAGTTGAACCCGGCTATATATCTTTCGTTCGAGGGACGCTACATGTTGGCGGATGCCGGTTTGTCGGGGGACTTCGTGGGCTTCGACCCAATCGACCTTTCGGGCTTCCGGATCACCGCCGGTCTCAACTACAGCTTTTGAGTTAGAATACTAGAATATCAGAGGAGGAACGCTATGAAATCCGCACTCCTTTTCGCTGCGCTCTTTGCCGGTCAAGCCGACGTCGACCGGCTTTGGGTTCCCTGGCTGGGCTGCTGGCAGCTCGTCGAGAACGAGCACCGCGAACCTATCATCGGAGAATCCGACCCCACACGCGGCCAAGACGTTCCCCAGCGGGGGCTGATGTGCTTGAGCCCCTCGCCCGACGGTGCCGGTGTCACGGTTACAACCGTGGCGGGAGACGAGGCCTTCCTCGAGGAGACACTCATCGCCGACACCGCGAGAAACCCGTCGACGAAAGGCAGCTGCAGCGGATGGCAGACGACGGAATGGTCCAATGACGGATTTCGCCTCTTCAACAAAGCCGAGCTGACTTGCGAAGACAATCGCAAGCTCGAAGTGTCCGGCCTAAGTATGATGACGCGGCGCTCGACCTGGGTAGATATCCAAATTGTCGAAAGCCAAGCCGGCCGCGCCGTGCTCATTCGACGCTACCGTCCCGCAGACGAGCAAGACATCCTGGATGCGGGGCTCCCGGCCCTTCCGAGCGAGCTCGCCGAGCGTAGCTTCAAAGCGCGTTTTTATCTAACGAACCCTCTAGACACGAATGATGTGATCGAAGCCGCACAAAAAGTCGCACCCGAGGCCGTCGAGGCGGCCGTGCTCGAGCACGAAGAAGCCTTCGAGCTCGACGCCGACGCGCTCATGCGGATGGACGATGCCGGCATTCGTCCAGGGCTCATCGACTTGATGGTCGCGCTCTCTTTTCCCGAGCAATTCGTCGTCAAAAGCGGCGATGAAGGCGGCATAGGAGGTTTCGGCTTCCCAGGCTATCTAGGAGTCCCAAGCTCGATGAGGCATCCGTATTATCTGGCCCCTTTCAGCTATTACTACTGGTATGCGCCTTATGACTCGCGCTACGTTATCGCACCGGTCTCGGCGCGCCAAGTGTCCCAAGGCCTCGTGAGTCGGCAGGGCTATGCGCAGGTTTCGCCTCGACCAGGCGCACGACGCGCGCGCTTCCTCGGCGGCAACGGGTCAGGCGGCGGGAGCGGTATGTCATCGGGCGGCTCCTCCGGAGGGAGCGTCAGCGGGCAGGGTTACTCGAGCGGCGGCTCCTCAGGGCGCACGGCGAAACCCAAGAGCAACAACTAATCTGACGCGCACCGCAATCAGTTGGCGCGCGGGTAGTCGTCAGTTGTCCTTGACGACGCGAACGTTGTCGCTCGCGAGAACGCTCGGCGCTAGTAGCGGCACGAAGAGATAGCTCATGCGTGCCTCCTGCGTTCCGGATGATGCGCTCGCGCGGCGCCGCGCGGGAAGATAAGAGGCGACTACGGCGACGGCGATGAGGAGAAGCGCGCAGCTTACGAGCGTCCAAGGATCGGTTTCCGAAACTTCGAAGAGCCGGCTTTCGAGTAAGCGCCCGAAAGCCACGGAGGTGACGAGCCCGACAACAATCCCCACCCCGGCGAGCACGAGTCCCTGCCCAACGATGCGGCGGCTAATCTGCGCCCCACTCGCCCCGAGCGCCATTTGGATACCGATCTCCCGCGAGCGCTGCACGACGAGATGCGCGAGCAAGCCGTACACGCCGCCCGCGGCGAGCAAGAGAGCTACACCGCCGAAAAGACCGAGGAGCGAGGACGCGAAGCACGGCAAAGCCAGCTGCTCGTCGAGCACGTCCGCCATCGCCCGCACAGCATAGACCGGAATAGCGGAATCCATCGCGCGGATTTCGGCGCGTAGGCTCTTGAGACTCGCCGTCGTGTCGGCTGCTTCGACAACGATGCCGATGTTGCGCGTCGGCTCTTGCGCTAGAGGCGAGTACACGTCGGGGTCGTCCGGGTTTTCAACCGTATCCGCGACGAGATCGCGGTAGCGGATGTTCTCGACGACCCCGACGACGCTGCGCCACGGCCCATCGGATCCGCTGAAGGAGATGCGCTTTCCGAGCGGGTTCTCACCCGGCCAGGAGCGCTCCGCCGTCTTCCGGCTCACGACGACGACGCGCGGCGCCTCTCGGTTGTCGAACCACGAGAAATCTCGCCCCGACGAGAGGTCGATATCGAGCGTCGAGAAAAAGCCCGGGCTGACGGAGTGGTGATAGACGCGCACGGTGTCGTCCGGCCGGTCGCTCAGCCACAGTCCTCGATACGCGCACTACGAGCGCTGTAACCATCGACGAGAGGTACGTCCGTGCTCATCGCGACGGACCGAACCCCCGGAAGGGCGCCGACTTTCTCTTCGAGCTGGCGGCTGAAGCCGAGAGCCGCATCGCTGTCGTAGCGTCGTGCTGGAAGCTGCACATGCAGCGTGTAGATGCCATCGCTCCTGAAGCCGGGGTCGATATCGAGCTGTTTCGAGAGGCTATGGAGCATCAACCCCGAGGCCACGGTCAAGAGCATGGCGAGGGCAACTTGCACGGAGACGAGAAGTCCACGCCCAGGGGAAAGCCACCGGTTGCCGCCAGCAGCGCCCCCTCGCATTCCTTTCAACGTGCTACCTGGCTGCGAGCGCGCCGCGGCGATCGCGGACGCGCTGCCGAAAACAAACGCGGTCACGATACACAAGAGAACAGCGAAGCCGAGCGTTCGGGCATCGATCGAAAGCTCGATATAGGCTGGGAGCTGCTCGAAGACACTCAAGCGGAGTAGCACATCCGCAAACCAAAGGGCGAGCATGACCCCACAGGCGCCACCGAGAAACGCAAGCACGAGGCTTTCTGTAAGAAGCTGGCGCACGACGCGCCCGCAAGTGGCGCCAATCGCGATGCGCAGAGCGATCTCCCGCTCACGCGCGACACCACGTGCGAGCAAGAGGTTCGCAAGGTTCCCGCAAGCGATGAGCATCACGAAGCCGACAGCAATCATGATAATCGTCGCGGTCTGTTGCACGTCACCAAAGAGCTGCTCTTCGAGCGGGAGCGCGAGAACACCGCGTCGCTCCATGACTCGCGGATAGTCCGCACGCAGCCGCTCGTTCTCGCGCACCATCCAGGCGTCGAGCGCTTCAGCAGAGACATCCGGCTTCAAGCGGCCAACGGCTGAAAGCCAACGTGCGCCCCGTTGATCGAAACGTCCGCGCTTGATTCGCGCCACGAGCTGCGGCGTTGTCTCGAGCGGAAACCACAGATCGGTATCGCCCGTAAGGCCTTGCCCGGACGCCAGCCCAACGACCGTCGACGCGACTTCGTTGATGAGAATGTCTTGGCCGAGGATCGCAGGCTCGGCGCCGAAGCGCCGCTTCCAAAGATTCTCGGATAACACAACGTTTGGATGATTCACATCACCGCGATCGTCTTCATCAGTAAAAAAGCGCCCGCGAAGCGTCGTTGCGCCAAGCATCGAGAAGTAGCTCGAGCTCACTCCTTCGCCCATAATGTGCTCGGGCTCCGTGCTCCCCCCGAGATTGAGCGGGATCTGAAACGAGCCGGCAACGGACGCGAACACCTCGTGCGCGCCGCGCATATCTTCGAGCACGGGGAAGGACAGCGAGCGCAGCTCGACCTCGTCGCGCTCCTCCGCCGTCTCCCAAATCTGGACGAGACGCTCGGACTCGGGGAATGGAAGGGGGTGCAGCATCACGGCTTGAACGAAGCTGTAAATCGCCGTGTGCGCCCCGAAACCCACCGCGAGGGTCAAAACGGCAACCAACGTAAAGCCGGGCTTCTGTAGCAAGCTCCTGAGCCCGACGCGCGCATCTCGAAGCCAATCGGTCATGGATCCAGAGCCTTACAAGAGTGTGCCAAAACCAATCATTCAAAATATTGACTTTCGTGCTTTGTCCGCGGGCTTCGTGACCGTAGATGGAACGGCCTTGTACGTCACCGAACACCGCGATTAGAATCGGAACAACGTGAGAAGCCCAATTGCAGCACGTAGCCCCGAGATCCCCTCCTCCGCCACCGTTCGCATCGCCGACGTCGTCTCCGACATGAGGCGGCGCAGGATCGACGTCGTCGACTTCTCCGCGGGTCGCGCGGCCGAGCACACGCCCGCTTATGTCATCGAAGCTGCGGCGCAAGCCATGCAACGAGGCGACACCCACCAGACGCCGGCGCAAGGCAAGCCCGAGTTCCGCGAAGCGTGCGCCCGAAAGCTCGCGCGCGACAACGGTATCGAAGCCGATCCGGAACGCGAGCTCATCGCAACGCTCGGATGCAAGCAAGGGCTCTTCCTCGGACTCCAGGCCACGCTCGATCTCGGTGACGAAGTGCTCGTCGAGGACCCGGGCTTCGTGAGCTACCAACCGGAGATACAATATTGCGGCGGGCGCGCCATCGCCGTCCCGCTTCCGTGGACCGCCGAAGCCCTCGCGGAGAAGCTGACCTCAAAGACTCGTGGGCTCGTTCTGTGCTCTCCCCAGAACCCGACCGGTACCGTGCACCGTCGGGAGGACTTGGAGATTATCGCCGGTTTCGCGAAGGAGCACGACCTCCTCGTTTACTCGGACGAGACCTACGAGCGGCTCACCTGGGACGGCCACGAGCACATCTCCATCGCGTCGCTTCCCGCCATGCGCGAGCGGACGATAGCGCTCATGGGCCTCACCAAGAGCTTCTCGATGGGCGGCTGGCGCGTCGGCTTCGCACTGGCGCCCGCGCCCAGTCTCGAGGTCATGATTACCGTGCAGCAGCATGTCGTGACGTGTGCCGGATCCTTCGCGCAAACGGGCGCGGTCGCTGCCTATGCCGAGCCGCCACGCGAAGAAGTGCGCGCCCTGTGGGAGGATTGGGAAAAACGCTGCCGACGCGTTGCCGAAGCACTCGACGCTATCCCCGACGTCCACTGCTCCATGCCGGAAGGCGCCTTCTACGCTTGGGCCGACATACGAGCACTCGGCGAGCCGAGCGCGACGCTCGCGGACCGCTGGCTCGATGAGCTTCATGTCGCCGTCGTTCCGGGCTCCGCCTTCGGGCCCCAGGGAGAGGGATATGTGCGTATCACTTGCGTGCGTTCTTGGGAAGAGTTGGAGACAGGACTTTCTCGCTTGAGGAGTGCTTTGTGCTGATTTACATCTTACTCACCGTTCTTGCCTCGGCCGAGCCGGGCACCCGTGCGGACCGCGCCGCGCTCTTCGACAACTTGCTCGAGAAAACGATGGCGCGGGAGTCGTTCTCCGCGATCAAGAATGAAAGGCTCGGGCTTGATGTCGAGAAGAACATGCGCCGGTGGCGCGATGAGCTCCTCGACGCTGAGACCGACCAGGAGATCTTTCACGCTCTCGTCAAACTAAGCAACGCCCGCAAAGATCGCCACCTCAGCGTGGGCGTCGTACCGGAGGCCTCGTCGTGGACACGACGCTCACCCACGCGCCCATCCGGTTCATGCCCGACTTCACCGACCTCGACAACGTCACGTTCTTCGTGAGCGACATCGAAGGCGACCAAGCCGAGCTTTCTGACCGCGTCATCGCCGTGAACGGGAGCTCGAGCTTCGCCCCCGATCTCGAGCCTTACATCCGCTATTCGACTCTCAACAAGCTCTGGTGGGAGCTCGCGAAAATGCTTCCGCAAAAGAGCGAAACGCTCCTGCCGGCGCATTTCTATCGCGACACGCTCGAGCTCAAGCTCGAGCGCGCGAACGGAGAACGCTACAAGGTTACGCTTCCATACCGAGATCCCGACGACCTACGGTGGCGAGGGCCCGGCGAGCCACGCTATTCGGGATTCGACCTCGCCTATTCCACAGCAACCTACGACCTCTACCAAAACTTCGACGGGAAGGAGGCGCTCGTCATCGCTTGGCACGGCTTCCGCGAGAACCTCGTCCCCGACGTTGACCGGCTCGTCGACTACGCGGTCGAGCACGACCTTCTCGACCACGCGCTCATCTTCGACGCGACCCGAAGCCGAGGCGGCTCGAAGGGCGCTTACGCGGTGCAGCGACTGTCGCCGAAGTCGTTCAGAACGTCCTTTGACAATCTTCGCTTGAGCGACGTCATCGAGCCGTTCGTGGAAGAAAAGAGAGCGCAACTCAAAGAGCAGTGACTTCTCGACGGCGGCGCAACCGAGACGACGGATGGCGGAACCTGGCTCATGGACTGGCTCGAGAACGACGTGCTTCTCGGTCTCGCCGCCGGACAAGCCTACTCGAACGACGTTCCTTTCAAGCTAGCCCACCTACCGAAATATTCCGACGGCATCGTCCACCCGGCCAAGGTTTATTTCCGCGGACCGCTCGTGGTCTTTCTCGGTCCTCACGGCGGAAGCCACCTCGACCCGTTCGCCTCGATCGTGGCCGATAACGAGCTCGGCTACATTATTGGGATGCCCGCAGGCGGCTACAGCAATACTTGGGAGTGGGAAGAAACGCTTCTTTTACCCCTGACAGGAAAGCCAGGAAAGCCGCTCGTGAGCTACATGTGGTCCATCGGTCATACGATCCGGCCCAACGGGCAGGTTCTCGAAGGGAACCCAGCCGAAGTCGACGAATACGTCCCCGTAACCCGTAACAACTTATACACTTACTACGATGAGCTCCTAAGTCGCGCATGCCGCCATCTCGGGCTGGAGTAAACCACCATGGCGTGTCTATCATGGGGTTGCCGCCGTCTGGGAGAATTTATGTTTCGACTCGTTTGTGTCGCGATCGCTATTTCCGGCCCTGCATCCGGCGCGCTCCAGGAAGGTCCGCGCGTCAAGCTCAGCGGCTACGTCGAGTATCACCAAAACGCGATGCTCGTCGTCGAAGGCCAGAGGGTGGCCGTAAACGGCAAGACCAAGTTCAAAGGCAAAAGCTCCCTCGCTCAAATACCGCTCGGCTACGAGGCCAAGGTAGAGGGCCACCGCCAAGCCGACGGAACCGTGCTCGCAAAGAAAATCGAGGTAAAGCCGAACGGCCAAGCCATGTATGAGTCGGACGTTCTCGAGGCCACGAACCAAATCGAGAAGCTGTGGGTCGACGCGGGCGAGATGTATATGGGGAACGGCCGCCGCCGTCAGACGGTCGGTGACATCAAGACTGAAGGGCCCGAGGTCGAGCGCGGGCGGAGAATCATGCTCGCGCTCCTACCACCCTACGTCTCCCCTAACGATGTACGGGTGCACGTCGTCGAGACAAAAGAGTGGAACGCCTCGGCCATGGGAAACGGGGCCGTCTGGGTCTATACGGGCCTTCTCAACGACATGGACGACGACGAGATCGCCATTATTCTCGCGCACGAGCTGGCGCACTACACGCACGAGCACTCGCGCCGCGGGATGAAAAAGAGCATGTGGGGCCAGCTCGTGGGCCTCGCCGGAGCGATTGGCGCGGGGGCGATCAAAAGCGACGCGGCAAGCTCGCTCGCAGGGCTCGGCTTGAGCGCGTGGCAGAGCGGCTATAGCCGAGACTTGGAAGATCAGGCCGATCGCGTTGGCCTTCGCTACGCGTATGAAGCCGGGTTCGATGTCTCGAAAGGCCCGGGACTCTGGGAGAAATTTCGTAAGAAGTATGGCGAAGCCGACACGATGTCGACCTTTCTCTTCGGAAGCCACTCGCGCCCCACAGACCGCATCCGGAATATAAGACGCGAGCTTAGAGTGAATTACCGGGACACGCTGGATGAGCGGCGACTAGGCAAAAGCCCAAATGGTCACGAAATGGTCACGCCGAACCGGAGCGAGGCACGTGTCATCGCGATTGCGAATTGCAAGGGCGGCGTGGGTAAGACCACGACCACCGTAAGCTTGGGCGCGGCGCTCGCCGAAAGAGGCCACCGGGTCCTTCTCGTAGACTTGGACAGCCAGCAAAACCTCAGCTCAAGCCTCGGGGCCATCATCCCGAATCCTGGACTGACCGATGTTGAATACAAAGAACCAAGAATTCTGAACGGCACTTGTCAGGATCAGCAGTGATTTTGCAACTTCCTGTCGTTGACAGAATTGCTTCCGGAACGGATTGGGGCAGCACACAGGAGTTACCAATTGTCCCAACTTTGAAAAACAATACATCTCCCGGATAAACCGCATGCCTTTTTAATTGTTCAAACTTTCCCTCTCTCATGAATTTGAGGTTTTGATTTGAAAATCCATGGTTAGTTATATTGACAGTCCTGATGACAGGGATACCGACTGCAACATAATCTGTATCAGTATTCACACTCGAACCAAACGGGCCATCCACCATGGCGTTTTTTTTCAGGCAACAGACCTCCCAATGCTGGATCAGAGAAATGTATTCTGAATTGAACGAAGAAAGTAAGAAGGATATCCTAAATTGCCTTGCCGACTCTGATACAGAGCGGCTCTTTGGCTAGATACAAGGCTTAAACCTAATTTTTAACCAAGAAGGAGACGTCTACGCGCACGGCATGCGCAACATCCCGTAGTGTGCCAAAACTCGATCAACGCCGGATGCTGAGTGTTGGCAGGTCGTTGAAGCGTCCAGGAGCAATCCCGCCGGACTCGATGGGCGGCTAAAATCCGAGCCCATGCAACCGTACCTGTGGCAGTTCTTCGTCATTGCCTT